>JRYH01001711.1_pt1 | contig 62181 bp, 60 predicted proteins | sample 235351 | NCBI WGS metagenome assembly JRYH01 (sample SAMN03074221, study PRJNA261480) | activated sludge metagenome | biome: Wastewater Treatment Plant; feature: Wastewater; material: Activated sludge; isolation source: activated biomass of a wastewater treatment plant treating wastewater... ... | reverse complement strand
GGTTGTTCAGAGGTTCCCTAGCATGCTCAGCCCTGCCGCAACATGGTGCGACGCCGCTCGGCATCATGAAATGAATAGTATTTTCTTGACGGCCACAATTTAATCTCCCTCGACACGTGAGTCGGTCTTGGGCGACACTGATTCTGCGATTCGCTGCGGGGGCAACGAAGCGAATCACAACTGGGCGAAAGACTACGAGAATTGGAGAATACCGGGATGGCATGGACCTCGTCCGCCGGCCCAGAGGGAACTTTTGCTCTCGCTGAAGGGGCGAACGGGCAAAATTCTCTCTCCACGTCCGCAGCCGGCGTCAACCGGCCCGCGGGCGGCACGGTCCGTCCCTTGGCATTCGCGACACTCGCTCACTTATGTGGTCTGGCCATTGTCGCACCCTTCGCCGCCAGCAATCCCGTATTGGCAATTCCCGTTGTCATCGGCCTTTCCGTGGCATTTCTCACGCTCTCACGCACGCCGAGCGCCGGCAGTAAGCCGACCGCCGTTGACGCTGCCAACGCCGGCCCGCGCAGCGAAAGCGAAGACACCGAGATCGCGCTTCCCGCATCGAATGAGACCTGCGCAAACATTGATGCGCCGGATGCAGGCACGATAAGCATCGTTACATTGCCGATGGCACCCCTCGATCCCACCGAGATGCGGAGCGATCTGCGCGCCGAGCTGATGGCACGCGTCAGTCACGAGTTGCGCACGCCCCTCAACGCAGTGATGGGATTTTCTGATCTGATGGGTCATCAGATATTTGGTCCGCTTGGCCATCCGCGCTATGAAGAGTACGTCTCCCACATCCGCGAAAGCAGCCAGAAGCTCTTGAAGAGCGCCGAGGACACGCTTGCGATGACGAGCCTCGTGGCCAAGTCAGCGGGCCGCTGCGAGCGCGAGCCGTTGCCGATTCGCCACCTCTGCACGGAGGCGAAAGCCGCCGTTGCGCATGATCTCGACCGCCGGAGCATCGCCTGCGTCGTCGAGGTCGATTCAGGAATTGAGGTGATTGCACACCGCCGCGCCCTGCGCCAAGCACTCGTCAACGTCATGTGCGAGGCGATTTCGCAGACCGATGAAGGTGCCACGCTGACAGTTCGTGCGAGCGCGGATCTCGACCGTGTCGCACTTCTCGTCTTCGCCGACCGTATGGCCCCGCGTTCGCCAGAGGAGCATCGATCCCTGCCGCTCTGTCTGGCCCGCACGCTGCTCGAACTCGATGGATGCCAGCTCTACGAGAATGCGGCCACCAACGCTCCCTGGTCGGTCCTGCTGTCCCTGGACGGCGCCATCCAGCAGGAGCTGTTCGCGCGCGCCAGCGCCGTTTGAGCGCACTGGATGTGGGCATTCAACAGGCTATTCACGCGGATCTGACCGAGACCTGAACCAGATAAACGCTGCCGCTATATCTTGCCGTCATGCCTCTCGCCACGCCTGCGCAATCCTTTCTCCACGAATGCCTTGCGCTCCTCCGGCGTCATGCGCTCCATAAGGTTGGACAGCTCCGTCGCAAAGCGTGCGCCCAGCGCCTGCCGCGCCGCGTTGAGTTCACCCAGCGCAGCTTGCAGCGCGGCCTTGTCGAACGGCTCGCGCACCAGGACCTCGCGCACCGCCTTGCGCAGTTCCCGCACTTTCGCCCGCTCATCGCGCACCGCAGCCCGATTGGCGCGGATCATCTCTGCAAGCTCCGATCTGCGCGCTTCCGGGACATCCCGGAGAAAGCCCCGCATGCCACCGCCATGCTTGTGGCGATCGAACCAGCCATGACCACCATGGTAAACCCACATGCGTCCTGCCGCCGCGCCGACGACAATCATGTTCGCCGTCAGCGAAACCAACAGCAAGCCCACCAACCAGCGCGGCGTGCCGCCGCGCGAACTACCGTTTCCGGAGCCTTCCGCGTTCGACATCACAATAGATCCTCCACCAATGCGTCGAGGCTTTCCTCACCGCTGAGCAGTTGTTGAAGAACGGCGTCATCGCTCGCATCAGCCACAATCTGAGTTCCCGACGTAACGTCTCCGGCACTGAACGACAGACCGATGAACACGCCGATCATGAGCGATGCAGCAAGCATCGCCGCGGAGGCTATCGGCCCACGCCGCACGGTGCTCAGCATCGCGGGAAGCCGCCATCCGTTGCCGTACCTCATTGCCGATGACAACCCATCCACTCGTTCATCAATGGGAGTGCGCAACGTCGACAGCCCCCTGGCGTGCGCGTCCATGCTTGCAACGCTCGTGCCCTGCCATTGTCCTTCTGCTTGCGCTATTGCAACGATCCTGTCGGCGAGATCCGAAAGCCGATCCGAACTCAAGGTCGGCGCCTCATCGAGCAGTCGATCGAGCGCCTGCGCCTGGGCGACGATGGCAGCCGCTTGTGCATCGGTTTCAACGAGCTGCGCCATCTCCTGGCGCTCCGCTGCCGGCCAGCGCTCGCGATTGGCGCCGTGAACCTCGACCAGCTCTTTCAGCCGTTCGATTCCGGGTCGATCTCGTTTCGTCGTCATCATGGGTCGCTTCGCCATCGTTTACCTAGAGCAGATCAGGTTCTGATCGAGTTACGTCTGACCGTTGTGATCTGCTCTATCCTTCTGTTTGAGAGCCTCAATCACGGCTTCAACGGAAGCACGACTGCTTCCAATTCAGCCGATCCGGCTCCAGTAGCTCAAATGGCTGAGCCGGCCTCATACGCCTTCAATCCACTTCACCACCTGCCACAAGTTCCCGCCAATCATCTGCCAGGGCCACCTTCAAGCCCCGCCGACCTCGCGCCAGCAATGATTCCACCGCCTCGTCGCTAACATCCATGCTTGCTGCCACCTCGCGCTGGCTCAGCCCTTCGAAGTGAAACAGCGTCAATGCGAGACGTTGCCGCTCGGGCAGCAATTGCAACGCATGATCCACACGTTCCGCCACGGCATCGCCTTCGAGAACCTTCAGCTGGTCGGCAGCCACCGCAATTTCCGGCACTTGGTCGGTCACATCCGTCCGGCGCCGCGCGCGTATCCTGTCGATGGCAAGATTCGACACCACCCGGCGCAGCCACGGCCGCACACCGCTCCCATCGATGGTGAGACCGGCACCGAGCCGCCACAGCTTGAGGAACGCCTCCTGCGTGACATCCTCAGCTTCATTGTCGTCACCCAGCATGCGTCTAGCAATTGCCGAAACCGGACCAACGTGGCGCTTCACCAACAGCTCGAAAGCATCCGCCGCGCCGTCGGCCATGCGAGCGACGAGAAGCATATCGCTCGACGCATCATAACCCGCGCTCTCCAGTGCGGCCTGCATCGGATGCCCCGGTTTCACTGCCACGCATGCCCTCTGCATCTATGCCAGCAACGTCTGCGTCTCGCCCATCCTGCGCACGATCGTTGCGGCAGGAGCCAGAGTCTCACCATCCGCGTCATTTAGCGGATTGACCCTGCGTTGGCCCGGCGGGGCACATCAGGCAACCTTGGTTCGGTTGCCCAGCACCCGGCCGGGCCGCAGTCACGACGGCTTACTTGCCGCCCTGATCGCTCTTCTTGTTCCAGCGCTCGGCCGCCCACGGAGGCAGATCGGCAACCGTGATCTTACCGTCGTTGTCGAGATCGATGTCGGCAAAACGCTGCTTGGAGCGCGCGGCAAACTCTTCTGCACTCACCTTGCCGTCGCCGTCCTTGTCGAGAACGTGTAACTTCTTCTTCTGGAACCAGCTGAGCCGCTCGCCTGCACGCGCTTCCAGATCAGCCGCAGTGATCACACCATCACCGTTCGCATCGAGTCGTTCAAATCGCTTGGCCAAACGCTCCGCCCGCTTGCCGCGACCGCGCTCGGCCTTATCGCCTTCTGGCTTGCCAGTTGCATTATCGTCGGCAGCCTTGCTTTCCGCAGCGCTACCATCCTGCTGGTTCATGCCGCCATGCATGCGATGGTGCCCGCCGTTATGCCCATGGCGCCAGCGGTGCATACCGCGCCCGCGATGGTGCGAGGCCTGCTCGAACTCGTCCGCCGTGACCTTGCCGTCACCATCCGCATCCAAACGGGCCATCATGATGCGCTGGCGTTGATCGGCCTTCTGCTGCATACGCGCCGAAAGCTCGGCGACATCAAGCGAACCATCATCGTTCTTGTCCAGCTCGGCGAAGCGCCCCGATCGCGGCTTCAAAAACTCATCGAGCGTCACCGTGCCATCCTTGTCGGCATCAAGTTGCTTCAGCATCCCGATCCGGCCCATCCGGCCGTGCCCTTTGCCGCCATGGTGCATGCCATGTCCGCCATGACGGCCTTCATGCCAGCCTCCGTGGCCGTGACCCTTGCCGAAATGTCCGCCGCCGGCGGCAACCGCCGATGCCACGCCGACCGTTGCCAGAAGTGCGGCACTGAGAGCCAAGCCTTTGCGTTTCATGAATTAAAATCCTCCATTCAAGCGCCGCTTCCGCGGCATGCATGAATAAAGAACGTTTCGGTTCCGCAATTCCGTCGCGCCGGCCACGATTTTCTGAGAGGCCGATCACACGACAATCGTATCAAAGAGTTCAGCGACCGAACCCAGTGTCGCGCTGAGCCGTGCTTCGAGAGCCTGGAATGTCGGCGCATCACCCGCACGCGTGAGAAGTTCCTTGAGACCTCTCGGCGCCGCCACTGGATCGAAGGGGCCATCGAGACAAAGCCGCAGGATCTGCGTGAGATTGTGGATGAGCTCCGTCGCCGGGATGAGAATGTCCGCATGCTCTGCCGCCAGGTAGCCATGCGCGGAAAGCTTGCGCAGCGCCTTGGCAGTGTTCTGATCCAGCACCTCAGGCGCCTTCTCGGCTGCAACGAGCTGCAGGAACTGCGCGATGAATTCCAGATCGACAAGACCACCGCGCACCTGCTTCAGATCCCAGATGTTGGTCGTGCCTTTCTCCTTGGCGATGCGCTCACGCATCTCGCGCACGTCCGCGGCCACCTTCGCCCGATCACGCGGGTGCCGCAGCGCGGCATCGATCGCCGCTTCGACCTTTGCCCGAAGAAGTGGCGGCCCGGTGATAGCTCGCGCCCGCGTCAGCGCCATGTGCTCCCAGGTCCACGCGTCGGTCGCTTGATAGGCGATGAAGCTGGAAAGCCGGGCCGCCAGAGGGCCACTCTGCCCTGACGGCCGCAGGCGCATGTCCACCTCATATAGCGTACCTTCAGCGGTCGGCGCCGATAGCGCCGTCACCAGACGCTGCGTCATGCGCGCATAGTATTGGCTGGGCGCCAGCGGGCGTGCGCCATCGGATTGGGTCGCATGCTCATCGAAGTCGTAGACGACAATGAGGTCGAGATCGGAGGCCGCCGTCATCTCGTAGCCGCCGAGCTTGCCCATCGCCAGCACCACCGCAGCGCCACCCGGAACGCTACCATGGTTGCGCGACAGCTCGAGTTCGACGAACCCCTGCAGCGCGCCGATCAGCCGTTCTGCCAGAAGCGCATAGGCTCCGCCTGCCTGGCCCGCATTGATCGACCCCGAGAGAACCCGAATACCGATAAGGAACGCCTGCTCGCTGCCAACCACACGCGCCCGATCGAGCGCTTCCTGCACATCTCTCGAAATGCCGATTTCCGTGCTGATCACCTTGTCGAGTTCAGCTGCCGCTGGCAGCGTATTGAATGTCTTGGGGTCGAGCACCGCATCGAGGAGCCGTCGCCGCCGCGACAAGATCTGTGCAAGCCGCGGCGCCATGCCCATGATATCGGCAACGAGCTTCAGCAAGGCAGGATTGGCTTTGAGCAGCGAGAAAAGCTGCACGCCTGTCGGCAGTTCCGATAAAAACCGGTCGAACGTCGCAAACGCCCGGTCTGGCTCGGCCGTCTCCGCAAGGGCAGCAATAAGCATCGGCTGCACGTCCGTGAGCCGCTCGCGCGAGCGTGGCGAACGCACCGCCGCATAGCGGCCCGCATGCCAGCCCCGCACTGTCTGAAGGATGCTTGTCGGCTGTGTGTAACCCATACGACGCAGCGCCTCGATGGTCCCGGGATCATCGTCACCGCCTGCGAACACCAGGTTGCCGCCCGCCGCCGTCAGCTCCGGCATGTCCTCGAACAACGCGATGTAATGCGACTGCACCGCCTCCAGGACAGGGATCAGGGCGGCGGAAAACGCGGTCAGGTCCTGATACCCTGCAAACCGAGCGAAGCTCTCCAGCGCGTCCTTGGCCTCGGGCAGGGAATGCGTCTGCTCATCAGCCACCATCTGGATGCGGTGCTCGATACGACGGAGAAAGAGATAGGCGCGCTCCAGGTCGGCCCGGACGTTCTCGCGAATCCAATCGCGCTCGACGAGGGCCTGCAGTGCGACCAGCGTTTGACGCACGCGCAGTTCCCGCTGCCGTCCTCCCGCGATGAGTTGCTGCGTTTGCGTGAAGAACTCGATTTCGCGGATGCCGCCGCGTCCGAGCTTCACGTTGTTGCCGGCAACGCCGATTGCGCCGATGCCGCGGAATGCATGAATTTGCCGCTTCATCGCGTGGATGTCTTCGATGGCGGCGAAGTCGAGATGCCTGCGCCACACGAACGGCGTCAACTCCGCCAGGAGCGCGTTACCCGAACTTCGATCGCCCGCCGCCGGACGCGCCTTGATGAGCGCTGCACGTTCCCAGTTCTGTCCGAAGCTCTCGTAATAATGCATGGCGGCATCCGTCGACAGCGCCACCTGCGTCGCGCCAGGATCTGGCCGCAAGCGAAGATCCACACGGAACACGTAGCCATCCGCGGTGCGCTCCTGCATGATCTTGACTAGGTCCCGCGTCATCCGCACGAAAAACGCCTGCGGCTCAAGCCCCTCGCGCAAACGTGTGCGGGCCAGGTCGTAGAACACGATGATGTCGATGTCGCTTGAATAGTTGAGCTCGCCGGCGCCGTGCTTGCCCATCGCCAGAACGATGTAGCCGGATCGCGCTGCCGCGTCGGGTGCGGGATCGGTCCAGTCTCCCTTGGCCTGAGCCTGACGCATGAGAAACCGCACCGAGGCATCGAGTGCGGCGTCGGCCGTCGCCGTCAGCACCCCTGTCACCGTCATCACCGGCCACACACCGCCGAGATCGGCAAGCGCTGTCAGCAGGGCGACCTCGGCCTTGAAGATGCGCACCACGCGCATCGTCTCCGCCATCGTGCTGACTGACGCCATCTGCTCGCCCAGGCCAGCGAGCAGCCGCATGAACTGATCCTCCGGCACCTCTGCGAGCATGCGCTGTAACCGCACGGCATCACGTACGATCAGGCTTTTGAGATAGGGTGAACCTGCAAAAATTCCCAGCAGAAGATTGCGAACGGCATCTCGCGACAACAGGCCCGCAAGATCCGCCAGATCTTCCCGCACGCCGGCCTGCCGTTCGAGATCGGCAAGTTCTCCGTGTGCGTGCTCGTCCTCGCCGCCCAGCGGCCATTCGCTGATCCGGTCGGCAAGCGCATTGCTCTTGAGCGCGTCGTCACGAGGCTCATTGCCTCCCTTCGACAATCGCTGATCCCCGCTGCCCGTGATGTCCATCCAGGTGCCCGGCATGACTTTCGTCACCTCTTCGTTCTCGTCGCCCCTTCAGCCTATCCCGCCTTCGCCGAGGCGGAATGCCGGCGCGTCGCCGGAAGGCTGAGCACAACACGCAAGCCTGGCGCATTGTCCTCAAGCCGCAGTGTACCGCCGTGCAGGCGCGCCACCGCCGCCACCAGCGACAATCCCAGTCCCGTTCCGGGTCGCGACCGGGCCTGCTCGAGCCGCACGAATCGCTTGAGCACGCGCTCCCGGTCTTCCGCTCCGATACCCGGACCGTCATCAGCAACGGTGATCTGCGCACCCGTCTCGTCGCCGCGCACGTCAACCTCGACGCGTTTAGCCGCGCGCACCGCTCCGGTTTGGAACTCGCTGCGTGATACCGCACGCCCATACTTGATCGCATTATCGACGAGGTTGGCAACCGCCTGCCCCACGAGATGCCGGTTGACTTGCATCACGATGCCATCGGAGCCCGAAAACGACAGCGCAATGCCCGCCTCCTCTGCCACTGGCTCGTAAAGGTCTGCAACGCCGGCAACCAGGCGCCCCAGATCCACCTCTTCCTTGGTTCCCTCTAACGCTCCCGCTTCGAGCCGCGCTATCAGCAGCAGCGCGTTGAAGGTCTTTATCAGCTCGTCCGCATCCTCGATCGTCCGTTCGAGTCCTGCACGGCAGGCGTTTGGGTCGGTGGTGTCACGCAACGCTGCCTCGGCGCGGTTGCGCAGCCGGTTGAGCGGCGTCTTCAGGTCATGTGCGATGTTGTCGGAAACCTCACGCAGGCCGTTCATCAACTGCTCTATGCGATCGAGCATATGATTGAGATTATCCGCAACGGCATCGATCTCATCGCCGCGATCAGTGACGTCAATCCGCTGAGAAAGATCACCAGACATGATCGTGCGCGCGGCCCTGTTGACGTTCTCGAGCCGTCCCAGCACCACCCTGCTCAGGGCGTAGCCGCCGGACAACCCAGCCAGTGCAAGTGCCGCCATCCCCACAAGTGCCAGGAGGCGCAGGCGCACCAGCATCTGCTGCTCGGCCTCGATATCACGCCCCACCAGTACGCGCGCGCCATCGCCGACAGCCACTGTCAGTGCCACGGCCTGCCGTTCCGATGGCGTGGATTGTCCCGCCCTGCGATAGGTGAAGACGCCTCCCGCTGCCTTGCCAGCAATCTCGGGCGGCACATGGTCGATGTTGCCGGCGAGCTTGGCCCCATCCGCCGATACGAACAGATATAGACGGCTCGGATCGGCCGACATGCGCGCGCCCAGAGCCTGTTCCACCGCCGACATGCCGCCGTGTGCTGCGGCCTGTTCGATGGCAGCCGCATCGACCCTGAGCGTGGCCAGAACCTCTGTCCTCAACGCCGCTTCCGACTGCCGGAACAGGAACAGCACCAACACCGATGCGCCGATGATGAAGGCCGCAATCGCTGCCGCTGCGATCTTGAATGCGCCGCTCGACAGGGCCCCGCCCGGGTGCTCAGCCATCGCCATCACGGATCATGTAGCCGGCACCGCGCACGGTATGCAGCAGCGGCGTTTCGTAACCTTTGTCGATCTTGGCGCGCAGCCGGGAAACATGCACGTCGATGACATTGGTCTGGGGATCGAAATGATAATCCCAGACGTTCTCCAGCAGCATCGTGCGCGTGACCACCTGCCCCGCATGCCGCATCAGATATTCGAGCAGACGGTATTCGCGCGGTTGGAGAACGATCGACTCTCCGCCACGCATCACCCGATGCGACAAGCGGTCGAGCACCAGGTCGGCGACGACATACCGGGTTGCCTGCTCTTCGGGTGCATGCCGCCGCGCCAGAGCCTCGATGCGCGCCAGCAGTTCGGTGTAGGCATATGGCTTGGTCAGATAGTCGTCGCCACCTGCCCGCAATCCCTTCACCCGGTCGTCCACCTCGCCAAGCGCAGAAAGAATGAGCACGGGAGTCCGGTCCCCTTCCGCGCGCAACTGTTTGATGATCGACAAGCCATCAAGGATCGGCAGCATGCGATCGACGATCAGCACATCAAAGCCGCCCTCGCGCGCCAGCGCCAGACCGCTCTCCCCGTCGGTGGCCACTTCCGCACCATGTCCGCTCTCCTTGAGCGACTTGTGCAGAAAACCCGCGGTCTCCTTGTCGTCCTCGATCACCAGCACGCGCATATCGATCCGCTGCTCAAATCCTGCCAGTTGGCATCGCCCGTTCCCTACCCTCGCTGGACCAATCGATCCAGCGTGAGCGCGGCAACCATAAGCTATCGCCGGACGCTCTTCAAAGAAGTAGGGAAAAGTTGGTCCATATCGCAAACAAATAGAAGGCCGCCTGCCGGTACGCGTCGGCAGGCGGCCTTCCGTTTTCTACTGCGCCCAAACAATCGTCCGAGCACCAGGGCCGCTGCAGTGCTACTTGAGTTGCAGCGCCACGAAGCGCTTCTGCTGGCCCGTACGAACATGCAGCAGGACGGCTTTGCGACCCAGGTCTCGCGCTTTTTTCACGCCGGCGACGACGTCATCGATGTTCTTGACTTCCTCACCTTGCACCTCGAGGATCACATCGCCCGCCTTCAGGCCCTTCTGCGCCGCATCCGACTGCGAGTCGACGTCTGCAATCGCTACACCATCCTTGACGCCATCGGCACCGGCCGGAGCGAGTTTCAGGCCAAGCTGCTCCAGAGCGGTAGGCGTCTGGTCCATTGGCTTGCCATCCTCCAGGCGCGACAGCTCGTCAGGTGAGTTCGGGAAGGTGCCTAGTTTGACCTTGACCACCTTTTCTGCAGCGTTGCGCCACACCTTCACAGAAACCATCGTGTCGGGCGAAAAGGCGGCGATCTTGCGGGCGAGATCACGGCTGTCGTCGATCGCGCTGTCATCAACGCCAAGGACGACATCGCGCGCCTCGATACCCGAAGCCGCAGCCGGACCACCTGGCGTGACCTCGCTTACCAGGGCGCCGCGCGCTTGATCGAGACCGAGGCTTGCCGCCGTATCCTCATCAACGTTCTGGATCTTGACGCCCAGCCAGCCGCGGCTGACCTTGCCCTCGTTCTTGAGCTGGTCGATGACTGCCTTGGCCGTCTTGGCAGGCACCGCGAACGCGATACCCACGTTTCCGCCCGACGGGCTGAAGATCGCCGTGTTGACACCGATTACCTCGCCATCGAGGTTGAACGTCGGTCCGCCCGAGTTACCCCGATTGACCGCCGCGTCGATCTGCAGGAAGTCATACGGCCCCGATCCGATATCGCGGGTCAGCGCAGAAACGATGCCCGCTGTCACGGTACCACCGAGGCCGAACGGATTTCCGACCGCGATGACCCAGTCACCCACGCGCGCGGGATTATCGGTGAAGTTGACATGCTTGAACGACTTGTTGCTCTTGATCTTGATGAGTGCCAGATCGGTACGCGCGTCGGTGCCAACCAGATCGGCCTCGAGCTTCTCCTGATCATCAAAGCTGACCTCGATCTTCGACGCTCCGTCGACGACGTGATTGTTGGTGACGACATAGCCGTCAGCCGAGATCACGAAGCCCGAGCCCTGCGCCAGCTGCGGCCGGTTCGGCTTCTGCGGCTGCTGGAATTCCTTCGGCAGGTTCTTGAAGAAATCCTTCAGAGGATGATCGTCCGGCAGGTCCGGCATTCCGCCAAAGCGGCGTCCGCCTGCAGCCTTGGCTTCGCCCTTCTCTCCGTTGGTGACCGAAATTGAGACAACAGCGCCCCTGACCTTGTCGACGATGTCGGCGAACGTCAACGGCGCGCGACCGTACGGTGTCTGCACTCCGGGGTCCGACGGACGTAGCTGAGCGCTCGCCTGCTGGGGACCTTCGACGGACAGCCAAGCCAGAGCGCCGGCGCCGATAAGTCCAGCAACGATCAAGTTGCGGCCTGTGCGCCAGACGCCGCCGGCACCACTTGGCGCGGGATTTGCTGAGTGAGCCTTGGAAGGCGTGTTGTGCATTGTGATCAACCTCCTCGATAAATGCCCAAATGGCCGTTTCATCGAGGCTATAGCCAAAACGCCATTACGACAGCATTTCGGCTGTCTTAACTATATGTAATGTGGAGCGTATTGTGACCGGCCAGTTGAGCAGCATGCGGAATGATGGCTGCCTTTCAGGGCCCGAAAGCATGTTTCGTGCGCAGAGCACCGACGCGGTCATCGACTCGCCAGAGTACCGGAACACCGTCGTCGCTCGACCGATCCTGAGCCTTTCAACGCGGGTAAAAACCGTCGTCGTTACGACCTCTTCGGCCATCGCTGCCCTTGCCGTTGCGCTCCCGGCAACGGCAAGCGCGGTTCCCTCGCTGCCCTCCAAAGCCCTTCACCAAGCAGCATCCCCGGTTCGGCTGATTGCCGTATTCGAACCGGACGACCGTCGCCTGATTTCAAACGGCTACCCCGAATTGCGCGAGCGCATCGGGTTGCTCATGAACGCCGCAACCCAATCGATATGCACAGCGTTCTGCGTCGCACCCGACATCGTGGCGACTGCCGGGCATTGCATTGCGGGAACTGTCAGCCAGCCTGCCGGCGATGTCGCTCGATTGCGCTTTCGCCGCGATACAGCCAAGGGCCCGGGCATTCCGATCCAAGGCGCCAATGACGGAACATTCAACCAGCATATCGTGATGGGCGCAGAACGCCTCAACACGCGCCCTCCCATCAATGCCGCGTCAGATTGGGCCCTGCTCAGGCTGGCAAAAAACGCTTGTTCCGCAGGGGGACTGCGCCTGAGCAGTCGGACCGCTGACGCGGTTGCCGCCGATGCAGCTCGTGGACGCATCTACAATCTCGCCTATCACCGCGATTTGGCGCACTGGAATCTCGCTGTGGCCACACCATGTTCGATCATTTCCCGTCGCAAAGCAGGCGAGCCAGAGCAGGTGTCCCGCGATTTCGAGCGGGCGGAAGATCTCCTGCTTCATACATGCGACACAGAAGCTGCGTCCTCCGGATCGCCCCTCCTCGTCAACGGTGAGCATGGGCCCGAAGTCGTCGGCATCAACGTGGGAACGTATGTGCGCTCGCGCGTCGTCACCCATGACGATCGGATCGTCGAACGCCTCAACACGGAGGTGATCTCAAACACGGCGCTGCTCGCAGCCCCCTTGATTGAGCCCCTCGACGCATTCACCAACGGCCAACTCCTGACCACCACGGGCGAGATCGATCAGCTCCAAGCCCACTTCATCGCACAAGGCCTGCAACCCGGACCCCGAGATGGTCGGTATGGACCGCTGACACGCAAGGCAATCGAGATTTATGAAGCACGCGTCGGCCTGCCCATCACCGGGCTTGCAACACGATCTCTTCTGAAACGTCTGGAGATGACCACATCCGTCCGCGCCCAGCGTTGAGCCCGGTCTTCACGTGCGGCGTTGCCTTTTCACTTCCCCTCGTCGGGCGTGGCCTTCAGCAGCTTGTCGAGCCGCTCTTCCTCTTCCGCTGATAGGCGTGACCGGAAGGATGAAGTCGCTGCGCGCTGCGCCTGTATTGCTCGCAATATGAACGCGATTGTGGCCAGCAGAACAAGAGCCGGAGCGAGCCAAAGCAACCATGTGTGCCAGCCAAATGGCGGCTTCAGCAGCACGAAGTCGCCGTAACGTTGGACCAGGAAGGTCTTGACCTCGGCATTACTGTCACCAGCGACCAGCCGCTCACGCACGAGGCGCCTCAGGTCTTTCGCCAGCGGCGCATCGGAATCGTCAATGGACTGGTTCTGGCATACGAGACAGCGCAACTCCGCCGATAATTCTCTCGCACGAGTCTCCAGCGCGGCATCCTTGAGTTGCTCATCCGGGCTCAACGCATATGACGGCGCAAGCACCGCAAGAGGGCCGAGCGCCGCCATCGCCACCAATAGCACCGTGAGAAATCGCCGCGCGACGCAGATCCATGAACGAGGGCGTCTGATTTCGCCGAATGAATTCATGCCGAAACGGTCCTCCGCCGCCTCGCTCGCACCGGAGCCCCCACCCGCAGGCGCCGGTCGCTCAGCGAGACCGCACCACCGATGAACATAATGAGGGCGCCAATCCATATGAATCGCACCAGCGGGTTGAAGTAGATACGGAAGGCAAACCCGCCAGCCTGCTGTACATCGCCGACGACGGCGTAGAGATCACCACGCCATGAAGCCAGAATACCGGCTTCGGTGGTCGGCATCGGCGGTGCGTCGTAGACGCGCTTGGAGGGCGTGAGGATCGTCACCGGCTGGCCGTCGCGCGTCACCTCGAGTGTCACGATGTCCTCTTGATAGTTGGGGCCGCGCCCCTTCGATGCCTCCTTAAAGGTCAGCACGTATCCCGCCGTCTCGACATTGTCGCCGGGTTTCATTGCAACGATCGTCTCGACTCGATAGGCGGAGGTGGCTGCAATACCAATAACGGCGAGGCCAATGCCGAAGTGGGCGAGCATCGTCCCCCAGGCCGAGCGTGGCAGGTTTCGGGCACGCCGCACGACCTCCGGCCAGGGCGCCGATCCGGCCTTTGCACGAAAGGCGATTTCCCATACAGCGCCCAACATCACGAAGATGCCGAGCCCAATCGCAAATGGCGCCAGCCAAGGCCCGCGCTGCACCCAAGCGGCCGTCGCAACGATCACCACGACCGCAACAATCGCGGCGACTGACAACCTCTGCGCGGCACCCAGGAGGTCCCCCCGTTTCCACGGCAGAAATGGTCCGAATGGAAGTGCCAGCAGCAAGGGAAGCATCAAAGGCACGAACGTCATATTGAAGAACGGTGCGCCAACTGAGATCTTGTCGCCTGTCATACCCTCCAGGGCCAGCGGATAAAGCGTTCCCACCAGCACGGTCGCACAGGCCACCGTCAAAAGGATGTTGTTGAGAACGAGGCTGCCCTCGCGACTGATCGGTGCAAAGATCCCACCTTGACGCAACTGCCCCGCGCGTGCGGCGAACAAGGCCAGCGCACCTCCGATGAACAAAAACATGATCGCGAGGATGACGACGCCGCGTTTGGGGTCAACAGCGAACGCATGCACGCTCGTAAGCACCCCGGAGCGTACGAGGAACGCCCCCATCAGCGACAACGAGAATGTCAGGATTGCGAGCAGAATGGTCCAGACTTTGAGTGCTTCCCGCTTTTCCATGACCAGCGCGGAGTGAAGCAGCGCGGTCCCGGCAAGCCAAGGCATGAACGAGGCATTCTCGACCGGGTCCCAGAACCACCAACCACCCCAGCCCAGCTCGTAGTAGGCCCACCACGAGCCCATCGCAATTCCGACCGTCAGGAACATCCAGGCTGCAAGCGTCCACGGCCGCACCCAGCGCGCCCACGCCGCATCCGTGCGCCCCTCGATCAAGGCGGCGATTGCGAACGAGAACGCCATCGAGAATCCGACATAGCCGACATAGAGAAAAGGTGGATGGAATGCGAGTGCGGGATCCTGGAGAATAGGATTGAGGCCGCGGCCATCGAACGGAGCAGGATCGACCCGCTCGAAGGGGTTCGATGTGAAGATGATGAACAGCACGAAAGCGAGGCCAATCGCTCCTTGTACCGAAAGGACATGAGACCGCAGTGTGGCAGGCAGGTTGCTGCCGAACAGAGCCACCGCAGCACCGAACAGAGCCACAATCAGCACCCAGAGCAGCATCGAGCCTTCATGGTTTCCCCATACGCCCGCGATGCGATAGATGAGCGGCTTGGTCGAATGCGAATTTGCAACAACGTTTGCCACGGAAAAATCCGACACGACGTAGGCATGCATCAGCGCCACGAACGAGATCAGGATCAGGAAGAACTGGCTCACCGCGGCCGACCGGCCAAACTCCATCAGACGCGCGTCGTTACGGTAGGCGCCATAAGCCGGAACGAACGTCTGGAACGCGGCCACCAGCACCGCCAGCACGAGAGCGAAATGTCCGAACTCGATGATCATTGAGCTGCTCCTTGGGCGGTCGCGGCGGTATCCGCACCGTGCGTTTGCGTTACCCTGATTGTCCGCTACGTCTACGAGCCACCATCGCCGGTCTTGTGTCTGGCTCCTTCACCGAGCTTTACGCCTTTGGCCTTCAGAGCCTCCGCCACTTCCGGCGGCATGTAGTTCTCATCGTGCTTGGCAAGAACCGTATCGGCTGCAAGGTGCCCGCTCACATCCAGCACGCCCTCGGCGACAACGCCCTGTCCCTCGCGGAAGAGATCGGGCAGCACACCCTCGTAGACCACGGGAACGGTTTTGAGCGTATCGGTCACGACAAATTCGACATGCGTGCCGGTACCGCGTTTGACCGACCCCTCGGCTACCAGCCCGCCAAGCCTGATTCGCTGCCCGGTCAAAACCTTCTTCTCCACAATGTCGCTGGGCGTATGGAAGAAGACGATCGAGTCCTTCAGGGCGAACAGCGTAAGTATGGCCGCCAGCCCAAGGACGGCAACGGCTGTCAGGATCAAGGTAGCGCGGCGCTGCTTGCGTGTCATGGTTCCGTTTCGTGTCCTTCTCGTGGGTCCGTATGTGCGCCGCGCTCGCATGCCCTATAGGCTGCCGCACGCGGCGATTTCCAGGCTACGAGCCAATGCCGAGATTTTTGGCAAGCGCATCAAGGGCATCCTGCGCCGACGTGTCTCCTTCGAACGCTCGCCGCGCATCCGCCAGCGCCTTGACCGCGTCCGCCTCGCGTCCCATCACTTTATAGGCACGCGCCAGACGCTTCCAACCCTCCAGATCCTTGCCGTTTTCCGCAAGTCGGGCGGCAAGACCTTCGACCATCTTGGTGATGAAGGCACTGCGTTCTTCGGGCGTCATTTGTGCTGCGGCCGCCATCTCAGCCGCACCTGGTCCTGCCTCGCGACGCAGGCCGGCTGCATCCCTATCCCCTGAAAGGGCGACTGGGGCACCTGCAGCAGCTTCCCTCGATGAACCTGTGGCTGGCGATTTCTGCGCGCCGCCACCTGCGAGGACAGTACGCATCTCACCAAGCTTGGCTTCGACCAGCGAGCGCCACGGCGCGTCAGTGGGTGCGCTTTTCAGCATCCCGTCCAGATCGGCGATCCCGCCAGCAAGATCCCCATCCTGCTCCTTGGCCAAAGCCAGCCAGAAGCGCGGCTCGGGACGATCGGGCGCTAGAACGAGAAGACGTTGATAGGCCTTGCGCGCGTCCGGCACGACGAGACCGTTATTGGCAAGCACCAGGGCTTCCGCAAGGCCGGACAGGCGCTCAGGGCTTTCACCGTTAAGCCGAAGCGAATTCGCATAGGCGCGTGCGGCGTCGTCATAGCGCTGCTGCTTCATATAAACGGGAGCCAGAACCTCCCATCCTCGCCCCTCGTTTGGATTGTCGCGCAAACGCGTCTCGACCATGCCAATGAGGTCCGTGATCGAGCGCTGCCCAGTACCCTGGGCAGCCCGCTCAGCGAACGGCAACCCCGGCAGAGTAGGTGACCCGACCCACAGGTAGATCCCGATCGAAAGAACCGGTAAGAGCGCACTCGCCGCGATGACGAGAGGTCGCGCCATTGCTGAGCGAGACCGAGGCCCGTCAACTTGAGTTCCCGACGAAGCTTCTTTCGCATCGCCGTCCCCAGCTCCGATGCGTGCCTCATCCGCGGCGCGCAAAAGCCTTCGCGCCAGCTCAGCGCGTGCGGCTTCCGCTTCCGATGCATCTAAAAGGCCCTGCTCGCGTTCCGCATCGATGGCACGCAGTTGGTCACGATACACAGCGAGGTCGGCTGTTTGCGGAGGCTGCAACGAATCGGCCGGACCGAGCAATGGTCGCGCCAGATACGCGATTACGCCCGCTGTAAGCACCGCAAAACCGATCCAAAGAAGCATGTCTGGTCCCAAGTCCTCCTGAATGTGTGGAATAGGGGGGTAGCGGGTCGATGACAAGAGCAGGCAGCCCGCCGGAGGCCAAAGGTCGCGCGCAACTAAGTGTGAACCGGGTCACCGCTGGCGCTGATGCCTTAAGCGAACGCAAGCAAGATAAAGCCGCCCGGTAGCGGGGCGCCATGCCCCCCGGACGGATTAGCTCAACTGATAAGGGTCTGCCTCTGAGGGTCCTCCACTGGGCCCGTCAGGCTACGGAACGCCAACTGCCATCCGGATTGCGGCACGCAGTTCCACGCATCACTTCGGGGCGTCCATCGATATATACGGTATGGGCGTAGTCGCGGCAGTCGCTGCCGCCACGCTTATAAGGACGACTCGGCACGACCTCGCCATAACGCCCGTTATCGGGATTACGCCATGTCCGCGCAACGCCGGAAGACCCGCGTTCGAGCGCCTCGTACTCAGCCTCACGCGCCAGCATACGATCGCGTTCGTCGAGCGATCTGCCGATCTCATGGCCGACGACGCCGCCAACGAATGCTCCAGCAACAGTCGCCAAAGCACGCCCGGTGCCCTTGCCGACCGAATTGCCGATCAGCCCGCCCGCAATCGCGCCAACAGCAAGACCCGTGTCCGCGCGTGTCGGACCTTCCGGACCGCAAGCCGCCACATTCAAGGCCAAGCCAGTGACAATGGCGATAGAGAAGACTTTCAACATGAGGTTGCCCCGTCGAATCATGACCACACGGAACGCAAATCCGCACCGCGCCGAATCCCCTATTTCAATCTCGCATCTCGGCGGCGATTGGGGCGAAGTTGGGGCATTTCGAGACGGTGGCCAGCTTTTCACCAGTCACTACGGCATCCCGGCAACGTATCCACAAAAATCAACCCGTCAACAGATTAACTGATTTGGTATGGAGGCCTCGTCCCGTCCGGTGGGCCGAGACGATGCTAATCGGACGGCAAGCGCAACACCGCCTTCAGCCCGCCATGCGGTGAGGCATCGAGTTCGAATTGCCCGCGATACATCTGCACATAATCGGTCACGATCGACAAACCGAGCCCCGAGCCTGGCTTGGATTCATCCAGTCGCAGTCCCCGCTTTCCAAGTCTGTTGCGCTGAGCTTCGCTCAATCCAGGCCCATCGTCCTCGACGAGGATTTCCACCTGTCCTGATCCGCCTTTGTGGGTGGAGCGTTTGGTCCGTACCGTCAGATAGACTGCCGATCGCGCCCATTTACATGCATTGTCCAAAAGGTTGCCGAGCATTTCCTCCAAATCCTGCCGCTCGCCTTGGAAGCGTGCGTCGTCCGGCCCGCTCGCTGTAATGGTGATACCGCGGTCACGGTTGATGCGCTCAAGCGCTCGGACCAGCGGACCTGCAACCTCCATGACATTGGTCGCCCGTCCAATCGCACCGACACGTGCCGCCATGCGCGCCCGGTCGAGATAAAGCGTTATGGAATGGCGCATCACTTCCGCCTGCTCCGCAACCTTGCGTGCCAGCCCCCCATTATCTTCGCGCGCCTCGTTGATGATCACCGCGAGAGGCGTTTTTAACGCATGCGCGAGATTGCCGACCTGCGTTCGCGCGCGATCCACCACGTCCTGGTTTGACTGGATCAGAGCGTTGAGCTCAACCTGTAACGGCGTAATCTCGGCCGGAAGTTCGCCATCCAGCCGTTCCGCCTCGCCCGACCGGATCGCGGCAAGACCCTTCTCAACTCGTTTGAGCGGCAACAGGCCGAAACGAACCTGGAACAATGTGACAGCCACCAGTCCGAGCCCCGCCAGAGCAAGCGCCGTCGTCAAACGATTTCGAAAATTGGTGAAGAGCGCGTCGAGCCAATCGAGCGGTCCGGCCACGATAATCGAATAGCGCGGATTATCCGTCTCGTAACCGAGCGTGTTGACAACCTCGACCATGCGCATTGGATCACCGGTTGGACCGGGAGCATTCATCCAACGCGCGCCGCTTGAATCGGTGGGGTAGTCCTGCTCGGCCGGGGAAGGCAATCTCCCCGTGGCCAGCGATGCAGACACCAGTGTCGGCAACTCTGGATTGTCCAGCGGCTTGATCTGCCAATACCAACCCGAATGCGTAACCTCGAATAAGGGCTCGTACCGGTTTGTCGGCGAGACCGGTACGTCACGCGCCTCGCTCAGGCTGTCGAACATGATCGCGGTTGCGAGCTTCTTCAATTGCGCATCGAACGACGCTTGCACGTCCTCGCGGTAAAGTGAGTAGATAATAAGCCCGGCAAGCGGCAGCACCAGAAGCGTCCACGCGGTGGACGTTGCAAAGAGCCTGAAAGCTAGCGAGTTAAACCGCATCGGGGTTCGAGCTCAACCGATAGCCCAACCCCCGCACTGTCTGAATCAACTCCGAGGGCAGCTTCTTTCTCAAGCGCCCTATGAAGACTTCGATCGTGTTGGAATCGCGATCGAAGTCCTGATCGTAAAGATGCTCCACGAGTTCGGTGCGTGAAACCACACGACCATGATGATGCATGAGATAGGCAAGTAGGCGATACTCGTGTGATGTCAGCTTGATGGGCTCACCATCGCAAGTCACCCTTGCCGATTTCGTATCGAGTCGGATCGGTCCGCACTCGATCTCGTTCTTGGCGTGACCGCTCGCCCGTCGCACCTGGGCGCGCACTCGGGCCAGCAACTCCTCCATATGGAACGGTTTGGCAAGATAGTCATCGGCGCCCGCGTCCATGCCGGCGACTTTGTCGCTCCACCGATCGCGCGCAGTGAGAATGATAACCGGCATGTTCCTGTCCGATCGGCGCCATTGCTCAAGCACCGACAGACCGTCCATCTTGGGCAGGCCAATATCGAGGATCACGAGATCATATGGCTCAGTATCTCCGAGGAAGTAGCCTTCTTCGCCATCGAAGGATGTATCCACGGCGTAGCCTGCATCGATCAATGCCCGCACCAGCTGACGATTTAGATCTTGATCGTCTTCGACAACGAGAATCCGCAACGTTTTTTTCCGCTCATTCAATGGTGCCTGGCCAGGATTATAGCCGGGTCATTCGAAAATCCTAGAGCCTGATCGGCTGAGATGGAAGCACGACTGCTTTCATCGAGGCTGTGAATCAGTCTCTCAAACAAGGAGATAGAGTAGGCCAAAACGGCCAGACGCGATTCAATCAAAGTCCTGACCTGCCCTAGATCAAGTTGCAGCACCTTCCGCGCCGTCTCTCGTAGTCCTGAGCATAAATTGCCATAGGAATTCCGGCGGCCATGGGCCAGTCGCCAGCAGTGAATGATATGATGCCCCTCCTATCGCACGTGCGTCCGCTTTCCACGCCTCCTCGTTTAGAACGGACTGCGTGCGTCGACGCTCTTGCGACGGAGTTGCCCGCGATGATCACGGATCACCAGCTTATAGATATAACGCCCATCCTCGTGACAAAGTGAAGTCCTGACGATGGCTCCATCGATTTTGTTCCGGGCTTTACTCGCCAGTTCGGCGACAGTTACGAGTTGTTCGCGTTTTACGATTCGTGCGGCATTCGACCAATCGCCGAAACAGTGCTCGGCCTCGGTCGCAGCTACCGAGGTTCCAAACACGAAAAGCACGATCCAGCCAAATCCCGATGCCGCGGTAAGACGATTTAACGTCATTCCAACCCTTCTCCCCTCATGCCCCGATCATGAGATCGAAATAATTCCAAAAGGCATGACGCCAACCGTCTGAACCATCCCTGAATACGTCGCAGATCCATCGCTGCTACAAAGTGACTGCCACCTGGCCGTATCGCGTTCACAATTTGACTGCAAGCGACTTGCGGGCAATTGGTTGAGTTGCGCGCACGCGCCCATAGATCGCCAGCAATGTACCTATCACACCGCCGAGCGCCTGCACGACCTCTGTCAACTGCTGACCTATCTGCTTTACCATTTCCGCAGTAATATCCAACCCGATGAGCGGGCCGACAACCGGAAGAACGGTTGCTGCCGCTGTCACGATCACACCCCAGATCGTCATGGATTCGCCCCACCATTTCGCTGTGGACGTCGTGTTGCTGTTCTCGTTCGTCATATGGCTATCTCCTTTGGTGTTCACGGCTTCATGCATTTTGTTGTCGGAATCGGCGACGTCAGGCCCGGGCCCCGTCACGGCTGGCACACCGAGCAGCTCGCCGGCCCGTGCCAGAGTAACGTCGACCCGGCGCAGCCAACCGCGCCCGAAACGCCAGAAGTGTTTGAGGCCCCGATACCGATCGCGCCGGATTTCTGCGTATCTGGTCAGCGTCTCGACAAGCGGCGTGGCGGCAATTCGTCCACGCGTCTGGAGGCCGATCTCACCGTCGATGTCGGCCCCGATCGATTCTTGCAGAATGCGGATCGCACCCACGACGCCGTGGTTCACCGCAGCATCGAAATGCATCAAAGCGAGCGGCGCTGGCATACGCGCGCAGTCCGCCGGCTCCCAATAGCGCGTCCTATAGATCTCCTGGACCATCGCATCTGGAATTTTCTTCAATCGTGCTACGAGCCGACTTCGACTCTCTGGCGAGACGCTCTCGCCGACCCACCGCGCATAGACTGAAAGCGTGATGCCCTTGTGCGTCGGGCCCCCGGGATCGTACGGATCGTCGCTAAACCCACCTTCCATCTCGAGCACATGCTGCAAGGCTGTCGCAAACAGATCCCGCACAGCCGGCGCTTTTACGATCACGACCGCATTGCTATCGGACGGTTCACTAATCAGACCACTCTCTTGGGGCCACCTGTAGGAAAGCACGCGCGACTTTTCGAATGCTGTAACGTTGACGCTGTTTGCCTGATTGCCACCAAGCAAGAAAACCTGAGCGTCCGTTTCGCCTAAGACGAAGCCGACATGCCCCAATGCCGGATTGGAGCCTCGACTCAAAACTGCAATGGCCCCGAAGCGGGGCATCTCGATCAGGTCACCCCAGCTGAGATAGGATCGAGCCCGCAGCGAGCGCGTACTGGCTCGTCCCGAGCGCTCCAGACATGCCCCAAGAAAAGCAGCGCACCAGGCAACTTCGTCATCGTCGATCGACGAATGGCCGACCGTCTGGAACATCTCGATGATGCGCGCATTGCTGCCATTGCCCGGCACTTCGAGCACGCCGAATTCACGCCAGGCCCAGACGAGCCAGTCGGGTTGTTGCATTGCCAATTTTCCCTGATTGCCGGATGCGGCCGCAATGTCAGATGATAGCGTCCTGCGGCGCTCCGCGCCCATAGACAGCGCTCAGCTGATAAACGCGCACGGTGCAGGCAGGCTGCGTTGTGCCGAAGTCATTCACCTGATCGGCGGCCGAATAGACAACTTCCGGCGTCGAGCTTCTCAAAGCCCTTTTGACCCCACCATCGCCGACGATCTCGACCTCATAAGCCTCACTCGCCTCGCCAAGCGGCACTTCGACGACATCCCAGCTGTCGCCGCCGACGCGCGTGCGACGAACCCATTTGATCGTCAGGTCACCGAGGGCGGGAACGTGGCGCACACCACGCACGTGTACGGGCGCATAAGGTCTGAGCCCAATACCCCTAAAGGCGTGCATCGTGCCTGCATAAGCCCTGTCGTGGATATCTCGGCTCGCCGGACCATACCGCCAAGAATAGGCAAGCCCGATGTCTGCCAAAGTCTGAGGCAAGGCAACCAATGAGGAATCCAGCAGCACGAATGGCGATCCCGCGGGTATCGCCGGCCTCATGGCATCCGCCGTTCCGGCCTGTCCGCGCAACAGGTCAGACAACTCGTAAACGCCGCTTGCCACAAGCTCTACTCGTAAGAATTGCAGCACTTCCCATGCCCCATCTGCATTGCGCACTGCCGCCGCGTTCTGGCCAGCCAGCAATTGGAGTGTGGTTACAGAGGAGAGCTGTCCACCGGCAATAGCAACGCGCAACCTGTTGCTGCGGTCCACGCGCGCTTCCGGACCTGCTGCGAGATCCGTTTCAGTCAGGCCCAGTGTGGCAGGTATTTCGATGAGTGATTGCAGGATGAAGCCGGCATCTTCTGGCGATCGAAAGACTGCAATCGGCCCCGGCCATGGCTTTTGCCGCGCAACGACGTAGCCGGCCTCAGACGATTCATCGCCGCGCAGCATTGGCAGATCGAGGAAATAGACCAGCGGCGGACCGGCAATCACATCTTCGCCACCGCGTCGTGGCCTGCGCGCACTCGCGCCCGCATCATAGATGCTCGCATCCACCGCTCGCGCCTCGATCTGGCGCACGCCGCTGTCGGAGACCTCTATGACCCGGAATGTGCGGTCACCGGTCTCCGTCATTACCGTAAAGAGATCGCTAGGCTCGATCGCAATTCGGCTTGGCGGCAATACGACGTTGATGCGCTCGCGCGCCACCCACGTCTCGTGAAGCCAAGAATCCGCAATCCGTATGGCCTGCTCTTCGTCAAGAATAATAGGCAGCTCGGCCTGCGAAACACGCCCGCTCACGCCCGCCAATCTCCGCGACTCGGCAACGGCCTGCCTGTAGTCATCGGTCGCGCCGATATAGGTAAGCTTTGCCGCAACCGGCAACTCGGTTTCCTGGCCGCGCGTGAATGTCGCCAGTGGCCTTTCGGCGTCCACTTCGACCACATCATCATGGTGGAATCGGGCAACCGGTTCGTCTGATGCGCGATGCCGGAATAGGATGCGCCCTCCACTCTCGATCACATCGATGAAATAGGCGAGAGCCAACGGCTGCAGGGCATCGCGCAATGACATCACATGATCGATGATGTAGCCGGGTACCGAACCCGTGAGCTCTGCCGACGTATACTCGGCAAACCCGTAATCCTGCATCATCTGGCGAACCACGGCGCCGAGTGGAACATTGGAGACACGGCCGTTGAGCCAATGGCCAAGCGACCAGTTTCCCCCGTCACCCCACACATGCAGATCGTTGGGGAATGCCGGATACGGACGCGCATCCCAGGCATAGACATGCGCATGATCGAGTTGAACCATCCGTTCGCCATAAACCGCTGAAACGGGGTTAGCTTCGCTTGCGTAGAGCGAGGATGCAGGATCGAAGGCTCGGGTCAGCGCCTTGATGTATTGGCGCTGCATGAAGTCGTCGCGAATTCCACGTGAAAAGTAAGGGAGAGCCGTCTCGGCACTCTTCGGATCGACGAAGACATTCGGCTGATTGGCGCCCTTGTCGACCGCGGGACACCCGACTTCAAGGAACCAGATCGGTTTGGATTGCGGCACCCACCCGGTTGGTATCGCGGCCTCGATTCCATCCGAGCGGTCGAAGTGAGGCTCGCTCCACCACGACTTCAAATCCTTGTAGCGAAAAACCCAAGGCTTCCCGGCCGCCCCGTCGGAAATCGGCGTGCGAACCTGCTCTTCACGATCCTCGACGTTTGCATAATACCAGTCAAACCCTTCGCCGCCGGCGACGTTGCCGCTCAGATAATCCAGGTCGTAGATCGAACGCACGCCGGCGATATAGTCACGATGGCTGCGACCGTCGCGCCAATCGGCCAGCGGCCAGTATAGGTCGATGCCGATCGCATCGATCGAAGGCGATGACCAGAGCGTATCCAGATGGAAATAGACGTCTCCGCTCCCATCCGTCGGATGATAGCCGAAGTATTCCGACCAGTCCGCCGCATACGTCACCTTGGTTGCCGGACCGAGCACACTCTTTACATCCTGAGCGAGTGCAACCAATGCATCAACGAACGGGAATCTGGACGCATCATCGCGCACCTGCGTCAACCCGCGCAATTCGGTTCCGATAACGAAGGCATCAACACCGCCCGCAGCCTTCGCAAGCGTCGCATAGTGCAGAATCATGCGACGGAAGCTCCATTCGGCAGGCCCGCTATAGACGACCGCTGTTCCGCTGATCGAAAAATCACCCGGAACCGCTGTGCCGACGAAACTCACGATCTGCGAAGAAGCCGCGGCCGTCTTGTCAACGCTACCGGCCACACCTGGCGCGGGATCGCACGTGATGCGGCCGCGCCAGGGATAGGCTGGCTGTTTCGCCGAGCCGTCATACGGACTGGTCAATGCGTTATCGTCAGGCACGTCCATCAGTAGAAACGGCGTCAGCGTGACGGCCATACCACGCGATTTCAAATCTTGGATCGCAGCCACGACAGTCTGATCGGATGGCGTTCCCCCATATGCCGCCCGCCCATCTTTCTCGCTGACGAGATATGCGTTGGCCCGCGTAAGGCCTGCTACACTCCAACTCAACGGTGTTGTCGCCTTGGTCGCGGTATCGACGCCAGGACGTATCTCGCAGTGCTGTGCCCGAAGGTCCGTCCCGAACCAGCTCGTTACGAGCGAAACGCTCCTCGCCTGCGGTAGGCTATCCTCGAGTTGATCAAGCGAAACCATCCAGTCGCTGCCCCCGAGGCGTGTGTGGACATTCTCCGAATGCGACGTGCCGCCCATAAGTCCACGTGAGACCGGCTCAGTCGCATAAACGAATTCGCCCGACCCTGGAATCATGACGACGCCGCGCACGTCGAGGGCAAAATCGTCGACGTCGCGGAACACCTCGAATGACAACTGCGGTATTCGGTTGCCGAACTGCTCCAGCGAAATCCGCTCAAAGACGATGTAGGCAACGCCACGAAACGCGGGTGCACTTTCGGTGCCGAGCCTGCTCAAGATGAGATCATCGGGAAACTGGGTTTCATTGCCCTTGTGTACCCGGTACACGATGCCCGACAGGTCGAGTTCCTTGCCGTCGGCCCAGATGCGGCCGATACGATTGATCATGCCTTCACACACCGCAACCGCGAAGCTCGCATGGTAGGTGTATGTCGTGATCTTCGCGCCGCCTCCGCCGAAACCGCCCTTGCCACTCCCGCCGGCTGACTGCTTCTTGGCAACCTCTTCGATCTCGTCCGCCCAGATCAACTGCCCACCCACGCGCGCCCGGCCATAAATTCGCGGCACCGGAGCACCCTCCGTCGATGCCGTGATATGGAGGTCATTGAGCCTTGGACCCTTGACGGACTGTCCGCCACCCATGGATCCAAGCAGCTTCTGATCTACATAGGAGCCGGCGAGCGCACCGACTTGCGCTCCAAGCACTGCCCCGCTGAGCGTCGCACCAAACAGCGTCATGCTTCCGGGCAACAGCGCACCGCCAACGGCGGAGCCAACTGCCGCTAATGCCAACGTCGCCATCAGTCCTCGATTCCAGGAAAACAGAAGACACCTACCAACCGCCTGCGCCACCAATGCGCAAAGGGTACTTCGATAACGCCGGTGCGCTCCACGGCATGCACCATCGTCAAGGCAGAGGTCAGAATTCCGGTATGCTTTGCGAGCGCACCACGACACATGCGAAAGACCAGGACATCGCCGGGTCGCGCAACCATGACATCACGCTCGCATAAGGTGCGTCGTGCCGCTGCCAACAGATCTTCCTTGCCTTCTGCCTCACCCCAGTCAGGCGTATAGGCTGGCGGTCTTTCAGCGTCCCGGCCATACAAAGAGCGGTACACGCCTCGCACAACGCCCAAGCAGTCCGCCCCGACACCCACGCATGACGCCTGATGATGATAAGGTGTTCCGATCCACATGCGTGCACAGTGCACGATCTCATCACGCCTTGGCGCCCTTGTGCAAAGCGCGCACGTTTGGTTTCCCACCTCGTCAGCGCCCCGAACGGAAGTAGCCGGTTACGAAATCATTGCCGGGCATGTGCGGGAAGCCGCGGTAATTGACGGCATTCGCGAACCTATCGCGACACGTGGTGAGATGCTTGTCACAGCCAGCCGTCACGAGAATGGTCTGTCCCAGAGTGAGCGGCCCGCGCGCCGCCTGCCACAGTTCGAGCTCGACCACCTCCCCTATATTCGTATGCCGCTTGATTTCCACACGCTGCCCGGTCGCCGGCCCAGACGTGAACTCGATGAGCCCGCGCGTGAACCAGTCATTGGCGTAGCTTCCAAGCCCGTCGACCGTGAAGCTGCGCAAGTCAGAAATCGCAAGCAAAGAGCTGCTCGCCCTGTAAGCCGGCTTCGACACATTCACACCGCAGCGCGCGTCGCCCAGGTCGGCGTCGCAGGTGTACTGAAACAGACGCCCCTGAGGCTGCTGAAGGTAGTGCGCAAGTCCGCGAACCTCTGCTGCAAACGTCAAACCCGCGCGCCTCACCTCCCCCATGCTGCCCCGGCGCATCAGCACACGTTGTTCGGGAGCCTCCCAGTTGACGCGAAAAATCTCAACGCGCGCATCGTCGTAAAGCCCTGCCGCCAGATCCGCCTCAGACAGTCGGTCGGACGACAGCGCACTGGTCACCTCGAGATTATCAACGGCCAAGCCCACAGCATCGTTGATCTCACTGGCGCTGAAACCAGCCGCCGCCTCGAACACGGTGCCACCGAAGGAAACGTCGCGGTCATGATCGGTGAAACCCATCGCCATGCCATCGCGCCGCGTCAGCCGCCAGCACCAGCAAAGAGTCGTTATGCCGGACGCGACGTGCGCTTCCAGCTCGGGTCCAAGAAATTTCATATGCGTATCTCAATCACTGGAATGTTGGGGATCGCACCATGCCGAAAGCCCTGGAGATTGACTTCAAGTCGATCGGTATCAAATCGGACCGGGACGTCGAAGGCATAGCCAGCTGTTATGACCGCACCCGCAGGCGGTGTTTCGCTGAGTGCAAAAGTCACGACGCCCATTACCCCATCGACTTCGAAATCCGACCCCTCGCTCTTGGCCACTCCGTCGATGGCGACAACGACGCTGCCTGCGACCAGTTTGGTGATTGAGCGTCGCCATGGCGCAAACGCACTACCATACGTCTTCACAAGCTGGAACGCGCGTGCCAGCCCGTCACCCACACCGATCTGCTGATCGAGCGCCGTCGGCGTTCCCTCTGGCAGGCAGGACTTCCAGTCGCTTGCATCGCGCCACCTGAACCCGTGAAGCCGTCCGCGCCGCTCCTCGAAAAACGCAATCACTGCATGCAGATCGTCGAGCGACTTCACGCCATAGCCTGCGTTGTAGCTGCGGCGCGAGTCCGCCCAACGTGCATTCCGCTCCTCGTGCCCAGAACCCAGCACGACAATATCCGTCCGCCGCTCCGGCCCGCCCTGCGACTGTCGCGATATATCGGTTGGAAAGCGCACATCGTGAAAGCTCATGACCTCACCTCGCAGCCTATTGCCATGTTACTGTCGTCATAGGTTGCGTTGACCGAAGGAAACCGCCCGCGCCAGCATCGCCGCTACCTGACTCTCCGAGCGACGAAAGCCATCCACGTCGGGTGTCGTGATGTTGACTGTAACGTTCATGCCACCGCCGTCTGCACCTTGCGAAATCACACCCAGGCGACCGTCACTGCCACGTGCCAATGGCATGATTGCCTCAGCACCGCGTTCGCCGGCGATGCCCATCCGTCCCTGCCCGAGCGGAAACGTAATCGGCGACTGAATCACACCACCGCTTGCAAACGGAACCGGTAGACCGTTGTTAAATGTGCCGCCTTTTGCAAAGCCGAATGCCCCGCCAACCAACCCGGAAAACAAATTCCCGAGCCCCGCCTCTAATGGGCGCAAGGCTGCCTTGAGCACTAGGTTGGAAAGATTGAGCGCAAGCGACCTGAGGACATCTCCAAGACTTTTGCCCTGGATCGCGAGACCCTCGAACGCGCGCGATAGGGATGAGCCGAATCTTCGCCCCATATACTCGGCATCGGCGAGGCCTCGCCGCAATGGTGTCGTATCCGCTGATACACGTACGACCCATTCCTCGCCCTGTTCATTGAACTCGTTCATTGCGCACCATGTCGATCCGGAAATTCAACCATCATTCTTGCAAGATCGCCGCGCGATGGCGGTCCATCGCTGCCCCTGGGCCCGAACAGGCCTCGCAGAGCTGCCTCCAACTCCCGCGGTGTCATGGCCCAGAATGCCTTCGGTTCAAGCCGCAGGAGCCCGAGCCCCACGGCCATCACGTCGTCCCAGGGAAAGGGCGCTCCACGGCGTCCCCGGCGCGCGAACGTGCTGCACGACCGGATCCCACCTGCGCAGCCTGTTCGTCACCGGCAAATGTCGCACCGAGCAGCCTCGCTACGATATCGATGAAGCCGGCGAGCCCGCCTTCCGCCTGCATCCGTCCAACATCAGCATCGCTGACCTCGTGCCCAGCGCCACGCAGGCCCGCCCCAACGATACGGCAGGCATCCTTGGCCGATATGCGTCCGCTCTCGAACCGCCCCGCCAATGCCAGCATGTCCTCTTCTCCAAATGCGTTTTCCAGTTCCGCGAGCGCTCCGAGCGTCAGGCACAACCGATAGGCGCGACCGTCCAGCACCGCATCGATCTCTCCACGCCGATGGTTTGCCATGAGCGAGCTTCCTCTTTCAGTTGGCCGCGAACGTCAGTTCTCCGGCACTCTCGAGCGCCAACTCAAACGTGACTTCACCATCATGCCGCCCCGTCAGCTCAAGCGAGGTCACCTGCATGGAGCCCGTTACTGCGCCGAAGTCGGGAACCACGATTTGCCATGCGCGGATCGCGCCGTCGAAGAAGAGCCCACGAACGATCTCGTCCGAGGTGGCGTCCTTGAAGATCCCCGCTCCGGTCACACGCGCGGATTTGACGCCAGATCCTTGGAGCAGCTCGCGCCAATGTCCAGCCGACTCCGCATGCGTGACATCGACAGTCTCTGCATTGAAGGCCAGTGACCGCGACCTGAGCCCGGCAATCGTCACGAATGTGCCAAGTCCATCACTATCGACCTTTAGGAGGAGGTCCTTACCTTTCTGCGCTGCCATCCTTCGTCAACTCCTTGCAACTACGGCCGTGAGATCCGGCCAATAGAAATCTGTCAGTCCCACGGATGCCGCCCCCGGCCACTGCAAGCCAGTTACAATTGGCAAGGAACAGCACCCTGTTCATTGCGGCTCGGTTGTCGCGCGATAGCGCACAGCCCCGTGGTAGGTCTCGCCGTCAGGATCGCGCCGCGCGTCCGAATTTTCGTGACGCAGATTGACGATCCTGAAATCCGCCATTGACAGGGGCTGGTCATGCAGAGCCGCCTCGATCGCGCTTATGATCTCATGAACCTGCCTGCGTCCTGCCGCGCGCGACCACACGTGCAGCGTAACGATATGCTCGTGACCTTTGTCAGTCCCCGTTGACCAGTCGCGCATGACGCTGCGACCGAATGTGACGTAGGGAAACTCCGTCCTTTGCGGCGTATCGTCATAGATCTTCGCACCGCCCAACAGAGTGACAAGCGGCACGTCGTTGCGCAGTTTCAGATAGATGGCCTTCTGCAATTCCAATCCCGGGCTCGACATTTGAAACCTCTTTGCGATTGTCAGTCGGAGCCGACTGAACCAATGCCGTCACGCATTGCGGCATCCGCATAGACATCCGCTCCGGTTACGTGAGCAGAAGCCTCGTCGGCAGTGCGGCGGCACGCCTCATCTGAAATTCGTTGGCTCACACGAACCGCCATCCGTTCCACGAGCCGCCGCGGCCCGCGGTATCGATCTCTCACGACCTCCACGTTCACCTTCAAAGATCGCGCTCCTCTGCCAAACACTTCAGAAACCGCCGCCGTTCGCCTGCGTCGATCACCGCGCGCACCTCGAAAACCCGCGAACCGATGCGAAACCGCATTTCCGGCTTCACACCGGCTCGGTATCGCACCCAGATCTCGTGTGAGACACGCGCTGCGATCTGATCCGATGCGTCACGCTCCTGTCCGCTCAATGGCCGCAGAGCTGCCCACAGTTCCTCAACCGTCTCCCAAGACTCTTCGGCGCCGCCGCTGCCGTCATCCTGGCGCACCGCCTGCTCGAGCACGAGCCGGTGCCGAAGGTCGCCGATGCGCAGCTCCGTCACAGGCGCACCGCGCGATAGGGATTGAGAAGTCGCGATACTGCGTGCGGTACCGCTGTGGACGGCATACCGATCTCGATTGGGTCGCGATGTTCGTACCAATGCGCGACCAGCAGCAGGAGCGCTTGGCGCACCGGCTCAGGCACATCATTGGCACTGGGTCCGAAACCTGCCGTAAAGTCGATTTCGATCCCCGCATGCCTCCGCCCCGGCACCGGCCAAGCATTGCGCCGCCTGTAGAGGCGCGCCGGTCGGCCGCTGGAATCAAGAGCATAATCGTTGCTGTCCAGAGACTGGACCGATCCGTCCCTGCCGATGACACGCACATCGCTGATGAGCCGCACCGGGGCAAGCGGTAAATTGACCACGCCGTCATCGGGCCACACATCGCGTACGAGCTTCCAGCTCTGCGTGATCAACGCCAGGCCGAGCGCCGCCTCGATATGCAGCCGCGACGTCAGCACAAGGCTTTGCAGGAGCGCATCCTCGGACATGCCGTCGACGCGAAGATGCGCCTTGATCTCATCGAGCGATAGCGGTTCCGCTTCCGGTCCACTCAATTGCACAAGTCCCATCGAACGGCACCTCCAGGCAAACAGGCTGCATTCCATAAGCACATGATAAGAAGCGAGGCCGCCCCGGGGATAAGACGGCCTCGCAGGTTCCGCACAGTCGGGAGGAGAAACCGCGCGGATTGGTTGCTCAGCGCGCGCACCAGCTCCCTGCTTGCGACAGAGCGCACTGAAGCCTCACGGGATCACGCACCGAACTTCAGCAGCTTGATCGCATCGAAGTCCTGCACGCCGCCGCCTATGTCCCGTCACCATCCTTCGCCGGGCGGCCGATGCTTCTCGAAGGTGGCCTCGACTGGAAGCAGCTCAGTCTGAGCCCGAAGGAGATGGACTTCGTGGAGGCGAAGAACGCGGCGGCGCGCGAGATTGCGCTGGCGCTTGGTGTGCCGCCCATGCTGCTTGGTATTCCCGGCGATAACACTTATTCGAACTATCAAGAGGCGTCCCGCTCGTTCTGGCGGCAATCGGTTCTGCCGCTGGTGGTTCGCACCGCGAAGGCCATGTCTGCATGGCTGTCACCGGCTTGGGGCGGTGGGATCGAGCTCAAACCTGACCTCGACGCCATCGAGGCGCTGTCCTCCGAGCGTGACCAGCTCTGGGAGCGCCTGGAGAAAGCGGACTTCCTGACGGTTGACGAGAAGCGCGCAGCAGCAGGCTATGGCCCGGCCGCGGTTGCGGCCGACGAAGTGAGTTCCCCGGCGCCGAATTCGTCGACCAAAGGCATGTTGGCGGTCAGTTCCAACAGCCACGGGCGCTGAAATCCCAGTTTCAACGAAGCAGTGAGGGGTTTGCCGATGGCAGATCGTGATGACGCGCGCGTACTCGAGGGCGCAGAGGCGAAGTTCATCCCGCTTGATTTGAAGGGGGTCGGGGCGGATGGCACATTCGAAGGTTATGCAAGCCTGTTTGGCCGCGAGGATCTCGGACGAGACGTAGTGGTGCGTGGTGCGTTTGCCGAAAGTCTGGCGCAACGCGGCGTGCGCGGCGTGCGTATGCTGTTCCAGCACGATCCAGCGCAGCCGATCGGTGTCTGGGATCAAATCCAGGAAGATGCAAAGGGGCTTTATGCGCGTGGCCGGCTCATGGCGGACGTCGCCAAAGCGCGCGAGGTGATGTCGCTGATGAAGGCGGGCGCACTCGATGGGCTTTCCATCGGCTTCAAAGCGCTCAAGGCCAAACGCGATAGAAAAAGCGGCGTGCGCCGGCTGGAGAAGATCGACCTTTGGGAAATCTCTGTCGTCACGTTTCCGATGCTTCCGGACGCGCGCGTGTCGCGCATCAAGTCGTACCCGTTTGCGAGTGGTGTGCCAACGGCACGCATCTTCGAAAGGTGGCTGACGCGGGACGCAGGTCTGACGCGCTCTGAAGCACGCGCGCTCATGCGCGATGGGTTGAAAGGTTTCCAGTCTCTGCGGGAAGCGAGTCTGGGTGGAAGCGAGGCCGCACGGTTGGCCGAGCGCATGCGGGACGCGGCGCAACGGCTCGCCGAAAGCACAGATTCAACACAGGCAAGACAAGGCAAATTGACATGACGGACAAGATGGATTTCGAAACGAAGTCGGCGGGCGGCGACGTGGCCGCGGCGTTCGACGAGTTCATGCGCGCGTTCGAGGATTTCAAGGAGACGAACGACAGGCGACTGGATGAGATCGAAAAACGTTCCTCAGCGGATATGCTGACGAATGAGAAACTCAACCGCATCGACAAGGCGCTCGATCAACTCAGCTTGAAACAACAGCGTCTTCCGGTCGGTGGCGGCGCTCCGCGTATCGCCGTGTCAACGCAGCACAAGTCGGCGTTCGACGCATATGTGCGCGGCGGCGAGGCCGGTGGGTTGAAGGCGCTCGAAGGCAAAGCGCTGTCAGTGGGGTCCGATCCTGATGGCGGCTACCTGGTTCCCGACGAGACAGAGACGACGATCAATCGGGCGCTCAAGGACATCTCGCCGATCCGCGCGATCGCAGGTGTCAGACAGGTTTCGGGCTCTGTCTACAAACGCCCGTTCGCCATCTCCGGTCTCGATACCGGCTGGGTTGGCGAAACAGCGGCGCGCGCGGAGACGGCGACGCCGACGCTTTCAGAGCTTTCATTCCCAACGATGGAGCTCTATGCAATGCCAGCGGCGACGGCGAGTCTGCTCGAGGACAGCGCCGTCAATATCGACGAATGGCTGGCTGAGGAGGTGCGGATCGCCTTTGCCGAGCAGGAAGGCACGGCATTCGTATCCGGTGATGGCGTCAACAAGCCGAGGGGGTTTCTCACCTACCCGACGGTTGCCAACGCCAGTTGGTCCTGGGGCAACCTCGGTACGATCGCGACCGGTGTTGCGGGATCGTTTCCTGTGAGCGACGCCGGCGACGTGCTGATCGACCTCGCCTATGCGGTCAAGGCCGGCTACCGCGGCAACGCACATTTCGTGATGAACCGCGCCACGCAGGCCCAAGCACGCAAGCTGATCCCACGCAGTTCATCGGCGCTTGAGCAACCGCTCAATGCGTCGCGCAAGCTCTTGGCGCCGGCGCTCCGGATCGTCTGATGCCTGGCGCTTATTGCCATCGTTGCGTTCCGCTTTGTTGGAAAGCTTACCTTCGTAGTCGGACAGTTTCTCAAGGCCGCGCACCAGCGTATTAAGCGCACGCGTTGTACGCTCACTGTCGGCTGGCGTCGCATCACCACCTGAGGCGATCCGCTCCTCGATGGCGCTCAATTTGGTATCCATGGCGTCAAACAACCTTTCGACCATCGCTTTTCGCGCACCGGCACGATCCCGCGTCCGACCCGCCCCCTTCGCCGCTGCCGCACCCCTGCCACACCGCACGAGGCCGCCCGCTGGTTGTTCGGCGTCGTCGACGCCTCTTGCGGCGCCGCGATGGCCTTTGCCCGCCATCGCCTGGTTACGGGACGGGTTTTTGTTTCGCATGGCGCCCCGCCGCGCCGGCCACTGCTCCGTGCGGGCACGTGCCGTGATTTTCTGGTGAGTGATTGCAAACCGCTCAGCGATACGCCCAAGCGGCTCGTTTCCGTCCAGCCAAAGACGCGCGATCTCGGCCCATGCCTCCTGATCGAGTGACATGCCGCTCCAGTGTCGGTGGATAAAATGAAAAAACGCCAGAAGGACCGCCCGCCGGCTTCACTTCTCGCGTTGTACAGAAACACTATCGAAAGACCGCATCGCTGTCAATGCGAATATTGTATGTTCAAAATTTTTTATTTAAATAACCAGGTTGAATATGAACAAATACTTCGCAGAGAAATATGACAGCATGCATCATCTTGACGTGATCGAGGATAACCTTCCGCCTTACGCATCCTCGAAATCGCCGATGATGAAGCGATGATACGCTGCCGTTCCCGCGCTACGCTCGCTGATGGACCAATCTCTGATGGATATCCCGGCCTGATGCACGGTGTCCGGACTGCCCGAAATCAGCGGATGCCACCATGCCAGATCCCGCCCCTCGTCAACCCGGCGATAGGCGCAGGTCCGCGGCAGCCACGCGAGACTTCGTACTTTGGCAAGATCGATGCTCAGGCAATCAGGCATTTTCTCATGCCGATTTGCGTAGTCGCTGCAACGGCATGTGCCAATATCGAGAAGTGAGCAGGCAAGCCGCGTCAGGTGCACGTCGCCATTATCCTCGTCTTCCAGCTTGACCAGGCAGCACCGCGCGCAGCCATCGCAAAGGCTTTCCCACTCCTCCTTGGTCATCTCGTCCAGCGATTTCGTTCGCCAGAACGGCTCGTCCTCTGTTCTGCTCAAAGTGGCCTCTCGCAATTATCCGCTCCTGGGGCATAAATAACCACATTCCTGTCGTGATTTGAGTCGCCAAGCTGACGCGCGCTTTGCGGCAGCGCAAGGCTGTGGCAGGAAACCCGGAAGACACAAGCGGCTGCATGACCTAAAAACAAGTCGCAAGGCCGCCCGGAACGAGGAAACGTGGCGCCTTGCGAGGCTCGTCTGCGGCGTTCGAAATGGCACGGGGACGGATTTGATCAATTGGTTTTTCAAGCAGGGCGGCCGTGACCGCGTCATCGACTGGCTGGGTATCGATTCGCGGATCGATTCCTCGCTCGCCGCTGTGCGTGCCTGGATCAGCGACACTTGGAATTCCGGATCGAGCTTCTTCGCCCGCTTCAAGCTGACAGGCTGGAGGCGCCTCCTCAATGAATTTGCCAGCGAATCCCTTACGCTCGGCGTAGGCGGCCTGGTCGTACTCTATGCTCTAGCGCTTCCCGCCTTGCTCGAATTCGACGAGGGCCGTTTTCTCACCGGTCGCTACTCGGTCAAGTTCCTTGACCGCCATGGCAACGAGATCGGCAAGCGCGGCATCCTCCACAATGACGCCGTGCCCCTCGAAGAGATTCCCGACTACCTGATCAAGGCCACCCTCGCCACCGAGGACCGCCGCTTCTTCGAGCACTTCGGGGTCGATGTACTGGGCACCATTCGCGCACTATTCGAGAACCTGCGCGCCAATGACGTCGTACAGGGCGGCTCCACACTAACCCAGCAGCTCGCGAAGAACCTGTTCCTTTCCTCCGAGCGGTCCATACAGCGCAAGGTCAAGGAGGCCTTCCTCGCCTTTCTGCTCGAGAGTCGTCTGACCAAGCGCGAGATTCTCAAGCTCTACCTTGATCGCGCATACATGGGCGGTGGCGCATTCGGCGTCGAGGCAGCATCGCAATTCTACTTCGGCAAGTCGGTCCGCAACATCAATTTGTCGGAGGCTGCTCTGCTCGCCGGTCTCTATAAGGCGCCGACGAAGTACGCTCCGCACATCAATCTGCCCGCTGCTCGCGCGCGCACCAACGAAGTGCTCACGAACTTGGTCGAAGCGGGCTTCTATACATCCGGCCAGGTCCATGCAGCGCGCCTGAGCCCTGCAAGGATTGTCGAGAATCGCACCGCCAACAGTCCAGATTGGTACCTTGACTGGGCTTTCGAAGAGGTGCAGCGCCTCGCTGAAGGTAAAGGCCAGTACGTTCTGACAGCCAAGACGACGATTGACCTGGGCCTGCAACGCGCCGCCGATGAAGCTCTGGTCTCCCTCATCCGCTCGACCGGGCGCTCGCTGCGCGCGCGCTCCGGCGCGCTCGTTTCGATGGAGCCGGATGGAGCCACACGTGCCATCGTTGGCGGCATTGATTACGGCGAAAGCCAGTTCAATCGCGCCACCGCCGCGCGCCGCCAGCCGGGTTCCTCATTCAAGGCTTACGTCTATGCGGTCGCACTCGAGAATGGCTATAACCCCCGCAGCACCGTCCGCGACAGTTCCCGCAGTTGCGGCAACTGGTCGCCGAAGAACTACTCCGGCGGTGGCGGCTCCGGCCGCTCGCTGTCACTCACCGAAGCACTGGCACGTTCATTGAACACGGTCGCAGTCGATCTGTCGTTACGGATTGGACGAGAGAAAGTCCTCGAAATGGTCGATCGCCTTGGTGTCACCGGAATCAAGAAAACCTGCTCGATGGCGCTTGGCGATGGTGGCGTCACTGTCCTGGAGCACACCGGCGGCTACGCAACATTCGCAAACGGTGGCAAGCGCGTTCGCCCCTACGCGATCACCGAGCTGTTGAATTCACAAGGTGAAGTAATCTACAGCCGCGAGCGCGACGAGCCAAAACCGGCCCAGGTGCTTGAGCCCGAAGTCGCAGAGAACATGAACCGTATGCTGCAGGCCGTCGTAGAGGAAGGAACCGGCGGTCGCGCCAGGCTCGATTTCACAAACGTCGCGGGCAAGACCGGAACCAGCTCCAGCTACCGGGACGCTTGGTTCATGGGCTTCACCGGTGCTCTCGTTACCGGCGTCTGGGTCGGCAACGATGATTTCCGTCCCACCTCGGGCGTCACCGGCGGCAGCCTGCCCGCTCAGATCTGGAACGCCTACATGTCCGTGGCGCACACCGACATGAACATACCCACCATACCGGGATTGTCGCCGCATCCCCGGCAGATCGAGGAGCAACAGCGCATCGCCGAACTCAAGCGTGTCGATCCGGGCCTCGCCGCCTCACGCATGGCATCCGGGCGTGATGTGCGCATGCCTTCAGCCACCCGCGACGCACTGAAGCGACTTACCACGGCGCTACGCAAGGCCGCTGCCAACGAGTCTGTCGTGCCCGATGCTCAACGGATCAAGAAATCTGATGCCGCGATGACGCGCAAGGCGAGTGCGGAAGCGCCCCCATCGCCCACTCCGCCACCGCCGAACGACACCAACCGAGCCACGCGTTGAAGCCTTGAGCGCCGAGCCTGCGCATGTATTATCAGATCTACAGATTGAAGCAGCACCTCCGCGGTTTTTTCCGCATCATATCCGATTGGGCGCTCTTTATCGGCATCGTCCTGATCGGCGGCATCGGTTCCCATTGGTATATGGTGCAGGCGGGTTCGATGTTTTCCGTCACACGCATCGGGCCCTGGGAATCGTGGGAGAACGCCGCACGCCATAATAGCGACCCTTACACCCGCGCTCACTTCGCGCGGCTGGGCACCCTGCCCTTGAGCACCGACATCTCACGCACATACGTTGCGCGCCACGACGACGATGGCGATCCGCTCTACTCCTCGTGCGACTACTCCATCGAAGGGCACGATTTCGCAGCCCGATGGTGGAGCATCACAGTGTTCGACGACCATGGCGCATTGATCTCGAACCCCGCCGGCAGGTACGCTTTCTCACGCGAAACGGTTGCCATCACGCCGCATGGCGATTTCGTCATCTCGATGGCGCGTGATGCACGTCCGGGCAATTGGATACCGACGGGCGGCGCCGGAAGCCTCGCCATCATGCTGGTCCTTCAGAACGGAAATGTCTCGATCGCTGAGAACCGCCGACAGCGCGACGAGGAGACATTGCCCAAGATCGTCAGGGTGAAATGCCGATGAAGTTCCCTGCGCTGTCCAAATTGCCCAAGGTAACGCTTCCCAGGAAGTTTCCAGCCGTACCGCCCCTGCCCGGGCGACCTGCTGCGGTCACACTCCAAGGAATGTCTGCCGCGGCGAGAAGCGCCGATAATCCAACCACGTCGAGCTTCACCGGCAGATCTGTCTGGCGCACGCTATTGGCGCCCCTCCGCGCCATCAACTGGCGCATTCTCGCCGCGGCGCTGTTCGCCATCGGCATTCTACACATCGTCGCCACGCTCGCGGCGCCGAGCCTTGCCCTTTCGACGGCCTACGACCGTCTCGACGCAATCCTGCCCTCCAACCGCGTTGTCATCTTGCCGCCGGTTTCTCCCCAAGCACAGCCGCTGCCCTTCATGAGTCCGGCCCTGCGTTACGCACTGTGCCGCTACGATACCTCAAGTGGTCCGGTGGACGTCTCGGTCGAATTGAGCGAGACGGGTTCGAGTTTGACGATATATACGGTCGATGGCGAAGCGGTTTACACCGCCGCCCAGTCCGAAGTTCCCCTCCACCGCGTCCGCATCATCCCCAACGACGGTCGCTTCCTCGGCCTTACGCCTGAGGCGCGCGGGCGTCGCAGCACCGAAGTCCCCTCTGCCACGCTGCCGGCCGATCGCGGGATCGTGGTCTATGCAATACCGGACTTGGGCGTGTCCTACCGATCGGCGACCGAACGGCAACTGGCCGCGGTGTCCTGTAAGCCGAGCACGGCGGAATAACCTCTTGGCAACCCGCAAACTTGGAGCATGTTCAGCTGAACCGTGCAGCGGTTCGCCGCGCGCTCACAATTACGGGGGCGAGAAATGCACTTGCGTCGACAGGCAACGCTGCGTGCAGCATGCGTGAGCGAACCTGGAAGCGAGACGTAGCCGCAGTCGCGTTGGCGATGAAACTTTCACTTGGCGTACGCCAAGCATGGACGTATCGCCCAATCAGTCCGGCAACTCGATGCGATCGCGATTCGCACCCCGACGCTGGCCGTTCTTGGCTTCGTCATCCCGGCGCTCATAGCGCACACCAGGAAAGATCACGATCTCTGCCGATCCAGCAATGACGCGCGATGCTTTGCCGAAACTCTTCGACGCGTGGTCGTTGAAGTTGAGAATAAGTCCCATGAACCGTCCCCGCTGCAGCGCTTCATCCGCGTTTCCTCGGGCTGGTAGTTATGATTCTCTGCCCACCTCTCCTAGTTGGCAGGCTCAAACGTTAATGGGAAGTTAAGAAGTGTTCCGCACAACGCGTCGCGCATCTGGTGTTGCAATCATGCGTCTGATGCGTCTAGCCACGCGTCGAGAAACGAACGGCCTTCACGGTCTTCCACTTCGATGATCCAGAGATCGGGATCGAACTCAGCCTCGCGCACGAGCATCTGGTCCACGTCGCGTTCTGGTGCAAGCAAATCGCGTGTCAGCACCACCCATCTCCGCTCGCCAGCCACGCTATCCAGTCCCGCAGGCGCAGGACCGAAAAGACACGCCGTGCCGTCGAGCCGTGCAATCTTGATGTATATCGCACCAGCATCATCGTCGCCGTGTCGCACGACGACCGCATGCGCGCCCTGTACAGAGCACGTACGCAGATACGCTTTCACCCAGATATCGGATCGCAGTCGCATCCGGCTCTCATAGAGCCTGATCGCGTCGGATGGAAGCGTGGATCGCGCGGACCTATGGCCACGCGACGCAAAGCCGATCCGCAGCGCCTGTTGCAGGTGGCATGCTCACGACGATCTCACTCACGACGATCGCAAGGCCCCGATCGTCAATGCTGCACCACTCGCCCTTGTCCGGCCGGCTGCGCAAGTTGCATCAACAGCAATCCCGAAACGCGTCCGGTCTCTGGCAGTTGCCGATCCCTCTCGAAGGCACGGATTGCACCCGACGTCGCCTGCCCCATGACACCATCGGCGGCGCCGGGCCGATAGTTGAGACGCGACAACGATTGCTGCACGGCGCGGATCACAGCTTCTGCCTCAGGACCACTTTTGCGCGCAGCACCCGACGACCTTAGGTCCAGTGGCACGTCGCTCTTCAACTCGGCCAGGACTTCAATCGATGGCTCTGCAGTGAGATCCAACCCGCGATCGTGCTCGAAGGCCATGATCGCTGCACGCGTGACCATGTCGAGCGTGCCGGTTGTGTTTCCGGTTACGTAGCCGCGCTTGGCGAGTTCCAACTGCACGACCTGGATAAACGTCGTCCCGCGCTCCCCGCCATCACTTGCCGGCGCGGTCGCATTCATTGGTGCGTTGGTGTCCAGCGCTGCCTCCGACGGCACCGTGCCGGTTGCCGATCTCAACTCATCGATCGTCGTGGATGGTGTGCCGGGCAACCCCGATAGCCCGCGATAATTCCGATCGGGCCGCGAACCCCGCCCGTCGCTGGGTTGCATAATCAAGAGATTGATCAGGATCGAGACCGCAATCATAGCCGAAGCCATAAATCCCAACCTGATCTGTTGAAGCGTCATCTGCGGTCCGCTCGTCATGCATTCCATTTGTCCGGTCGGATTATCGAGCCCGCGCGTGAACGCTCCGTTAACCGTATCCGCCCGCCGGCGTGGTGGCGCCGCCGAAAGCTCCTGCGCGGTTAATTACAATTTTCTTCATTTTTGAATCGAACTATGCCGCCCACCCGAAGCATTTCTTGAAGGTTAAGCGTTAGGGTTGCTTCCGAGGCTCGTATTTCCTCCACGGAGTTGCCAGATGTTGTCATTGCGAACGGTCGTGTTGCTCGGCGTCGCCGTTTATTTGTTACCGTCCGATCCGGCGCGCCAGGAAGCTTTCATCAAGACTGCGTCCCAGGCGCTCGAATACGCGACCACCGTTTGCGATCGCGAGCCCGAGTTTTGCGCCCGGGCGAATACCGTTATCGAGGATCTCAAAAGCAAGGCTCACTTCGGCGCGGGCGTCGTCTACACCCTCGTTACGAGCCAGCAAAAATCCGACGATCCGGATGCAAGCCAGGAAACTTCTCCGGCCCCGGCCGATCAGCGTTGGGATGGCACCGCCCGCCGCACGCCCGCCAGCCAGGGAACCCTGAAACCCGGCGATCTCGCGCCTGTCTGGCGCGGCAGCGCGGGCACGACCCACCCAATACGCTACGAGTGAGCCCTTCCTCCATCGCCAGCAGAAATGTGCCGCGGTGCAGCGTGAAAAACATGCTCAAACCGCTGGACTGGATCGGGTGCGCGCTTGCACGACATGCGGCCAGTCCGCGCCATTGCTTGCCACTCCGCCACTCTCGCCCTATGTCAGGGACCAAAGAGCGGAGAATAGACAGTGCCCACGCTTTCAGAGATCAGAGATGATTTTTCCCTCCTCGATGACTGGGAGGATCGCTACCGTTACGTCATCGAGCTCGGCCGTCAGTTGCCCGAATTTCCCGAGGTCATGCGGACCGACGCCAACAAGGTGCGCGGCTGCGCGAGCCAGGTCTGGATTTCCTCCAGCATCGGCGAGAGGGACGGACAGCGCCACATGCACTTCGAAGGCGATAGTGATGCCCATATTGTGAAGGGGCTGATCGCAGTCCTTTTCGCACTCTATCAGGATGCAACGCCAGAAGAGATCCTGCAGAGCGATCCCAAGTCCGTGTTCACCGAGTTCGGCCTGGCCGAGCACCTCACTCAGCAGCGCTCCAATGGTCTCGCCTCGATGGTGCAGCGCATTCGCGCCGACGCATCCGCCGCTGGAACCTGATCGGCCGAGCGGTGCGCAGTCGGGCTTCCGTCGAGGCCGTGATTGAGGCCCTCAAACAAAGAGCAGGCCACAACGGCCAGACGTGGCTCAACCAAAATCAGACCTGCTCCACAGCATGCTTAGCTGACGTGTGCAGCGGTTCAGCGTGAAAAACATGCTCAAAACAAGGTGCTGGATCGCGTTCATGCTTCCGTCAAACATGAACGCGATCTAAGCCCCATCAACCTCGCCTGAGACCGCGTTTGAGTCCGGCCGATAGCCATCTGCGCCCCAGTGCAGCACCCGCGCGGGACCATCTTTGCGCCGCCCATCTTCGCGGTCTCTCCGTTCGAGACCATAATGGCGTGCCAATGTTGAGAGCGCGACCTGCAGGACAATCTTCGCCGACCGCTGCGGCCAGCCTGCTGCTCTTTCCAGTTGCTCCAACCCTTTCAAGTGACAGCACACATCGACAAGTAGGCTGGCAAGCTCCGGCCCCACCGCGCTCAACGCCCGCGATACCCTTTCGCGTGCTGCAAGCGCGCGCTCGCCGAGTTCCAGTCCCTGATGCGCAACGGCGCCCCCACGCGCGCCCCCCATGGACGCTCGCGTCCAGTCCACGGTCAGGCGCGGCATCAGTTGCGCGATCTCATAATCGAGCCGCAAGCGCTCACCTGCATCGAACTGGCTCTGGCTGATAAGCGGTTCGCCCGCCTTATCGCGACGCCGGTAGAGCCATGCAAGCGGGCTCTCGCTCGGTGAGTCATGAGATCTGGTCCGCGCACTTCGCGCACCAGACCGTTCCGCCAATCCATCAGGGTGTTTCGTGTGATCTTTCCGATCTGCGCGAGGCATTTCACCCATATAGCTCTTCAACCTGTCACGCCCCAGCGCGCTGATCGACCAGCGCGCCGCTACGCCCTCGCCGAGACACGCGACAAGCCCTGCACTCTGCGCCCGCTGCCAAACGTCCCATGCGGCGTGGTGCGTCACATCGAATGCTTCTGGATCGCCGACACCGCTATAGACGCGCACGCGCGGCCCGCCTGGTTCATGGAGATCGATTTGAGCGAAGGCGCGCGAACGCGCGAGCGCCTTCAGCAGGCGCACCACCGCGCGCCCGCTGATCGCTTTCGATTTGCTGTTCATTGCAAAATACTGTCGCCCCGTGAAGGCCAGCCGCGGCCACGCGCCTGAAGCAGTGCCTGCACAACCTGCTCGAGCAGCTCGAGGACGCGATCGAAAGTAGGATCGTCTCGACCGTCCTCGATGACACCGCATGCGTGTGAGACGGTGGTGCGATCGCGAGCGAATGTGCGCCCGACTTCAGTGAGGCTCATGCCGCAAGCGATATGCGCGAGATACATGGCAACCTGACGCGCGCGCGCAACCTTGGCCCGCCCGCGCGTCGCACGCCTCAGATCCCCGCCCTCAACGCCGAACACCTGCGCCACCGTCTCCTCAATGACCAGCCGCTCGGCCAGCTCACGGCCTACTGGGACGAAGATGCCGTCGCCTGATGTGCCATTTTGCAGGCACCTCTCTTGCAGCGCTTTGCCGGTGGCACCAACAGCGTCGCTGCAGACATTCAAGTCATGGGATGGGTGCAGTTTCGGCAGGCTTACGTCCATGTACATCACCGTTCTGGAGGTCAGTCTCGTATCACGCAGAGTAGATCAAACCGCGGCGACAGCGATCCCAAACCTAGTCCATAAGTGAACGAGGGGGATAAACTGGGTGCAACACTTGTGCCGCCGGCAGCTGCTGATGCGGGCTGCCTTGCAGCGCCGCCGCCTGGAGGAACGGACCGGCTCCAAATCACGCCCAAAACGCGGTACTCACCCTCGATTGCTGCAAACAATCCCCATCAGTCCGGCCACCGGCAGAGTTGCGCATAACATGCGCAACCTCTGAAAGGCTTTCCGACATTGCCGCGCCTGAAGTCGCCACCCCGCATTGCTCCTGTCAGCACGCATGCTGGCTCGCGTGCACCCGCCCGTCCCCAAACCGAGGGCCGCCCCCCACGCTATGATCGCAACTGCGATCTGCCGCGCCTCATTCAGATTTGGCCCCGTGAGCTCGACGACCGCAGTCAGGAGAACTTGGGCCTGATCGTTCGCAAATTGCGCACTGCATTGCGTGCCGAGCGCCAGCGGGGACTGGCCGGCCACTGGACATATGACGTTGCACGCCACAGCCAACTGCTTGTTGCCTATCGCATAGAGTTGCGCCGCCTCAACGAAAAGCGCCCGCACCGGACGGCACGAGCGCTGCAAGACTGTAAGCAATTGGGCGGCGGCTGAATCCGATCTAGTCGCGCCGCGTACCGAGCCCCATCTTCTTAGCCAGATCGGACCGCTGGCGGGCATAGTTCGGCGCCACCATCGGATAGTCGTGCGGAAGGCCCCACTTCTCGCGATACTCCTCCGGTGTCATGTTGTAGTGCGTCCGCAGATGCCGCTTCAGCGACTTGAACTTCTTACCGTCCTCCAGGCAAATGATGTAATCGGGCATGACCGACTTCTTTACCGCCACCTTCGGTCGCTGCTCTTCGCGCTCGGCTTCCACAACCTGCCCCGTGGCTCGCACCAGCGCCGCATGCGTCTCGTTGATCAGCTGTGGAAGCTCGCTTGAGGTGATGGAGTTATTGGCGACATAGGCTGCCACGATCTTCGCCGTCAGCTCGACCAGTTCCTGGCCCTCGGTATTGTCCATTTCCGAACTCATTTTGCTATTGCCCCGCATCCGGGCCCCGTGCTCCCTGGCCTTCAATCCTGATCATCCGTCCACACCGTGGCGCGGCGACCTCCAATTACTAGGTGTTTGCGAAGTGTTTAACCCAATTTCCCACGCCCGCTAGACTTCTATAAGCCCTGCTTTGACAGCAAATCCTACAGCTTGTCAACGTCTTGCCCACAAAACAACTGCATATTCCTAATCAAATTGTGGCGCAGCCAAAGTCTAATTCTGGTTCAACATGCCGCAATCTTGACGCGCAGGCCGGCGAATACAATTTCTCCGTCATTAAGGTTAGCGCCGAACGGTGTTTCTGCTTGTCGTTCGCCCCCCAATGAACGATGAACAGAACACGTCCCGCGCACCGGCCACCACCATTCCGGCGGCAATGCTCCGCTCCTGCCGTTCCGGTCCATCCGACCCAGCGAGATAGAACGAGATAAGCATGTCTGAACATTTGCCCGTCACGAGTCTGCAGGTTCGCCCGATTGCCCCACGCGCGGATCGGCGCCCGCAGCGCGACGAGTGGCACGGCAAGACCCTTGAGGATCCCTACGGATGGTTGCGCGCCGAGAACTGGCAGACCGTTATGCGCGAGCCCGACAAGCTCGCCACCGACATCCGCGCCTACCTGGAGGCCGAGAACGCTTACACCTCCGCCATGCTCGCCGAAACTGAGACACTTCAGAAGACCCTCTTCGCCGAGATGAAGGGACGCATCAAGGAGGATGACAGCTCGGTTCCCGCACCCGACGGGCCGTTCGACTACTATGCGCGCTTCATCATCGGCGGACAGTACCCGCTCGTCTGCCGACGGCCACGCGGTGGCGGCGACGAGCAGATACTCATCGATGGCAACGCAGAGGGCGCCGGCAAGCCATATTGGGGTTTTGCTGGCAGCGTCCAGGATGCGGGACATCGTCTCCTCGCCTACGCCGTCGACGAGAAAGGCTCGGAATTCTACACCATCCGCATCCGCGACATGGAAATCGGCAGGGACATCCCCGATGTGATCTCCGACGCCGGATCCGGCATGGTCTGGTCTGCCGACGGTAGCACGCTGTTCTACGTCCGTTACGACGACAACCACCGCCCGCGGTCGGTCTACCGCCACCGCCTTGGCACCCCTCAGTCGGACGATGTGCTCGTCTACGAGGAGCCCGACACCGGCTTCTACGTCCACATATCGGCTACCCAGTCGGAGCGTCTCGTCCTGATCGTCACCAGCGACCATGAAACGAGCGAGGTTCACGTCATCGGCACAGAAAAACCGGATGAGGCACCGCGTCTCGTCGCCACGCGCCATATGGGCCACGAGTACGACATCGAGGAGAATGACGGCACGCTGTACATCACAACCAATTCGGCCGGCGCCGAGGATTTTCGCATCTGCACCGTGAGCCTCGATGATCCTGCCCCCGCCAATTGGCGCGAATTGATACCGCACCGTCCCGGCATCCTGATCCTCGATGTCGTCCTCTACAAGGGCCACATGGCGCGGCTCGAGCGGGAGAACGGCCTGCCGCGCATCGTTATCCGCGACCTCGCGAGCGGCCAGGAGCACGAGATCTCCTTCGATGAAGAGGCCTATTCGCTCGGTCTCTCCTACGGATACGAGTTCGCCACCACGACTGTGCGCTTCTCCTATTCTTCGATGACGACACCGAGTGAGGTCTATGACTACGACATGGTCACGCGTGAGCGCGTCATGCGCAAGCGCCAGGAGGTGCCCAGCGGCCATGATCCCGACGACTACGTGACGCGGCGTCTCTACGCGACGGCCAAGGACGGCGAAAAGATCCCGGTCTCGCTGCTCTACCGCAAGACGACCCCGCTCGATGGATCAGCGCCGCTGCTCCTATACGGCTATGGCGCTTATGGCATCGCTATTCCCGCCTCGTTCTCGACGACCCGCCTGTCGCTCGTCAACCGCGGCTTCGTCTACGCCATCGCTCATGTCCGCGGCGGCAAGGACAAGGGCTACCGCTGGTACACCGATGGCAAGCGCGACAAAAAGACGAATACCTTTACCGACTTCATTGCCGCCGGCGAGCATCTCGTTGCGGAGGGCTTTACCAGGCGCGGTCGCATCGTCGCGCACGGTGGCTCGGCAGGTGGCATGCTGATGGGCGCGGTCGCCAATATGGCTCCCGAACTTTTTCTTGGCGTCATCGCCGATGTCCCCTTTGTGGACGTCTTGAACACGATGCTCGATGAGGATCTGCCACTGACGCCGCCCGAATGGCCCGAGTGGGGCAATCCGATTGAAAGCGCAGCGGACTTCGAGCGCATTCAGTCTTACAGTCCCTACGACAACGTCGCCGCCAAGCCCTATCCGCACATCCTCTCGCTTGCCGGTTTGACCGATCCGCGCGTCACCTATTGGGAGCCGGCCAAATGGATCGCCCGCCTGCGTGAGTTGAACACGAGCGACAACATGATCCTCCTGCGCACCAACATGGATGCCGGACATGGAGGTGCGTCAGGTCGGTTCGAACAGCTGAAGGAAACCGCAATAGAGTATGCTTTCGCACTCAAGATCGCGGGCAAGGCCGAGGCGGTGGCCTGACCGTGTCCTCTCGATAGCAACGCACCGCGGTAGCAATACACCATCACTCACCTGCCCGGTCGAAGGGCAGTGGCACACTTGGCGACGTTCATTGCAAGCACGTCCCGTAAATCGCCTTCAAATTGCTGCAACGGTGAAAACGGCATCGTCCAAGACATGTCGTCTGTGGCCGGTCGGCCATAGGCGGCCCTGGCGTGGACTCGTATCGTTCGGACTGCATTTTGAGATGATGGGAGTGGTTCGCTTGCCGACGGCCCGTACAGCAGGCTCAGCCCGACGCGTGCCGTCAGCGGCACGCGCGCACATGCCCGCAGGCTGGCCGCAAGTAAGCGCGACTGCGCGGGCATATGCGGGTCTTGGTTTGGCTGCGCTCTGTCTCCTCGGCACGGTACCGAGCCAGTGGGTCGCGACCGCCCATGCAGAACCCGATGCCATGCATGCCGAAACCGGGCACGATGCCGACATCCCGCTTCCCGTCCGCACGCCGCAAAATCACGATAAATCGGCTCAGACCGGCACGACGGTGCCCAATCCGCAAACCCAGCACACAAACCCGGCCGCACCGCCCGACGACGGAACCGATCAAGCCCACCAGGATGCGCCAGCTCAGGATGTCCCACTTCCACCGCGCCTCGCAAATCCATGGGCCGAGCGCGTCCACACCGTCTTGGAGAAGCACTGCGCGCGTTGCCACCAATCGGGAGCTTTGCAGGGCAGGCTGTCTCCGGAAGGCGGCATCGCCAACATTCTGGCGCTTGATGCGATCGCCCGAAATCCTGCGCTCGTCCGCCCGGGCCAACCCGATTCCTCGCCCCTCTACCAGCAGATGATTGCAAGGCAGATGCCCTCCGATGTGCTCCGCGACGGCGCTCCAGGTGAGGCTCCCGATGCCATCGAGATTCACACCATCCGCGTCTGGATCAATAGCCTCAACGGCACGGTTGACGCCTGCCCTGAACGCACACCGCTTACCCGTGAAGCCATGGCGACGTCGATGTCAGAGTGGCTCGATGCAATCGGTCCCGAGCGCACTTCCGATACGCGGTTTATCTCGCTGGCACACGTTTATGCCGCCTGCGCGAGCGACGCCGAGCTCGCCGCATACCGTCAGGGCGTCATCGCCGTTCTCAACAGCCTCACGTGGTCGTCGAAGCCCGTTGCGGTCGAAACCGTGGGCGAGACGCTTACCATGCTTGCCGTTCGCCTGAGCGATCTTGGGTGGTCCAGGGAACATTGGGAGGATCTGACCCGCCACATTCCACCCGCCGCACGCCTTGAGATGCCCGCCACGACCCGCCAGCAGACGCACTCCACCGTCCCGTTGGTGGCGGGCGACTGGCTGGCGCATGAAGCCGTGCAACCCGAACGCTACAATCGTCTGCTCGGTCTGCCTCCCACGCTCGACGATCTGGCCCGCATCCTCGGCACCGAACTTGGCAACGGGCGCGAAGGCCGCACCGTGCGTCGGGGCGTTGAACGCGACAGCAAGGTCGCATCCGGCCCGCGCATCATCGAACGCTACACAACGACGCGCGGCGCATTGTGGTTGGCCCATGATTACGCCCCCACAGGTGATGCTACTCTTCTCGATTTCCCGCTCTTGCCCTGGGTCCCGGCGAACAGCCATGATGAGAGCGACAGGTTGCCGAAACCATTAGGCTCGCGTGCGCTGTTTGCATTGCCAAACGGCATGCCAGCTTTCATGATGTTCGATACAGATGGCAAGGCGCGCCTCAGTCTGGCCTATCCGGCGACAGATGGCAGTGACAAAGAAACAGAGCAAGAGTCCGGCAAGCAGGGCGAGCCGAAGCCCGGCACCACCTATCCCGAGCCTCCAACCCACCCCCACAAGACCGCCAGTCCCGATGCAACCGACAACGGCGCGACCACTGCGATGCGCCACACCGGGGTTCGGCAGGTGAGGAGTGGGCTGTCCTGCGCGACATGCCACGCCATCGGGCCGCTATCTTTTGAAGATCAACTTGCACAACATCTTGCGAGCGCTTCCTATCGCGGCAATCCGCTCGAACGCGATATCGCCCGCCGTACCGTCGTTGGCAAACCCGAACTCGAAAGCGCGATTGCGAACGACCGCTACGCTGTCCGCCGCGCGCTGTCCGCCGTGGGCGTCGATTCTGCAACGCAAATCGATGGTCACGATGTCATGACAGGCCTCGCCGCCCGGTACGCGCGCGATCTGGATCTGGCTGCCGCTGCAGCCGAATTGCTGATACCGGCCGCGAGGCTCCAGGCAAGCCTTGCAGAACTGTCCCGCAGCACCACCCCAACCGCAACGCTGGCCACGCGTCTGATGCTCGGCCGGTTGACGCGCGAGGAATTCGAGCGCTTGCGCCCGGCGCTTCCCGACCACTCGTCTGGCCACCAGGAGGCAGCCGGATCGCGCGCAGCACCGATCTCCCCATCCTCGGCATCATCCTCCGTGCCGTCCGGCGCCACGGCATCGGCACTGCCGCCGCCCGCACCAGGCACACTCCTGCTCTGGCCTGACAGGACGTCCTACAATCGCGACGACCGCATCGTCCTCAGCGTCAGCGCGGGCCGGCCATGTTACCTGACACTCGTCAACATCGACCAAGCCGGCCACGCGACCGTTCTGTTTCCAAACGAATTCTCTCGCGACAATCTGCTCAAGGCGCATGAAGTGAAGCGGCTGCCCGCGCCGGATGCACTCTATTACTTCCGTCTGCAGCAGCCGGGCACGGAGCGTTTCGTCGCCATCTGCGAGGACGGCGAACCAGTACCCGCAGGCATCCGGCCCGACTTCACACGCATGAACTTCACCGAGCTTGGCGACTGGGAAGCGTTTCTCGACGCGTCCGTGAAGGCCGCCAGCGAGCCGCGCGTGCCACTCAACAATGGCGAAGATCGCGACCGCAAGCGCAGTAGAAAGCAACCGCCGCGCCCAGCACCCAGTACTGCGCCCGCCCAATCCCGAGCCGCTGTCACCGTCACCATCACGCCGTGACGGCTTACATACGGGACACGTTCGAAATTTGCCCGTTCGTTGAAGACGTTAATCGCTGCGACAGGCAATCTCAAATCACCTGAAAATTTTTGCTCAAGGCTGGCCACACCCTTTACACGCCGGGCGGATTGCCCCATATGTCGCCAGCGCAATACTGCGTCTTCGGCGGTCTCTGCTGGTTAGAGCGCCATCTGGTCCAACTTCGACTGGTGGGGGTCCCATGCAATGGAAAAATTCCCGTCTGCTGTAGAGCTTCTTTGCTTCCGCAAGCCCGATCGCCCGGTTCTGGGTGTCAGACCGCACGCAACGGCGCGCGCCGCCCGCTGGTTTCTCAACACCTTTCCCGGCGACGTCGCTTACGCCTACAAGGCCAATAGCTCGGTTTTCCTGATCGGCGCGCTCTATGGGGCGGGCATCCGCCATTTCGACGTGGCCTCCCTGCCAGAGCTGGAGGACGCCGCCACCATTCCGGGCGTCGAGCTGCACTTCATGCATCCCGTGAAGTCCCGCAGCGCGATCCGTCGCGCCTACGAGCTGGGCGTGCGCTCGTTCTCGCTCGACAGCGAAGACGAGCTTGCCAAGATCGTCGAGGAAACGACGGGTTCGCAGGGGCCGGCGCGGGACCTGAAGCTGTTCGTGCGCATCGCTGTGCGGCCAAAGAACTCGCGCGTGCCGCTGGAGCGCAAATTCGGCATTCAGGGCATCGCCGCCGCACGCCTGCTGGTCAAGACGCGTCAGGTCGCTTTCGAACTGGGCGTGACCTTTCACGTCGGCTCGCAGACCCTGACGCCCGACGCCTACACCAACGCGCTCGATGAAGTGAACCGGCTGATCGTCAAGGCCGGCGTTGTCGTCGACCGCCTCGACGTGGGCGGCGGCTTCCCGTCCTGCTATGCCGATTCCAAGCCCGCACCGCTGTCCTCTTTCATGGATGCGATCAATGCCGGCATCGAGAAGATGGCGGTGCGCGAGGACGTCCGTGTGATGTGCGAGCCCGGCCGCGCCCTTGTCGCCGAGGCCGAAAGCCTGATCGTGCGCGTGGACGCGCGGCGCGGCAACGACCTCTACATCAACGATGGCGCCTACGGCACGCTATTCGATGCCGCGCACCTAGGGTTCGTTTTTCCTGCGCGCCTCGTCAGCCGCCCTGAAATATCGGGCGAACCCCTGCTGCCGTTCGAGATGTGGGGGCCGACTTGCGATTCCATCGACCAGATGAAGGGCCCCTTCATGCTGCCAGCGTCGGTGAAGGAAGGCGACTACATCGAGATCGGCAACGTCGGCGCCTACGGTCGCGCCATCGCCGGGTCCTTCAATGGGTACGGCATCTATGACGAGGTCATCCTCGAGGATGAGCCGATGCTGACGATGTACACGGGCAGCGCAGCCGATACGCTTGAGGCGCGCGGCTGACTCTTTCATTGATCGGCGAGCAATTAAGGCCAAGGGCGGAGAATGCACTGGCATCTCCGCCCACGTTGCTGGTACGCCCGCGTCGGGCACGCCCAGGCGGATGCCGCCACGGGAATTCCGCCAGATGGCAGACTTCGACCGCCGCGACACCGGGTCTGCGCTGGCCCACCATTGCGGCAAGCAACCAATGTGGTGAAAAGGCCTGTGCCCCGCGGCTCGGCGATGCGACAGTGCGGCCGGCTTCCACCACCGGGGGCTGCGTACGAGTTGTAGAGTCATGCGAAGCGGCGGCCAGATCCTAGTCGAGCACCTGCGTCTCAACGGCGCGCAGCGTATTTTCACGGTTCCCGGCGAGAGCTTCATCGCCGCGCTCGATGCTCTGCACGACGCCGACGGCATCGATGTCGTCGTTTGCCGGCACGAGGGTGCGGCCGCGATGATGGCTGAGGCTACGGCCCGGATTTCTGGGCCGCGGCGCCCTGCCGCCGGTGTCGCGATGGTCTCGCGCGGTCCCGGATTGGCCAATGCCATGAGCGGCCTTCACGTCGCCATGCAGGGGGCCACGCCGCTGCTCCTCCTCGTCGGCTTGCCGCCACGGGCGTTCGAGGGTCGTATCGGGTTCCAGGAAGTGGCGCTGGCTCCGCTCGTCGGCAATTTCGCCAAGCATGCAGAGACGGTCCGCGACACGCAGCGTCTGCCGGAAGCCTTGTTGCGCGCCCTCAATACCGCCCATGCCGGCCGCCCCGGCCCGGTCGTGCTCGGCATGCCCGAGGATGTACTCTTCGATACGAGTGACATAGCCGATGCGCCGGCTCTGGTCCGCGCCGAGCCTGGTCCCATTTATGACGACATGATCCGCCTTGCAGATGCGATCGATGCCGCCGAATGGCCAATTCTCCTTACCGGCGGGCGTTGGAGTCCGGACGCAAGCCGGCAACTCCAGATGTTCGCAGAACGATTGGATCTGCCTGTCCTGGCCGCATTCCGCAGCCAGGACGCGATCGACAATCGGTCCGCTTCCTACTGCGGCCACGCGGGCATTGCACAGCCGCCTAAGCTGAAGTCGGCCCTCGCTTCAGCCGACCTCCTCATTGCAGTCGGAACACACCTCGACGAGATCACGGCGGGCGGCTACGACACGATCGGTGTGCCGAACCCGCGCCAGAAACTGGTCCACATCCATCCCGACGCAGCCAGCATCGGCCGAAATCACCACGTCCATCACGCTATCGTTTCGACGTCCGAGCGCTTTGCCCAGCGGCTGGAGGATCTCAGCCCGTCCATGCGGCCAGGCATGCAGCAGCGCTGGAGCCGCTTGCGCAGCGATATGCGTGCCGCCTATGAGGCATCGCGCAAGTTTCGAGCCTCCCCTGGCACACTGCGAATGGAGGACGTTATCGCCCACCTCGATGCGGCCCTGACCGGCGATGCGATCATCACCAACGGAGCCGGCAACTACGCTGCATTTCTCCATCGCGTCTTCACCTACAAGGAGCCGTTGACACAGCTCGCACCGCAGTCGGGCTCAATGGGCTATGGCCTTCCGGCCGCGATAGCCGCCAAGCTCGCCTATCCGGACCGCGAGGTCGTCGCATTGGCCGGAGACGGTTGCTTCCAGATGGTCTCGCAGGACCTTGCCACCGCCGTGCAATACGGTGCTGCGATCATCCTCATCATCGCCAACAACGCCGGCCTCGGCACGATCCGCACCGCCCAGGAGCGGCTCTATCCCGGGCGTGTCACTGCAACGAGCCTCATCAATCCTGACTTCGCAGCACTGGCAAAGGCGCATGGGGCAGAGGGTTGTCGCGTCGCCGATCTCGCAGCGTTCCGCGAGAGCCTCGCACGCGCTCGCCAATCTAATGGCCCCTTCCTCATCGAGCTATCGCTCGACCGCGCAGCCCTGGCTCCCGGCCTTTCCCTGAAGGACGTTTAGCTGAAGCGGCACAGAGCTCAGCCAAACATGCTCACATCCGCACCATGCCCGATCACCAGCGCACCAATGCGTCCATAATGCTTAGCAAAATGGAAACGGAAATGCCTAATAAACGGTGAAATTTACACTTTTCTCATTAGTCAAACAAATGTAAATCCGTGGAATTGCGCCCACAATTGCGATAAACAAAGCCTTACACCCGGCACTTGGAGAGATTGACCAGGCTATCAGATGGATCAGACCGAAGAGGATGACGGAACACATCGCTACAGCCGGAGCAAGATCGCGGTTTTCATTTGCTTCACCCTGTCAGCCGGCCTGCTCCTGAGTTCTCTTTTACATCCCAATCCGCTGACCAGCAGATCCAGCAAGCTTTCAATTCAATCCAACGCCGCGTCTGTTGACCTTCACGACCGCTGACCAAAGAACCAAAAAACGCTGCTGCACCGAATTCGAGCGAATCCCGCCCCGGGATTCGCTCAATTCATTTTTGACAGGACGGATCACGGCTCTTTTTCAGGCGATGTCGGGAATATCCAGTGTGAAGTCCAGATCCCGCCTCATATCCTGGACAAAGCGCGCCTGCTCGGAAGCGTCCATCGCCAGGAGCGGAGGCCGAACGATGAGCCATTGCGGATCGTTCCGGTAATGCGCGATGAGCGCCTTGAGGCCGGGAATTGTCGGCGACTTCAATACCGCAGCCCGTACCGCCGAGACTCGCTCGTGCAGCTTTTGCGCATCCCCGCTCTCGGCTCCGTCGTAAAGCGCACGGATGGCGCCTGCCTGCACATTGGCGGTCGCCGAGATGCAACCCGCCGCGCCATGCTTCAAGCCTTGGAGCAGAAACGCCTCGGAAGCCGGGTAGAAGGCGAGATCGGGAAATGCTTCCATCAACGCAATCGTGTCTTCCATGTCACCCGAGGAGTCCTTGAGCCCGGCGACTTCCTCGTGAAATTCACTTACCAGCCGGTCGATGAGATCGGCCGTGATCGGCACGCCCGTCATTTGCGGTATGTGATAGAGGTAGAGCCGCAGCCGGTGATCTCCCACCTCTTCGATAAGCTCAGCGTAATACCGGAACAGCCCTTCCGTGGTGAAGTCCTTGTAGAAGTAAGGCGGCAGCACGAGCACGCCGCCGCATCCCAAGTCCACCGCATGCTGCGTCAGCATGATCGTATCGGCGAGCGACGGCGTTCCCGTCCCCGGCATCAGCCGTGCCGGATTGATCCCGGCATCGAGCAGATCCTCCAACAGTTCCATACGCTCGTCGAGGCCGAGTGACGGCGCTTCGCTCGTTGTGCCGAACGGCGCCAGCGCCGTGCAGCCATCATCGAGCAGCCATTCGCAATGCTCGATGAAGCGGTCGGAATCGGGACCGCCATCCTCTGCGAAAGGCGTCAGAACCGGCGCAATCACGCCGGACAGATGTGTGGTTTCCTGCATCGATGCTCTCTGACGCCGTAGCGTCGTTGCGTATATCTACGTCATGCTGGGATGCTGCCCCAGCGCGCCGGACCCTAGACATTGCGGTCGCGCACCGCAAGCCGACCCTGTCCAGGCCCGATCAAATTTGCGCGTTCCCAAGCTTGCTGGGTCCTGCCTGGTCAGTCTGGTCTGCGGCCTGTTTGGCGTGAGGCCGCTCTCACATCAGGCGCATGACGAGAATCCACCCGGTCACCACGATCGGCGACAACAGCGTCGAGATCAGCACCGCACCGGACACGAAGTGCGGTTGCCTGTCGTATTCGGCACAGAAAAGCGCCAGGAGCACGCCAACCGGCGTCGCCGCAGCAACGACATAGAGTTCCGTCAAATCGTCCGCAATTCCCATCGCGATTGCCAATGCCCACGTCAGCGCCGGCGCCAGCAGGAGCTTCAGCACCAGCACTAGCGACATCGGCCCAACCTTCAGGACACCTCGCCCCGTCTCGGCAAGTTGCGCGCCCAGTGCGAACAGCGCCAGCGGCGGAAACGTCGCGCCAATGAGCTCCAGCGGAGTCGCCACGATTGGCGGCAGCCGTACTTCTGCGGCACGCAGCGCAAGGCCAGCGACGACTGCCGGCACCACCGGTGTCTCGAAGGCAACCTTTAATCGCGCCAGCGCGCTTGTTTCGGCCCGCTGCGGCGCCAGCATCCACGCGCCGACGGAAACGATGAGGATCGTCATCATCGACGTGATCACTGACTGGTGCAGGATGAAGCTTGGCGGAAACGCAAGCTTGACCAGAGGAATTCCGTAGTTGCCGACGTTCGCATAGACCGTCGCCATGGCAAGGATCGGTGCGAACTCGGCCGGCAGCCGGAAGAGTTTGGCCGCGAACCATCCCATCGCCATCAGCGCCGCGAACTGGATTGCCGTGAAATAGATCGTCGGCCACAATTCGCTGATCGGCTGGCGGGCCGCGGAAAGAAAGTGGACCAGGAATGCGGGCATGATGACGAAGACGATGAGCCGATTGAGGCTCGGCACGTCGAGCCTCAGCCGCTTTTGCGCACCAAATCCCAGCCCGACGAGAGCCACGATCGGCAACGTCACATTCATCAGGATGTCAGTGAAAAGCTGCATGGGCACCGGCTGGACGACTGGCAAAGCCAGCGTCCTAACATGCTGTGGGGCGACCGGCTACGGTCTGCAGCATACTGCGCTAGCGGCCGATCGCTATCCCCTTGACCTGAACCACATGGCCCGCGGCCTTGATTACGTCGACGACACGGTTGAGATGGGCGCGGTCGCGCGTCTCGATAACCACGTGCAACTCTGCCCCCTTGGCGGGCAGCCCGGTGAAAACGCGCTGGTGGTAGACCTCGACGATGTTTGCTCCAGCATCGCCGATCAACCCTGCCACACGCGCCAATTGTCCCGGACGATCAGGAATGTCGATGCATAGCTGCGTCAGCCGGCCATCGCGCGCCAGCCCCCGCGTAAGGACGGAAGCGAGCAGACGCGTATCGATGTTGCCGCCGCTGAGGATCAGTCCCACGCGCCGCCCCTGGAAGCGGTGCGGATCGGCCATCACTGCAGCGAGCCCAATGGCCCCTGCACCTTCGACGACGGTTTTCTCGATATTCAGAAGCAGGCTAAGCGCCTGCTCGATATCGGCCTCGTCGACCAGCAGGATATCGTCGACGAGCGCGCGCACGTGCGGCATCGTGATCTGACCCGGCGACTTCACTGCGATGCCCTCAGCCAGACTGTCGCCGCGCATCGGCAGTTGCTGGTCCTTTATCGCGTTGTACATGGAGGGATAGAGCGCCGCCTGTACCCCGATCACCTTGATGTCCGGATTGATCGCCTTGGCCGCTACGGCGATCCCCGAGATGAGACCTCCGCCGCCGACCGGCGCGACGATGATCTCCAGGTCCGGCACCTTGGCCAGCATCTCCAGCGCTATGGTGCCCTGGCCGGCGATCACCAGGGGATCGTCATAAGGATGCACGAACGTGAGATGCCGCTCCGTGCAAATCCGATGCGCATGTGCTGCCGCTTCCTCCAGGCTTTCACCTTCCAGCACCACGTTGGCTCCCAGCGCCCGGGTGTTCTCCACCTTTACCGTCGGCGTCGCTGCAGGCATCACGATCGTCGCCGGGATACCGAGACGTCGCGCATGATAGGCGACGCCTTGCGCATGGTTGCCAGCCGAAACGGTGATGACGCCACGGCCGCGCTCCTCTTCGGACAGCGCATTGATGCGGTTGAGCGCACCGCGCTCCTTGAACGAGCCAGTGAATTGCAGGTTCTCGAACTTGAGCCACAGCGCTGCGCCCAGGATCTCAGACAGCGTCCGACTCTGGTCGAAGTTCGTTTCGATGATGAAGGGCGACACCGTCTTTTGCGCCGCCTCGACATCGCCAAGCGATACGCGCGGCTGATCGATGGTCATTTCCGGCTTGTCGCCCTGCCGCTCTTGCATCCCCGTTTCACCTCCTAGAGGTTCAGTCCCGGAGGGAGATAGAATCAGCTTAGTTGATCCGCAGCAATCCGGAACTGAACATCTAGGCGAAAACTCTAACCTTGATCGAGGGCGTTTTCGGGGAGCAAATTAACGAGACAGACAAACTGACGTGATGAATGGGACGCCCAATATTCTAGTGCCAGAGCTGACATTTATTGATCTGGAACGTTGATAGCAAACTTGCGGCACAATCTTACCAAAGGAGCGAGCTTACCAAAGGAGCGAGAATGTCTTGACAATAGTAAAGGACTTCATTGCTTCAATCACGCCCTCCTTATACCTCCCATTGCCCGAGTCCTTAGATCCCCCCGAATGGGCTCATCTCAACCCGATATACCGGTACCTCCCAGATATTCACAGTTCCTACCTTGAGGCCCACAATATATTTTTGCATGCGGCGATAATCATTGGTGCATACCCCCGACGATAGACCGAACGCAGTCGAGTTGGGTAGCGCGGCCAAGGCATCATCATCATCGGGCGTACGAATGATCGGCACGATGGAAACTCCGATGTCACGACGTCGGACACTTCTTCCTTTCGGGCAGCCTTTCGCGAATATGTCGAAGAGGGTCAACAGGCCATCCTGCCGCTGACAGACGGATATGGATTTGCGGCGGACAAGGAACCACGACCAACCTTCTCACCACGTGGCTCCTGCAATTCTGCAGCCTTGCTCCGCATTTTTGAAACTTGACGTGCACATATGCACGCATGCGATATTTGCTCGGATCACGGAAACCGCCAAGCACCAAGCAATCTGCTGGCGGGAGGGGGAGGTTCATGGACTTAGTTCTCGCGCTAGCGATCAATGGCCTGATCTGGGGGCTCATCATTGCCTTGATCGCGCTTGGCCTCTCGATCATTTTCGGTCTATTGGACATCATCAACCTGGCGCACGGCGACTTTTTCATGGTTGGAACCGTCTTGGCTTGGTTCATTGTCCAATCGACGGATAATTTCTGGCTCGCCTTCATTCTTGTGCCGATCATCGGTCTGTTTCTGGGGGGCGTGATCCAGAAACTTGTGATCGTGCCCATCAAAGGAGCGGCAGCCCTTTCAATCGTCGCTACCTTTGGGTTGTCGATCATCCTGCAAGAAACTGTACGTGCCACATTCGGCCCCACCCCGAAGCGCCTCCTCCCCCCAATCGAAGGGACAATCCCACTGTTTGGGATCGATTATGAATTGTACCGTCTCGGGGCGGCCATCATTTCGATCATTTGTCTAGCAGCATTTTTTCTGTTCCTACACAAAGCCAAGTTAGGCACGTGGATGAGGGCCGTGCGGCATGATCCTGAAACGGCACTTGCGCTCGGCATTCCGGTACAACGCATCTACACGATCACCTTCGCGATTGGTTTTGGTATGGCGGCGCTTGGTGGCGTCGTGGCCGCGCCAATCACAACTGTCGATTTTCGCGCAGGTGTTGACATCCTGCCCTTCTGCTTCATCGCCGTCATTATCGGCGGATTAGGCAATCTTCAGGGAACGGCAGCGGCGGCAGTTCTGCTCGCCTTCATGGAGGGTGTAATCACTGCCTTTGCAGATCCGGTTGTTGCGCGGATTGCATCTCTTTGCTTCATGAGCGCCGTTCTGCTCGTCAGGCCGCAAGGTATTTTTGCCGGAGCAACCTCATGAGTAATGCTGCCCATCCCAGCGCTGGCCAAACCACACCCGAGCAGAAGCTGGCCATCTTCAACCGGATTCTCTCCACCCTACTGATCCTGTTCTTCGCAAGTGCGCCACTCATTCTACCCATCATCACGAACGATTTCTGGATAGGGATCGCTGCAGAGATCATGATGTGGTCCTTGTTCGCCGCTTCCGTAAATCTGCTGTTCGGCTACACAGGGTTGTTGTCGTTTGGCCAGGCGCTGTACTTCGGCGCGGGAATGTATGGTGTGGCCATCGGAGTGGCCAAACTTGGTCTGGGATTTTGGCCTGCATTCGGATTTGGAATTTTCTGCTCCGTTTTCATAGCGCTGGTTACAGGAAGTCTCGCCGTGCGTTTGACGTGGCATTATTTTGCCATCATCACTGTTGTCTTCTCATTGATCTTCTATTTCCTGGCGCTGACGATGAGCCCCATCACCGGGGGCGATGATGGTCTTGCATTCCAGCTGCCGCCGGTTTTCCAGTTTGGTGACCACGTAATAAGCTTCACCAATTCGACGCTGCAATACTACTTCATCTTCATCGTCGTCGGGCTTTGCTTTTTCCTCAAATGGCGTGTGTTGGAGAGCCCATTTGGCCGCGCCCTGGTGGCCATCAGGGAGAATGACGTGCGCGCCGAGTTGGTTGGCATCAATGTCTACATGATGCGTCTAGCCTCATTCGTGATCTCAGGTTTTTTTGCCGGCGTAGCTGGTGCGCTGTTTGCCTTCTTCGGTCGCTACGCTTCGACAAGCTACATTTTTTATCATGTCTCCGGTGAAGCCGTGGTGTGGGCGATCGTCGGTGGCGTGGGCACGCTGTTCGGACCCGTGCTTGGAACCGGCGTACTCATCGTCATTCGTGAAGAACTATCGATCTATTGGGATCACTATCTGCTACTCATTGGCGTCATCATCATCCTTACCGTGATCTTTGCACCCAAAGGACTTGCCGGGCTCATCAACTCGATTTTTCTCAAGATCGTCACGCCAAAGAACGATCCCAAAACCGAATCCGATACCCACTTGGCGGACAGCAAAGTCCGTCAACCGGCAGAGTGAGAAACGCTACCATGTCAACAAGCACGAGCAATGACATGCCGGTTCTCGAGACACAGGATCTCGTCAAGAACTTCGGTGGACTGACGGCAACTAATCATATGAATTTCACACTGGCGTCCAACGGCCGGTTGCACGCGATCATTGGTCCGAACGGAGCTGGAAAAACAACCTTCTTCAATCTCATCTCAGGCCGGCTAAAACCCACTTCCGGACGGATCCTGTTCAAGGGCCAAGACATCACCGGATACAGTACGCACCGCATCGCGCGCCTCGGAATTGCGCGTACGTTGCAGATAAAGTCCGTGTTTGACGCATTAAGCGTGGAGGACAACATTTGGATTGCCGCACAGGCGAAAATGGCGGGATGGCATCCACTTCGCTCTGCGAAGCATTTTACCGAGACGCGTCGCAAAGTTGCAGAAGTCATTGAAGGCGTTGGATTGCAGGATATCGCCAAGCGCGAAGCGGGTACTTTATCCTATGGCGATGTGGCGTTGCTGGAAATGGGCATTGCGCTGGCTAGCGATCCCGAACTCCTTCTGTTGGACGAACCAATTTGTGGCATGAGCCCCAAGGAAACGCAGCGCACAGTCGAAAAAATCGTCGAACTATCAAAGCTTGTGAACGTCATCTTGATAGAACATGACATGGAGGTTGTGTTCGACGTTGCCGACGACATCACGGTGATGGCGCAGGGCGGAATACTTGCCCAGGGACTACCAAGCGAAATAGCCACGAACCATGAAGTGCGCGAAGCCTATCTCGGCTTCGATGAAGATGACGACGACGACAGCCGTAGGGACATGCCCAACGCGAATGCTGGTGACGAGCCATTAAAAGGAGTTCGTTCCAATGGCTGAGCCTACATCATCGGGAAACATCCTCAAAATTGAAGACCTCCACGCGCATTATGGCAAGATCCATGTTCTGCAAGGCGTCAATCTTAAAATCCCTAACGGTGGAGCTGTCGCGCTTCTTGGACGCAACGGCGTCGGTAAGACGACGACGCTGCGCGCAGCATTTCACCTAATGCCGCGTTCCAGGGGTCGGATCTATTTCGATGGAGAAGACATCACGGCGCTGAAGCCAGAGCGACTCGCTGGACTCGGGATCGGTTATGTGCCGCAGGGCAGAGGAATATTCCCACTCTTGTCTGTGATGGACAATCTCACGCTCGGCCTAAAAAGCAGGCCCGACCCCAACATCCTCGATGAAGTATTCACTCGCTTCCCACGACTGAAAGAACGTGTGTTTCAAAAAGGCGGCACGCTATCAGGCGGGGAACAGCAGATGCTGGCCATCGGCCGGTGCTTGATGATGTCACCTCGTCTGTTGATCCTCGACGAACCAACCGAAGGCATCATGCCCATCCTGGTTGCTGATATACGACGAACAATCCAGTCGATTAATCGAAGTGGGGTATCGGTTCTTCTGGTGGAGCAGAACGTCAAAACCGCACTAAAGATCTGTCACCACACCTACATCATGGAAAAAGCCGCGATCGCATTTGAAGGCGCGTCGGCGGATCTGTGCAAGCAGCCCGAAACAATTCATCGCTATCTAGGGAACCTCTGAACA
>JRYH01002056.1_pt1 | contig 62770 bp, 54 predicted proteins | sample 235351 | NCBI WGS metagenome assembly JRYH01 (sample SAMN03074221, study PRJNA261480) | activated sludge metagenome | biome: Wastewater Treatment Plant; feature: Wastewater; material: Activated sludge; isolation source: activated biomass of a wastewater treatment plant treating wastewater... ... | reverse complement strand
GGGCCGGGGGGGGCGGTACTCTCGCGCTCTCTTACTCTCGGTTATCGGGGGTGTGGGTAAGGGGTGCCGTTGCTGGCTAGTTTCGAGAGTTGATGGTCAGGACAGGTCCGCGCACAGCAACTCGGCCTGCTCCAGAACCGTTATGGTCGCCTGCTCCTGCTTGTCGGGCGGATAGCCGTACTTCCGGAGGATTCGCTTCACCAGCACGCGGAGCTTCGCGCGAACGGACTCCTTGATCGTCCAGTCGATCGTGGTGTTGGCCCGGACGGATGCGACCAGTTCGCGAGCGATCTGCTGGAGCGTGGGTTCGCCGAGGACCTTCACGGCGCTGTCGTTCACTTCGAGGGCGTCATAGAACGCGACCTCGTCGTCAGTCAGCCCGAGGGACTCGCCCCGCCGATCGGCATCACGCATGTCCCTAGCGAGTGCGATCAGTTCCTCGATGACCTGCGCTGCTTCGATTGCTCTGTTCTGGTACTTCTTGACTGCCTGTTCGAGCATCTCGGCGAACGAGCGAGCCTGGACGACGTTCTTCCGGCTGCGGGTCTTGATTTCCCCGGCCAACAGCTTTCGGAGCAGCTCGACGGCCAGGTTGCGCTGCGGCATCCCCCGCACCTCAGCCAAGAACTCCTCGGACAGGATGCCGATGTCAGGCTTCTTGAGTCCTGCCGCGGCGAAGACATCGATTACCTCGTCCGACGACACCGCGCGGCTGACGAGCTGTCGGATTGCGTGCTCTATGTCCTCCGGCGATCTGGTCTGACCAGCGGTCGACTTCGTCAGCGCGGACCGCACCGCGTGAAAAAAACCGACATCATCCCGGATGCGGATCGCCTCTTCATGCGGAACCGCGAGAGCGAAGGCTTGGGAGAGTTCTTTCACGCGTTGCAGAAAAGTCGACTTGCCATCTTGTTGCTGAAGGATGTGCTCCTGGGCCGCCGGCAAGAGCGAAAGGCGCTGCTCCGGTCGCCCTGTCGTCCACTCCGTCCAATCAAAGCCCTCGAACAACTCGCAGCACTCCTCGTGCTTCGCGAGCATCAGGGCCACAGCCTCATCCTGATTGATGGCCGCCTTGCCCTTGCCGCCACTCTCGGTGTAGACAGCGAGCGCCTGCTTCAGCTCGTGGGCGAGCCCGAGGTAGTCGACTACGAGGCCGCCCGGCTTGTCCCGAAACACGCGGTTCACCCGAGCGATAGCCTGCATCAGGCCATGGCCCCGCATGGGCTTGTCCACGTACATCGTGTGCAGGCACGGTGCGTCAAAGCCCGTCAGCCACATATCGCGGACGATCACGATGCGGAAAGGGTCGTCGGGCTTCTTGAACCGCTTGGCGAGATCCTCGCGCTTCGACTTTGTCCGGATGTGCTCTTGCCAGTCGAGCGGGTCCGACGCCGAGCCGGTCATCACAATCTTGATCACCCCGGCGGCGTTGTTCGGGTCGTGCCACTCCGGGCGCAAGGCGACGATCTCCTTGTAGAGCTCGACGCAGATGCGACGGCTCATGCACACGATCATCGCCTTGCCATCCATGGCGTCTTCGAGACGCCGCTCCCAGTGGGCGACGAGGTCGGCGGCTACGAGCTTGATCCGCTGCTCCGAGCCGACGATGGCTTCGAGCTGCGCCCACTTGGTCTTGAGCCGCTCCTTCCGGTCGACCTCTTCGCCCTCGGTCGCTTCCTCGAAGTCGGAGTCGAGTCGGGGCTGCAAGGCAGTGTCGAGGGCGAGCTTCGCAAGCCTGCTTTCGTAGTAGATCGGGACCGTCGCGCCGTCCTCCACGGCCCGCTGGATGTCGTAGACGCTGATGTACTCGCCGAAGACCGCCTGGGTATTCGCGTCGGTCTTCTCGATCGGTGTACCGGTGAACCCGATGAACGAAGCGTTCGGCAGCGCGTCCCGCATGTGGCGGGCGAAGCCGTCGATGAAGTCGTACTGGCTTCGGTGGGCTTCGTCCGCGATCACCACGATGTTCCGGCGCTCGGAGAGCACCGGATGCTTGTCGCCCCGTTCCTCTGGGAGGAACTTCTGAATCGTCGTGAAGACCACGCCGCCCGAGGCCCGCGACAGTCGGGATCGCAGGTCGGCTCTGTCCGCGGCCTGCTCGGGCGGCTGGCGGAGCAACTCCTTGCAGCGTGAGAAGACGCCGTAGAGCTGATTGTCGAGGTCGTTCCGGTCGGTGAGGACGACGATTGTCGGGTTCTCCATGGCCGGGTGCAGGATGGCGCGCCCGGCGTAGAACGCCATGGTGAGGCTCTTCCCGGAGCCCTGGGTGTGCCAGACGACGCCGATCCGTTGATCGCCGGTCTCGCTTGACGCGGCGATCGTCTCGTCGATGGCGTGGTTGACGGCGTGGAACTGGTGGTACCCGGCCATCTTCTTGATGACCTTGCCCGCCCCCTCGTCCTCGAACACGATGAAGTGGCGGAGGATCTGAAGGAACCGCCGCTTCTCGAAGACGCCGGTTAGCAAGACCTCGAGTTGGGCCATCCGGGCCGGGGCCAGTGTCTCGCCTTCGGTTGTGCGCCACGGCATGAAGCGTTCGCGGTCGGCGGTCAGCGAGCCGATGCGGGCTTCGAGGCCGTCGGACACCACGAGAGCGGCGTTGTAGTCGAAGAGTCGCGGGATCTGGGCCTTGTAGGTCTGGAGTTGGTTGAATGCGTCCCAGATCGTTGTGTTGTCGTCGGCCGCGTTCTTGAGTTCGATGACCGCAAGCGGTAGGCCGTTCACGAAGCTCACGATGTCGGGGCGCCGGACGTGGCCGCTGCCGCTGGCGCCGCCGCCCGAGGCGACGGTGAACTGGTTCACGGCGAGCCAGTCGTTGTTGCCGGGCTCGTCGAAGTCGATCAGGCGGACGATGACGCCGCCGATCGAACCGTCGAGTCGCTTCTCCTCGACGGTCACGCCGTCGATCAGCATGCGGTGGATGTAGCGGTTGCGGCTGACGAGGTCGGGGCCGTCGGGGCGGGAGACGCGGCGGAAGGCCTCGTCGAGCGCATCCGCGGAGACGCCGGGGTTCAGGCGCTGGAGGGCTTCGCGCAGCCGTCCCGCCAGGAGAGGCTGGTCGAACCCGTCGCGCTCTGCGTCGGGTTCGCCTGGGGCGATCACCGGACTGGAGGCGATGTCGTAGTGCAGGACCTCCAGCCAGGCGAGGGCGGCTTGCTCGACGATGGACTCGGAGAACTCTTCACTCATAGCGCCGGCCCTGCTCCGTTATTGCGGAGGGGTCGCCGCGTTGATTTGCGGGATGATCTGGAAGTTCGTGGGATGGTCGATCTTTCCAAGGCGCTTCCCGCGGGTCAGCACGCCGTCAACCCGGACGATCTCTTGACTCTTGTAAGCCTCGACCGCGATCGCGTGCGCCGCCGCGTTCAGCGTCGTCTTCGCACGAATCAATTTGTCGCCATCCACCGCCACCCGCAGAATCACGTCACCCTCAACTCGGCCGTCCGGACCTGGATCCCCGTCAAGCGTGTCCACATATCCAACGAATGTATCCGGCTCCGCGTCCAAACCCGGGCGTAGCTCCGCGTACACATCCTCGATCACTGAAAAGTACGACTGCTGGATTCGTACCGAGCGGGGAACATCTGTACCCGCAGGCACGCTCCGCAACTTTGACCAACTCGCTGCGATCGTCAACTCCGTCCCATCCACCGACGGCTTCATCCGCATGATCGCGTCACACAGGTTGGCGCTCACCGTCGGGTTCTGCTTGTTTCGCTCTACCATCTCTCGTACGCGGTCGCTCTCGATCGCGGTGACCAGTTCCGCGGCCGAACGCATAAGCTGCATCGTCGTCTTCCGCGCAAAGGGATCACCGTTGGTGTCGATCAGCGCCTGATCGGTCTCCACAGCCCGCAGCGGACACGCAACCGTCGCGACGAATGATCCACGCTCTGTCTGGCCCATCCGGCACGCTCGCAGAAGCTCCTCCGCTTCCCCCTTGCTCATCCGCTTGTGGTACCGCGTGGGCGAGATCACGCTGTGCGCTGCCGCCAAAATCGCCGTCCGCACCCCGTCGAGCAGGCGAAGGCCGTCCTCGAGCGGCAGCGATCCGCCCTCGACCGCCGCCGACGCGACGCGGAATCGCAGCATATCCGACGCGGCGTACAGCAGGTCGTTGGCCACCTGCACCACCGGGCGTTTCTCAAAGCGGGCGATCGTCTCCGCCGCTTCGCCCATACGGGCGTCGTAGTCGCTCGTCCGCTCGTCCAGCGGGATCAAAACCTGTTCGTCGGGGTTTTCGGGGCGCTCGAAGACCGCCACACGACCGAAGAAGCCGGGGGCGTCGCGGACCGGAAGGTCCAGCCGCCGCCACCCCGTCGCCAGCGCGTACTGCCGTGCATCTTGCGAAACAATCGTCCCCGCCAGCCCCTCCGGCAGCGCTTTAGTCGACATACCGGACCTCCTCCCGACGGCTGAACCGGCCCAAGAGCGTCCGCATCCCGACGATGCTCACCAGGTTGGCCTTGGGCACGTACACGGTAGGTGTATCGACCGTCACCGGTTCGGCCCCGTACAGGCTCACCCAGTAGGCACACTTCCTGCTCACCAACGACCCCTCGTCCAGCGTCACCCACTCCCCCGAGTCTTGCGGGAGCATGAAGAGGATCAGAATGATCGGAGCCCCGCGATCGACCGCCCGGAGCTTGTCGTACTGCCTGCGAGGAAGAGGGTACGAGAGCCGACTTCCGTCGTCGGTCAACACCCGCGAACAGCTCTTGAGCTGCACGTCCAGCGGGAACGAGGCGAGCAGATAATCGGGCGCCAGCTTGGAGTGGACTCTCAGCGTGGCGTCGATCGCGTGATTGTCACTGATCCGCCCGGCAATCTGACATTCCACGCCCAGCCGCCCCGCTACAGCGTGCAGGTACGCATAGGCGAGCTCACACTGGATATCGGCTTCGGTCATCGCCACGTGGCTGGTTCCTCGTTAGGCTTGCCTGGATCGAGAGAGCCGCTGATTGCTTGGGCGTTCGGTGGTGGTCGATCGGGAATCCGCTCATTGTACGGGGCGGTCGATTTCAAGAGCTGTTCCGCCATGGCCTCCGCGGCCGGGACGGGGAGTTCGCCGGAGATCAGCTTGGGGAGCAGCGCGTCGCGCAGGGCGGCGAGGGTGGCGGATTCGAGCTCGCACGCCTCGACACGATCGTCGAGGGACTTCGCGAGCTTCTCGAATGCATCAACGAGGTGATGCGGCGGGGCGATAAACGGAAGTCTCTCGAAATCTGACTTCCCGATTGCGCCAAAGACCGTGCCTTCGGCCTCGAACCGCAGGAATTGTCCGCGTAGAGCGTGCATCGCGTAGTAGGTGAACGAAACTGATCCGCTCTTGTGCCTGACCGCTGCAACACCGCGCCCGACAGCGCAGCGCTCAATGGCCATGTTCACGTCACCTACCGGTGCTCTAACGCTCACCATCGCGTCTCCCGGCTCGGCGTATCGAGTCGGGGCGGTGCAGTAGACACGTGGCGTGGGAAACCGAAAGCCGAAGTCAGTGCGACCTTGGTAAAACGGAAGTCCATCGCCTGATTCGTTATAAGTCGACCCGGGCGGCGATTGTCCCATAGTCAGACGGAAATGATCAGCGAGCGGCCGCACGTCCCACCCCTCCGGGATGTCGCCGAGGGGGGAGTCGACGAGGCGGGTGGGGAAGAGGGCGGCGAGGTCGTCGGGGAGGGCGGTGGGCTGGCCGGCGGCGGACGCGGTCTGCCGGTTGCGGACGGGGTCGAAGTCGACGAACCAGGAGCGGAAGATGGTGCGGGCGAGGCCCTCCAGCGCCCGGGCCGTGCGGCGGTTGACCTCGATCTTGTCGTCCAGCGAGCCGAGCACGGCGGCGATGGCACGCTGGTCGTCGGGCGGCGGCAGGAGAAAAGGGATCGACTCCATGATGGAGGTGTTCAGGTTGGGCATCGTCGCACCCACGGCATGCCGAACGATCCACGCTCGTACCTCTGGGTGACCGAGGTAGTACGACGCGAACTCGGGCTCGATGACGCCCTCACCGAGACGGAGTTTGAGACAACCAGTTCCGCAGAACCAACCGTCCTCCGCCTCTCGTACCAACGCCCGACGTTCAACATCGCCGCGGCGGCTGTAGATGATGTCTCCCTTCCGGACAATGTGCCGAGCGAGACGCTCTGCATCGCTTGGGCGAATGCATGCGATGCCGTCTCGCACCAGCCGGTTGTCACCAATGTTCACCGGCATGATGCAGGGGATGCCAACCGGGACATAGTCGGACGCGTGCAACTGGCTTCCAAACGGCCCCGTCTGGATGCTGCCACCGGCCCGCGCGACAATCTCGCCGAGCGTGATTCGTTCCCATGTATGCGGCGCGGTATCAAACATCACGTCGCCCCTTCTTCTTCGGGGCGGCCTTCTTGCCCGTCTTCTTCGCCGCGGGCTTCTTCGGCTTCGGCGCCGATTCGAGCCGCTTCACATCCTCGACGACGCGGTCGAAGTCGCTGACGGGCTCGGTGGCCTCGCGTAGGCGGCGGGCCTCCTCGTGCTTGGCGAACTCGCGGTGGGCGTGCTCCTCGGCGATGGCCTTGGAGACCTTGCCGGCGTGGGTGAGGATGTTCCGCTCGTTGAACTGGAGGAAGGCGTCGAGCTTCTTCACCCAGTCGGCCATGTGCATGGGGCTCTTGCGGCGGGCCTGGTCCTCGGCGTAGTCGAGGTACATCGTGACGACGCGGTTGAGGGCGTCGATCTCCTCGGCGGAGAGGTAGTTCTTCGCGACGGCGACATCGTGCTTGCGGATGGGGCCGGCGGGGGCGTTTTTCCACGTGGTCAGGCCCATGTTGGGCTTGGCGGCGTCGGCGCGGGCCTTGACGATCTCGGCGGCGGTCTGGCCGGTGATGGCCCAGTGGAGCTTGTTCTGGACGGTGGCGTAGAACTCGCGGGTGAGGTCGGCGTTGTTGTCGTAGTCGATGCTGGTGGCGTAGATGTCGGTGATCTTCTGGTAGAAGCGACGCTCGGAGGCGCGGATGTCGCGGATGCGCTCGAGGAGCTCGTCGAAGTAGTCGCGGCCCCCGCTTCCAGCCAGCGTGCGGCCCTCCTTGAGCCGCTCGTCGTCCATCGCGAAGCCTTTGACGAGGAACTCGGAGAGGGTGGCGGTGGCCCACTGGCGGAACTGGGTGCCGCGGTGGGAGCGGACGCGGTAGCCGACGGCGAGGATGGCGTCGAGGGAGTAGTGCAGGGTGCGGTACTGCTTTCCATCGGCGGCAGTTGTCAAGTATTCCTTGACAACTGACCCCTCGTCCAACTCCCGCTCGGACAGGATGTTGCGCAGATGAAGGCTGACGTTCTGCTTGCTGGTCTGGAACAGGTCGGCCATCTGGGCCTGGGTGAGCCAGACAGTCTCGCCCTCGATGCGGACGCGGAGGGCATCGCCGCCGTCGTCGGGGCGGAAGAGGACGAGGCCGGGCGGGGCGTCGCCGGGGTCGCCGCTGGGGAGCTGGTCCGGCTTCCGGGCCATCAGCGGGCCTCCGGTGCGGCGGGGACCTCGGGCAGGGGGAAGCCGATGGCGGCGAGGTTGGCGGCGATGGCCTGGTCGAGGGCGACGCCGCGGGCGGTGAGCGTGGCGAGCTCGGTAGTAAGCGCGGCCATCTTGTCCTCGAAGGGGATGCCGTCGTCTTCGGCTTCCTCGGCGCCGACGTAGCGGCCGGGCGTGAGGAAATGGCTGTGGGCGCGGATTTCATCGAGCGTCGCGGACTTGCAGAAGCCGGGGATGTCCTCGTAGGTCTTGCCTTCGGGGGCGTTCTTCTTGTCGCCGCGCCAGGCGTGGTAGGTTTCGGCGATGGTGGCGATGTCGTCGTCGGTGAGCGTGCGCTGCACGCGGTCGATCATGGTGCCCATCTTGCGGGCGTCGATGAAGAGGACGTGACCGCGGCGGTCGCGGAATCGTCCGTTCTTCTTGTCGCGGGCGAGGAACCAGAGGCAGACCGGGATCTGCGTGGAGTAGAAGAGCTGGCCGGGGAGGGCGACCATGCAATCGACGAGGTCCTTTTCGACGATCTCCTTGCGGATCTCGCCTTCGCCTGAGGCGTTCGAGGACATGGAGCCGTTGGCGAGAACGAAGCCGGCCAGGCCGGTGGGGTTGAGCTTCGAGAGGAAGTGCTGTACCCACGCGAAGTTGGCATTTGAGGCCGGGGGCGGCGGGCCATACGCCCAGCGCTTGTCTTCGCGGAGGAGGTGGCCGTTCCAGTCGGAGTCGTTGAACGGCGGATTGGCGATGACGTAATCGACCTTGAGACCCTGATGCTGGTCGTTGTGGAACGAGTCGCCGTGGGTGATCTTCGCGTCGATGCCTCGGATGGCGAGGTTCATCTTGGCGAGGCGCCATGTGGTGTAGTTGGACTCTTGGCCGAAGACGGAGATATCGCCGACACGGCCGCCGTGGTGCTCGATGAACTCCTCAGACTGCACGAACATGCCGGCCGAGCCGCAGCATGGGTCGTAGATGCGACCCTTGTAGGGGGCGAGCATGTTCACGAGGAGGCGAACGACCGGGCGGGGCGTGTAGAACTGGCCGCCCTTCTTGCCCTCGGCGCTGGCGAACTGCGAGAGGAAGTACTCATAAACGCGGCCGAGCAGATCTGTAGACCGCGCACTCTTGCTGCCGACTGCGCTGTTGCCAATGAGGTCGATCAACTGCCCGAGGCGCTGCTTGTCGAGGCCAGGGCGGGCATAGTCCTTTGGCAGCACGCCCTTGAGGTCTTCGTTGTCGCGCTCGATGGCCTCCATGGCGTCGTCGACGACTTTGCCGATGGTCGGCTGCTTGGCCATCTTCAGGAGGTGTGACCAGCGGGCGCCGGGGGGCACCCAGAAGATGTTCTCGGCCTGGTACTCGTCGGGGTCTTCCGGATCGGCGCCGCTCGACCGCTCGGCCTCGAGTTCGGCGTGCTTGGCCTCGAACGCGTCGGAGATGTACTTCAGGAAGATGAGGCCGAGCACCACGTGCTTGTACTCGGCCGCGTCCATGTTGTTGCGCAGGGCATCCGCTGCGGCATAGAGGTCTTTCTCGAAGCCAAAGTCGCCGTCACCGGTGGCCGGCGAGGCATCGGAATTCGCGGTCGCTGAGCGTCTCGCCATCGGGGCCTCCGGGCCGCCGCCCGCTCGCCTGGCGGCAATCCCGACCGGAGACGGGCGGCTGTCACCGGCTCATCATACAAAGCACCCACGCCGCATGCCGCTCTGTCTGCAAGGCCTAGGACGCCGGGACAGAGGAGGCACCGAGCCGGTTGCGTCGTAATCGCACCGATCGCGGAGTTCAACCTCTGGCGGTGGCCCCCTCCAACCGCCCCGCCAAAAAACTCCCTTCCCGCGCGACACTTCCCGCCGGTTTGCAGAACGGTACTGGTAGGGACCCATGACGGGCCCTCTGGAGGCCGTTGCATGGCACGGACGCGGGCAGCATCTGAAGCGCACGGGGCAAGCGAGCCTGCCCCACTCGACATCGCCGTCACCATTCTCGCCTCTGGCCTGACTCGGTTGATCGCCGGCCGCCTCGGATCTGTGGCGGATCAGCGTGAGATCCCGCCCGCTCCCCTTGAACTGTCGCCGCCGCGCGCCCTCAGTGTTCCGGGCGGTGAACGGTCAACCGCCTGCCCGGCATGGAGTTGCGTGAGGTGAGCATGGATCTCCAGCACCAGATCGAGGCCCTCGGGGCCATGACCAACCCGCAGCTGCGGGGCCGCTACGCCGAGGTGTTCGGCGAGCCCAGCCGGTCCAACAACCGCCGCTGGCTCACGCGGCGCATCGCGTGGCGCTTGCAGGCCCGGGCGGAGGGGGATCTCTCCGAGCGGGCCCGGCGGCGAGCGGAGGAGCTGGCCCGGGACGAGGACCTGCGGGTGCGCCCGCCCGCTGACATGGGGGTGTCAGCGGGGGCGGATCTCCGCACCGTCTCCGGCCGTCTGGTCCCGCGCGACGACCGGGTGCCGATCCCCGGCACGGTGCTGACCCGGGTGTTCAAGGGGGTCGAGCACCGGGTGCTGGTCCTGAGCGAGGGGTTCGAGCACCGGGGCGCCGTCTACCGCTCGCTCTCGGCGGTCGCGTTCGCGATCTCCGGCTCGCACTGGAACGGGTTCCTCTTCTTCGGCCTGGGCGACCCGCGGAAGGGGCGGGCGTGAAGACCAAGGGCGACCCGGTCCGCTGCGCGGTCTACACCCGCAAGAGCACCGAGGAGGGGCTCGAGCAGGAGTTCAACTCGCTGGACGCCCAGCGGGAGAGCGCCGAGGCGTTCATCGCCAGCCAGAAGGCCGAGGGCTGGGTCTGCCTCCCCCACCGCTACGACGACGGGGGCTTCAGCGGGGGCACGGTCGAGCGACCGGCCCTGAAGAGGCTCATGGCCGACATCGAGGCGGGGGAGGTCGACTGCGTGGTGGTCTACAAGGTCGACCGCCTCAGCCGCTCGCTGATGGACTTCTCGCGGCTGATGGAGGTGTTCGACCGGCGTGGGGTCTCGTTTGTCAGCGTCACCCAGCAGTTCAACACCACCCACTCCATGGGGCGGCTGACCCTCAACATCCTGCTGTCGTTCGCCCAGTTCGAGCGCGAGATCATCTCGGAGCGCACCCGGGACAAGATCGCCGCGGCCCGGCGCAAGGGCAAGTGGGCCGGGGGCCGGCCCGTGCTCGGCTACGACCTGATCTCCCGCCCCGGGGGCGGGCGGCTGGAGGTCAACCCCTCGGAGGCCGAGCGGGTCCGGGCGATCTTCGACCTCTACCTCGATCTGGGCTCGCTGATGCCCCTCGTCCGAGCGTGCGCTGCGCGCGGCTGGACCACGAAGGGCTGGACGACCAAGGGGGGCAAGCCCCAGGGCGGCCGTGTGCTGGACAAGGGGGCGCTCTACGCCCTGCTGACCAACCCCGTGTACCTCGGCAAGGTCCGTCACCACGACGAGGTATTCGAGGGCGAGCACGAGGGCATCGTCGACCCGGATGTCTTCGAGCGGGCGCGTCGCCAGCTCAACCTCAATGGGCGGACCGGGGGGGCGCGGGTCCGCAACGCCCACCACGCCCTGCTCAAGGGGCTGGTCCGCTGCGCGCCCTGCGGGTGCGGCATGATGCATCACTTCGCGAACTCGACGACGGCCAAGGGGACCAAGCGCTACCGCTACTACGTCTGCATGAAGGCCCAGAAGCAGGGCTGGGCCACCTGCCCGGCGCCGTCGCTCCCGGCGGGGGACCTCGAGGCGTTCGTCCTCGAGCGGGTCCGGGCGGCCCTCGCGGGCGACACGGTCATCAGCGCCGTCGCGGAGCGGGCCCTGGCCCACCTCGCCGCGGCCCGGCCGGACCTGGTCGTGGATCCTGATGAACTCCTCGGGGCCGCCGAGGCGTTCCAGCCGGTCTGGGATGCGCTGACGCAGCGCGAGCGGGAGGACCTGCTGCGGTGCCTGGTCGAGCGGGTCGTGTGGAACGGCGCCGACGAGACGGTCAGCGTCACCTTCCGCGCGGGCGTGCTCGAGGAGATCGCCGCGTGAGCACGACCATCACCAGCCGCGTGCACTTCCGGGTCGAGGGCAAGGGCCGCAAGCGGCTGCGGGCGGGGCCCGCGCCCGAGGCCCCGGCGTTCGCGGGCCGCGTGCCGCGGGTGGCGCGGCTGATGGCCCTGGCGATCCGGATGGACGACCTGATCGCCGCCGGGGCGATCTCCGACCAGGCCGAGCTGGCCCGGATCGGGCATGTCACCCGGGCCCGTGTGAGCCAGATCATGAACCTTCTGCACTTGGCCCCGGACATCCAGGAGGCGCTCCTGGACCTGCCCCCGGTGCTCGAGGGCCGCGACCCGGTCACCGAGCGGGACCTGCGGCCGATCGCCGCGGAGATCGGCTGGGTACAGCAGCGGGAGATGTGGGGCAGGCTGCGGCCCCGGCGGCCCGGCCCCGCGGGTTGACAGCCTCGCAGGACTTTGCCCGCCTGAACTCCAATCGGAACCCGTCTATAAACCGGTTTCTGTGGTATACTCCCACTATCCGGGACCCTGCATGTAGTGGTCGGGTCTCACGGACGGCACACCTGGAGGTTCTCTATGAACAAGTCATTCGGGAACAGGGGCTCGGGTTTCGGCCCGGGCCAGGGCGGCAACAAGGACTTCGGGCAGCGGTTCGCGCCCGCCCGGGCGGCGCCCGCGACGCCGCGGACCAAGGTGCTCGACGCGCCCCGGGGCGTCGGCTGGACGGGCACCGTCATCGCTGCCCCGACCCCGGCGGCCGCCGAGCCGTCACCGGCGTCCACCATGGACTCACCAAGCTTCAGCCGGTTCGCGCGGCTGTGGGCCAAGGGGAGAGAAACGCTCGACGCCTGGCGTGCCAGCGGCATCCCCGTGGACACCCAGCGGCTGATCGAATCCCGCGCCCGCCGCTTCGCCAGGGCGTACGGGTTGCCCAGGGACAGCATCACGGACCTCAAGCAGGATTTCTATCTCGAGGTCTGGACCGCCATCGAGGGCTACGAGGAAGGGCGTTCGACCCCCGAGGCGTTCGCGGCCGGGGTGGTCTACTGGTACTACAAGCAGCTGGTCCGGGAGCATTACAGGAACAAGGGCAAAGAGTCCGAGCACATCGCGTTGCTGGACCTGCTGATCGATGAGCCCGAGCGGTTCGTTCGGACCTACGGCGAGCAGCGTGCCGCCGAGTTGCGGCTGGATCTGGCGTCGATCCTCGAGAACGCCCCTGAGGACATCCGGGAGTTGGCGGATGCGCTGATGGAAAAGTCACCGGCGGAGATCGCCGTGTGCATCGGCGTTCACCGTGGCACCATCTACCGCCGGATCGAGCGTCTCCGCGACGAGTTCGGAGACAAGTTCGAAGAAATCCGCTGACCGTGCGCGACAGTTCGGCGCGATCCGCAGAGAGAGATAGGTGGGATCGCGCCTCGGACCCGCGTCAGACACCTGGCGGGGCCGGGGCTCCCAGGCGTGGCCGCGAGAGCGGGCGGGCAGGGTTCCAGTTCGATCGCCGTCGTGGGCCGGCAGCGCCTCAGGGCAGCCCACGGGCCAAGGGCCCAGCCTCGAAGGACCCAACGGACGGCCGGGAAGACCGTCGCGCCGTACCCGGTCGACGACGACGCACTGCCGGGGTGTGGAGCACGCCGTGCTCTGCTTGGCGCTGGGCAGGGTGGAACCCGCGGATGCCCAGACCAAACACCGCGGGCGGTTGATCGGCCTCCGACCGACGGGCTGGCACGACCGACCCCGGGGTGCCGTTCATTTTTGAACGGCTGCCTAGGGGTCGGTCTCCCGACCCCACTCCCTCCGGACTGGCATGGGGCCCGATGCCGACCCCTCAGCCGCGCAAGCGTTCGGCGCCGCCGGATGTTGATCACGCTGAATCGACAGTGACCGGATGATCGGCGCGCAGACGCGCACACGAACAACGCCGTCGCGCCCAACACGGAGCGCAGCGCCGGCGCGCAACCAACCTGTGAACCGCCCATCGCAACCGCGCGCGGGCGCCCGCGGACCGAGGAGCAGACCGTTGAAGATCACCACCTGCCCGATCGCCGATCTGGTCCCGTACGACCGCAACCCGCGCCTCAACGACCGCGCCGTCGACGCCGTTGCCGAGAGCATCCAGCGGTTCGGGTTCCGGCAACCGATCGTCGTGGACCCCGAGGGCGTGATCGTCTGCGGGCACACGCGCTGGAAGGCCGCGCAGCGGCTGGGGCTCGAGAAGGTCCCCGTCCATGTCGCCAGGGACCTCACGCCCGCGCAGATCCGCGCGTACCGCATCGCCGACAACAAGACCGCCGAGCTCGCCGACTGGGACAGCGACCTTCTCTCGATCGAGCTGGCCGAGCTGGAAGGCGAGGGCATCGACTGGACGCTGCTCGGGTTCGACGGGCGCGAGCTCTCAGGCCTCTTCGAACCGGCGGCCCACCAGGGCGCGACCGACCCCGACGAGGTCCCCGACGCCCCCGCCGCCGAGGACGCGGTCACCCGTCCCGGCGACCTGTGGGTCCTGGGCCGCCACCGTCTGCTCTGCGGGGACTCGACCAGCCCCGGCGATGTTGACAGGCTGATGGACGGCCAGCGGGCGGCCCTTGTCGCGACCGACCCCCCGTACCTGGTCGACTACACCGGGGAGCGGCCCAACGGCACTGGCAAGGACTGGACGGCGAATTACAAGGAGGTCGACATCGACGACGCCGAGGCGTTCTTCCGCGGGGTGTTCGCCAACATCGTGCGTGTGGTCGCCCCCCGCGCCGCGATCTACTGCTGGCATGCCCACAAGCGCTGCGGGGTGATCCAGCGGGTCTGGGAGGAGCTCGACATCCTCGACCACCAGTCGATCGTCTGGGTGAAGCCCACTCCGGTGTTCGGGCGCGTGTTCTGGCACTTCCGGCACGAGCCGTGCATGATGGGCTGGGTGCGGGGGAGCAAGCCCGAGCACGACGGCGACCACTCGATGGAGATGAACTCGGTCTGGGAGCTCGACTGGGAGGGCAAGAGCCGCGTCGTCGGCAACGAGCACCCGACCCAGAAGCCCGTCGAGATCTTCGCGCGGCCGATGCGCAAGCACACCGCCCACGGCGACATCTGCTTCGAGCCGTTCAGCGGCTCGGGCTCGCAGATCATCGCGGGCGAGAAAGAGGGCCGGCGCGTGTTCGCGATGGAACTCTCCTCGGTCTTCACCGATGTCGCGGTGCGGAGGTGGGAGAGGTTCACGGGGAAGTCGGCGGAGCGGGTGCCCCTCGGGCAGCCCGAGGCTCGCCCGGCCCCAGCGCGCCGAGGGCAGCGCCCATGACCTCGCGTAGCGCCGCCAGCGGGAGGCTCACAAGCACGGGGAGCCCGGCCAGGAACCCCTTGGAGCCCAGGGGGATGAAGACCTCGTTGACAAACCACTGCAGCATGATCCAGGACCCGCCCGTGCCCACGATGTACGGCAGCGCGAACCGATGCCCCCAGGTCGATGCCGCGATCAGCCGCAGCCCCACCATGAGGAACATCGCCAGCACCGCCCCCTCGAGCAGGCCCGCAACCCAAGGGCTGCCCGGCCTGCCACCGACCACCGGGAAGATGCCCGCCGCCAGCCACTCGACCGCGCGGCCGGCGAACGGGATGAGCGTGAGCAGCGCGAACACGCCCGAGAGCACGAGCGCCTTGAGGCTGACCTCGAGCGTGGCGGCCGCCCATTTTGCGGCGAACCGCGGCGGGTATCGGAGGTCGCCGAGCTCCGGCGCAGCCATGCTGGGGATGCCGAACGGGGAGAGGAACAGCCCCACCGAGAGCAGGACAGTGAGCTCGTGGAAGGCCGAGCCGCCGATGAGCGGCGCGCTCCACGCGGGCAGCACGAACACCCCCGTGCTCGCGAGCACGGCGGGGTGGCGGAACGGCAGCGGCCTGGCGGCCTTCCAGGCCTCGTACACCGACTCGGGGATATCGATGTGCAGGTATCGCTTCCACCCGCTGAAGATCATGTCCGAGCCGGTGATGCCCCGGAAGAACAGCAGACCGAACGCGGTGAGCAGGGCGGCATGGAGCACCAGCGTCCCGGCGGACGGGAGGCCGGCGGCCTGGGCGAGGATCAGCTGCTGCATGCGGCCCCCCGGAACCGTCGACGAGCGGCGGGCGATTCTACCGGCGGTCCACACACCGCTGTCACGACGGCAACCGCTGCCCCGAGCCCCGCTCCCAGATCGCCACATCAAGCTGGCGGACGGAGCGGCCGAGCAGTTCCCCCGCCCGCTCGATCGCGTACACCGTCTGGACCTCGCGGCTGGCCTCCCCGCGGATCGGCCGGCCCAGCACCTCCTCGGCGTACCGCAGGATGTGGACGTCGGGCTTGGTCGTCTCCGCGCCGAACAGCATGCGGAGGTACTGGAACCCCGCCAGCCCGAACCCCGGCACGCCCAGCATCAGGTAGTCGCCTGGGCGCGCCCACCGGGCCCACGCGCCGAGGCGCTCGTCCTCGCTTACCCCCTCGAACCGCTGCTGGATGTCGACCAGGTACTCGAGCACCCCCACCAGCGCCGCCGCCTTACCCGGGCTGTCCATCGCCAGCTCGGCAACATGGAACGACCGAGGCGACTCGAAGGTCCCGATCAGGGCAAGCAGGTCGGCGCAGCTCCGCACATCCGGGCGAGACGCCGTGAACCGCTCCACGCGGGGCTGCACCACCCGCCGGTAGGGCTTGCGGAGCGAGAGCACGCAGTCGATCACCTTTGCGGCGGGGGTGGACCTCCACACCGGGTCGGCCAGCACGCCGGGTTCGGGAAAATCCGCCGCAATACGCTCGGCCAGAACACGGGCGTCGGCTTCGATCATGGCCGACAGCTTACTCCCTCCCCCATGCGAGAACGCCCCGGCCTGCGCCGAGGCGTCGGTGCTGCGCCAGTGGCCGGTGTCTACCGCGCCGCGAACAGCCCGCGGTCGACCTTGACGAATCTGGCCGACTCGCCCTTCCTGGCGATCTCGCGGATCAGCGCGGCGGCCAGCATCGCCTCCGGGGTCTTGCCCTGCGGGCTCCGCCACAGCCCGTCGGCCTGCATCTTGGCCATCAGCTCCGTGACCCGCATGGGCGTGCCCGCCCTCACCAGCGCCGCGTGGGCCGCGTCCAGGCAGGTGGGCGGCCTGGGGGGCGGGGACGCCGCCGGCGGGGCCTCGGGCGAAGGGGCGGGGCCTCCCCCACCCTTGCCCGCCCTCGCCGCCCTGGCCGAACCTCCGCCCCCACGCGGGGGCTTGGCGCGTGCGGCCTTCGGGGTCGTCGTCGTGCTCGTCTTCCTGGTCGTGGACTTGGCCATCTTGGTCTCCTTCGCCGGCCCGCCCGGGTCGGCGTGGAGGACATGGAGCCGTTTCCGCGCCCTGAACGCAAGCGGAATCCCCGTTGTTTTGAGGAAGTTCCGCGCTCAACTGAGTGACTCAGGCAGAAGGTGAACCGCTATGGCCAAGGACCCGACCGGAACCACCAGGCTCGACGGCATCGACCGCAGGCAGGAGCAGGCGATCGTCGCGCTGCTCAACGAGCCCACGGTCACCAAGGCCGCGGGCAGCTGCAACATCCCCGAGCGCACAATCCGACGCTGGCTCGCCCAGGACGCGTTCAAGCGTGCGTACCGGGAGGCGAGGCGCGAGGCGTTCTCCCAGGCCGTCTCGCTCACGCAGCGCTACGCCCCGCTCGCGGTGCACGCGCTGGCGAAGATCATCTCCGACCAGAGCGCCCCGGCGAGCGCAAGGGTGCAGGCCGCCGTCGCGATCCTGCGGTTCACCCGCGAGTCGATCGAGCTGGACGAACTGGTCGAGCGGATCGAACGCCTCGAGCGGGCGTCTGGGGGCGACGAACCGCTTCGGGCCCAGGCGGCCTGAGCCCCGGGATGGACGGCGGGCCCCGGGGGAAGAGACGGGAGGCACGATGGCGAACCGCATGAGCCTGCGCACGCGGGTGAGGTCCCTGGAGAAGATGGTGGTCCGCTGCCGCGCGTGCGCCGCGGCGAGCCGGGAGTACATTCGCTTCATACCCGACGAGGAGTTCGAGGCCCTCGGGCGGGGCGGCCGCTGGCGCGATGTGTGCCGCGAGTGCGGGGTCGAACGCACCACGCCGCTGAAGCTCTACCCGCTGTCGCTCCGCGACGCGGTCTGAGCCCTTGCGTCGGGGGCGGCTTGAGGTACCTCACAGGCGCGTCTTTGCACGAAAGCGAGCCTGTCGATGCCGACCAACAAGAAGCCCCGCCGGCGGTACCCGCCCGAGATCCTCAGCCCCGGGGACATCGCAGCGCTCTTCGGCGCCTGCGGCGCCGGGACCACGGGCGCCCGCAACCAGGCCTTGCTCGCGGTGCTGTACCGGTCGGGGCTGCGGATCGCCGAGGCGTTGGCCTTGTACCCGAAGGACATCAACCTCAAGGCGGGCTGGATCCGCGTGCTGCACGGCAAGGGCGGGCGGTCGCGAACGGTCGGGATCGACGCCATAGGGCGGGCGCCCCTCGCCGACTGGCTGGCCCGGCGCGAGCGCCTGGGCATCCCCTCCACCACGCCCGTGTTCACGGGGCCCGGGGGCCGCCCTCTCACCGCGGCCTACTGCCGCCGGCTCCTGGCCGGCCTGGGCCGACGCGCCGGCGTCCTGAGGCGCGTCCACGCCCACGGCCTCCGCCACACCCACGCCGCCGAGCTGCGCGGCGAGGGCGTGGACATCGGGATCATCTCCAAGCAGCTCGGGCACCGGTCCATCGCGACCACGGCCAGCTACCTCGACCATATCGCGCCGCAGGCGGTGGTCGAGATCATCGGGAGGAGACGGGGGTGATGCGGTGGTCCGCCCCGCGAGCGGTCTCGTGAGAGCGTCGATGTCGATTATCCGAGCCGACCTCGATCTGCGGATCTGCGGGTGACCGCGTCCCGCGCCCGGCGGAGCGCCAACACGCCCACCCGCCTCTGGTTCTACCTGCAGGGCACGTAGAATCTACAGGGGCTCAACTATGTGCGGCCAAATGCCGTCCCCCTGCACCGCGGCCGACCAGGGCGGGTCCGATCGCCATGCTCTCCTTTCTGCGCTGCCAAAGTGCGTCGTCAACGTGCCGGATCGATGCCTCGCCCGACCTCCGATTTGGGCGTCTGCCTTCGGCACCCCGACCGGACGGCCAGGCAGCCAACTCGCACCCACGAACACAGCTGCCCGAAGTCAACCGAAGGAGATTCAAGGCATCCGGAAGTCCGACACCTCTGCCGAACGGCTCAGTTCGCATGAGGAATCTATCAGATATAACCCGTGATGCGAAAGGGGTTTAGACACCCGCTCAACTTTTTCCGCTGAATCCAGTAGCCGACCCCTCGATCCTGAAGTAACTTTCTCGGACTTCTCGGAGGGTGCGTTGAACAACACAACTGATTTCAAACTCTCCGCGAGAGCGCGATCCGCTATCGCAGCCGCCTGCTTGGCCACCTCGGCTGCCAGCGGGGGGTACGAGCTGAGCGTTGTCCAGAGCGACGGGGACGCCGAACTCCGTCCGGGCGACAGCTTCGCCCTCGATGTCATCCTCGAATCTTCGAGCGGGCTCGACCGGCACAACTCGGCGATCTTCTGGATGGTCTTCTCCGCGGCGGGCTTGCAAGTCACGAACTATGCATGGAGCTCGCCCTTCACGACCGGCGGGATCTTGGACCAGTCGACCGCCGGCCAGGGGGGAGAGCCTCTCACGATCGACAGCTCGACCTTTGACCGCCCTGGTGACGGCGTTGGCCTGATCGATCTTGAGTTCTCGAATGTCCTTCTCTCTGGCGTGTTTACTTCCGGTGTCCTGCTCTCGGTCGAGCTGGCGATCCCGGACGCCTTCACGGACTTCGGTGTCGTCACCGTGGCCGTGGAAGCCGACACCTTTGCGGACGGATTCGATGAGCTCGTGGTGGCGAACACGGGCCCGATCGAGCTCGTGATCGTGCCCTCGGCCGCGGCCTGGCCAGTTCTCCTCGGAAGCTGCGGGTTCATCGGGCGTGGGCGACGCCGCTAGTTGCAGGCCAGACACTCAAGGGGATGGTGAGTATGACGCGTTGCCTCTCGAACGCTGGCGGTTTGCTGAGCCGTGCGGCGGCAATTCTCCTTGGGTTGTTTGGCCTGAGTGCGGTTGCTTCAGGGCAAATCCAGATCGGCGCCGATGAGGCCGCGACGCTCGTGCTGCCGGATACAACCGGAGACGGCGTCTACATCGATGTCCACAACCTGATCGGGGGTGGCCGAGCCCCGCTGCCATCCGATGTTGATGCACGCACCCCGACGGGCTCAACGCTGAGCCCATTCGTCGACTTCCCCCGCCCCGGGTCGACTATCAATGTCGGGCAGTCGTTCACCACCTTCTTCGCCAGCACCACGACGCCGCCCGAGGTGCTTCGCACCGCCGCGGCCCGGAACTTCATCCTGGACATCCGGGCGCTGGTCCGTGTGGAGCAGCAGTTCGACCGGAACCCAGCCACTCCCGAGATCAATCTTTCGCTGCGGATCGGCAGCGACGACGGGTTCTACCTGGTGGTCGGCGACACCTATGTGGGCCAGACCGGCGACCGTGCGTTCGCGTGGAGCGCGTACGACTTCGCCTTTGAGAGCCCGGGGCTCTACCCGGTCCGCCTTCTCTTCGCGGCGAACGCCGTGGGCTTCAGCGGCCTCGAGTTCCAGTGGTACACCGCGCTGACCGGAAACTGGGCCCTGATCCCCCAAGAGGCGCTCTACCTCGCCGACACCGGGTGCGTCGACGAGTTCGACTTCGAGGGGCTGGACCTCGGTACGAGCCCCGCGGACCAGTACCTCGACCGAGGCGTGCGGTTCGAGGTGGTGAGCGGGGGGCCGGTGGTCACCGATGCCCGTCCTCTGGAGTTCATCCCGGTCTCGGGCGATCGGGTCATCGGCGATCCCGATCCGCTCTCGACTGACCCGGGCGAACTGCGTGTGAGCTTCTGGGCCTCAGACGGGGAGGGCGGGCTCGTGCCGGGCGAGACCGATGAGGTTGGGCTGTTTGTGATCAACGCCAATACCCGGGACGGTGGAACCGGCGCCCGGGTGACGGCGACCGGTGCCGAGCAGCAGGCACTCTTTGACCAGGTCTATGTCGGTGGGGTCGGGGCACAGGAGCCGGTCACGATCGTCGCGCCCGGGATTCTCGGCCTTGCGCTCGAACTCGGTCAGGGTCAGTCGGCGGCCGCGATCGACAATCTCTGTGTGGGCCTGATCAGGCCCGCGCCGGCCGACCTTGCCGGCGGGACCCCCTCCCAGGCGGGGGGGACCGCCGTGTTCGGTCAGGGCATAAACATGGAATGGACCGTCACCAATCTCGGTGGCGTGGGCAGCGGCGGAGACTGGACGCATTCGGTGTATCTCTCGCTGGACGGGATGCTGGACGCCTCCGATCGTCTTTTGGCGACCGCGATCCCGGGTCCTGACCTCGGCTACTCCGACGAGCAGACCGTCAACGCTTCGCCGTTTCTCCCGCTGGCGCTGGATCTCCCCGCGGGGGATTACCGGCTGCTGGTCGTGCTCGACAGCGACAACGCGGTGCAGGAGATCGCCGAGTCGAACAACACGCTTGTCAGCGACCCGATCGCGATCGCGAGGCCGGCGCTCCCCGATCTGCAGCCCGACGGGATCTCGGCGGCCACCTCGGGGTCGTTCCCGGGCGGCGAGATCGATGTCACCTGGACGGTGCGGAACATCGGGGCGGCGCCGGCGACGGGAACCTGGACGGACCGTGTGTACCTCTCGCTCGACACAACGATTGACGGCGACGATGTACTCCTATCGCCCGACACCTCGGTCAACGGCCCGATCGCCGCCGTGACGGGCATTTATCAGAAGCGGGCGGTCTTCAGCCTGCCGGCGATCCCGGTCGGCAGCTACTTCGTGATCGTCGATGTCAATCATGATGACGCCGCGCGCGAGCTCGAGAACAGGCAGAACAACATCGCCGTGAGCGTGGTCCCCTTCCGGATCGACCCGCCGCCGCTGCCTGACCTTCAGGTCACGACGCTCACGCCCCCGCCGAACCTCCCTCCGGGTTCGAATGTGACGCTGACCTGGACCGTCCGCAACAACGGCCCGGGCCCGGTGAGCGGAACCTGGACCGAACGGGTCTTCGGTTCGCTGGACGCGACACTCGGGAACGGCAACGACCAGGAGGTGGGCTCGTTCACCTTCAGCGATTCGCTGGCGCCCGGCCAGAGCGTGCAGCGGACCAGGTCGGTCACGGTCCCGCAGGTCCCTCCGGGAGGATACTGGGCGATCGTCGAGGTGGACTCGGGGCGGGTCATCGCGGAGGCCAACGAGGCGAACAATGTTCTCGCCGCCCAGGTCTGCGTGAACTGCCAGACGCCAGATCTGGATGTGGTCAATGTGCAGGGCCCCAGCGCGGGGGTCGCCGGGAGCGCCGCGGAGGTGACATGGACCACCCGCAACATCGGAGCCGGGGCCGCGTCGGGGGCGTGGACCGACCGCGTGTATCTCTCGTCCGATGCGCAAGCCGGTGGAGACACATTCCTTGGCGAGATCCGCTGGACCGGCGGTCTCGCGGCAGGAGCCCCTTACACCCGAAGTCTGAGCGTCGTGATCCCTCCGGAAACCGAAGGCCCGGTCTGGTTCGTCGTGGTCACCGACGCCAACAACGAACTCAGCGAACCGGGCGGGGAGTCCAACAACGCGGAGGTCGCCGCTGCTGAGACAGCCGTGGATCTCCCGAGCCTGCCCGACCTGAGCGTCGCCTCGGCCCAGGTCGAGACGCCGTCTCCGGTCTTTGGCGGGCCGCTCGCGCTCTCGTGGACGGTCCGGAACATCGGACCGGTGACCGCCGCCGGCCTCTGGATCGATCGGGCGTTCCTCTCTCGTGATGAGCTGCTCGACACGGGCGATGTGCCGCTGAGCCCGACCCGGCCCGCCCCGGTCGGGTCGCTCCCGCCCCAGGGCTCGTACGGCGGGAACGCAGAGATGGCGCTCCCGCTCAGCGCCGCGCTCGACGACGGCCAGTACTTCGTGCTCATCCAGGCCGACGGAGGGGCGTTGATCGCCGAGCAGCGCGAGTCGAACAACCTCTTGGCCGTCGGGCCGATCTCGATCGTGCGACCGCCGCTGCCGGACCTCGAGGTCGCCAGCATCTCCACCCCCAGCGGGGGCAACCCCGGTGACCAGGTCGAGATCGTCTGGACGACGACGAACACCGGGGGCGAGTCGGCCGATCTTCCCTGGCGGGAGCGTCTCTTGCTGGTGCTCTCGAACGGGACCGAGGTCCTCGCGGCGAATCTCGACGCCGACGCCCCGCTCGCCTCCGGGGAGGCCTCGAGCCCGAGGTCCGCGTCGGTCACGGTTCCGTCGCAGGGGAACACCTTCCGCGTCCGCGTGCTGGTCGACCCGGTCAATCAGGTGATCGAGAGCGGCGAGGACAACAACGCCCTCACGAGCGGAGAGGCGCCTGTGTTCCGCCCGGATGTCCTGGTCGCCGACATCGTCGCCGATCCGTCCGCGACGGCGGGGGAGACGATCGAGGTCTCCTGGCGGGTCTCCAATGTCGGGCTGGGCGACACCTCCACCTATTTCCTGGACCGCGTCTCACTCGAGTCCGGCGGCGTGAGCCACTTCCTCGGGATCTTCCCCCACAACGCCCCGATCCCGGCGGGCCAGTCGGAGCCGGTCTCGATGTCCTTCCCGCTCCCCGATCGCATCGAGGGCGAGTTCCTGGTTCGCGTGGTGACCGATTCGACGGACCGCCTGATCGAAACAGGTCCGACGACCAACAACACCGGTGTCTCGACCGGCACGGTGCTGGTGAGCCAGCCACCGCGGGCCGACCTTGTGGTCGAGGCGATCACGCCGCCGTCAGACGGCCTCGTCGGCTCAACAGGCTCGGTCTCCTGGCGTGTCCGGAACGCGAGCACCGAGACAGCCGCGGGCGGTCCATGGATCGATCGGGTAACCGCACGCCCGGTCGGGGCGACTCAGGGCGAGGCCATCCAGCTGGCGCTGGTTACACGGTCGGCGGATCTTCCACCCGGGCAGGACTACGAGCAAACCGTCGAGGTCCGGCTCCCCGGCGTCGCCGGGAGCTACGAGATCGAGGTCACTACCGACAACGGCGATCAGGTCAACGAAGGCCTCGGTGGCGGGGAGAGCAACAACATCCTCCGCGACGGAGCATTCGAGGCACGCACCTACACGGTCTCGGCGTTTGCTTCCGTGGAGACCGCGCTCTCCGGAGCGGCGGTCTCGGTCTCGGGCCAGGCGCTCGCGCCGGGTGGCGAGGCGATCCCGCAGGTGCCCGTGTCCGTGCGTCTGCGGGTTCAGGGAACAACACGCACGCTGGCGGCCGCGACCGACGCGGCGGGCTTCTACACAGTTCCGCTGCCGCTCTCGCCGACCGAGGCGGGGGTCTACTCGATCTTCGCCGGCGCCACGCCGGAGGAGACCGCCGCCCTCGGAGTCCCGAACGACACCTTCACCCTGCACGGGATCTCGATGAACGCCCTGTTGCAGGGGCCTGTGGTGACCGTGGACAGCTCCGCCATGGCCTCGCTTGAGGTGCGAAACTCCGGCGATGCCCCGCTCTCCTCGCTCGACCTCACGCTCGTGGACGGGCCCGACGGCGTGTCGTTCTACGCCGACGCGGGCGACGGGCTCGCGCCGCGGGAGAGGCGGCAGGTCCCGTACGAGCTGTTCGTCGACCCGGGGGTCTCCCCCGGGATCTACCGGTTGCAGGTCGCGGCGATGACCGCCGAAGGGGCGGCCGCGATCTCCGAGATCGAGTTCCAGGTTCGCGCCGCGCAGGCCCGGCTCGCCGCGACGCCCGGCGTGCTCCGGACCGGGATGCTCCGGAGCCTCCCCAACGAGCCGAGACTGACCACGGTCGAGTTCGCCGTGATGAACACCGGCGCCGCACCGACCGGGCCGGTTGAGGTGGAGCTGCCCTCGACGAGCTGGCTCTCCCTGGCCTCGCCTTCCCTGATCCCGGGCCTTGCTCCAGGGGATTCCGCGGGCGTTGTGCTCAACCTCCTGCCGGGCTCCACGCTCCCGCTCGGCGTCTACAGCGGCAACCTCGTGCTCGACCCGGAGAGCGGGCAAAGCCTCAGCGTGCCCTACGAGTTCAATCTTGTCTCCGACGGCGTCGGCGATCTCGAGGTGCTCGTCGAGGATGAGCTGACCTACTACGGCAACGGGGCCAACGGGACCCCGGACGGCCCCCTTGTCGCCGGCGCCAGCGTCACGCTGCTGAACCCGCGAACCGGCGCTGTTGTGGCGACGACGATGACCGACTCGAGCGGACGCGCGGCGCTCAACGGCCTCCCGGAAGGCGCCTACGACCTCGTCGTCAGCGAGCCGAACCACCGCAGCGAGCGCGTCGTTGTGGAGATCTTCCGGGGCCAGCAGAGTTCGGCCCGGCTCTTCTTGTACCGGGCCATGGTCCGGTACACCTGGGATGTCGACCCGGTCGCGATCGACGACACCTACCGGATCGTCCTCAACGCGGAGTTCGAGACCTTCGTGCCCTTCCCAGTGCTCGAGGTCTCGCCCGGCTATGTCGACCTCACCCAGTATGTGGGCCAGACGGTGCAGATCGACTTCGAAATCACCAATCGCGGGCTCGTCGCCGCCGAGCAGGTCGAGATCGGTGTTGGAACGGACGGGCGGTGGCGGGTCACGCCGCTGATCAGCGACATCGGGATCATCCAAGCTGGTGAAACTGTCACCATTCCGGTGATCTTCGAGGACACCTTTGTATTCGGCCGGGGCGGCGGCACGGAAGGCGGCGCGGACCCCGGCGACCCCTGCTACTTCCGTGTCTCCATGTCAGTCGCCCACCGGAAGTACTGCGGCCCCGTGCTGCGGACCTACACCGTGGGCGTTCAGTTCCGGCTTCCGGATGTCTTCTGCCCGGGCGGCTTCGATCCTCCGCCGACCTTCACCTGGAGCGGCGACGGCGATGACAACGACACGCCACCGTCAAACCAGGGCCCGAACAACCGGGCGGACGCCCCGCCCTGCGGCTGTTACGAGGTGGCGGTGGTTTTCTTCACGGGGAGCCCCGAACTCAGCAATGTGAATCCCGCCTTCAACAGCAAGGCGGACGAATTGAACGCTCGGTACCCGGGCCGGGTCGCGGCAAGGACCTTCTCGAGCTGGCCCTGTCCTACGACGCCGAGGGACAACGCCGCGAACTGGGTGCGGTCCCGCAATGCCGACGACTGTCCATGCGGGGATCCGAAGGTGATCTTGGTCGGACACAGCCTCGGGGGCGACACCGCGCACTGGGCGCAGGCAAACCCCGCGGGCATGGATGTCGGGTACACGCTCCTCATTGACCCGATCAACCGCGATTCATTCGGCTGTCTGCTGTGTGTCGACGGCCTCTCGTTGCCCTCAGAGTGCGAGGGGAACCTACCGGACAACGGCGATCAACGAAGTTGTACCTTCCCCGGTGGCGCTGATGAAGTGCACCTCGCCCAGCATGGACTGCCGATCCCAAATCAGGGGCCGCTGGGCGCTTGCGAAGTGGGCAACCTGCTGGGATATCGTGTCGACGGCGCGAGCGAGGTCTTTGTCCCTGGGAGCGATCACGGGAATATTGGCGGCCCGAACATGCCTTGGAGCCAATCGGTGGATGTGCAGGTTGAGCGGCTGCTGCAAGCCGGCTGCGGAAGCGGGGGCTGAACCGTGATTCATAGAACCAACCAGGGAGAATCTGCAAGCGCTCACGCGATGTCGCCTTCGGGCATCCTTGCCCTCGGCCTGCTCGTCCTTCAGTTCCTGTTTCCCCCGGCGGCCCTCGGCCAGGACGGCCTCTGCGCCCGCGTCCGGATCGAGTTGGAACAGCGGGTGACCATCACCCGCAACGCCTTCCGGGCCACCTTCACCATGATCAACGACACGGATGAGACGCTGACGAACATCAGCGTTCCCCTCGTGATCCGTGACTCGGAGGGCACGGTCGCCAATGACCGGTTCTTCATCGAGCCGCCCGTGCTCACCACGCTCACCGGCGTCGACGGGCAGGGAACGCTCGGGCCCGGCGAAACCGGCTCGGCCATCTGGATCATCATCCCACTCGACGACGCCGCCCCGACGGGGCCGGAGGTTTATGGGTTTGGCGGCTCAATGAGCTACCTCTCCTTGGCGGGCCAGTCGGGCGCTGAGTTCACGCCCGAGGAGCTCGAGGTGCTCCCGAACCCGAACCTGCGGCTCAAATACTTCTGGGAGCGGAACGCCTACAGCGACGACCCATTCACCCCCGACATCGAACCCGCCGTCCCTTTCACCATCGGCATGATGATGATCAATGACGGGTTCGGCGTGGCGAACAATGTCCGCATCGCGACCTCGCAGCCCGAGATCGTCGAGAACGAGCGCGGGCTGCTGATCGACTTCGAGCTGATCGGCACCAGGGTCGGCGAGGCCGACCTGCTGTCCCCGTCCCTCAATGTCGCCCTCGGCGACCTCGGCCCGGGCCGGATCAGCGTCGCAACCTGGTACATGATCACGAGCCTGCAGGGGCAGTTCGTCAACTACGAGGCCCGCTTCGAACACCTCGACGCGCTCGGGCAGCCACGCGTGTTCGACCCGCGGCTCTCGCTGATCGAGAGCGTGGAGATCTTCGAGTGCATCCGCCCGGTGCTCGCGCTCGAGGACGGCGACGACGTGATCAACGATTTCATGACCAACGAGGTCTTCTACCCGAGCGACCCGTTCGAGGACAACTCCGACCCTGAAATGACCGACCTGCCGGACACGCTGCACCTCAGCGACGGGAGGGTCGAGCCGGTGACCCCGGTGCTCGACGCGACGGCGACCGTTCTCGGAGAGGGCATGATCCGGGTCGAAGCGAGCATGCCGAACGGCTGGGCCTATATCAAGCTCCCCGACCCGTTCGGCGCCGCCTTCCGTCTCGCCCGGGTGACACGCGACGACGGCCGCGAACTTCCCCTGGTCACCAACGCCTGGCTGACCGACCGGACTTTCAGGACCGGGCAGTCCGCGCTCCGCAACGCGCGCATCCACCTGTTCGACCGGGGAGGCCCCGGTCGGTACACCCTCGAGTTCGTGCCCCGTGACGGCGAGCCGGGGATCACGGCGTGGAGGTCGGTGGCGTCGCACGGCAGCGGGCTCGAGAATGTGGGCGTCCAGCTCTTCCCGCCGGGGGACCCGTCCGAGGGGCGTCTTGGCGGCATCGAGTGCCTCGCGCTGGACTTCAACACGCCGGTGGACCCGGCGACCGTCGTCCCCGAGACCGTCGAGGTCTCCGCGAACGGGCTGGACGGCGCGCCCATCGAGATCGACCTGACCGGCCTCGAATTCACGCCCGGGCAGACGGGCACCTCGGCGGTCTTGCGGTTCAATTCCCCGTTGCAGGCACCGGGCGTCTACTGCATCACGGTGACCGGCGTCACCGATCCGTTCGGCCAGGTTCTCACGCAGAACCGTCGCCTGGTCGTGTCCGTCGCTCCCGGGGATGTCACCGGCGATCGCCGGGTGAACAACACGGATGTCGGCGCGATCGCGAGTCTCGCGGGGATCGACGCCGTGGCTCCCGGTGACCGAAGGCATGTGCGTGCCGATGTGAACCGCGACGGCCGCGTGGACGACGCGGACATCGGCGCTGTCCTCGGGCTCCGCGGGGCGGACGCGAGGTTTGTGCTCGCGCCCTGCCTCGCCCAGGGGATCGATTCCGGGGATGGCCGCAACGACCGCGGGGGACGGGTCGGTCTCGCCGAGCGCGATGAAGTCCAGGACGCTTCGCCCGGGATCGGCTCGGGGCCGATCGGTGCCTTCGCGGACCCGGGACTTGTCGCCGATCTCCGTCGCGGGGTCCCGCCGGAGACGCTCGGACTCGAGACCGTGGACACGGGGTTCCTGGGCGCGGGCTCGAGAATGCCGATGGATCCCCGGCTGATCGCGGCGAGGGTTCCGGAGGGATTGGGGCGTCTTGAGGTCGAAGCGGTTCTGGGGGCAGGCGGGATTGATCTTGACTCGCTGACCGCGTGGCCTGTCGCCGGCTGGTGGGTCGGCCGGCTGGATGAAACGACTCCGCGGGATGAGGCCGCCGCCGCGCTGGCCGCGCTCGGCGTGTTCTCATCGCCGGTGCTTCTCGCCGAGGACGGCGGGCTCACCATCCCGACGGAGACGGTTCTTCTCAGGTCCGACGCAAATCTCGCAGAGATCGCAGAGCTCCTCGGGGTCCAGGAGACCCAGGTCGGGCCCGGACCACGCGACGGGATCTGGGCGGTTGATGCGGGGCTCGCCGATGGAGACGAGGTGATGGGCCTTGCGGGCCGGATCGCGCAGGCCGGCATGTTCGAGTTGGTCGAGCCCGACATGATCGTGGTCGCGGGTCTCTCGATCGACCCCTCGACCCGGCCGGGACAGGGGACCAACGGCGACTTCGCGGCGATGCTCCTGCCGGAACTCACCGAGTCACCGGCCTCGATCCCGGCCGCAATGGGAGACCGTCTCGACTGGCGGGCGATGCTCGAAGTCCCATTGAACGACCCGGCGCCCCTCCTGCTCAGCCGCGCCGTCGAGGCCCGGCTGCTCCCGGTGGGCGTGTCCGTCGGCGTCTCCGAGGTGCGGTTCGGCAGGTTGGTGCGGGGCCCGGGCGGCAGCCCGGCGCTCGTCACCCGGCTCTCGTGGGTGCATCGCGCTCTTGCACAATCGAATCTCTCGGTCACGATCGCGCCCACCGCGTCGGGTTATCCATCCGTGACCCTCGCAACTCCGGGGTCGGCGACCGCCGGCACGATCGTCGGTATTGCCTCGGATAGGCTCCTCAATCGGGCGGGTTCGATCGGCGTTTCAACCGACCCGATCCGGAGCGGGCTCGTCGTCGACACCGCATCGGACGATTCTTCCGCGGCCATCGATGCCGGAGTGGCGCTCGGCTGGCTCAATCGAATGGGCCTTTCTGAGGGGGCGTTGACCTCGAGCCTCTTCTCCAAGGGGCCGCTCGGGGCGCCGATGTTGCTCGACGCCGCGGGTGATCGCGACGGGGACGGGGTTCAGTCGGTTGAGGATCTTCTGGCCTTCGTCGAGTTGTTCCGTGCGGGTGATCCGCGTGCCGACATGGATGCGAACGGATTGCTCGATCTGGATGATCTGAGCCTCTTTGGCCGGGCATTCAACACCCGCCCGGGCGAGAATCGCTGAGCCGCATCGTTTTACCGCCCCCGCGGGGGCAGAATGCTCGTCCCCGAGCGATCGTACTCCCGACTCCGTGGTTCTTCGTCGGATGGGCCCCTCACGAGCGACCGTATGTACCCGGGTGCGCCCCTCACTCCGCGCAATGGGCGTTCCCGGGATCTTCGAATGCACGAGGGTGCCCGTCGTAGCGAGCGTTAGCCGAGCGCCAAAGTGTCAGGGACCGTTCGCTATCAAAGGACACCACCCCTGCTGTCCCCGCCGTCGTGACCGCGGGGTGATGGCAGAATCGCCTGGCGGACTCAACATGGCTGCAATGTTAAATCTGTGTCTTTGAGCGAGCTCCGGTCGGGGAGCTTCTGACGCCGTCGCGGAATCGCGACGGCGTTTTGGTTGACGGGTGGGGTCGAATCGGGCGGTCGTCGCGAGATCGCGAAAAGTACCGTGCTGGCGGGGGTTTCGGCGCTTTCGACCCCACCAGCCGCGCTCTCGGTCTTGAAGCCCGATCTCGGGGTCCGAGAGCAACCCCGACGGTTGCTCTCGCCCCACCGGCGGCAACCCTCTCGGACTCTCGCGCTCTCTGGTTGACGGGTGTCGTGGGCTCAACAGTTGGGTTGCTCTCGGGGCCTTGATCTCAACTCAAGAGGTGTGGGCGTTCTCGGGCACCGTGGGGCTTCACCCACGAATGGCCGCATTCGGCGGCGGCGTTCCGCCGGCGAGAAGCGTCTGCACGGTCGGCCACCGGTAGGTCCAGATCCTGTCGTCGGCGCGGGCGTGCTTGGGCTTCGTCGGCACGCCCTTCCGCGTTCCCGAAAGCAGGAAGTACCGCTTCCCGAGCTTCTGGGACAACTGAACCTCAATGCCGACTCCGACGGCCTGATGCGTCTGCTCGCCGCACAGCACGATCACGAAGTCCGATGTTAGGATGAGCCGTTCCGCCTCGGCAGCCCAGCGCTCGTCGATGGGGGTGCTGATCGATTTGTCGACGAACTCCCACGGGCACTCCGGCCGCTTCGCCTCCGCGACCAGGTTCTGCTTGACGCCGAGGTCGTCGTAGTCGAACGCGACATACACCTTCTTCCGGATCATCGTGAGCCTCCATGCGGAGCACAGGCCTCGCAATCATATTATACAGAAGGCTCCAAGCGTGCCGCAGGCTGCCGAGCGAGGGAGAGTCGTCGACGGAGGGTCCATGCCCGCGCTTCGCATGTATCGCGTGTTCATCTCCCACTGCTGGGAGTGCAACGCCGACTACTACCGGCTCGTCCGCTGGCTCAACGGCGAGCCACTGTTCAAGTGGAAGAACCTCAGCGTCCCTGAGGAATCCGCCATGCGGGAGGACAAATTGTTTGAGAAACGGCTGCGGAAGCGCCTCGCGAAGAGCGACATCATGCTCGTGATCGTCGGCATGGAGATCGACCATCGCTACTGGATGAAGTGGGAGATTAAGTGGGCCAGCATTCGAGGCATCCCCTTCGTCGGCGTCATGCCCAATGGGGCGCTTCGCATTCCGCAGGTCGCGGAGAGCGCCAGATGCCCGATCGTCGCCTTGCGGCGAGATTCCGTCGTCGCGGCGATCCGCGCGTATGCCCTTCGTCGCCAATAGAATTGCCGCGACCATCGGAGAAACGACCATGCCGAAGAGACGTGCATTCATCAGCTTTGACTACGACCACGACGAGAGTGCGAAGATCATGCTGGCGGGGCAGGCAAAGCTGCCCGACACACCATTCGATTTCACGGACAGCTCGGTCAAGGAGCACCTGACCGGAGATTGGGAGGCGAAGGTCCGCCGGCGCATGGACAACATCGATGTCGTGATCGTGCTCTGCGGTGAGCGGACCCATACGGCGCAGGGCGTCGCCAAAGAGTTGGCCATCGCCCGCGACAGGGGCAAGCCGTACTTTTTGCTCGCCGCATATGGGGACAAGAACTGCACCAAGCCAACCTCGGCGCTGTCCAGTGATAAGGTGTACCGCTGGACATGGGATAATGTAAAAGCACTCATCGAAGGAGCGAGGTAGCCCACTATGCGCCGTGCTCTCGTCGTCGGCATCGACCTGTACTCGTTCGGCGCGCTGCGGGGGTGCGTCAGCGATGCCGAACGCATGGCTGCCCTCCTCGCCAAGCACGAGGACGGGACACCGAACTTCGAGTGCAAGACAATCGTTGCCCCCAACGGTGGTGGGACCGATGTCGTCACCCGCGCCAAGCTCAGGCAGGCGATTGAGCAACTGTTCAAGGACAAGGCCGAGGTCGCGTTTCTCCACTTCTCTGGCCACGGCACAGAGAACAACCTCGGCGGCTATCTCGTCACACAGGATGCCAAGACATACGACGAAGGCGTCGCGATGGCGGACGTGCTGCAGATGGCGAATGACTCCAAGGCCGACGAGGTTGTGATCTTCCTCGACTGCTGCCACTCGGGCAACATGGGCAACATGCCGACCATCGACAATACGAAGGCGGTGCTTCGGGAGGGCGTCTCAATCTTGACCGCAAGCCGAGGCGATCAGGTTTCCGTGGAAGCCAGCGGTGCCGGTCTGTTCACGTCGCTGGTGGGCGACGCGCTCGAAGGGGGCGGGGCAGACCTCTTGGGCGATGTAACGGCACCTTCGATCTACGCGTTCGTCGAAGGAGCGCTCGGAGCGTGGGACCAACGCCCACTCTTCAAGGCGCACCTCTCGAAGGTTGTGCCCCTCCGCAAATGCAGGCCGCCCGTGGACACGGCCATCCTGCGCGAACTCCCGACACTGTTCCCTGTTCCCGCCGAGGACTTCCCGCTTTCGCCCGAATTTGAAGCGACATGCGAGACGAAAGATGATGCAAAGCACAAGGTCTTCTGCAAGCTCCAAGCCCTCAACCGCGTGCATCTCGTAGTGCCGGTCGGCGCGGACCACATGTACGACGCCGCGACGCAGTCAAGGGGATGCCGACTGACCGCGGCGGGGCGGTACTACTGGCGTCTCGCCAAGGACAACCGGATTTGATTGAAGTGGGCCTGCGCGTGGTCCGCGGACCTGTGGTCCCAGCCCACGCCGCATGCGGTTGACGCCTGGGTTGCCCTCGCCACCCTCGCGCGCGACTTCGGAATCCCATCGCGTAGGTATCCAGTACCGGGCTGCGGTTAACAGCCCGGCGACCGATCCCTGATCACCTAGGCTATCCACGGACGCTCTCGCCTCTCCCACGCTTCAACGCATCCCCCTCGCTCGGACGCCTTCAAATCCAATGCTCACCGGCTCGATTGTCCCATCCTCACGGAACTCAAGCCGGTCGATGCAGACCACGCGCTCGTTCCGATCCGTTCTGCCGAGGGGGCGGCGGTGATACACAATCACCCACTCGTCCCGCCCTACCTCCAGCACGCTGTGGTGCCCGGCGCCAGTCGCCACCCCCGGGTCCTGCGACAGGATCACCCCGACCCGCTCGAAAGGCCCCACGGGCGAGTCGCTCACCGCGTACGCCACGCGATAGTCCGGCCCCGTCCACCCTCCCTCTGACCACATGAAGTAGTACTTCCCCTCCCGATACACCATCGTCGGGCCCTCAACATACCCCTCCGGCGTGATCTCGCGGAACACGCTCCCGTCCTCGAACGGCACGAAGCCGGTGAAATCCTCCCGCAGCCGGACCACATTGCACCGACCCCATCCGCCGTAGTACATGAACCACTCCCCGGTCGCCGGGTCGCGGAACACGGCCTGATCGATCGGCTGCGCCCCGTTGTGGAACGAGCCCACCAACGGCCCGCCCAGCAGGTCGCGGAATGGACCCGCCGGCGTCTCGCCCACCGCGACTCCGATCCCCCCGATCTCCCCGTCGCGCTGGATGTCGTTCGCCGCGAAGAACAGGTAGAACTTCCCGTCTTTCGCCGCGATGCAGGGCGCCCACATCGCCCGCTTCGCCCACGACACATCCGCCGCGGTCAGCACCCGCTCGTGCTTCTCCCACCGCACAAGGTCGCGCGACGAGAACGCATCGAAGTAGACCTGCTCGTCGTACGGCGCCGAGAAAGTCGGGTAGATCCAGTATCTCGTCCCCGTACCCTCCGACCAGAGCACCGCCGAATCCGGGTCGGCGTACCAGCCCTCCAGCACCGGGTTCCCCGACATCCGGGACGCGCACCCCGCCCCGAGCCCCAACAGGCACGCCGCCGCCCCGATCTTCGCCCTCATCCGCATCGCCCAGCCCTCCCGGCCGCTGCCAGCACACCCGCCCAAATCCACCTACACTCGTCCTGTTCACGCCCGCCCCGCGGGCCCGCATCATCGCCTTTCACGGAGCCAGTGCAATGCCCACCGCCATCACCATGACCCCCGCCGGCCTCAAGGTCCCCAACGACCCCATCCTCCCCATCATCGAGGGTGACGGCACCGGCCCCGACATCTGGCACGCCTCCCAGTATGTCTTCGACGCCGCCGTCGACAAGGCCTACAAGGGCCAGCGCAAGATCCACTGGCACGAGGTCCTCGCCGGCGAGAAGGCCTTCCGCCAGACCGGCGACTGGCTCCCCCAGGCCACCCTCGACGCCTTCAAGCAGTACCTCGTCGGCATCAAGGGCCCGCTCACCACCCCCGTCGGCGGCGGCATCCGCTCCCTCAATGTCGCCCTCCGCCAGATCCTCGACCTCTATGTCTGCCTCCGCCCCGTCCGCCACTTCGCGGGCGTCCCCAGCCCCGTCAACAAGCCGGGCGATGTCGACATGGTCATCTTCCGCGAGAACTCCGAGGACATCTACGCCGGCATCGAATACCAGTCCGGCACGCCCGAGGTCGCCAAGCTCATCAAGTTCCTCCAGAACGAGATGGGCGTCAAGAAGATCCGCTTCCCCGAGACCAGCGGCATCGGCATCAAGCCCATCAGCTCCGAGGGCACCAAGCGCCTCGTCCGCGCCGCCATCGAGTACGCCCTGCGCGAGGGCCGCAAATCCCTCACCATCGTCCACAAGGGCAACATCATGAAGTTCACCGAGGGCGCCTTCCGAGACTGGGGCTACGAGGTCGCCCGAACCGAATTCCGCGACCAGTGCATCACCGAGCGCGAGTCCTGGATCCTCGGCAACAAGGAGCACAACCCGGGCATCTCCGCCGAGGACAACGCCAAACTCGTCGAACCCGGCTACGACATGCTCAACGACGCCGCCAAGGCCGCGCTGGTCAAAGAGGTCGAGCAGACCCTCGCCGCCATCTGGTCCACCCACGGCGACCGCAAGTGGAAGTCCAAGCTGATGGTCAAGGACACCATCGCCGACATCACCCTCCAGCAGGTCCTCACCCGCGCCAAGGAGTTCGATGTCATCGCCACCATGAACCTCAACGGCGACTACCTCTCCGACGCCCTCGCCGCCCAGGTCGGCGGCATCGGCATCGCCCCGGGCGCCAACATCAACTACATCACCGGCCACGCCATCTTCGAGGCCACCCACGGCACCGCCCCCAAGTACGCCAACCTCGACAAGGTCAACCCCGGCTCGGTCATCCTCTCCGGCGAGATGATGCTCCGCTACATGGGCTGGACTGAGGCCGCCGACCTGATTATCCAGGGCATCTCCGGCGCCATCGAAGCCAAGACCGTGACCTACGACTTCGAACGGCTCATGGGCGGGGCGACGCTGCTCAAGTGCTCGGAGTTCGGGAAGGCGATTGTGAAGCACATGGGGTAATCGAGTTTGCACGGTGGGACAGGCGTCCCGCCTGTCGGCCTTTGTCCCGTTCCCAACGAGCCCCCGGCGCGAGCCGGGGGTCTTCTTTGGGCCGCCGATCTCTGGCACCCTATCACGTCCCGCCTATCATCCGTGGATTCACCGGTCTGGGAGATGCTATGAGCGCTCAACCCGCCCAGCCCCGACCCGACCCGTTCCTCGACGAGGCAAGCGGGAACCACTGGAGCGGTCGGGCAACGACATGAAGCGGCACATCGAACGGCTGCGGGAAATCGAGAAGTCGCTCTCCGCGTGCGTCGGCCAGCCGCAGATCGACCGGAAGGGCGGGGCGGCGTGATGGTGCTCCGCTCCATGGGCTGGACCGAGGCGACCGACCTGATCATCAAGGGGATCGCTGGTGCGATGGGCGCCAAGACGATCACCTACGACTTCGAGCGGCTGATGGACGGGGCGACCCTCCTCAAGTGCTCGGAGTTCGGGAAGGCGATTGTGGAGCACATGGAGTAATAGCGTGATCGAGTCCAAAGTAAACCGCCAGTACAGCAATGCAGTTAGTATTTCAGTCGACGAACTGAAATGGCTCTCTAGCCGGGTTGCGGAGCTGTGCCCATTCAAGAGCTTCAACGCAAGATACCAATCAGGTCTCCAACACACCTATGACAGCCTCACAGATCTTGAATCCCTTGATAACTCTGCCGAGGATCCAATTCTAGAGATTGAGCTCCAATTTGGCTCCGACGGGTCGGATCACGGATACACCTACGTCAGCATTGCCTTCAACAAGGAGTATGACTGGGTCGCCGTTCGGGGGCAGGGCGCCCCACCAGCGATCGAGCTGTTTGCCCGGCAGGCCAAGAGTCTAGTTGAGAAAACCGAGACGTGGTACTCTCCTGCCGCACGGTTTTTTGGCGGGAGGTACCTGTGGATAATGCCGAGCAGCTTCATCGGCTTCATTCTCTTATGGGTATTTTCCGGCGGCCTCTATGAGTACTTTGTTTCGGGAAGCCCGCTGGCTTCGTGGTTAAGGCTGTGTGGCGTGACCAGTTTCTTCCTCCTGTCAGCTTCGGCTGCCTCCGGGTTCCTCAAGGAGCTCTTTCCTCGCATTGAGCTCCGAGTTGGTGAGAATCTGTCCGCCGCCAGAAACCGAGAGACTATCCGCACGGTTGTAGTAGTTGCGTTTGCGGTGAGTTTGGCAGCGGGAATAGTATTGTCATGGATCTAGTGCCTGATGCGCGCGACCTAGGTGCGGGGTGCCCGCCTCCCGCCTGCCGGGACCGTTGACGCTCGCCGACCGCGGTCGTCTCGAGGGCAGCCGCCCCCCTTCCAGCGGTTGATCGCCCGCGGCGCCCCCGGCTGCTTGATCGCGCGCAGAATCGCGGGCACACGAACCGCCCTCAGGACAACGATCCGAGGCACATGCTCCGGCATCGCCACCCATGCCAGCGACAGGAAGCCGCGACGCTCCAGCGCGGCGCCCCGATTCACGGCCGCCGTCACCCGGAAGCCGGATCCCCCCCAGACCATTGCACCCCCCGATCCCTTTCAATACACTGCCGTTTCGTGTCTGCCGGGTTCCGGCGTCGATCGGCATCGAGTGGGGTCACTCGGGCTGAGGAGATCTGAGAAAGGGCAAGCCGTCATGGATAGGTCGCCGCGCAAGGCCGTCGCCTCGCTGGTTGTGTCTCTCGCCCTCGCCCCCGCCTCGGCCCAGTACATCGACGCCGATGTGCATCGCCTCTTCGCTCCCGGCGCGGCCTTGGTGAACCACGCCGTCGCCGCGGCCCCGTATTTCGCCGAGCGGATCGACCTGGGCGCGCTGCCCACGATGATCGCGGTCTACGCCGACCCGGGCGTGCGGAACCCGGCGAACCTGGGCGCGGCGCTCCGCGACGCGGGCCTGGGCGGGGCGATGATCCACGCGAGCACGGTCCCGGGCTGGTCGTACATCATGCTCCCCCGGGACGGGGGCACACTCGCCTCGGCCGAGCTCGCCGTGGCCCGCCTCGCCGCCCGGGCCGACCTCGACACGGCGTCGCTTGTCTACCTCGGTCAGGGCGGCCTGCCGGAGATCCCGACGCGTGACCTGCTCATCCAGTTTGCGGAAGGCACGACCGCGGCGGAGCAGGGCGCGCTCCTCGCCGCGCACGGCGCCGTGATCATCGAGCGTGACGCGGCCGGCACCGCCGGGCTTCTCCGCGCCCGGACGAGCCTCAAGACCGGCGAGGCGATCCTCGACGCCGCCCTCGCGCTCAACGATCATCCCGCGGTCGAATGGGCCCAGTCCGACCGGATCTTCTGGGCCCGGCGCATGGGCGGGCCGCCGAACGACCCGATGTTCGCCCAGCAGTGGGCCCTGGAGCAGGCGAGCGACGAGGACATGGACGCCCTGACCGCATGGGCCATCACCGCGGGCGACGCCTCGATCCGCGTCGCCGTGCTCGACAGCGGCACGCAGCAGAACCACCCCGACCTCAGCCTGGTGCCCGGCATGACCTTCACCGGCTCGAGCACGGGCGGCAACCCGGGCAACGCCTGCGACAACCACGGCACCGCCGTCGCGGGTTGCATCGCCGCGACCATGAACAACGGCATCGGCGTCGTCGGCATCGCCCCCGGGGCACGCGTGCAAGCCGGCAAAATCTTCAACGAGATCGACTTCCTCGGCATCTTCTGCCTCCCCTTCCTCGAGTCGCAGGATTCCTGGACCGTCGCCGGCATCAACTGGGCCGCCAGCAGCGGCGCCCGCGTCACCAACTCTTCCTGGGGAGGCGGCTCGCCCTCCGCCGCGATCACCGACGCCTTCAACGCCACCCGCGCCCAAGGCGTCCTCCACATCGCCGCCGCGGGGAACGACGGGACCGCCACCATCGGCTTCCCGGCCAACCTCTCGTCCGTCAACGCCGTGGTCGCCGTCGACAGCACCGGCAACCGCGCGAGCTTCAGCACCTACGGACCCGGCGCGTTCATCAGCGCGCCCGGCGCCGCCATTCTCACCACCGACCGCACCGGCGCCGACGGGTACGGCACCTCGGACCACACCACCATCGACGGCACAAGCTTCGCCTCGCCCTACACCGCCGGCGTCGCCGCGCTCGTCCTCTCCGCCAACCCCGGGCTCACCCCCGAGCAAGTCGAGGACATCCTCGCCGCCACCGCCGTCAACAAGGGCGCGGCCGGCTACGACACCGGGTACGGGTGGGGCTTCATCAACGCGGGCGCGGCCGTGGCCGCCGCCGGCGGGAACGACTGCCCCGCCGACCTCGCCGAGCCATTCGGCGTGCTCGACCTCGCGGATGTCCAGGCCTTCATCGCCGCGTTTACGAACGCGGACCTTCTGGCCGATCTCGCTCCGCCCTCGGGTGTGCTCGACCTTGCCGATGTTCAGGCCTTCATCGCCTCGTTCGCATCCGGGTGCCCATGATCGAAGCGACGCCGCCGGCCGCGCGGCCTAGCCGCTCGGGCATGGTCCAATTGCTGGACTCCCCGATGAGCCCCGCGACCGATAACGGAGCAAGTCGATGCACCCCACCCGGACCTACCACTACCTCGTCAAGTCCCGCGCCATGCTCTTCGCCTGGATCCGCCCCCTCTCGCCCGAGCAGTACGCCTCCACCCACCCCGTCGGCCTCGGCTCCCTCGCCCGGACCCTCCACCACACCATGGCCGCCGAGTGGCTCTACATGCAACGCATCAACGGCCGCACCGAGCCCCTCGGCCCCCTCGACCCGGAGCACGACCCCGAGCCCGCCGACCCCCTCCCCTTCCCCGCCCTCGAATCGACCTGGACCGAGCAGGCGTCCCAGACCGGCACCGATCTTGCCGCCCTACTCGAAGCCCGCGTCGATTGGCACGAGCCCCTCACCTACCGCACCGTCCTGAAGTCCGGCCCGGCGACCTACGACGCCAGCCGGTCGGACATGTTCACCCAGCTCGCCCTCCACGAGGTCCACCACCGAGCCCAGGCCCTGAACATGCTCCGCCGCCTCGGCGTCGAGACCGGCGAACTCGACTTCAACTCCCTCATGTTCCTGCCCGGGCACCCGTAGCCCCCGCGCCCACCCCGACTTTGATCACCTAATTCGGTGGTCACACTCACCGGGCGGGGTACATTGCCACCGGTCGATCGGGGATTTCGTCATCCTGGCCGGGTTGCGCACGGGTCTCGACCGCCCGCGGCCCCCGCCCGCTGCTCACCGCATATCACGAGGCCGTTCCCATGTTCAACGCCGCCCGCGCCGCCGCAGTCGCCGCCGCCATCCTCCCTGCCCTGTCGGCCTCCGCCGGCGTCGCCTACGCGCTCCGCGAACGCGACCAGTTCCGCACCGACCTGATCATGCTCAACACCGCCGACATCGCCGGCACCGCCACGCTCGTCGGGGCCACGGGAGTCACCGGGACCCGCCTCTCCGGCCTCGCCTACGCCCGCGGCTCGCTCTTCGCCTACGGCGAGAACCAGACCGTCGCCAACGGCCAGGGCGGCCTCTACCGCGTCGACGCCAAGACCGGCGCCGCAACATGGATCGGCGGCTCCGACCTCAACGGCTATGTCGTCCGCGACCTCGCCTACAACCCCGCCGACGGGCTCCTCTACGGCCTCGCCGTCATCACCGGCAACACCTCCAACTACGCCAACATGATCACCATCGACACCGACACCGGCCTTATCACCAGCCGGCGCGAGATCTGGGGCACCGTCAACATCCAGATGACCGCCCTCGCCGCGACCTCCGACGGCACCCTCTACGGCGTCGACAACACCCAGGACGCCCTCTACGCCATGACCCTCAACAACCTCAACCGCTTCCAGGCCGCACGCATCGGCAACAACCTCGGCGGCAACTCGATCACCAGCGACCAGGGCTTCGCCATCGACTGGCGAAACGGCGACCAGGCCGTCCTCGCCGCCAACGGCTCGACCAACGGCTTCAACAACCTCCGCTCGGTCAACCTCCTCACCGGAGGCTCGAGCGTGCTCGGGCAACTCCCCGCCGCCACCTTCGGCACCCTCACCGACATCACCGACCTGACCTTCATCCCCGCCCCGGGCGCGACCGGCCTGCTGGCCGCGGCGGGCCTCGCGATGGTCCGCCGGCGTCGGAGAGTCGCGAACCACTAAGCGAAGTACGCGACGAGACCCTCAGATCGCATGCTTCATTACCTGAATTCGGTCAAAGCGAAAAATCAAGCCGGCCGGAGGTCCCTATCTGACTTCACTAATCCAGACCTCGCCGGCCCCTGTACTATTTGGCCAAAGATCAAACTCCTTCGCAACCGCTCGTGTTAGTCGAATTTCCAGTACGGGCCGGCTTCCGGTCCGCTCAAAACCTACGAGGTGCACATCTTCAACAACATTTCCAACCGGGTAAGATACCAGGCCAAGCCGAATCGAGGCCGGAAATTTCTTGCTGTCGTAGCATCTGAGCCAAGCATATAGATCCAGCGAGTCCCCCTTGTTTTCGACGACAATATCATCCCTCGGAACGACCACGATCGCCTGCTTCTCCGAGTGCCGAAGCCTGATTCCACAGGTCGTGTGGTCGCCTTCGAATCTTTCCGCGATCGGAACGAGGCTGCACCCCACATGCACTTTCCCTTTCCGACGGATCTCGTCCTTAAAATCCTCCGGATTTATATTCGTTATTGTCTCATATGCAATCGTCATCTCATCATAAAAAAGATCTTTTAGAGCATCGGCGAACTCATCATTCCTCATGATTGCATCGTATTCTGGTCTATCCCCCCTCTGGACTGTCTCCCAAACCTCGGGAGGCAGCTCCTGCTTTAATCTCGGAAGTGTCGAGAATCCGAGAGTCTGCCCCCCCTTGTCCGGGATCGCCTTCACAATCTGCTCGCTAACGGCATCGGGAACGACCGCGACGCCTTCTTGTGCTCGCTCCTCCGCGACCTCGGTGATGCGATCCAGGATCAGGTCCGGAGGGTACACCAGTTGCGCGATTCCCCTGAGCATCGCGAACTTAATCGTCGTGTCGACGGTGCCCATGACCAAGAGCCCCGCACAAAACGCGACTACTATCCTGCGGTAACCTCTGAGTTTTCGTTCAAGCAGTGCCTCGAAGATCTCCTCAGTTGTTGGCTCGTCGGGTTCTTTGGCCTCCTTAGCAACATGCCCAGAGCGAGTGGCCATCCCATTGGCTTTTTTCGGTTCGGCTTGGCGAACTTGCTGTACAGCGTGACGCTTCTGCTTGGCCATTAAGGAGGCCCTCTGGGTACAACAGAATCAGATCGAGTCTAACTCATCTCCACCACCATCGCAACCGCGTTCCCGCCGCCCAGGCACAGCGCCGCGACGCCCCGCTTCCCCCCCGTCCGCTTCAACTGATGCACCAGCGTCGTCAGCACGCGTGCGCCCGAGGCCCCGATCGGGTGCCCCAGCGCGATGCCGCCCCCGGCGATGTTCAGCCGATCCTCCGGAACACCCAGCGACTGGATGTTGCAAAGCACCTGGGCCGCGAACGCCTCGTTGATCTCGAAAAGGTCAATGTCCTTGACGCCCATCCCCGCCTTCGAGAGCGCCGCTTGGATGCCCGTGATCGGCGCCTCGAAGATGTCCTTCGGATCCACGCCGCTCGTCGCGGACGCGACGACCTTCGCGAGCGGCTTGACGCCCAGCGACGCCGCCTTCGCCCCGCTCATCACCAGCACCGCCGCCGCGCCGTCGGAGATCTGACTCGCGTTCCCCGCGGTCACCGTCCCCTCCTTGTCGAACGCCGGCCGCAGTTTCGAGAGCCCGTCCGCCGTCGAGTCGGCCCGGATGCCCTCGTCCCGCGACACGCCCCCCTCAGGGCCGGGCGCCTTCCGGTTGCCGACCTGCTCGCCCGTCAGCGGAACCACCTCGGCGTTGAACCACCCCTTCTCCCACGCCGCCGCCGCCCGCTGATGGCTCTGGGCCCCGAACCGGTCCTGCTCGCCCCGCGACACATCGTGCTTCCTCGCGATGTGGTCCGCCGCGTTGCCCATCGGCCAGCACTCGAACGCGCAGGTCAGCCCGTCGTGGGCCATCAGGTCCTTCAACTCGGTCGGGCCGTACTTCACGCCCCCGCGCACATGCGCGAAGTGCGGCGCGGCCGACATGTTCTCGAAGCCGCCCGCGACGATGCACTCCGCCTCGCCCGCCCGGATCGCCGTCGCCGCCTGCATCACCGCCTGGAGCCCAGACCCGCAGACCTTGTTCACCGTGACGGCCGAAAGCGTCGAGGGAAGTCCAGCATGCAGGCCCGCCTGCCGTGCCGGGTTCTGCCCCAGCCCGCCCTGCAGCACGCAGCCCATGATGCACTCATCAATATGCCCCTTCGCCTGCGGCACCTCGTCCAGCACGGCCCTGATGGCGATCGCCCCGAGCCGCGGGCTGGGGACTCCGGCGAGGCCGCCAAGGAATCGGCCGATGGGGGTACGCTTGGCGGCGACGATGACGGGCTGGTTGCTCGACATGGCTGTTCTCCGTTGGTCTCGGCCCGGGTCGCGGGGGCGGACGGGGCCCGAACGAGGGGAGGGTAGGTCGTGACCGCGTGGCTTGTGGCAATCCAGGACTCGATGGGCCCCTGGGGCTTCGCCTGGGCGACCCTCGCCGCCGCCCTCCTGGCATTCACCGCCGCCCAGCGCCTCGCCCACGGCCTGCTGACCCGAGTCGCCCGCCGGGAGAAGGTCCTGGCGGAGACCGCGTTCCTCAAACGAACCCGTCGGTCGACGCTCGCCCTCGCCTGGGTGCTCGCAGGCCTTGTCACCCAACACCTCTTCCCCCTCGAACCCGGGCAACGGGAGGTCGCCCTCCAGGTGCTCCGGGCCCTGCTCGCGGGCTCCCTCACCTGGGTGCTCATCGGCGCGGTGGCCGTCATCGACGACCTGATCATGGCCCGTTACGACATCCGCGTGCGCGACAACCTCAAGGCCCGCCGGATGCACACCCGCGCCCGCGTGCTGACGCGTTCCGCGATGCTCGTCATCGCCGTCGCAGGCGCCGCCACCATGCTCATGTGCTTCCCCGCGATGCGGCAGGTCGGCACGGGCCTGCTCGCCTCGGCGGGCCTCGTGGGCGTCGCCGTCGGCTTCGCCGCAAAGCCCACGCTCGGGAATCTCATCGCGGGCGTCCAGATCGCGATCACCGAGCCGATCCGCCTGGACGACGCCGTCGTCATCGAAGGGGAATGGGGCTGGGTCGAGGAGATCACCACCACCTATGTCGTCGTTCGGATCTGGGACGAGCGACGCCTGATCGTGCCCCTCTCCAAGTTCATCGAAGAGCCATTCCAGAACTGGACCCGCCGTCGCGCGGACATCATCGGCTCGATCGATCTGTTCGTCGATTACACCTGCCCCCTCGACGAGATGCGGGCCGAACTCGACCGGATCCTCGAGGACAACCCCTACTGGGACAAACGCATCAAGGTGCTCCAGGTCACCGACGCGACCGAACGCACCATGAAGATCCGAGTCCTCGTCTCCGCCGGTGATTCCCCCGCCGCGTGGGACCTCCGCTGCGATGTCCGCGAGCGCCTGATCCGCTGGCTCCAACGCGCGCACCCCGCCTGCCTTCCGCGTGTCCGAGAGATCCATCACCAGGCCGCCGCGTCCGCAGACGAACGGGCGACGAAGCCCCCGGCGTGACGAACGACAATCCCACATCCTCACCGCCCCCGCTGAGCCCGGGCCGCCGGGCCTGGCGCTGGATCGAGATGGCGGCCCTGTTCTTCGCCGTCCCCGCATTCGTCGCGGCCTTCATCGACCCCCACCAACGCTTCCGCCCCTGGTTCGAGGCCATCGGGGCCGGCTCGCTCTTCGACGCGGGCCGCGTCGCCGCGCGGGCCCTGATCCCGCTCCTGCTCGTGTTCACCGCGGTGATCGCCATCGTGCTCTGGCGCGACCCGACCTTCGACAACCGCCGCCTCTGGAACTGGAGCGCCTGCCGACGCGACCTCCCCCGCGTGCTCGGGCTCTTCACCCTCGGGGCCGGACTCATGCTCGCCGCTGCTTGGGCGCTCGACGCCTTCACCCCCGTCATGGCGTTCACACGCCCAGACGGTCAGCAGGCCTCGGCCTTTCTTCGCCTCCCGCGCGAAGCGCCCTGGATTCTCCTCCTCATCGCCATCGGCTACCCCTGGCTCAGCGCCTATCCGCAGGAGATCCTCCACAGGGCCTACTTCTTCCACCGGTACGCCCCGCTCTTCCGACGACCCACGCCCCTCTTCGCCCTCAATGTCATCGCCTTCGCCTGGCTCCACATCCCATTCTGGAGCCTCGAAGCGATCCTGCTCACCCTCCCCGGCGGCGCCCTCTTCGCGTGGACCTACCTCCGCACGCGCAGCGCCCTCGCCGCGGGCCTCGAGCACGCCCTCTACGGCTGGTGGGCCTTCTTCACCGGGCTCGGGTGGTTCGTTTTCACCGGCTCGATCGGCCGGTAGCCCGCCCTTCGGGACACTATCATCGGGAATTCTCAATCCCCGGAGGCCCCGCATGCGCACGATCATCGAGCCCTTCCGCATCAAGGCCGTCGAGCCGATCCGGATGAGCACGCCCGACGAACGCGAGCAGATCCTCCGGTCGGCGTCGTTCAACCTCTTCCTCGTCCACGCCGACGATGTCGTCATCGACCTGCTCACCGATTCGGGCACCGGCGCGATGAGCGCCGAGCAGTGGGCCGGCGTCATGCGCGCCGACGAGTCATACGCCGGCGCCAGGTCGTTCTATCGCTTCGAAGACCGCATGAAGCAGATCACCGGCTTCGATCACATCCTCCCCACCCACCAGGGACGCGCCAGCGAACGCATCCTCTTCGAGCTCCTCGGAGGCCCCGGCAAGATCGTCCCAAACAACGCCCACTTCGACACCACCCGGGCCAACATCGAGCACTCCGGCGCTGCCGCCATCAACCTCCCCATCCCCGAAGCCGCCGAGCCCGCCAACCGCCACCCCTTCAAGGGCGACATGGACATCAACGCACTCGAACGCCTCATCGCCGAGGTCGGCCCCGACCGCATCCCCTGCGTCATGCTCACCGTGACCAACAACTCGGGAGGAGGCCAGCCCGTCAGCCTCGCCAACATCCGCGCCGCCCGGGCTGTCTGCGACCGGCGCCGCCTCCCCCTCTTCCTCGACGCCTGCCGTTTCGCCGAGAACGCCTGGTTCATCAAGACAAGGGAGCCCGGCCAGCAGAACCGCCCCGTCGCGGAGATCGCCCGAGAGATGTTCGACCTCGCAGACGGAGCCACCATCTCCGCCAAGAAGGACGGGCTCGTCAACATCGGCGGCGTCCTCCTCCTGCGCGAGCCCGACCTGCTCCGCCGCGCCGGCGAACTGCTCATCCTGACCGAGGGCTATGTCACCTACGGCGGCCTCAGCGGCCGAGACCTTGAGGCGATGGCCCAGGGCTTCGAAGAAGTCCTCCACGAGGACTACCTCCACTACCGCATCCGCAGCACCGCCTACCTGGGCGAACGCCTCCTCGAAGCCGGCATCCAGATCGTCGAGCCCCCCGGCGGGCACGCGATCTATGTCGACGCCAAGGCCTTCTGCCCCCACATCCCCCCCGCCCAGTTCCCGGGTCAGGCCGTCGTCTGCGGCCTCTACCGAGAGGGCGGCATCCGATCCTGCGAGATCGGCAGCGTCATGTTCGGCGGGGCCGGGCACGAGGCCCCCAAGATGGAGCTCGTCCGCCTCGCGATCCCACGCCGCGTCTACACCCAGAGCCACATCGACTATGTCGCCGAGGTCTTCATCGCGCTCAAGGCAAAGGCAAGAGCCCTGCGTGGCCTTCGCATCGTCGAAGAACCCCCGGCCCTCCGCCACTTCACCGCCAAATTTGAAGAGTTCTGAATCGCCTGCCCGGCCTGTCGCCCCCGCTTCACCCTCCTATTGTCTCAGCCCACCCGACCACGGAGCCCACCCATGCCCGACCAGTTCGTCCATCTCCCCGCCGCCTCCAACCAGGCCCTCGGCATCGCCCAGTACGCGATCGACTTCCTCTCCGCCGACGCCGCACGCGCCGGAAAGCCCGACCAAGCCGTCCTCCGCCAGACCAACCGCTTCATGACCGACGCCGCCATCTGCGGAATCTCCGCCCTCGCCCTGGGCACCAACGCCCCCACCATCCTCCGCCAGGAGGCCCTCGACTACCCCGCCGCCGGCAAGGGCGCCACCGTCTTCGGCTCCACCGCCCCAGTCCGCCCCGAGAAGGCCATCGTCGCCAACTGCGCCGCCGTACGCGAGTGGGACAGCAACGGCACCAACTTCGGCTACAACCCCCATCGCGGCCACACCGCCGGCGAGTTCGGCCACAACGACTTCTACCCCATCGCCATCGCCGCCGCCCAGATGACCGGCGCCAGCGGCGCCAAGGCGCTCCTCGCGATGGTCTGCCACGACGAGATCCGCGGACGCCTCGCCGAGGTCTTCAGCCTCAAGACCTACAAAATCGACCATGTCCTCCACGGCGCCATCGCCTCCGCCGCCGTCTACGGCGCCATGATGGGCGCCACCCCCGAGCAAATCGAGAGCGCCATCGGCATGACCGTCGCCCACTATGTCCCCTTCCGCGCCATCCGCGCCGGCAAGCAGCTCAGCGACTCCAAGGGATCCTCCGCCGCGATCAGCACAGAGGCCGCCATCCTCAGCGTGCAGCGCTCCATGCGCGGCTTCCTCGGCCCGCGCGACATCTTCCGCAACCCCGAGGCCGTCTTCCGCATCTTCGAGGGCCCGGGCCAGATGTTCAAGCCCGTCAACGCGACCAGCGCCAACACCGAAAAGAAGGACGCCAGCCCCTTCGATCTCTATCTCGCCCGCACGGGCGCCGACTTCGCCGTCATGGGCATGCATTTCAAACTGGGCCTCTACGAGCACCAGTCCGCGGGCGCCATCCAGGCCATGATCGATCTCTGCGCCGCCAGCCCCGCCCTCCTCGAGAGCAACGGGGCAGCGATCAAGACCATCACCATCACCGCCTACGAGCCCGCCTTCGGCATCATCGGCGACCCCGCCAAGCGCAACCCCACCACGCGTCAGTCCGCCGACCACTCCATGGTCTACATCATCGCAACCCTGCTGCGCAAGGCGATCGAGGGCAAGGCCGCCGGCCGGGCCACGCGGTGGGAGGACCTCATCCTCCTGCCCGAGGACTACTCCGCCGACGCGATCAAGAACCCGCTGACCCGGGCCCTCATGGACAAGATCCAGTTCGCCCACGGCGGGCCCGAATACGACCGCAGGTACCCCGACGGCATCCCGACCAGCGTCGTCATCGAGACCAGCGACGGCGCCAAGTCCGACTCCGGCCTCGTCATGTACCCCGCCGGCCACGCCCGCAACACCGCCGCCGACCTCGACGCCCTCCTCGCCAACAAGTGGAAACGCCTCGGCGCCCTCGCTTCCGACGACCCCGAACCCATCATCGCCCGCTTCGAGAACTACGGCGCCAAGACCAAGGACGAGGTCATGTCCACCCACGCCTTCGAGATCGACGTCAAGGGCGACTTCGAGTGACATGCAGTTCCTGAGGAACATCAGCGGGTCCAACGCGGAGGTCGCCGAGCAGTGCTGTCAGAGCGTGGAGCGTCAGCGACATGTTTTTCCCCTCCCTCCCCCGCGCCTGTGGGGGAGGTGGCCGGAGCAAAGCGAAGGCCGGAGGTGGCGTGCAACCAAACGTGGAACCCAAGCGACATGAGTCCGCTCTCCTCCCCCGTCACCGACGGGGGAGGTGGCCCGCGCAGCGGGTCGGAGGGGGTGCCTCTGAGTTTCAACGAAACTGCCAGAGAATCGGCTCAAGCACAAATATCCAGATCGGCGCAAAGAACAGTGTCACCAGGAACCAAAACGCCCAGCCGATCGATTTTTCGTGAAGAATCCCGGCGACGATAATGCGAATCAGAATCACGCCGAAGACAATCACATGCGCCAATCCCCTCGCGTGATTCGCCGCGGGGCCGTCAAGCGCCGGCGTCAGGATGCTCGAAATGAGCAGCCCAACCACCCAAGCCACAAGCAGATGCTTTACCGGCCATTCTCGCCGATACGGCGGCTTGAACAAACTCGCCTCTGGCATCGCACGAGTATAACTGGCCTATGCCAACCACATCCCTCGCCGTCTTCTGCTCCGCACGCGACAACCTCGCCCCCGCATTCGTCCACGCCGCACGCGACATCGGCACGCGGCTCGCCAACCGACGCATCGGCATCGTCTACGGCGGCGGAGGCGGCGGCCTCATGGGTGAACTCGCCACCGCCGCCCTGCACGCCGGCGGCCGCGTCACCGGCGTCATCCCACGCTCCATGGTCGAGGCCGAGAAAGCCCACCGAGGCGTCTCCGAACTCATCGTCATCGACACCATGCACGAGCGCAAGCAGATCATGGCCGACCGCGCCGACGCCTTCCTCGCCCTCCCGGGCGGCGTCGGCACCCTCGACGAGATCTTCGAGGCCATCACCTGGAACCAGCTCGCCATCCACGACAAGCCCGTCGGCTTCCTCGATGTCGAAGGCTTCTACACCCCACTCCGCGCCTTCCTCAACCACGCCCACGCCCAGGGCTTCATCCCCGAGGCGACAATGAAACGCCTCAAGTTCGAGAGCCGGCCAGAAGACCTTCTCAGGTCGGTCGGCCTTCCCGTGAACTGACCGGCTCGGCCAATTCCCCCCGCCGCCACGCCTCGACCGCCCGGTGGACCTCCCCGGCCGAACCCGCGTTCCGGATCGCCTCCTTCAAAGGGCGCGAGTGCGACCCGTTGATGTGCTTGCCGATCCGGCTGATCTTGTGCCCGATCCGGTGCAGCGCGTACCGCTCATCCCGGTACGCACACATCCGATCGAAGTACGCGAGCACGATGTCGAGCTTCTCGTCCTCCGTCGGCTCAATCGCCCCAGTCCCCGTCTGAGCCGCCCACGCCATCCGGAAGATCCACGGCATCGCAAAAGCGCCCCGTCCGATCATCACCCCCGCGCACCCCGTCTCGTCGATCATCGACACCGCGTCCCCAGGCGCCACCACATCGCCGTTCCCGATCACCGGCACCCCCCCGCCCACGGCGCCCGTGTACCGCCCCGTCGCCTCCCCCACCGCCTCCACCACGCGCCGGATCCCCTCGTGCCGGCACGAGCCCTTGAACAGCATCTCCGTCGTCCGGCCGTGCACCGTCACCCCCGCGACGCCCACGCCCGCCAGCCGAACCGCAAGGTCGCACGCACACCCCGCGTCGTACGCCGCCTCGTCCCACCCCAGCCGCATCTTGCAGGTCAGCGGCACGCCCCCCGGCAGCGCCGCCCGCACCGCCTCGGCGATCCGCACCGCCCCGGGAACATCGCACATCAGCTTCGACCCGCCGTCCCGCTTCGTCACCTTGTCGACCGGGCACCCCATGTTGATGTCGACCACCGTCGCCCCGTGATCGACGCACCACCGCGCCGCGTCCGCCAGCAGGCGAGCGTCCGACCCGTACAACTGCATCCCCACCGGCCGGTCCAGGTCGTTCGTCCGCGCCAGATCGACCGACTTCTCCCCACCCGCGAGCAGCCCGTGCGGGCTCAGCAGATCCGTGCACGCAAGCCCCACGCCCCCGAGTTCACGGCAGGTCACACGCCAAGCAAGGTCAGACCACCCCGCGATCGGCGCGAGCATCAGGTTCGTCGCCAGCCGAACCGGGCCAATCTGGAGCGGCACCCCGAGCACGGGCCAATGGTACGAGCCCAGCCCCTCCCGCCGACTCAACCCGCCGGACGCGTCCGGACCTCAGGCCGCATCGGCTTGCCCTCGATCAACACGCTCACCGGCGAGAAACGAGCCTCCGCCGCCCGGCGGATGACGATACGCCCCGGCTTGCGGGACTCGAACACACGCAGCTGCCGACGCACCCGCGGAGTGTCCAGCGCCCCAGCGCGGAACTCCACCACCCCGAGCCCCGGTTCCCCGTCCGCCATTGTCACCGTCTGCCACATCACCCCGAGAATGTCCGGCCGGTCCAGGTCATCCCCAAGCCCCTGCTTCCACGCACAGTCAAAGTCACGGCAAACCTGCGGGCGATCCGCGTAGATCCGGCATGGCGCCGACGCCGACTCGGTGTCGCAATGCCGGCACCAGGTGTCGATCGGCTTGCCCAACTCGGGGATGTCAGGCAGCCGGCAGCACGCCCGGCACTGCCCGCACTCCCGAGCCGCACTGAGCTCCGGGGCATCAGGCCGCCGAACAGGCCGAGTCGGCGGAAGCGGCCGACCGACAACGGTCACCAGAGGCACCGGCTCCTCCCGCCGTCCCGGCGGCCTCATACGGCCATGCTGCCCATCCTGCGTGGACATGCACCTAGTTATCGTGCATCCGCCCCGCCGGCTGCAGCGGCGAAGCCAAAATTGCCGCCACCCCCCCGGAACCGCGGACAACGCGGTACCATGGGCGTCCCCCCCGGGCCCCACTCTCTTCCCCAAGGACGGCGAACGCGCGTGTACCAGGCCCTGCTCACCCGCAAGTACCTGACCAGCAAGATCATGCCCCTCCTCGCGATGGCGGCGGTCATGCTCAGCGTCGCCACCGTCCTCGTCACATGGTCCGTCATGGGGGGGTTCCTCAACACCCTCCTCCGCTCCGGCAGGACCCTCATCGGCGATGTCTCCATCCACTGGCCCAATGTCGGATTCCCCTACTACGACGACCTCTGCCAACGCCTCGAAGCCGACCCGCGGGTCGCCGCCGCGGCGCCCGTCATCGAGAGCTTCGGCGTCGTCGCCCTCCCCGACGACCAGGTCCACGGCGTCCTCGTCAAAGGGGTCGAAGGCGAGCGATACGCCCGCGTCACCGGCTACGCCGACACCGTATGGTGGAAACCCCTTGCCACCCCCATGCGCAAGGACGCCGAACGACTCGACCCACGCCTCGGCCAGAGCGGCTACTTCGCAGGCGAAGACTGGGCCGCACGCCACGACGCCGGCCTGACCCTCACCAAGCCCGACGGCAGCGCCGCCGCCGTCCTCGGCATCGAACTCAGCGGGTGGAACTTCCGCCTCCCCTCCGGGGTCTATGTCCCCGGCGCCCCGGCCCGCGCCACACGCGAAGGCGAAACCGCCAACATCAACCTGTTCCTCCCCGACACCGAGGTCACCCTCCACCTCATGCCCCTCGACAGCCGGGGCAGAGGCGTCGAGATGGCCACCCGCACCATCCCCGTCGCCAACGAGTTCCATTCCGGCATCTACGAGGCCGACTCCCAGACACTCTTCGCCCGGCTCGACCTCGTCCAGCGCATGCTCAAGATGGACCGCGCCGAACGCATCGAGCAGCCCGAGTCTCCGTTCGCCTTCGACCCCGCAACAGGCCGCCTTGTCGAGCAGTCCGCCCGGGTCGTCGGCATCGACCCCGCCCGGGTCACCACCGTCCTCGTCCGCGCCGCCCAGGGCGTCCCCGTCGAGACCGAGTCCGAGATCCTCCGCTTCCGGGAGGCCTGCGAGCAGATCTATGCAGAGTTCGCCAAGGCCCACCCAGGCGAGGTGCCCGCGCAGGGGTCCATCGTCATCCGCTCCTGGCGTGACCTTAACCGCTCCATGATCGCCGCCGTCGAGAAGGAGACCGGCCTCGTCCTCTTCGTCTTCGGCCTCGTCTGCTTCACCACCGTCTTCCTCGTCCTCGCCATCTTCTGGAGCATGGTCAGCGAGAAGACCAAGGACATCGGCATCCTCCGATCACTCGGAGCAAGCACCCCCGGCATCACCTGGCTCTGGCTGCGATACGGCGCCGCCGTCGGCATCGTCGGCTCAGGCGCCGGATTCCTCGCCGCCTGGGCCATCGTCCGGAACATCAACGAGATCCACGAGTGGCTCGGCCAGAACCTTGGCCTCGTCATCTGGGACCCCTCCGTCTACTACTTCTTCGAGATCCCCTCCGACATGGACTGGCAGAAAGCCGCAACGGTCGTCTCCGCCGGCATCCTCACCTGCCTCGTCGGCGCCGCAATCCCCGCCACCCGCGCCGGCCTAATGGACCCCGTCCGCGCCCTCCGTTTCGAGTAGACGATGACCACCACACCAATCATCGCCGCGGAGAACCTCCACAAGACCTACCGCATGGGCCGCGTCCGCGTCCCCGTCCTTCGGGGCCTTTCCATCTCCGTCGAACAGGGTGAATGCGTCGCCGTCCTCGGCGCCTCCGGCTCCGGCAAGAGCACCCTCCTTCACCTCCTCGGAGGCCTCGACCGCCCCGACCGAAAGCCCCCCGCCCGCATCGCCTACGACAACCGCATTCTCGGCGACATGCCCTCTGCCGAACTCGATCGATACCGGGCGAGCCAGGTCGGCTTCGTCTTCCAGTTCTATCACCTCCTCCCGGAACTCCGCGTCCTGGAGAATGTCACCGTCGGCGCCATGGTCCGCCACGGCCGCTTTGGGTATCTCGCAAAACGCGGCGCGATCGCCCGCCGCGCCGCCGACCTCCTCGATGCCTTCGGGCTCGCCCACCGCCTCCGACACCGACCGGGCGAACTCTCGGGTGGAGAGCGCCAGCGCGTCGCCATCGCCCGCGCCCTCATCAACGAACCACGCATCCTCCTCGCCGACGAGCCCACCGGGAACCTCGATGCGAGGACGGCCGGAATCGCGGCTTCGCTGATAAAGGAGATGTGCGCCGAAAACGGAGCGGCGCTCCTCCTCGTAAGCCACGACAGTAACATCCTCGGCGATTTCGGCGCCGTCAGGGACCTCGGCGAAATCAATCGCGCGCCTCGTGGGGGGATAGACAAATGAGCATGGAGAACGCAAGCGGGATATTCCTCATTGCAAGGAAGAGCCTCGCGCAGCACAGGCTCTCGACCATAATTACAGTTCTGTCGGTGGCCCTGGCCGCGGGGCTGGTGATGGCCGTATTCAGCATCAGGGACCAAACGTACGACGCTTTTACAGGCGGCCCCACGGGGTTCGACGCCGTTCTAGGGGCGCGGGGCAGCCAGCTCCAGCTCGTCCTGAACACCGTCTTTCACCTGGAGACGTCCCCCGGGAATATCCCGTGGGAGATGTACGACGCGATTAAGCGCGACCCGAACGTCGAGCTCGCAGTCCCTTACGCAGTCGGGGACAACTACCGGGGCTACAGGATAGTCGGCACCGAAATGAGCCTTTTCACAGACCTCGAATACAGGAAGGGGCACAAGTTCACACTCGCCGGGGGGAAGCTCTTCGATCCCGAGAAACGGGAGGCAGTAGTCGGGAGCTACGTCGCAGACAAAACCGGCCTTAAGGTTGGCTCGAAATTCAATCCCTTCCACGGCCTCGTTTTCGACGAAAGGCAGAAGCACGCCGAGGAATACACGGTTTCAGGCGTTCTGGAGCCGACCAACTCGCCTTCAGACAGGGTGATATGGATACCTATAGACGAGTTCTACAGGATATCGGGCCACGTGCTTCGTGGCGGCGGCGGGACGTACAAGCCCCGGGCGGGGGAAGAGATACCCGACAGGTACAAGGAAGTGAGCGCCGTTATGCTGAAGCTCAGGAATCCGCAGGCGGGCTTCCTCCTCGACCAGACGATAAACCGCCAGGGGACGGCGGCAACACTCGCGTGGCCCATCGGGCGCGTCATGGCGGAGCTCTTCGGAAAGATCGGCTGGGTAAATAAAGTCCTTTCGCTGGTCGCGTACCTCGTCGTTCTGGTCGCAGCAGGGTCGATACTGGCCAGCATCTACAACACGATGAACGAGAGGCGGCGGGAATTCGCGATACTAAGGGCTCTCGGCGCAAGGCGGAGGACCGTCTTCGCAGCGATAATACTGGAATCGGCATCGATCGCCGCGATCGGGGCGGCCCTCGGGTACGCGGTGTACGCACTCATACTCCTGGGGGCATCCGTGGTCATAAGGGCAGAGACGGGCGTAGTCCTCGACGTGCTGAAGCCGGGCCCGGTACTTCTCGCGGCGCCTCTGGCGATGATAGCGCTCGGCATTCTGGCCGGCATCATTCCGGCCCTAAAGGCGTACTCGACGGACGTCGCGTCCAACCTCGCCCCGCAGAGCTAGGGGAGCATGAATACACGGAGGGATGTCATGAAAACGTTACTGTGTTTGATCCTTATGACGGCGATGACAACGACTGCATGGGCCCATGGGGATTCCAATACCGATGGGCATAATGACGGGCACGGGCACGAGCATACCGCCCCCCACGGGGGGACGCTGGTCGTGCTCGGCGACGAATTCGCGCATCTGGAGCTCGTGCTCGATCCGGAAGAGGGGACGCTCCGTGTATACGTCCTAGATGGCGAGGCCGAAAGTCCGATCAGGATCGAGCAGCCAGAGATAGAGATAAGAATCACGGTTCCCGATACCGCCGGTAATGCATCTGCAAGCGAGCTTCCGCTCAGGTTGAGCGCCGTTTACAATATACTTACAGGGGAGAAAGAGGGGGACACGTCGGAGTTCGCCGTGCGGTCGGAGAGGCTTAAAGGTTTGAAGCAGTTCGGCGCCATCATTACGGCGATAAACGTAAAGGGCAGGGAGTTTCAAGAGGTGGAGTTCAGGTTCCCGGAGGGTAACGAATGACGACGGATAGGAGTTCCACGGATATGAAAAACGCGGGCAAGGCCGCCCCGCCAAACCGCCCGAAACGCTTCGAGTGGAAGAGGCACGTCGTCAAAATACTCGTCGTCGCGAGCATACTCCTGTTCCCCGCGCTCGGGATCCATTACAGGCCGGACCGGAATTTCGACTACACGTCAGCGGGAGCCCTCGAGACCGAAGGCGGGGTCACGAAGGTCGATTTCGATTTCCTCGGCGGGTTCGAGTACGAAAAGGATAACGTCGTCCCGGCCAAGGTGATGGAGCTCGACGGGAAGGACGTGAAGGTAATAGGCTACATGCTGCCCGTCGATTTCGAATCGGGTGAGGTGAGAAGCTTCATGCTCTTAAACAACCAGATGGGATGCTGCTTCGGGGTGATGCCGAGGGTGAACGAGTTCGTCTATGTCGAAATGCCCGAGGGGAAGAGCACGAAGTATATGACCGACATTCCGCTCCGCGTAACCGGCAAGCTGAAGATTGGCGAAGGTAATCTCGTGGGCGGACTTTACACGATGAAGGGAAAGGACGTGGAGGTTTTCAGGGACTATTGAATCCCTTCGAGCGGTATCGATTCGTCTACGAGGAGAACGGGTATGTCGTCCCTTACGGGGTAGAGATACTTTCTGTCCCCCTTTCTAACGAGCCCGCCGTCGATGGGCTCAGTCACTTTTTGTTTCGACCTGCTCAGGAGCTCGCCCTTTTCGATTAAAGAGTTGATTTTACTGACGAGATCGGGCCCTGCAGGCTCCAGATCCTGCTTCGTTTCGGGGCAGACAATTACGGCTAAAAGAGCCTCGTCGAGCATTTTTTCCCTCCGTTAATCCCGGGCGTCATATATAATTTTTATTGGTTGGGAGTACCTTATCCATTAGAATACATTAAGAAGACCAATTGCATAGGGGGTACACAAGATGAGAAAGCATAGTCTAGTTAAAGCATATTTTGGAATTTTCGTTCTGGCTCTGACGCTTGCTATGGGGTGCCGTCAGGGCGACGAGGGCGTCGTCGAAGAGGAGAGTGTAGTGGTCGAAGAAACGGCAACGACACCGGAGCCTGCGGTCGAGGAGCTTATTCCCGCGCCGTCGCCGACTCCAGGACCGGAAGCCACGAGCACCGAGGGAGTGACGATAGAGGCGTGGGATAACTCGCCGCCATTCGAGGGGGCGAAGACCCGCATTTCGAACTTCGAGGACGGGAGCGTCCTCGACGACGCCAAGGTTTCCGTGATAGTTGACGTCGAGAATTACGAGCTCGGCGTGCAGACCGATACGCCCAGAGCGAAGGAGATAGCCAACTCGGCTCAAGGCCAGCATGCGCACATCATCCTCGACAACGACCCGTATCTCGCCGACTACAAGGCAGGCGAGCCGTTCGATATAGGCGTCCTCACCGAAGGGCCGCATACGCTCGTCGTCTTCCCGAGCAGGTCGTACCACGAGAGCGTGAAGTCGCCGGACGCCGCCGAGATACTGAACTTCTACGTCGGAAAGGAAGAGGGTGAATTCCTCCTGGATAAGTCGGCGCCGACCATAATCTACAGCCGGCCGAAGGGCGACTACAAGGGTAAGGACGCCGAGAAGATACTCCTCGACTTTTATCTTAACAACGTCGAGCTCAGCCCTGACGGCTACAAGGCGAAGTACACGATAACGAACAAGGATTCGGGCGAGGAAGTCGGCACGATAACGCTTAGCGACTGGACGCCCGCATTCGTAGCCGGGCTGCCGGCTGGTGAGTATGGCGTCAGGCTTCAGCTCCTCGACAAGGACGGGAACGTGGTCGAAGGGGCGTTCAACGACACCGAACGGACGATTAATGTAGCTACGGAATAAGAAACTCAACCATCCGGGCGGCCCTCCGGGGCTGCCCGGCCCTTGATAATTCATTCACACCACCAAGTTGCATATTCCTGGATTTTAGTCGGGTTAGATATCGACCATCCGGTGGCGGCAGTCGTCGCATATCCCGGAAAAATAAAAGAAGTGGTCCGTTATCTTGTAGTCGAACTCGTGCTCGATGTTCTTTTGTATTTTATCGGCAAAGCACTGGTCGAATACCTGTATCTCGGAGCACCCTTTGCAGTAGAGAAAGTGGGCATGGCCCTTTTTCGCGCTGAAGTAGTAGTTAGCATCCGAGGAAAATGAAACCGATTTTACGAGTCCCTTCCTGCAAAGGAAATCGAGCGCCCGGTATATGGTCGAGAGATTGGGTTTAGGCTCGAGTTGGGTGAGGACGTCCTTGGCCATGAGCGGCTGGGCCGACTCCTCGATGATCTTCAGTATTTCCTTTCTCAGCTCTGTAAAGCTCGCTCTCATTGGCCGNNCTCGCTCTCATTGGCCGTTTATCCTTCGTTTGACTTCTCTGTATAAGCTACAACAAAAAACCTGAAAAAGCACTTTTCCATTATAACCCATTCAAAAAGACAAAATAATTATCCTGTTATTACAGCATATTACAGTATCCTAAAATTTATAACGCGAATTCTTTGCGCAAATCATTTGCATTTTAATTCTCTCGTGTTAGGTTATGAACCGGACAGAAAATATGGTTTTAAAGGAGGATTCAAATGAGGTGGAAATCAGCGGTAAACAGGTTTTTGTTCTTGGTTCTGGTGGTGGCCGGGCTCGGCGCTGCGGGGTGCGACAAGAGAGAAAGGGACTCGCACGATCATGACCACGACGAGATAGTCGGGGCGCTCCTGGTGTCGGACGCGGAGGTCGGACTCATCAACATCGTGGACCTTCACGACGGAGACATCGTGTCGTCTATGGACCTCGAAGGCCCGGCAACTATCTACCCGACTGCGCATACCTACTACGGTGTCGCGGTGCAGACGGCGGAAGGTCTGGTGAATTTCATAGATACCGGTATCGAGATAGAGGAACACGGTGATCATTTTCATCTCCACGTCGGCGAGCCCGAGCTTCTCGGTTTCGAGCTCTTCGGCTCGACTCCGGTGCATTTCGTGTCGCACGACGGGTGGAGCGCGATTCATTTCGACGGAAGCCGGGACGACGGAATAGACGCCGAGGTGGCGGCGGTGCTCGAAAGCACTCTCGGGGACAGCGAGCCCGAGGTGCTCTTCTTCGCGCTGGACGGCCCCGTGCACGGAGCAGCGGTTCCAGCCCGGGACAATAATTTCCTGATCACTGTTCCTAATCCCGAGTACGTAAGCGGCGTGCCGGACGCGTCCTCCCTGCCCATCGGCGTGAACGTGTATGACGAATTCGGCTTCGTGCTCCAGGAATTCGCCGACGTGGAAAACCCGGACAGCTCGTGCGTCGACCTTCACGGTGAGGCGGTAACCGGGAACCACTACGCATTCGCATGTGGAGCCAATTTCGGCGTACTGGTTCTGACCTATAACGGAGGCGGGGGGCAGTTCACTTCGAAGAATATTCCATATCCTGCGACGGACGTCAGGACGGGAACACTCATCGCACACGAGTCTAAGAGCTTTTTCGTCGGCAACTTCGGCTCGGACGCGCTTATAAAAATTAACCCGTCGAGCTCGGAAACCGGCGTGCTCGACCTGCCGGCCGATCAGTGCGGGTTCGTCTTCGAGAATGACGGCGGGAATGAAGTCGCCGTGCTCACGATAGACGGATTCCTTCAGGTCATAGATTCCAACACGTGGACGATAGAGGAGAGCATCCCTGTCACCTCGCCGTTTTCCTGCACCGGGATCCGCCCGGGGCTCGCGGCCGGGCCGGGCGTCGCGTACGTCAGCATACCGGAGGATGGGACGGTCGTAGAGGTCGGGCTACACGAGCCGGAGATCATCCGCGAGATAGAGGTCGGCGGAACCCCCGGCACGATGACGGCCTTTGCCATAAAAGAGATTCAGCATTGACGAAGAAAGCTGCCCAATCAAGCGGCTAGTGCCGTGTAGTGCCGCCCGGGCCGAGAGCCCGGGCGGCAGCGGCTTTACGGGAAGAAAATATGTGTTCAACAAAGAAAGAAAAATTCGACGTCGTTATAGTGGGGGCTGGAGCGGCGGGCGTGGGTATGGGCTCGCTGCTCCGGCTCCTAGGCGTTAAGAAATTCATCCTCCTCGAAAGGAGTGAAGTCGGGGCCTCTTTCGGCAAATGGCCCCGCGAGATGAATTTCATCACCCCGTCATTCCCCGGACACGGGTTCGGCATGCTAGACCTGAACGCTGTCGTGCCGAACACGTCCCCGGGCTACATATTCAAGCAGGAGCACCCGGACGGGCAGAGCTACCGGATATATCTCAAGAGCGTAGCCGCGCACTTCGAGCTGCCCGTAAGAACGGGCGTAGACGTCACCGGCGTCGAGCCCCTTCCGGCCGGGGGCTTCGACATACAAACGGACAAGGGCGCGATAAGGAGCCGGTTCGTCATATGGGCCGCCGGGGAATACCAGTATCCCGCCCTCGACCTATTCCCCGGCTCGGAGCACTGCATGCATAATTCAGCCGTCCAGTCGTGGCGGGACGTAGAGGGAGAGAACTTCGTCGTAATCGGCGGATTCGAAAGCGGCATAGACGCCGCCGTCAACCTCGCGGCTCTCGGGAAGAAAGTTAGCGTATTCGACAGGGAAGAGGCGTGGAAGGGCGAGTCGAGCGACCCGAGCTGCAGCCTGTCGCCGTACACGTCGAGGCGGCTCATATCGGCCGTGGATACAGGGCTCCTTACACTGAACGGGAATTCCGACATCAAGGGCGTAAAGAAAACCGACGGCGGATATGTCGTTTCGAACGGCAGAAAGAAGCTTTTCACGAGCAGCCCGCCGATCCTTGCGACCGGTTTCAAATCGAGCCTCGTCCTGGCGAGGGACCTCTTCGAATGGGAAGAGAAAGAGAACTATCCGCTCCTGACCGAGAGGGACGAGTCCACCATCACCCCGGGCCTTTTCCTTACGGGCCCGAACGTGAGGCACGGCGAGCTCATATTCTGCTTCATTTATAAATTCAGGCAGCGCTTCGCCGTAATCGCGAGCGAGCTCGCGGGAAGACTCGGTAGGCGGAAGCTGGACGAGTCGGTACTCGATTTTTACCGCGAGAAGGGAATGTTCCTCGACGACCTTTCCTGCTGCGGTGACGAGTGTCAGTGTTGAAATGAAATCCAAATATTGAATCGGCAGTAACAAAAATTTTACGGGAGGCAGTATGGGCAGGGCAGAGCGCAGCATAGAGAATATCGAGAGAACCTACGTCGTCGTAGGGAGGGAGAGCGTCGGGAAGTCGCAGCTCATAGCTTCGCTCACCGGGAAGTCGGCCAGCTCTTCGAACTTCAGGGGCACCACCGTATCGGTGGACAAATACACGCTCGGAGATACGACCTTCCTCGACACCCCCGGAATAATGCGGGACTCGGACAGCCTCACCGTCCGCATGACGCTCCGGGAGCTGAAAGAGAACGAGCTAGTGATACTCGTCGTTCAGGCGACCAGCATCGACGAAGACCTCGAAGAGCTGAGCTCGCTTGTGGAGGGCAAGATCGGGGTCATGATCGTTACGTTCCGGGATAAGGTGAGCGGGATTTCGAACGCCGAAGCCGCGTTCGGGAAGCTGAAAGCAAAAGCGGGCGTTCCGGTAATCCCGGTCAACGCCCGGAACCTCTCAGGCGCGGACAAGTCGGCGATCGAGGATGCGCTTTCGTCCCCTGGCATGTTCACCCTCCGGGGTGGAAATGAAAGGACCGGGCTCGAAGCGCCGCCCCAAAAAAGCATATTCGAAATCCCCGGCCTGGGGCAGGTTTTATCTCTTCTTATCCTTTTTCTACCGGCCTGGCTGGCCGTTCAGAACGCGAACAGGCTGGCCGATTCGTTCTACGGCCCGCTGGCAAGCGCGCTCGCTCCTTTACTCGAGACAGTGAACGCGCTGCCCGGGCCGCTCGGCGCGGTGCTGGGCGGGGATTACGGGCTGCTGGCAATGAGTCCGTTCCTCTTCTTATACGCCGCGCCGACCGTAATCATCTTTTCCGTAATACTGGCCGTGTACAAGAGTAGCGGCCTAATCGACAGGTTGACCGTTTCGCTCCATCCGCTCCTCCTGCCGTTCGGGATTTCGGGCAGGGACCTCGTCCGCGTGATAATGGGATTCGGGTGTAACGTCCCCGCCGTCATCAACTCGCGCTCGTGTTCGAGCTGCTCGCGCGGGGCGTGCATCTCCGCCATATCGTTCGGCTCCGCCTGCTCGTATCAGCTCCCCGCGACGCTGGCTGTTTTCAGCGCGGCGGGCATGGCATACCTTGCGCCTTATTATCTCGTTCTCCTGGCCGCGACCACGCTCATTTACCTCAGGATAACCGTGCCCCGTGAAGCGAGGCTCAAAACAAACAGGCTAAAGCTCACCGGCCGGGTTTTTCTACAGTGGCCGCGCCCGAAGGACATATGGCGCGAAAGCTGGTACGTGATAAAGCAGTTCTTCGTCCTCGCCCTGCCGGTCTTTTTCCTTATATGCATAGCGGCCGCGCTGATGGAGTGGTCCGGACTGCTCGGCTTTTTAAGCGAGGCGCTGGCGCCGGTCATGTCGCTTTTCCACCTCCCCTGGCAGGCGGCGCCGGCCCTCATTTTAGGATCTATACGGAAAGACGGGATAGCGATAGGGCTTTTAAACGGGGAGACGGATTCGCTGAAGGCGCCCCTCGGAGGGCCCGTCGAGGTGCTCACCGTCGTCTATCTTGCGGGGGTGCTCCTCCCGTGCCTCGTGACGTCGCTGACCGTAGCCCGGGAAATGTCCCCGCGATTCGCCCTCGGGATGATGGCGAAGCAGGCCGCCGCCGCATCGTGCTTCGCGCTCCTGATAGCGTGGGGCGGGTACGGAATTATGAAGCTGATCTAGGTCCCGGGCCGAGGCCGGGCTGAACGACCGCATACGAGTTTTCACGATGGGGAAGAGAAGAAATGAATATGGATAATCCTGTTCCGCTCACGATAATCGGCGGTTTTCTGGGCGCGGGAAAAACGACCCTCCTCAATTACGTGCTTCACGCGGAGCACGGGCGGAAGGTCGCCGTGCTCGTGAACGATTTCGGCGAGATCGACATCGATTCCGAGCTCATAGTCGGCATAGAGAACGAAGTCGACAACACGATAAGCCTTTCGAACGGATGCATATGCTGCTCGCTCAGGGGAGACATGCTCCTTTCCATAATCGAGCTTCTGGAGCGTCCGGAGCCGCCGGAGTATATCGTCATCGAGGCGAGCGGCGTATCAGACCCCGCGGCGATAGCGATGAGCTTCCTCGTGCCCGACGTAAGAAAGCTGATAAGGGTGGAGAACATTATAACGGTCGTCGATGCGGAGCAGGTAACGTGCCTGACGAAGGGTGAAAACGCCGAGCTCGGAATCGCGCAGATATCAATAGCCGACGTCCTGGTCCTGAACAAGGCGGACCTCGTTGGAACCGAGAGCATGCGTAAAGTCAGGGAATGGCTTGGCGGGATTATACCAGGGGCGCGGATCGTGGAGGCTGAGTTCGGCAGGGTGCCGCTCGAGCTCGTCTTCGGGCTCGGGAGCTACGACCCTGATCGTCTTCTGGCCAGGGAGCCGATGGACGTACACGTTCACGCCGGGGAGTCCGGGCATGCCCACGAAGAAGGCGGCGGCCACGAGAAGGTATTCGCGACGTGGAGCTTCGAGACGGACAGGATGCTCTCTTACGAGCGCGTAAGGAAGGCCGTGAAGACGCTCCCGCCGACCATATTCAGGGCCAAGGGGATACTGCACCTGGATACGTTCCCGGACATGCGCGGGGTTCTGAACGTCGTCGGAAGGAGGTGCGCGCTTTCGTGGGGGAGGCCGTGGGGCCCCAAAAGGCCGCATTCGAGATTCGTGCTTATAGGAACCCCCGACGGCGTAGACGCGGAAAAGCTGGAAGCGCACTTCAGGGCATGCCTCGGAGGGCATGGGCGCGAAAGCGTGGACTGAACGCGCCTGGCGCGGCGCGCAAAATATTGCAACAAGGGAGATTAAAGTGAGAGATTCCAGAATACCCGTGACGGTGCTCAGCGGTTACCTCGGCTCGGGGAA
>JRYH01000303.1_pt1 | contig 63569 bp, 59 predicted proteins | sample 235351 | NCBI WGS metagenome assembly JRYH01 (sample SAMN03074221, study PRJNA261480) | activated sludge metagenome | biome: Wastewater Treatment Plant; feature: Wastewater; material: Activated sludge; isolation source: activated biomass of a wastewater treatment plant treating wastewater... ... | reverse complement strand
GCCCCGTAGGGGACTCGAACCCCTGTTCCCAACGTGAGAGGCTGGTGTCCTAGGCCACTAGACGAACGGGACAGCGCTCAGAGGCGGCAACGTATATGTCAGCCGCGCCGGGCGATCAAGCCCTTTCGGTCTGGCATGGTCGGGGTTTGAAAAATCGAGGTCATTCAGCGCTGAGGAAGGTGGGATTGCGCGCCGCCGCCGCCCGCATCCGGGGTCGCTGCAGGCTCCAGCCGCAAGCGTGTGACGGTCCGTCCGCTCGTCAGGTCGATCACCATGATGGAGCGCTCGTCCGCTTCTGGTCCCGTCAGATGCAGGGCCAGCCGGTTGCCCGAAAGCGACATGGACGCTACCGCCGCGCCGGTGGGAACGGCGACACTCCACTCCTGCCCTGCGGGAAGGCTCGCCTCCATACGAGATGTCAGATACACGATGCGGGCAAGAATGACGAAGAAACCGAGGATCAGGACGACCCCCATGCCGATCACCGCATACTTCAACATGCGCATCGACGGCGAATCGCCCGCTGCCGGGAGAAAAAGGCTCCAGCGGAACGGAATGTCCTGCTCGTCGTCTTTGACCGACATGGTCATCGGGTCCTTTGCTGAACGAGCCGCACTCCATGTCGGATGACGGCGAAAGGATTATCAGCGTCGTCGCCGAGGAGGGTGACGCGCGCCAGCGCCTCGACGCAGTGTTGGCCCGGCGGTTGCCGGATTTGAGCCGCACGCGCCTCCAGGCCCTGATCCGCGATGGGCAAGTACGCATCGGCGGCCGGACGATAGGGGACCGCAACGTGCGGGTCAAACCGGGCGATGTGATCGAGATTGCCGTGCCACCTCCGACCCCTGCCGAGCCCGTTGGTGAAGCGATCAGGCTCAATATCGTCTACGAGGATGCCCAACTGATCGTTGTCGACAAGCCGGCAGGTCTCGTCGTCCACCCTGCGGCCGGCCACGAGACCGGCACACTCGTCAATGCACTCATTGCGCACTGCGGCGATAGCCTCTCGGGCATCGGCGGCGTGCGCCGGCCCGGCATCGTGCATCGGCTCGACAAGGACACTTCGGGGCTGTTGGTCGTAGCTAAGACCGATGCCGCACATCGCGCGTTGTCCCAGCAGTTTGCTTCCCATGGTCGTGACGGCCGGTTGTTGCGGTCCTATCGCGCGATTTGCTGGCGGGCTCCCGAGCACGTCAAAGGGACCGTCGATGCGCCGCTCGGCCGATCCAGTCATAACCGCACCAAGATCGCTGTCCGCAATGATCCCGCAATCTCCGACGCACGCGACGCCATCACGCATTATGAGGTGCTTGAGGTGTTTCGCGGACGGGCTGAACCAGAGGCCGGCCATCGCCACCGGAGGCGGCGTTCGGCCGCTGTGACGGTCGCCCAGGAGCCAGGGGAAGCGCCGCCATTGGCCTCTTATTTGAAGCTCGAGCTGGAGACCGGACGCACACATCAGATCCGTGTCCACATGGCCCACATCGGCCATCCCCTTCTGGGAGACGATCTCTACGGCGCAGGATTTCGTTCCAGTATCCGGCTTATGACAGCCGCCCAGGCGGAAGCGTTGCAGGCGCTCGGACGCCAGGCGCTCCATGCTGCAGAACTGGGATTTGAGCACCCCCAGTCGGGCGAACTGCTCCATTTTGAAAGTTCGGTGCCTGCCGACATGGACAGGCTGCTTGCCGCCCTTCGTCGGCTGTGACCGGACTGACGTCGCCGCTTTCGGCCGCCAGCCCGTTGCGCCCGAAGCTGCGCCGCACGCATGCTGGCCATTCGTATTGCGCAAAGCTCTGTCTCGGCGGCTAAACCTTGAACGCCGATCAAAAATCCGCGAGCCGCGTCAGGTCCTATGTGTAATAAACTGATATTTATGGTATTCTTACAAAATTAGCGCATCGGAGTTCGGTCGAACTTATCGACCCTGTTCAATGCTATTGAAACAATGTAACGCACTTCACACATTGATGTGTTGCGACGTGCATTGCGGTTGACCGGGCTTCGTGACAGTAAACTTGAATTCAGAAGTCAGGTTATTATCTGACAGAGTCCGCAGGCGTTGCATGCAACGGAACCGGGGGGCTCAAGCGTTATAGAAAGAGCAAACCAGCGTCAGGCCCACCTGAGGAGGCGGGCGCAGCGATGGCGGCAGCAATCAAGCTGCTGATGGTTTGAAACGCGATCTCTTCGTATCTTGAAGGTGCCTCGGCATCTTGAGCAACGAGGAGCGCGGAGCAGAAAGGCTCCGTAACTGAAACGACCACGGGCTGACGGCCTGAAAGGCTTTGGAACTTCAGGTTTGGAAGCGAGGGACGAGATGACGACGAAGGCATTGCCCACAATTGCTTCTGGATCCGGGGGGCTCTCACGCTACCTGGAAGAAATCCGCCGTTTTCCGATGTTGGAGCCTGACGAGGAGTACATGCTCGCCAAGCGGTGGCAGAAGCATGGGGACAGCGAGGCGGCACACAAGCTCGTGACATCGCACTTGCGTCTCGTCGCGCGCATCGCGATGGGTTATCGCGGCTATGGGTTGCCGATCGGTGAAGTGATCTCCGAGGGCAACGTCGGACTCATGCAGGCTGTCAAGCGGTTCGAGCCCGACAAGGGTTTCCGTCTCGCCACATATGCGATGTGGTGGATCCGCGCATCCATCCAGGAATATATCCTGCGCTCGTGGAGCCTCGTGAAGATGGGTACCACCGCGGCACAGAAGAAGCTGTTCTTCAACCTGCGCCGCGTGAAGGGTCAGTTGCAAGCGCTCGAGGAGGGAGACCTCAATCCCGAGCACGTCACAACGATCGCGAAGAAGCTCGGTGTCAGCGAGGATGACGTCGTATCGATGAACCGGCGCCTGGGTGGCGACGCATCGCTCAATGCGCCAATCCGCGCTGAGGCCGAATCGGGCGAGTGGCAGGATTGGCTGGTCGACGAATCCCCCGATCAGGAGGAGCTGTTGGCCGAGAACGAGGAACTCGACCGTCGCCGCAGTTATCTCAGCGATGCGCTGTCGTCATTGAATGAACGCGAACGCCGCATTTTCGAGGCGCGCCGTCTCGCCGAGGACCCGATGACGCTCGAGGATCTGTCGGTGGAATTCGGCGTGAGCCGGGAACGCATCCGCCAGATCGAGGTGCGGGCCTTCGAGAAGGTGCAAAAAGCGGTGACGCGCTCCGCTGCCGAAGGCGAACTCTCCGCCACGCTTTGAGCGGCCCCACGCCACGCGGGATCCGCGCGTTGCGATAGGGCAGGTCAGGTCTTGATCGAATGACGTCTGGCCGTTGTGGTCAGTTCTATGTTTTCCGCACCTGTCCGTGCGGGACGGATGCTTGATCCGTGCCAATGGCAGGGATGCGGTGTCAGAAGGCCGGCTCAGCGCCGGCCTTCGTTGGTTGTGGCTTGTGCAACCTGTGTGCGTGTGACGTGATCGTGCGCTCACAGCACGGGCCTGCTAGAGCAGGTCAGGTTTTGATTGAATCACTTCAGGCCGTTTCGGCCTGCTCTATCTCTTTGTTTGAGAGACTGATTCACCGCCTCGATGGAAGCGGTCGTGCTTCCATCGAGGCCGATCAGGCTCTAGTGCACATATCGGCGACGCCAATCACCGCCGCCGCATGGCCGCAGATGCAACGCAAAAAAACGTAACGGTGTGTCACGCGGAAGTTGGACGAATCACATACGATTTTGTTCGTGGGTGAGCTTTCATCCACCGGACGGGACTTCCCGGGAGCAAGGCTCGGCGGGGAGCCGGGCTGAGTGCATGCGTCAGGGCAAAAGGATCAGGCCCTTGACGAAAACATTTGGCGTTGGCTCGAACCGGCGCTTCATGATCGGCAGACGTGTGGCGGATAAGGATGGGACCGCCCGAGGGACCGTCTGTCGGCAATTGCACCAGCAAGCCCTGAACGCCCATCTGAGAATATCGCTTACCATCTTTCCGAATGCATGCTCAGGCCGCGATGGGTTTCACCTGACCCCTCGCGTTGGCGCGTTGCGTGCGTTCGGTGGGACGCCGGGCCGGAATGCCCGCAGGGAAGCGGTCACCACACGAAGATGGAGTGGCCCATGCCAATGCGCCGTCATCCATACCTTGTCCCCGTATTCTTCGAGGCGTTGAAGCGTTTCCATCTTGGTCTGAAACTCGATCCCAACTGGTTTATTCTGCTCTGGCGCCTGAAACCCTCTCATCCCCCAAGTAGATGTTAATCCGATTTCGCCGGCGCCGATGTGCGATGGAGCTGCCGGCCACACGTATAAAGGCCGGTCCTTGGGGACCGGCCTTGACCGTTTCACGTGCCAATTCACGTTACAGTGTCGGATTACAGCGGCAGCCTTGCAAGCTGCTGGCCGAAGTAGTTGTCGACCGCATCCGTAATCGAGGTGGCGACCTTCTTGCGCCAAACGTTCGAATTGAGCAACGCGGCGTCCTTCTGGTTCGACACGTATGCCAGCTCGATCAACACCGACGGGAACTGCGCGGTCTTGAGCACGCGAAACGCTGCCTGCTTGTCGGGGTCGTCGCGCATGTTGGTGGACGTGCTCATGCGAGCCACCACGCTGCGGGCGAAAATACTGGTCCGCTCCTTGGTGACACTGATCTCACGACGCGCCAGGTCGGCAAGGATATTCTTCACCGCGCTCGTGTCTCCGTCGGCGGCTTTCACCGCACTGATCTCGTCCTTACTCAAGACCTGCTCGGAAACTTCTTCGGAGGTTGAACGCTTGAGCCGTTCGGCAACGCCGTCGCGGAGCGTGTAGATCGTGGCGCCGCGCGCTCGCGTGGTGGCGTAGTCGGCATGGACAGCAATGAACAGGCTGGCATTGTGCCGTTCGGCGAATGCCCGGCGCGCATCGAGTTCGACGAAAACGTCCGTCTCACGCGTCATCAAGATCTTGTAGCGCCCCGTGCCTTCTAGCTTCTCCTTGAGAATCTTCGAGAACGCCAGCACCACGTCTTTCTCCACCGTGCCGGCCTTGGTTGCGCCGGAATCATGGCCGCCGTGGCCGGGGTCGATCACGATGATCGGCTTGAACGCGCGCGCCGCGCGGGTGTCGGGCGTTTCGGCTGGCCGCGGCAGCGGGGGCTGGAAGCCGAGCTTGGACGGGGCAACATCGAGCGCCGCGGCCTGCTCGGACCTGAGCGCTGTCGAAACCGATGCAATGTCCAGTGTGAGCTGATAACCCGAGCCTTCCCCGGCCTTGCTCAGGGACTGTTGTTCGACCACCACCGGCCCCGTCACCTCGATAATGACGCGCTGTCGGCCGGGAGCCGAAATGCCGCCCCGGAATGATTTGATGAGGCCGATCGGTCCGTCGCCGATCATGTTCGGCAGATCGAGCCTGACGTTGCCCAGCTCGACGATCACGCGGTTTGGTTTGGAAAGCGCGAAGACGGAGAAATCCACGCGCTTGTCGAGCCCGATGACGAAGCGTGTGCGCTTTGCGGTCGCTTCAAGGGTCCCGTCGGTGCCGACACCTGGCATTGCCTGTGCGGCCTGGCTGGCGGGCACACCGGGCAGTGGCGGTGGCAGCTCCGATGGCACTGCGGCAGCCAACGTCTGCCCCTGCACGGTAGGCCCGGCAGCCAGGCCGGCCATGAGCAGCAGCGGCAGGAAAACAGCATGGCGCGCGCCAGTCCGGCGCGGCGAAGCCTTGATATCCCTCACGTTCGACCCCCGTCTTACGCAATACGGTCCGCTCTCGCGGGCACGGGAACGATGCCGCATGAAAATGGCCGTTTCCGGGTCATCCTCAGGCGTTGTTAAGGTTATCGCTCTGGAAAGGTAAACGTTTTGCTAATGCGGCCGGTGCGAATGGCGGTCGGCCGTCCGTCGATCGCCGGCTATGATCGATCTAACGCGGTGAGGGGTTATTCAGCAGCCTTCGATTGGGCCAAGGGTGCGGGCTCGCCAGCTTGCCAGCGATGGAGCGCCCCATCGTCGGCTTCGCGCGCATCGACCCAGCCGCCGCTGCCATCCCTTCGTGTCTCTTTCTTCCAGAACGGAGCGCGGGTCTTCAGGAAATCCATAAGGAACGCGGCAGCTTCGAATGCCGCGTGCCGGTGCCGCGAAGCCGTCACGACGAGGACGATGTTGTCGCCCGGATGCAGAGATCCATGGCGGTGGATGATGAGGCTGGCCTGCAGCGGCCAGCGGCGATGGGCTTCCGCCTCGATCCGCTCAAGCTCGGCTTCCGTCATGCCCGGATAATGCTCCAGCGTCATGTCGGTGATACTGTCGCCCTCTCCATCCTCGCCGCGCACGGTGCCCGTGAACGTCACGACGGCGCCGATGTCGCTGCGCCCTGCCGTTAGTCGGCGGACTTCCGCGCCGAGGTCGAAGTCGGGCTCTTGCACACGCACGCTCATGGCCTAGCCTCCCGTGACCGGCGGAAAGAACGCAATTTCGCGGGCGCCGGCCAGTGAGGCCGTGGACTTCACGTGCGTCTGGTCGAGCGCCGCGCGGACCACGTCGGGCCGCGCAAAGGCGGATTCGTATTCGGGACCGCGTGTCCGCAGCCAACCGACCAGATCGGCGATCGTGGTAACGCCGTCCGGCAGCGACACCGTCTCTTCGGCACGCCCCATCTTTTCGCGAACCCATGCGAAATAGAGGATCCTAACCGTTGCTGGCGTATTGTCCGTCATCGATCTGCCTTGCTGTCGTGACCTGCGTGGTCCGGTTGCGTCATCATGGCTGCCGTTCTTTTGTCGCGTGTAGGCGGATGAAATCAGAAGCACGACCAGCCACAATTCCCACTCTCAATGAGAGATGGCGTGTTTCACTCCGGCTTTCAAATAGTCGTAGCCGGTCCATAAGGTCAGGACCGCTGCGAGCCACAAAAGGGCGATGCCCACCATTTCCACGTCCGGTACGTACTTTTCCGCCGCCGGACTGGCCAGCAGCGCCGCCAGGGCTACCATCTGAACCGCGGTCTTCCACTTGGCTAGCACCGAGACGCGCACCTTGACGTTGAGCTCCGCCAAGAACTCTCGCAGCCCCGAAACCAGGATCTCGCGGCACAGGATGATGACGGCCGCCCAGATCGAGATGTGTCCGATCGTGCCGTCGTAGACGAGCATCATCAGCGCCGCGCCGACGAGTAGCTTATCCGCAATCGGATCAAGCATGGCCCCGAGTGTAGACTGCTGCTCCCAGGCTCGGGCGAGGTATCCGTCGAGCCAATCGGTAACACCGGCCAATACGAACAGTCCGAATGCGGACCATCGCGCTGCGTCGCCCTTCAGGAAATAGAGACAGGCCACAAGCGCCGGCACCGCAGCGATCCGCCCATAGGTGAGCATGTTCGGCAGTGAAAGTGGTGCGGCTTTGACAGGTGCGACGGTCATGCGAGCTTCGTACACCACCGCCCCGTTTCGTCAATGGGTGGCGGCAGCAACGGCCGCAATCTCGGTGAAAATCGTCCCTGTTGGTTCAAACGTGGTTCAAACCTAGTGCTTCAAAACGCCATCGGCCCGGCCGTCAGGGCAGGGCGGTGGCCCCCGGGTGAGGGGAGGTGTATGTGCGACCACCGGCTTGAATGCCGCAAGTTTTCTTGGCCGGTTCCAGCGCGAACAAGCGATAGGCATGGCCGCGCGATGCTCAGCCATGCCGCTCGTGAAAGAAATCATAGATCTTCTGCGCCATTTCCGCGGAAATTCCGGAGACCGCCTTCAGGTCCTCCACACCAGCGCGCGAGACGGCTTTGGCTGATCCGAAATGCGCCATCAACGCGCGCTTGCGCGTTGGCCCGATGCCGCCGATCTCGTCCAATGGATTGGCGCTCATGCTCTTTGCACGCTTTGCGCGATGCGTGCCGATCGCGAAGCGATGCGCTTCGTCGCGCAGGCGCTGCACGAAATAGAGGACCGGGTCGCGTGGCTCCAGCATCAAGGGTGCGCGACCGTCCGTGAAATGGAAGTGCTCGCGTCCCGCGTCGCGGTCAGGGCCCTTGGCCACACCGATGAGAACGATATCGGTGATGCCCAGATCCGCCATCACCGCGCGGGCAATTTCCAGTTGACCCTTGCCGCCGTCGATGAGCACCAGATCCGGACGCTCTGGAAAGGCGCCGTCGCCCTCGTCGACTGTATCTGGCTCGTCCTTGCTTTCGAGCACGGCGGCAATGGCATCATCTTCGCCGACAGCTTCGTGCTGACGCCGCAGCGTACCGAACGCCAGACCGTCCTTGCTGCGGACCGATGCGGGCGGCTCGGTCACGCGCGAAGGCTCTTGAACCTCGACAATGAGGTCGCGTGCATTGCCATCATCGTCGCGGGCGACTTCGGCCGCAGCCGCCAGATCGAGGGCTTCCCCTGTCGTAAGCTCTGCCAATCGGCGGAACCGCCGCGTCAGCACCTCTCGCATCATGGCGTAGTCGTCGCCAGGCGTCACCGTCACCGACTTGATGTTGAACTTGCGATAGGCCTTTTTGACGAAGCCCTCCGCTCCCGCAACGATCATGGCACCGACCGCATTGGTGCCCTGAATGTGCGAGTTGTCGAATACCTCGATCCGACGCGGCGCTCGCTCCAGTCCGAAACGCTCAGCCAGCCCTTTCAGAAGACGTGCTTGCGAAGAGCTTTCCGCCAGCTTGCGCCCGAGCGCCTCCTTGGCGTTGGCCAGCGCATGCTCCACGAGGCCCGACTTCACACCCCGCTGCGGCACGCGGATCTCCACCCGCCGCTCGGTCTTGGTGCTCAGTGCTTCCTCCAGGAGCGCGCGGTTCTCGATCTCGTGCGACAGCAGGATAAGTCGCGGTGCCGGCTTGTCGTCGTAGAATTGGGCAACAAAGGAATCGAGCACGTCGGCGACGTCAAGAGAGCGATCGGCCTTCGGGAAATATGCGCGGTTCCCCCAGTTTTGGCCGGTGCGGAAGAAGAACACCTGGACGCACGTCTGTCCGCCCTCCTGGTGTGCGGCGAATATGTCGGCTTCCTCCACGCCCTCCGGATTGATGGCCTGATCGGACGTCACGTGCGCAAGGGCGCTGAGCCGGTCGCGGTAGCGCGCCGCCCTCTCGAACGCGAGCGCATCGGAGGCCTCATGCATCAGGCGCTGATACATTTCGCGCACGTTCTGGCTTTCGCCTTTCAGGAACCGGCGTGCTTCATCCACGAGCCGCCTGTAGTCCTCGATGCTGATCTCGCCCGTACACGGCGCGGAGCAACGTTTGATTTGGTAGAGAAGGCACGGGCGCGTGCGGCTTTCATAAACGCTGTCTGAGCAGGTTCTGAGCAGGAAGGCGCGCTGCAGCATGTTGATCGTCCGCGTCACCGCGCCGGCCGATGCAAACGGTCCGAAATAATCTCCCTTACGGCTGCGCGCGCCCCGGTGCTTCAGGATCTGCGGCGCGGCGTGATCGCGCGTGATGAGAATATAGGGGAACGACTTGTCGTCCCGCATGAGGACGTTGAAGCGAGGCCGGAAGCGCTTGATGAGATTGGCTTCCAGAAGCAACGCTTCGGCTTCGGTTCGCACCGAGACGAATTCCATCGACGCGGTCGCCGCGATCATGCGCGCGATGCGGTTGGTGTGCCCGCCAAGACGCGCATAGTTGGAAACGCGCGATTTCAGGTTGCGGGCCTTACCAACATAGATCACGTCGCCCGCCGCATCGAGCATGCGGTAGACGCCCGGCGAGGACGGCAGATCCTTGAGGACGCGCTGGATTACCGCCGGTCCCGTCGTGCCGGTCAGCGCGCTCCCCGTTTCCATTTCTGTATCAGTGGGTTCGCTAGCGGTTATCGGTTCCGATCCGCTCTTGCCACCGGATGTCAGTTTCGTGGACATGGCGCAGGTTTGGGGTGGTCCGACCCAGTCGTCAAGAGGTGCCGCCGCCACCGGACGGCACAATTGCGTGTCTGATCCGCTTCTCGATCTCGAGAACGACCAGCAGCAGCATCCCGAGCGCCACGATTGTCGCTCCGTCGGCCAGTGAAACGGCCCGCGTATCGAATAGGTCTTGCATGACCGGAAGGTAGGTGAATGCCGATTGCAGGACGACGATGCTGCCGACACCAATGAGCACCGCGGGCGTGCCCGTGATGCCCTTGAGCGTCACCGAGCCCAATCTCAGATAGCGCACCGCGAACAGATAGAAGATCTCGAACACGACGATCGTATTGACGACGATCGTGCGAGCCTCTGCGATCTCGATGCCCCGCGTTCTTGCCCACCAGAACATGGTGAACGCCCCGGCCACGAACAGCGCCGATACGAAAACGATCTGCCAGACAAGCAGCGGCGTAAGCAGCGACTGTGCTGCCGGGCGTGGCGGCCGCTGCATGACGTCGCCTTCGGGCGGCTCGAACGCCAGCACGAGACCGAGGGCAACGGCCGTCACCATGTTGATCCAGAGGATCTGGACGGGGGTGACGGGCAGCATAAGGCCACCGAGAATCGCGAGCATCACCACCATTGTCTCACCGAAGCTCGTCGGCAGCGTCCACGCGATGACCTTGGTAAGATTGTCGTAGACCGTACGCCCTTCTTTGACCGCTGCGACGATCGAGGCGAAGTTGTCGTCGGCCAGTACCATCTGGCTCGCCTCCTTAGCCGCCTCCGTTCCCTTGCGGCCCATGGCAATGCCGACGTCAGCCGCCTTCAGAGCCGGTGCATCGTTCACGCCGTCGCCCGTCATGGCGATGATCTGGCCGTCGGCGCGCAGCGCCTCGATAAGACGAAGTTTGTGTTCCGGTGCCGTACGGGCAAACACGGTGGTGTGTTGCGCCAGATCCCGCAACTCGCGAGGCGACAACGTGTCGATATCGCGACCGGTCGCGACGGACTCTGTTGTCTCCAGCCCCAGATCGTGCGCGATGGCGCGCGCCGTCAGTGCGTGATCTCCGGTAATCATCTTCGTGGCGATTCCAGCCGCGCGCGCCTCCGCGATCGCTGTCCTGGCTCCCTCACGCGGGGGGTCGATGAGCCCGACGAGCCCGACGAGCAGGAGACCGTCACGCACGTCGTCGAAGTCGATGCTGCGAGTGTCGGCGGGCAGATGCTTGGTTGCGAAGGCAAGCGTCCGCTCGCCTTGTTCGGCCAGTTCCTCTACGGCGCGATGCCATCGGTCAGGATCGAGCGGAAGTCCGCCGCACGCGCCGAGCTGGCACGTGCACAGCGCCAGGACCTCTTCCGGCGCTCCCTTGAGAAACAGCACGGCCTCTGCGTCCTGCCCCTCGCCGGGCGGCCTGTGCAGGGTCGCCATGAAGCGATGCGCGGCATCGAACGGGATGAGATCGAGCCGTCCCATCTCCTTGCGCAGCTGCTCGACGTTGCTGCCGGCTCTTGCCGCGAGTGCGAGCAGTGCACCCTCCATCGGATCGCCGGCAACGTGCCAGCCGGATGAGTCATCCGCCGCAGCGCCGGGTGCGATCAGCGTGGCGTCGTTGCAGACGGCGGCAATGCGGGCCAGGACGTCGAACGCCGGGTCGTGTCCATCGCCAATTGCAATCGCGCCGTTAGCACCGTGGATTGCGCCGTGCGGCGCATATCCGCTTCCCTCGACCACGTATGTGCCCGCGCCCGTCACGACGTGCCGCGCCGTCATCTCGTTGCGGGTCAGCGTGCCGGTCTTGTCGGTGCAGATGACGGAAACCGAGCCCAGCGTCTCGACCGCCGGAAGCAGCCGCACAATGGCATGGCGCCGCGACATGCGCTCCACGCCGAGGGCAAGGGTGATTGTCATGACCGCGGGCAAGCCTTCCGGGATCGCAGCAACGGCCATGCCGACGACCGCAAGAAATGCGTCGGCAATTGCGTAGTCGCGAACCTTTATTGCAAACACGAACGTCAGGGCGGATAGCGCAAGGATCGCGAAGCTCAGTTGCCGCGCGAATGCATTGACCTGCCGGATGAGTGGCGTCGTCGTCTCGCCGATCGTCGAGAGCAGCGTCGTGATGCGGCCGATCTCGGTCCGCGCGCCCGTCGCCACCACGACGCCCGTGCCTTGCCCCTGCGTTACGAGCGTGCCCGAGTAGGCCATGCTGGCCCGTTCCGCCAGCGCGCAGTCGGGTAGATCGGCCTGCGGACGCTTGTCGGCCGGCACCGATTCTCCGGTGAGCGCCGATTCGTCGATCCTGAGCCCGCGTGCTGAGACGAGTCGCGCATCCGCCGTGACACGGTCGCCGGCCTCGATCAATAAGATGTCGCCCGGAACGAGATCGCGCGCCGGTATGCTGAGACGCTGCCCCTCGCGGATAACCGATGCGGTCGGGCTGATCATTGCGCGAATGGCGTCGAGTGCACGCTCCGCCTTGCCCTCCTGCAGGACGCCGAACACGGCATTGATGATCACGACCGAGAGAATGACGATCGTATCGAGGCCATGACCGAGCAGCGCGGTGATCGTGGCCGAGCCGAGCAGCACGTAGATCAGCAGGCTGTCGAGCTGTGCAAGGAAACGCGCCAGAAGCGATCGCGGCTTCTCCTCCGGAAGTGCATTTTCACCGAACCGCGCCCGGCGGTGGGTAACTTCCGACGTGTTCAGGCCGGCATCGCGCGACCGAAGCGCTTCGATCGCCTCCCGCGGGGCCAGCGCATGCCAAGTCCGCGCAACCCGCCCAAGGTCCTCTTGGCTGGTTGCTGCTGACAGCCTATCTGCGTCCGCTTCCATTGAGGTCCTTTCGTCGCGATCGGTGCCTTTGGGTCCTCACGGTTCAGTTAAGCCGACAATCCGTCCGGTCAATGCCCGTCAGCGTCGCGCTGAACGCAAGATTGGATCTTTGTAGCCGTCCCATCGAAGCTTGAACACGATCCGGTTGCCACAATATCGCCGCGCCATGTTGGGTTTGTAGCAACCGATCGCCGATTGAATTGGGGGAGGCCACCTGCCAGGCCGCCATTGTTAGCCGTGTCAAACCACCGTCAAATCATCATTCTTGCGCTGGCGGGCCTCGTTTGCGCCCTCGGGGTGATGCTGCCCGCTGCAGGTGATCTCGGGGCTGCGGGTGCCCGCGCTGCTGCAACCCATGGCGCACCCGGCAAGCATTCGCCAAAAGATGTGATCAAGTTCGAGAAGGCCGAGGAAGTATTGGCCTTCATCAGCAGCTATCGTGAGGAAAAGCCGCAACGGCACGTGCCCGAGTTGGTTCATGCGATGAGCAGGCTAGGAATGCTGCGAGAGCCGGAGGAGTGCGGCATATATATCGGCTTTCTTGCCGGCGTTATCGGCAGTAGCGGCGATGCCGCCGACAAGCTCGTTGCAGCAATGTTTCCGATGCCGCCGCCAGATCAGGTGATCCTGATCAAGGCGATCGCCTATTCAGATCGTGCCGACTGGCGCGATCTGATGATGCGCTTTGTCGAGCGCATGCCGGCTCGCAAGGTGCTTATCGAGCGCTTTCTCTACCGTGACGGGCCACGCCTGGATGGGTTGATGACAGAGCAGACCGGTGCCTTCGCCGTCGATATCAATTGGGGCCTCTATTTCGCGACCGGTAAGACCGAACCCGCACAACGCATCGTCGCCGCGCTCGCCTGGACCGCCGAACGCAACAGCGTCGAGAAGTTGACCATCGGCTCGATGGCCAAATGGACACTCGCCACCAATGCGACGCGCGATAAGGACCTGCGCGATATCATGAAGGCCGAGATGAATACGCAGCCGGCCGTCGTGCGCAAGCCGCTCGCCGAGGTCATAGAGGCGGCGGAGACGTTTGAGGTCAAGCGCATCAAGAACGATGCCCTGAAGGCCATTGATGAGCTGAAGCAGAAAGGGCCGAAATCGAGCCGCGACACGGTCTGGTGGGGGCAGGCGGGCCAAACAGCACTGGCCCTTGGATGTGTTGCCGCCAGTGTCATGGGGCAGGTCGAACTCGGCATTCCTTGTGTCATCGGCGGCGCGCTGTCGTCGGCCGCGCTGAAGTATCTCGTGCCGCAGCAATAATTGCATTGTATCGCCGCAGAACACTGTGGCGGGCCGCGTCCAGGCCTGACGCACATTGGACGCGCAATGTGAACGGGCAGCGTTACCGGGCAGCGAGCCGGGGGACGCGATCGGCCAACCTTGGCGGCGGAGCAATGATCGCCGGTTGGGTGTCGAAGGCTGCCGGCCACTGCATCACGTTCTGGTTCATTAACCGCGCCATGCTCTGCAGCCCAGAAAGCATCTTGCCTGCAGCAACCGCGCCGCCTGACGCCGCATCGCCACGTTGGGAAGAACGCTGCACAGGCTGAGGCAACGGCGGCACGGCTGCGTCAATGCCGGCAGAGCCCTCGCCGCGTTGCCAGATCGTCCTGGCGATGAGCCTGCCGCGCGCCTTGGCGGCCGGGCTTGGGGCTGGCGGATGCAATGAGGACTGCGTGCCGCCGCCCGCCGCCCGCTCGTGCATCGGTCGCTGGCAAAACGTGTGCTGGAAGCTCTCCGCGATGAGCGCGATCGAACTCGCGTAGCGCGGATCAGCCGCCCAACGCCGCGCAAGGTCTGAAAAGCGAACGGGGCGGTTGAGGCGCCGCATCGTTGCGACGATATCGTTCTGCTTCAGCGCCGTTCGTGAGGCGACGGGGCGATCGATCTGTTAGCCTGAATAGGCGACGAGATGCTGGATCTGTGCGAGTACGCCCGTGCTAACGTCGGGAAAGCGGTCTCCGGTGACACCCCCTCCTGTAGCGCCAATGCCGGCAAAGTTGTTCTGTGCGGGCTGCACATCGCCAGGTTCTCCGTTACCGCGCCGGTAGGTCAGGAAGTTGGTCTCCAGCGCCATCTGGAAAAAGGCATAATCCCAGCGGACGCGCCATGCTTCGCCATGATGCTGATACCACTTGGCAATATCGCGGTAGCGTGGCGCAAGTTGACCGTTGCGCATCTTGAGAAACGCCATGAGCCGCTCGGTTGTCACGCACGCAGGTACGCCGTTGTCGCGGTGCATTCTGATTTCAGGTAGCCGCGGAGAAGGGGCTGCCGAGGCGGACGGACGAGCATCGAAGAACGCGACGATTGTACAAATGGCCAATGCCGCGGGGCGCATCGCTGCCGGCCCGTTCTGCGATGTCGCACGTGATCGCAGGTCGCAAATCCGCCTTCGCTGCATCGTCAAGATTGGAAGAGGGTGCATTGAGAGCGGTCCTCGCTCGCTGCGGGCGAAAAGAACGCCCAGGTCAGTCGCGTCTGCCCCGGTCGTGTAAACGGCGCGCAAAATCGCACCGCCTGCCGCCCCCAATTCTTTCGTCGAGGGTCGGCCGTTCTCGCCAGCCTCGAGCGGATGCTATGCGTTGCAGCGTCCGGCAAGACTCGCGCCACATCAGAACACCACGTGTGCGCATCAGCTCTCCGGGCAAAGCTCGAAGGCTTTGGAGAGTGCCTTGCTCGATGTCTGGAACTCGCCGAGCGACGTGCCGTTCTTTGCATAGGCGGCGATGTAGGCGGCGACTTCGCGCTGCTCGCGCCCCTCGTTGACGTCGAGCACGGTATAGTTGGTCTGACCCTTGTCGAAGGCCTTGATAATGACAGCCTTCAGCCCGCCATAGCTTGCCTGCCAGACGCGGCACTTCGAAGCCTGCGAAGCTGATGCGCCAGCCGTGGCGTTTGCCGTGGCTGATGCGGCCGCGCCTGCGGCAAACGCTGTCTCGATCACACCTGCGGGCTGCGTTGAGGCATTGTCTTTCGGTTCATCCGAGCTGCCGTTGAGGACCGTGAACGTCGCCGGAGGCGTCGCGTCGGCCTGAGGCTTGGCGTTCGGCATGCTTGCCGCGGTTGAGCCAGCGCCCAGTCCAAAACGATTGGGGCCGCTTGTGTCACGGGCATCCGCGATAGCGCGCTCGGCGGTGACTTTGCCTTTCGCGGTACCTGTATCGGCCTTGATCGCCGCCGCGGTATCGATCTTGACTCCACGTGTGCCGCGGGCTTCCGCAACGAGCTCGGGCCGCGGATCGGGCTTGTCACAGAACTGATCGTAGAACGCATCAGCGACGGCCGCGATGTCGCGAGCGTAGCCTCGATCCTTCGGCGACCACTGGCGCGTGAGATGCGCATACGTCATCGGCCCGCGGATGCCATGCTGCCATTTCGTCAGAATGCCCCACTCCTGCACCTTGCGCGTGCGTTCCGCGACCGGGTCATCGATATGCGCGCCCGAATACATGAGGACATGCTGCAGATGTGCTTTGACGCCGTCGGCAAGGCTATTGAACCGCTCGCCCGGTTCGCCGCCTCCGGTGGCGCCGAGCCCCGCGAAATTGTACTGCGACGGCTTCACGTCCCCGACGAAGGAGAGGTTGGCTGTCTCGACCAGCATCTGGAAGAAGGCATAGTCCCAGCGGATCTTCAGCGACTCGCCATAGCGCATGTATTCGGTTGCCGCCCCGTCGAAGCGCCGATCGATACGCGAATTGCGCGCCTGCACGAACGCCATCAGCCGACCAGGCGTTGCGCACGTGGGAACCGAGTTGGAAGAGGAAGTCTTGATCGCCGGCAGCGATGCGGCGGAAGCCTGGACGCTGACCAACATGGAAGCGGCCAAGGCAGCGGAAATTACGCGATACATCATTGACATCACCCATCAACCGTCGATGAGCGGACGCGTGGACGCGCCCGGGTAAACGGTCTTGATCGTTAAACGGTTAAGGTTAACGCTCGGTAAAGTGGCGCCCCCGCGCCGATTTCGTTTGATGCAACATCAATGCGGCATGAGTTGGAGGGTGAGGGGGAGGAATTGTGGCAATCGTGCGCCATGCCTCAGCCACGCAACGATGCCGGGCAGTGCCAGAGCGGTTGTAATTCTCGTATTGAACCAGCCGCCTGCGGATGGCGGCTCGGATTGCAAATCATCTCATCGCCGGCTGGAGATTCGGCCGGCTTGGATGGATCGTGGTCACGTCAGGTGCTGACCGCCATCGAGCGCGATCATCTGCCCGGTCATCGCCGGTGCGCCGATGATGAACCGAACCGCGTCTGCGATCTCTGCCGGACTGGGCCCCCGTCCCATCAGTGTCGAAGCGCACTCTGCTGCAAAATCGTCTTCCGACTGGTGGATGGAGCGCAGAACCGGACCGGGCGCAATGGCGTTGACCCTGATGCGAGGTGCGAGTGCCTGTGCCAGCGTGCGCGTCGCGGTCCACAGCCCCGCCTTCGAAATCGTATAGGAGAAGAAATCCGGATTCAGGTTCCAAACCCGCTGATCGATGATGTTGATGACGTTGCCCTCACAGCCCGCCGGCAGATGGTGCGCCATGGCTTGGGCGAGGAACACCGGCGCCTTGAGGTTGATGTCGAGATGGACATGCCAGGCGTCGCGCGTCAGCGTCTCCAGCGTATCGTGCTGGAACTCGGATGCATTGTTGATGAGACAGCAGGGCGGCCCCAGAGCTGCGACGCAACTCGGTACAAGCGCGTCGACATCCTCTGCACGCGCAAGATCACCTTGTAGGGCGACCGCATGACCTCCGGCTGCACGTATTCGATCGACAAGGTCATCGGCCTCCGTCCGAGAGTTGCGATAGTGGATTGCCACGCGCCATCCGTGTCCGGCGAGATCCTCAGCGATTGCCCGTCCGATGCGCTTGGCGGCACCGGTGATGAGCACGGTCCTGAACGAAGAGCTATCGCCAGGCGGCATTGCATTGCTTGAGGACGTCATGGGCGGCTTTGCACTCAGGATGGATAACGTTGGCTGAAGACGGCAGACATCGCAGATCTGCCGCAAGAAGCTGCGGAATCCACTCCGCGAGCACAGGCAATCCGTCTTCTGTCACAACTCGTTCCGATAGGCGAGTGGCGAGGCGGATGGCCTCTGGCATGGTTCTGCCTAACAACAAGGCACGATGCTTAAATCGAGTTCAATATTTCAATTTGATTTTGCTTCGATGTTGGGCGGTCTTTGGCCGTATTCTGGTCAGTTCGGAGTATTCGTTGCAGTCGCGCACCAATGTTTCATCAAGCACACGCTGACGAGCGCAAATTACTTGTAGGGCCGCGCTGTTTCCAGCTTTCGTAAGATCAGCAGATGTCGATTCAACGCTGCCATATTGCGCCGCTCTTCCATTGCAGGGGAACTGGCCGGATCCGCTAGGGCCGACGGGCGCCGGGGGACGAGGTGGCCACCAAACCGGGGGTACATAACGATCATGACCATTTTTACCAGCAAGACGATCTTGGGGGCTGCCGTTGCCCTGGTATCGGCGGTTGCACTCGCCGCACCGGCCAGCGCCGGCGATTTGTTCGGACGCCGCGATGGCGGATCGGTGAAGGACGCGCCGGCGGCCGAGCCCGCCCGCCGCTGCAGCTTCTCGATGAACATTGGCGGCACGACTGACTACGTGTTCCGCGGCATCTCGCAAACCCTCGAGGATCCGGCCGCACAGGGTGGTGTCGATGCAACCTGCGGAATGTTCTACGCCGGCGTATGGGCGTCTACGGTTGACTTCGTCGAAGGCAAACCCAACCCCGGCGATGCCAATTACGAGGTTGACCTTTATGCCGGCATCAAACCGATCTGGGGTCCGCTCACCTTCGATCTCGGCGTCATCTACTATGCCTATCCGAACGCCAAGGACGACATCCCTGTCCTTGGCATTGGTGAATTCGATTATTTCGAGCTGAAGGGCGGCGTAAGCGGTACCTGGAACAATTTCTCGCTGGGTGGCACGCTGTTCTGGTCGCCGGACTACTTCGGTGAAACGGGTGACACGCTGACCAGCGAGGGAACGATCGGCTACACATTCAATGCGATTGGTCCGGTTACGCCGAGCGTCTCTGCCCTCATCGGTCACACCGAGTACTTTGACGATGCATTTGACGATCTGTCCTACACCTACTGGAACGCGGGCTTCGCTCTTGCGGTCGACAAGTTCACCTTCGATTTCCGCTACTGGGATACCGATGTGAGCGGTGGCTGTGGCGGTATCTGCGACGAACGCTTTGTCTTCACGGCGAAGGTCGCGCTGCCCTGATGAAATTTCGGCGCGGGTGGGGTGGAAGGGCTTCATTCGCGCCGGCCATGCAGGTGCCCAACCCGCCCAAGACCCCCAAAAGTGATCGGAATGCCGGAGTGGTCCGTCCGCTCCGGCATTTCTTGTGTTCAAGCATTCAGTGCGCGTCGGCCGGCACAATCAGGTGCAGCGATCGGCCGCTTAGCCTGATCGTTACCGGACCAAAGCCGAGCCCATCGCCGTCGATCTGGCTCGGCATAAGCCGCGGCGCGAGGATTTCAACCTGCTGGCACGAGACAACTGTCACGCTCGCGCATCGCTCGGCATGACCGGCAGCAAGCCACAACAGCTCCTTGAGGCGCCCGATCCGCGTCCGCGCGTTGAAAAGCACGGCTTTCAGGCGGCCATCGAAGATGGACACGTCCCTGACGAGCGTGAAGCTGCCGCCATAAGTGCGCGAATTGGAAACGATCACCCACATCGCCGTGTGCCGAGCGCCGTCGATCACGACCTCGAATGGCGCGGGCACGCTCTGCGCGAGTGCGGCCAGCGTCGGCAGCGTATAAGCCGCGCGCGCCACCCGCTGCTTGAGGCGCACCGATAGCCGCAGCAGCACCTCGGCATCGAAACCCGACGATGCCATCAGCAGGAACGGTGTGCCGTTCGCTTGCATGATCTGCACCCTGCGCGCCGGACCGCCGACGAGCAATGCGGCGAGCCTTTCCGCATCGCGCGGCAGTCCCACCTCGTTAGCCAGCACATTGCCGGTGCCTGCAGGAATGAGCCCGATAGGAAGGCTGAGCCCCATCTCATCAAGAGCCAGCGCCAGTGCGCGGACGGTGCCGTCGCCACCGGCTGCCACGACGGCATCCACGTCCACTGCCTCGCGTAGCGCGCCGCGCACGGCATCCGCGTTTTCCGTCTCGACGATACGGACTTGTGCGCCACGCGCCGCGAGCGCTCCGGCCACGCTGCCGACGAGGCGAGCGCCTTTCAGGCCCGCATTTTTGTTGCGGATGATAAGGAAGCTTCGGCGCGGCATCGTTTCAAGTACAGGCCCGCTGGCTGTTCGATCTGACGATGCCTTGCCCATGCGTCTTGGATGTCCCAGCCATCGCGATTTGCCTCAACCGCGCCCCTGCCCCGAGCCCATCTGACCCCGATGGCGCAACAGGTGGTCCGCCAGCACCAGCGCCATCATCGCCTCGCCCACCGGTACCGCGCGAATGCCCACACACGGGTCGTGCCGGCCTTTCGTCGCAACCTCCGTCTCGTGGCCCTGGGCGTCGATCGTGCGCCGCGGTGTCAGGATCGATGAGGTCGGCTTCACCGCGAACCGGCAGACGATCGGCTGGCCCGTCGATATTCCGCCAAGGATGCCGCCCGCATGATTGGAAAGGAACCGCGGCTTGCCATTGTTGCCCAAGCGGATCTCGTCGGCATTCTCCTCGCCAGTCAGCGCCGCTGCCGCCATGCCTGCGCCGATCTCGACCGCCTTGACCGCGTTGATGCTCATCATCGCCGATGCGATGTCCTGATCGAGCTTGCCATAGATCGGCGCGCCCAGTCCCGCCGGCACGCCCTCTGCGACAACCTCCACGATGGCGCCGATCGAGGATCCCGATTTGCGGATCTGGTCGAGATATTCCTCCCAGGCTTTCGCGGCTCGCGCGTCAGGACAGAAGAACGGGTTCTGATCGGTCTGCTCCCAGTCCCATCGCGCACGATCGATGCCATGCGCCCCCATCTGCACAAGTGCGCCGCGAATAGTGATGCCGGACAGCACCTTGCGCGCGATCGCTCCGGCGGCGACCCGCATTGCCGTCTCGCGTGCCGAGGAACGACCACCACCTCGATAATCGCGGATGCCATACTTGGCGATGTAGGTGAAGTCCGCATGCCCGGGGCGGAACTTATCCTTGATCTCTCCATAGTCCTTGGAGCGCTGGTCCTCATTACGGATGAACAGGCCGATCGGCGTTCCCGTCGTTACCTGCCGGCCATCCGCATCGGCGAATACGCCCGACAGGATTTCGACCGTATCGGATTCCTTGCGCTGTGTGACGAACCGCGAGCCACCCGGCTTGCGCTTGTCAAGATAAGCCTGGATTTCGTGCGCCTCGATCGGGATTCCCGGTGGGCAGCCGTCCACGACACAGCCGATGGCGGGCCCGTGGCTCTCGCCCCAGGTAGTGATGCGGAACAGGTGGCCGAAGCTGTTGTGTGACATGCAAGCCGTCGTAAGTCGCGGAAAGAGGAAGAAGAACACCTGCGGACCGGCCCTGTGAAAGTCGCCAGCGTGCCGCGTGCACAGGTGCTGGTGTGTGGTGCAAATCACTCATAGGGTGGCATCCCGGCGTCCGCAAGGAGCCTTCAGCCCGCTGTGCGGATGACATAGGCCCTGCCGCCGGTTAACAGTCATATGTCTCGGTGCGATTCGAATGCGGGCAATGACGTTGTTTGATCGGCACGCCAGCTCGCGTTCCAAGCGGTTTCACCTCAAGTCCCGAACCGGGGGAACCGGAACGGACAGCGGGGAAACCGCCACCGGGTCAATTCGTTGCGTTTGCACACGCTTTTCGGCGTTTGCATATGCGTTAACGACGTTGAACCGGAAGTCTCCGGATTGGCCTGAGCAGCCCCTCTCGAGACTTATTCGGCGTCGAGAATGGAAAGAGCCGGAGAGCCGCTACTCCGGCTCTTCTTCTTTTTTGGCGCATTCTCGACCGGGCCCGCCCGATCTCGTCTGCCCACACACCCAGGCAAGCTGCCGTCGCATGAAGGGTATCGGCGGGTGGCTCAAAGCCAACAGATAGCGCCCCCTTCGATATGAAGGATACGGTCCTGCGGCACGTCGAGTTGGGCGATGTTCTCGGGGCGCACGTCGTCTATGAGAAGCCCGCGCAAAGCCCTGCTGACGCCACCATGAGAAACGACGACGCAGGGCTCCCCCGTCAGGTCAGCAAGCCAATCCTCCAGGCGAAGCGTCAGATCGATGTAGTTCTCACCGCCCTGCGGCCGCCAATGGTAGGGATCGGCGGTCCGGGCGGCCAAGCCATGCGGATCGGTCATCGGCAGATCACTGGCGAGCTGTCCCTGCCAGTGCCCGTAGTTGAGCTCGACGAGCCTTGCGTCCACGCTGAAATCGTCGCGCGCGAGCCCCAACTCTTCACGCACGATGCGCATCGTCTCGAGCGTTCGGCCGAGCGGGCTTGAGACGAAATGCGCTTGTGCGATACCAGGCAGCAGGGCGCGCAGGGTCCGGCCGTTCCGCCGGGCTTGCGCACGCCCCTTCGCGTTGAGCGGTACGTCGGCCTGCCCTTGATAGCGGCGCGCCGCATTCCAATCTGTTTCGCCGTGCCGGATGAAGTAGATCGTCGGGTGAGGTCTCAACCAGGTTCGCCCTTGACCACGCTGATGTCAGGCGCATCCTCGTTCTTCATGCCCTGCACGTGATAACCCGAGTCGACGTGATGCACCTCGCCCGTCACGCCGCGCGACAGGTCCGACAATAGATATAAACCCGCGCCTCCGACGTCCTCAATGGTGATCGTGCGGCGCAACGGTGAATTGTACTCGTTCCAGCGCAGGATGTAGCGGAAGTCAGAAATGCCCGATGCCGCCAGCGTCTTGATGGGCCCCGCTGAAATGGCGTTGACGCGGATGTTGTTCTTGCCGAGGTCGGAAGCGAGATAGCGCACGCTGGCCTCCAGCGCTGCCTTTGCCACACCCATTACGTTGTAGTGCGGCATGACCTTCTCTGCACCGTAGTAGGTGAGCGTGACGAGCGAGCCGCCGTTCGTCATGAGCTTTTCGGCGCGCTGGGCCAGAGCCGTGAACGAGTAGCAGGAGATCAGCAGCGACTTGGAGAAATTCTCCTCGCTCGTGTCGACGTATCGGCCATCCAGCTCGTTCTTGTCGGCGAAAGCGATGGCGTGCACGAGAAAGTCGAGACGTCCCCACTTCTCCTTGATGGCTTCGAAAACCGCATCCATGGATGCCCGGTCCGTGACATCGCATGGCAGCACGATTTCCGAGCCGAGCTCCTTCGCCAGCGGCTCGACCCGCTTCTTCAGGGCATCGCCCTGATATGTGAATGCAATCTCAGCGCCTTGTGCAGCGCAGGCCTGGGCGATGCCCCAGGCGATCGATCGGTTATTGGCAACGCCCATGATCAGGCCGCGCTTGCCCGCCATAAGCGTGCCGGTGGCCACGGCGCTCTGCGCCCCGGGTGCAGTCATCAGCTAATGTCCCTGTTTTACGTCTTCTGGAGACCGGACTTCGGCGCGCATCCTACACAAAAGGGCCGGTCGGTCCAGATGGCCGCTCGGACAGCCGGCCCGACCCCGAGGCAGGCCGGAGGCGGAGATCAGCGCACACTCAATGATACATGAAAAAAAGCGATGGAAATTTAGCGCACTGGCCTGCGGGGGGGCAGCCTGCAGCCGCCCTTCCGCTCATGGTTTGGGCAGCCGCATGCTTATGATCTTCGAGCCTTGGGCCGGCCGAGCTGCCCAAGATGTGCTTTCGCTCAGCCCTGCAACTGCCACTGTCCCGTCGACAGGCGGCAGGCAATGCCCTCCGTTCGCTCCGAGTGCGACCACGATGTCAGTTCCACGATGACATGGCGGCAAATCTTCCCGTTGTCGTCCTTGAAGGAGGAGGTCGGCGTGATGACGCCGGACAGACGGCCGTGATACCGGTGCCAGACATATGTCGAGCCATCGTCGACTTCGCTGAGCGCCAGTTGCAGCGTCTCCAGGGTCGCGATCTCGTCGTTGAGGTCGAGCCGGGCGTTGGAGACCTGAAGCTCGGCGAACTTGGGCCGTGACCACAGCTTGCCTGAGCTGCCGTTGTCCGGGCAGGTACACTTTGCCCCGCCGGCCTGGTTTCCGGCGTCATCGGCGAGGGCAAAATCCGGGATCATGAGGATCGCGGCAACAAAAAACGTCGCTGTGGCAGCGAATGCCGTCAGCGGAAAGATCGAACTATTGGGACGCATCACACACCACGCGAACTGGAACAACGCAAGATACCGAACCGATCCAAGGGAACTGCGAGGATCGCTTCCAAGAATGGCTTGTTAGGGTTAATAGGCTCTGAACAATTGCTCGCGTGGCGCACGTGTTCGAATGAGAAATCGCCGACGCGGGATCGCGCTGATGATCGAGGATGAGCAAGTGACAGATCGTTCGGATACAGGCGACCCGGGATACTCAGAGATACCCCAGGCCGCGGACTTCGCAACGGCGGAGGATCCATTTGCGCTGTTCGTGCAATGGCTGGCGCTCGCCCAGGAGCGCGAGTTGAATGACGCCAATGCCATGGCCCTGGCGACCGCGGACAGCACCGGCATGCCAAACGTGCGTATGGTGCTTCTCAAGGGTGTCGATGTTGAGGGTCGCAACGACCGCGGTTTCGTCTTCTACACCAACCTTCAAAGCGCCAAGGGCCAGGAGCTGAAGGTTAATCCCAAGGCTGCATTGCTGTTCCACTGGAAGTCGCTGCGCCGGCAGGTCCGTGTCCGGGGCCACGTGAGGCCCGTCGACGAGGCCGAGGCGGACGCTTATTTTCAGTCACGGCACCGCCAGTCGCGCATCGGCGCCTGGGCGTCGGACCAGTCGCGCCCTCTGGAAAGCCGGTTTGCGCTGGAGAAGAAGGTGGCTTTGGCCGCTGCACGTTATTCTATCGGCGAGATCCCGCGCCCGCCGCATTGGTCGGGCTTTCGCATCACGCCCATAGCGATCGAGTTCTGGCATGATCGCCCGTTCCGTCTGCACGACCGGGTTGTCTTTCGCAGGACGGAGGCAGACGCAACGGCGCCGTGGCAACGTATCCACCTCTATCCCTGATGTATCGGCACGGGTTACAGCCGCTCTATTCTTTGTCTGATTCTCAGGTATGATCCGCGCCAATTCAGCTCCGGCACTCATTGAGCGATGCATGTTATCGGCAGTAAATTTGGCGCCGTGCCGCGCTCGGCGCATTGGAACGGCATCGCAGGTATAAACCTGAGGCGCAGCAGCTGCCCCGGCAGTGTCCGCACGAGGCAGATTGCGTTCTCGCGTCAGCTTCTCAGCTCGGTGATGGTGCGATGACGCTGGCAAAGGTCGAAGGAGCGTCGGCGCTGGCCCGCTGGACGGGCCGCGTGGCGCTTTTCTCGCTGGTGCTCGCGGTCGTCGCTATCGTCGGACATCGCTTCTTCGGCATGGCGACGCCTGTATTGCTGTCGCTGCTGATAGTGGCCTTTGCCGGTGCGATATTGGGTCTGGTGCTGGCCCTGTTTGCATCTGTGCGGATCTGGCGGAACGGCGGTACCGGCGTTGCCCGCATCGTCATCGCCATCGTCATCGCGCTCGGCATGAGCGCTTGGCCGCTTTCATTCTATCCGCAATTCAAGCGCCTGCCGATGCTCAACGATGTGACCACGGACACTGCCGATCCTCCGGGCTTTGCAACGCTCGCCAACGCGAGGAGCGGCACCGCAGCGAATGGCGTCAAATACAACCCGGGTTTGGCGGAACGTCAGCACCAGGCTTATCCCGACCTCAAGCCGATGCTCATCAATCGGTCGGTCGAGGAGACTTTCGATCTCGTCGTCAATGCGGTGCGTCGCCTGCGCATGCATATCGTGCGCGAGACACCGCCGGACGATCGGAACGGGGAGGGCAGCCTGGAGGCCGTGGACCGCACCTTGATCATGGGCTTCAACGATGACATTGCGGTGCGCGTGACGGGCAGCGATATCGGCTCGCGTGTCGACATTCGCTCAGCCTCCCGCTACGGCCGCCACGATCTGGGGCGCAACGTCGAGCGCGTGCGCGAGTTGATGCGAGAGATTGTCGCCAGACTGGAGTCCACAATCCCCGGTGCAGCGGAGAACCGGCGTCGGCGCAATCGCAATAGCGCAAAGCCTACCGCGCGGAAAGACGCTGATCGAAAGAGAGAGGCCCCTCACCGGTGATGATCTCGCGCTCGATCAGATGCTCGACGTGCGCCATCACAGAGAGCAGTGCTGCGGTATGCAGTTTCGGATCAAGGTTGTCGTAGATGAGCAAAGCTACGTCGCGCACGGTCTCCCGCCCATCGCGGATTGCCGCCACGATGGCCTGCTCGCGCCAGCGCCGGTGAAGAAGATAGGCCTTCACCATACGTGTGGCGTCCTCGATGCGTCCACCATGGCCGGGTAGATAAAGGCTCTCGCGGCGCTCCAACAGCAGGTGCAGCGAGTTCAGGTATTCGGCCATTCGTCCTTCCGGCGGCGCCACGACGGTTGTATTCCAGGCCATCACGTGGTCGCCTGAGAAGATGATGTCGCGTCCATTGAGCGCAAAGCAGATATGATCGGGTGCATGTCCGGGCGTATGCAGCGCTGAAAGCGTCCAGCCCGCGCCGGCAATCTCATCGGCATGCTGAAGCTCAATGTCCGGGGTGAAGTCGATGTCGACGAACTCCGTACCCGAAGGACTGCGCTCGATATTACCGCGCGCCGCACCCGTGCGCCGATAGCCGCACGTGATGGCACCAGTTGCCTCTTTCAGTGCCTGCACGTTGTCGACGTGATCGCGGTGGGTATGTGTGACGAGGATGTGCGAGATCGTCCGCCCGCGGGCCGCCTTGAGGATGTCTGCGATGTGCTTGTCGTCGCGTGGGCCCGGGTCGATGACCGCCAGTTCGGTCGAGCCGACGAGATATGTGTTGGTGCCCTTGAAGGTAAAGGGTCCGGGATTTTCACACACAAGCCGCACGACGTCCGGCGCGAGCGTCGAGGCGACGCCGTAGCTGAACTTCATGTCGGTCTTGAAGTCGAGATCGTTGGCCATGGGTCGTACGTATTCTGACTGCCGCGGAAAGGCGGGACCCGGCGGCGCCGTCCCGCCGGCCGGGGACCCCTATCAGGGTTTGCGGCTGGGCACCAGCATCTCGGGCGGTGCTTGGCGGCCAATCGAGGGCGCACCACCCCGATCGCGGGGCGGCCAGTTTAGCGGGCATTCACATGACGAACGTCACCGGAGGCGCAGCGTGCGCTATTTCGGTCCCTTCTCGAACTTGGGCAGGTCGGGACGTATCGGATGCCAGTCCGGCGCTGATCCCACCCAGAACTGCGCCAGCGGCTTGTAGAGCGAGGGGTCGTCCAGGCTTCCAGCCTTTATACTGACGATTTCCGGGAAGGCACTGTCCTCTGCGAACAGCGGCGTGCCGCAGTTGCTGCAAAAGTAGCGTCGCCGCCGGTTGCCGCTATCGGACTCGTTGTCGTAGTGCGCCGGCATGCCCTTTGTGATTTCGACTCCCTTCTTTCCCACCACGAAGACGTAGGCTGGCGCACCGCCGCTGACGTACTGGCAGTGCCGGCAATGGCAAGCCGCCGACGCCAATACTGGGCCATCGACGCGGTAACGGATGGCACCGCAAAGACATCCGCCGGCTGCGTGCATTTCCTGCATATGCGCTCCCGATCCCTAGTTTTATGCGTTGGCAAAAAAGCCTTTGCGGGCCGTCCGCCGCCGGCGCGTCCGCTTGTGAACCCAGGGGGTGACGGTAAGGTCGGACCGCGGCTCGTTGCCGTCAAGGCAAGTTCGTTCAATTGCATGATAGGCCAAACAAAATTTACATGAAAGAGGGCTGGGGGCACGGTGTATCGGTAGGCTGGGCGCCGGCATGCAAGCGCCCCGGGTCTGCGGTTGTCATCATCCGGTCTGGCAGCCGCACCCCAAGGGTATCCGAAAGGCTCACGCTGCACCTGTCAAAGCGTGGCGCAGCGCAGCAGCTACCAAATTTACCCGGGAGTGTCGCGGTACTGGAACCGACGGCGACAATATCGGAAAATGTTGAAGCGGCGCGGGCGCCTGCAAAGTTGGTGCGCAGCACTTGGCGTGACTGCCGGTAGAGCCCAAATGGAAAGCTGGAAGGCTTGAGGAGTGCAATGACGATGGCAACCATCGAGTGGCCGAAGTTCAATGACATCGAGAACGGAAAGCTTACTGCGGCTCGCCGTCAGGCGCATAACGCGGTTCACTGGCTGGTCCGCTTTGCCAATAGTTATATCGAGCCGGAGGATGGCAATGGCCACACGAGGCTCCTTTGGAACGCCCGCGACGGTGTCATCCAGACCAAGCCCTTCCTCGACGACTATTCGGTGGAACTGCGGGTCGGCCCTCTCGAGATGCAATTCCGGGAAGGCGACAAGCCGGTGCCGCACACGCTCGACTTCGAAGAGCGCACGCCTGCCCACGTCGAAGCCTGGGTTCTCGTCGAGTTGCTCCATCGTGGCATTGATCGGAACCGCTACAGCAAGTCGCTGCCCTACGCAGCCAACGACCTTATGACTGGCGACAGCGAGGACTTCGCGGCGGAAGCCTATCGGCGCGAGCTTGAGATCATCGACCAATGCTTCCGCTTGGGCACTGCGGTCATCCAGGCTGTGCGCCACAGTTTGGATGGAAGCGATGCCTCGGATGCACAGTTGTCGTGCTGGCCCGAGCCTTTCCAGATCGGCTTCGAAATCGGCTTGCCGCCGGGCAGCGGTTCCAAGCGCCTGCGCATCGGCGTCGCTCCTGGCGACGGCGTACGTGCCGAACCCTACTTCTTCGTAGGTGCCGAGCAGCAGGCGCAGACCGCAAGCTTCCCGCGCGAAAACGTGCTTTCGCTTCGCGACGTCGCCAGTGCCAACATGGATGTCGATGCCGCTGCCGCCGCGCTTGGAAAGATCGTCCAGGACGTCAAGCGCAAGCTTCTCGGGTGAGATATAGGCTCTCAAGCAAAGAGATAGGCTGACTACAGCGGTTGGTGCGAATCCTGAAGAGCCGGATCGATCCCAAAATGTGCGGCGGCTTCGCAAGAGCCGCATGCGCAAAGTCGGATGCTGGCGCGCAATCGCTGCCCGGTGAAGGCAATCTCTTAAAGCGCAAAATGAAAACGCCGCTCGATCGAGCGGCGTTTTCAATTTTTCAGCGAGACCTAGAGCTGTTTCGCTGAAGTGTGCAGCGATTCCGCGTGGAAAACATGCTCCAAACAAGGTGCTGGATCGCGTTCATGTTTCCGTCAAACATGGACGCGATCTATGGCAAGCGCCTCGAGCCTGATTGACTTCGATAGAAGCACTCATGCTTCTGTCCAATCCACGTCTGCTCAGTTCAAGCGCTCTGCTTTTGCATCTTGCGTTCGTCCTTCGTCTTGACGGCCACGTTCTTGACCGCACGCGGCTTCTGAGGTTCGACGACGTTTTCGCCCAGCAGCCGCCGCAACTCACCCGTCTTCTGCAGTTGCTTGGCAACGTTGACCATGACGCCAGCCATCGGCATCACGGTTTCGCCCTCGGCCCAGAACAGGCCGACTTCCTGGCTCATGACAGGGTCGATCAGGTCAAGCGCCTTGGTGCCAGCGTGAAGGCCCGGCATATGCGTGAAGTGTGTCGGAATAATCGTGCACAGCTCTGTGAACTGCACCTGGAACATCAGGTGAAGAATGGATTCCGATTCCACCTTTGGATTGGGTGTTACGCCAGCCTTCTTGAAGACGCGATCGACAAAGCGGCGTTCGTGCATGCTGGGGCGAAGCAGTGCCAGCGGCAGTCCGGCGGCTTCCTGCCAGGTGATCTCGGTGCGCCCGGCAAACTGAGGGATGTCGGGCACCAACAGGCTCAGTTTCTCGGTATAGATCGGCATCACGTTGCGGCGACCGAGGTCGGCGCGCTCGATGTAGGTCAATGCGCAGTCGAGCGTGAAGTTGTCGAGACCAAGCTTCATGGCCTCGTTGCCAATGAAGTGTACGTCGATGACAACGCCTGGATGCTCGTCGCGCACCATTTGCAGCAGAACCGGCAGCACTGGCGACATTGAGGGCATGGCGCCCATGCGTAACGAGCCGTGCAGATTCTTCTGCATCGATTTGATCTCGTCCTTCATCGCGTCGCAGTGAGAGATGATTCGCCGCGCCCAGTTCGTGACGCGCTCTCCCTCCGCGGTCAGGCCGTGGAAGCGTTGACCGCGCCCGCGCAGGAATATGGGGACGCCGAGTTCGAGTTCGAGTTGCTTGATGCCACTCGAAAGGCTGGGTTGTGTGACGCAGCATCGCGATGCGGCGCGGCCGAAGTGCTCTTCTTCCACGACCGCAACCAGATATTTGAACTGCCTGAGAAACAAGGGGCACCTCGTGTGTGAATGAATGGCGGCAATGCGATGGGTTAGGTCGAGCGCCGGTCTGATGTGTCAGACTGCCGCGCGGCATTTGACTAAAGTCAAATATAGCGGATAGCTATGAAGTCCGCCAGTTTGTATGTTCGGGTCGATCATAGGAATTGTCTATCTATTGTTAGGCAAAACGATATCGCCTCGGACTGGCGCCCGAAGCGCCCAATTGCGACACTGATCGCGTCAGGTCACGCCGGCGACGAGGCGGGTCGGGCCTGTCATGCGCAGGGGGGTACGCGTCACATCCGGGAGACCGCGCGGCGGGAGCGCGGGCTGCAGAATGACTTTTGCTGAAATGCTGCTTTACGGCGGTTTCGGATTGATGGCCGGCGGGTTGATCGGCTGCGTCGGCGTTGGGGGCGTAATTCTTGTGCCTGCGCTGGTTTACCTGGCGGGCATACCGATCAAGTTCGCGATAGCCGCCGCCATGTTCGCCTACCTGTTGTCGGGAGCCGTAGGCACGTTGGCCTTCGCGCGCAAGAAATCGATCCGGTGGAGTATGACAACACCGCTGTGGCTGGCCGCGATGCCGTCGGCACTGGCCGGCGCGCTGGCTGTCAACGCTGCACCCGGGCGCGTGCTTGAGCTCATCATTGCATTGTTGACCGCGGGCTCTGGCATCCAGGCGTTGTGGGGCAAGCCTCCCCCGGCCGATGCCGCGAGCAAGGAAGTTTCCAATGGCTATCTCGGGATGGCGGGCGGTGTGACGGGCTTCCTGTCCGCACTCACCGGCACCGGTGGCCCGCTCGTTCTCATCCCGATTCTGATGTGGGTGCACGTTCCCGTCCTGACGGCCATAGGCCTGGCACAGGCAATCCAGTTGCCGATCGCCGTTCTTGCGACCGCAGGCAACTATTACGCCGAAACACTCCATGTTTCCCTGGGCTTGATCATTGGACTTGGCATCGTCTTCGGCACTTGGGGCGGAGCGTGGCTGGCTCATGTCCTGCCGCGCGAAATGCTGCGGCGCATCGTTGCTGCGCTGCTGGCGCTCGTCGGCGGCTCCATTCTGGCGAAGTTGTCCGTAGGGCTCTTGTAGTGAAACCCGTTTGTTCGATGAGGCGGCAATGGGCTTCGATCGAGCCAGCATCAAAGCCGATTACGGCGATCCGGTAGCCGAGGCCGTTTCCTGCCGTACGGCGACAGCGCTGTTCGATTTCTCCTTCATGGCGCGCGCCATCCTCACCGGGCCTGGCGCTGTGCGCGCCATAGGAAAGCTGACGCAGCGGCGTATCGCGGATCTGCCCGTTGGCCGCATACGCTACAGCGTGCGCGAGACGCCAGAGGGGTATCTCGCCGCCGATTTGACGGTGTGGCGCATTGGCAGCCAGACCTGGGAAGTCATGAGCGGCCGCCGAGTAGATATTGCCGATCTCGTCGCAGTATGTGCCGCTGACGGTTCGGTCGAAGTCCGCGATCTCACACCGCAAACACGAATCTATGCCGTCCAGGGTCCTCGGTCGCTCGACGCCCTGCGCCCGCTGTTGTCGCCACAAGCGGCCCGGCAGCTTGCAGCTCTGCCCTATTACGCCACCGGCGATTTCCTGCTCGGCGGCATGCCGGCCCGGATCGGCCGCCTCGGGTATACGGGGGAGCGCGGGTTCGAGCTGGTCATGTCGGCAACCGATGGGCAGGCGATGTGGCAATTGCTCGCCGAGCGCGCCCGTCCAGCCGGCTTCATTGCCGCCGACATGTTGCGCATCGAGGCCGGATTCGTTCTCTTCGCCAACGAGTTCCGCGTGCCCGTCACTGCTGCGGAGGCCGGACTCGGCACTTTCGCTGACGCTGGTTCCACAAGCGACGCTGGCTCTACAAGCGATTTCAATCCGCGCACCATGCACCACGAATTGAGCCTCGTCGCGTTTCGTGCAGCAACGGACGCCGACGTTGCCCTGTTTCAGCCGCAACCCTCCGTGGCCCGACCGCAGCGTGACAATGAGTTGATCGTCACCTCCGCCTGCAAGAGCATCGCGGCCGGGGGTGTGCTGGGGCTGGGATATGTCCGAATCAAGCAGGGCCGCACCGTCGCGCTGCGTGATCCCACCGATACCTTCCGCGGAATCGAACTCGTTTCCCGCCCCTATTATGATCCCGAAAAACGCCGCCCGCGCGCGCCTTGGGATGGCGGTAGTGCCGGGTCATAGGTTCGAGCGAACGCCTCATAGCTTCTGCTCATTTGACTAAGCACCCCTCGACGACGCCCATAGTGTAACGGTTCGGCGCGCATCCGACGACGGGGGCGCGTGCTTGGCCGCATCGAATTAAGCAACACAATCAGGAAGTCTCTGGGAGAAACGCCATGGCGGAGCAGGCGAAACGCAAGAAAGTAACCATCAATACTCTGATGGCGAAAAAGAAGAAGGGCGAGCCGATCACCCAGCTCGCGGCGTATGACTACCGCACCGCTGTCGTGGCGGATCGGTTGGGAATGGACATTCTGTGCGTTTCTGATACCGGCGGAATGATTCTGTTCGGACATCAGAGCACGGTGACGGTCAGCTTCCAGGAAGTCATGCTGATGTCGCAGGCGATCGACCGCGGCTCCAAGTATGGCCTCCGCATGGTCGACATGCCCTATTGGAGCTTCCATGTCTCCAAGGAGCAGGCGATCGAGAACGCCGGCCGCTTCGTGCACGAGGCGAATGCCGAAGTGATGAAGTGCGAGGGTAATCGCCATCACGCCCCCAATATCGAGGCGATCGTCAATGCGGGCATCCCGGTGCAGGGCCACATCGGCATCACCCCGATGCGCATGCCGCAGCTCGGTGGCTTCATCGCTCAGGGCAAGACCGCCAAGCGTGCGCAGGAGCTGATCGACGACGCCAAGGCGATGTACGACGCCGGCTGCTTCTCGATCCTGTGCGAGGTGACGACTTCCGAGGTCGCTGAGTACCTGGCTGAAACACTTCCCATCCCCATCATCAGCCTTGGAGCGGGCAATCGCGCCGACGGCGTGCACATCATCTCCTCTGACCTGTTCCACCTGTGGGAAGAGCATGTGCCCAAGCACTCGCGCATTTACACCGACCTGATCCCGATCATGGAAGATGTGATCTCGCGCTACATGAAGGATGTCGTCGACCGCGACTATCCCGGCCCCAAAGAGACGATCAGCATGGCAGAGGACGAACTCCTGGAGTTCGCAAAGGCCATGAAGTGGGAGCGCAAGATCGACGAGGTCAAGTCCGGTAAGAAAAAGGCCAGCTGACCGTATCGACGCGAATTGCCCCGCCCAAGATGGTGGGGAACCTGAACTTATCTCAACCTGCGCTCACGCCGGTGCCCTGCGGCGGAGCGCAGGTTTTTTTATTTATCGAGCACGAATGCGTTGCGACAATCGCATGCCGAATGTGTTTGATTGGCTGATATGGCAGTGCTCACGCCCCCGCCGGGAGCCGTGATCGAGGTTCTGAAACAAACAGAGAGCGGGTCACCACGGTTAGACGTGATTCGATCAAACCTGACCTGACCGGCTCTCATCGCCGCATCGGGTTTGTCAGCGCCAAACGTGCAATTTTTGGCTTGCAAAAGAAGAAGCTCCGGAGCCGCAGAGCGTTCCGGAGCAAGGCCCACCTTCGGGAAGGTCAGTGCATGGTGCTGGGGTAACAACAATGGCGCAGGACATTCGCCCAGGCACTGCTGTTCTAGCGATCAGCCACCGAAGCTGCTGATTGCGATGGTCACGATGCCGACCAGCAGCAAAGCTGCGAGTGGCCATGCAAGCGGAACGCCTGTCGATGCCCGCTGGCAATCGTAGGCAAGCATGCAGTCCGAGCAGCCGCCAGGAACGGCCGACTTGCAGGCGGGTGAGCTGCAGTGCTGGAGGGTTTGTTCGGTAGACATGGCATTATCCTCTGACGTTTGATCCGCTTGGGTCCCCGCTCTGGAGCAGCGCGCAAATCGCGCTGACGGGGCGGGTGAAGCACGATTGCTGTTCGATAGATGCAGTCTAAAACGAGCAGCAAAATACGATTTGACGGAAATCAAGCGTAAAGAGGCATCGAAAAGAATATTTTGTCGCACCGAAAATAAAAAGAGACGCCCGGCAAAGTCATTTGCCGGGCGTCTGCTATTCACGAATGTATTCGATCAATAATGGCCATCGCTATTCGATGTTTTGCGCCATCTATGATCGGGTGGCTGCCTAGTCCTTGATCGGTTGGCAATTATCCATGCAACGCACGGCCTTGGTGTCGGGCCGGTCGTCGACTATGAAGCCGTCACGATTGGGCATCTTGATTGCCGTAAGCGACTTGGCATCCATCACGGCATCGGCCGGCACCAGCTTATTGAGACTCAGGATATACGCCGAAAGCGCATAAACCTCGTCATTGGTAAGGCTTTCGGGTGCCGTCATCGGCATTGCCCGGCGGATGTAGTCGAACAGGATCGGCGCGTAGGGATACATGCTGCCCGGTGTCAGGACACGCTTGTCGGTCGTAAACGATCCGATTCCACCCACCATCGAGCCGTACATCGGCCCGCCGGCAGCCTTCTCGCCGTGGCAGACGACACACTTCTCCACGAAGATCTTCTCGCCGTCGGCAACGCTTCCCTTTCCTTCGGGCAAGCCCTTGCCGTCGGATGTCGAGATGTCGATATCCCACGGCGCGATTTCCTCGGCGGTGACCGGAGCACCCACCTTGAAATCGGCCTGCGAAAGGGCGAGCGCCGAGCACGCGCCGAAGCTGGCGCCAAGTGCCAGGGCAAATGCGCCGGCAGCTGTACGTTTCACATCAAGCAATCGCATTGGCAACCTCCCCCGAAGGAGCGATCGACCACGGGAAGATCGCGTTGTGATGTTGGACGAAACCGGTGAGCGCACGCACCTTCTCGATGTCGGCAACGGTCGGCTGAACATAGCCAGTGCTGTCGACAGCGCGGCTGGCGATCTTGGCCGGCCCTCCGTCCCAGTTCCACAGGTAGCGGAACCGCGTCAGGCAACGATCGAGAACCGGCTCTTCGAGTTTCGCCTCCTGCCACGTTTTGCCGCCGTCGGTGGTGACGTCGACATGCTTGATGCTGCCGTTACCGGACCAAGCAAAGCCTTCGATCTCGTAGACACCTGGTCCATACTTCAGCTTCATGCCGCCTGACGGCTTGGTGATGACCGATTTGCATTCCATCACCATGCTGAACTGGCGCCACTTTCCGTTCGGCATCGGATCGGTGTAGCGGGCCGTTTCGCTGCGCAGGTGCCAGGGCTTGTCGGACACCTTGATGCGGCGCAGCCACTTCACCGAGACATTGCCTTCCCAGCCCGGAATGAAGGCGCGAAGCGGATAGCCGTTCTCCGGCCGCAACATTTCGCCATTCATGCCGTAGACGACCATCGCGTCCGTCATCGCCTTGTCGATCGGTATCGAGCGGGCATGTGCGGAGCCGTCAGCACCCTCGAACAGCAGCCATTTCGCACCGTCTGCGATGCCGACGCGCTCCAAGAGCCACGACAGCGGCACACCCGTCCATTGCGCGCAGCTCAACAGGCCGTGTGTCTGCTGCACGGTCTTCGATTTGGGCGCCTTCCAGTCGGTCAGGCCGTTGCCGGAGCACTCCATGAAGTGGAACTTCGACACAGCCGGCAGCCGCAGAATGTCGTCCATCGAGAACTTCATCGGCTGCTTGACCATACCGTGCAGTACGAGCATGTGCTTGGCCGGGTCGATATCCGGCACGCCGGCGTGATGACGTTCATAGACAAGACCGTTGGGCGTGATGATGCCGATCTGGTTTTGGATCGGCGTCATGCTCCAGTCGGACCACTTCTGCTTGTTAACAAGAACATCGGAGCGGTTGCGGGTGACATGCGCCTCGTACTTTGAAGGCATGCCATACGCCTTCAGCTCCATCTCCCGGCCCATCTCCTTGTTCGACTCTGGGACGTCAAGCTTCGCCGCGTGCGCTGATAAGCTGGTTCCGGCGGCGGCTCCGGCAAACACCAGACCTCCTTTAAGGAAGTTTCGGCGTGCCTGTGAGCCAGGAGCGTTGTGCGATCCGGACTCTACGTCCTCGCCCCCGCGCCTCGTTGGTTTGCGGTGATCCATTTGGGTTCCTCTCGAATTATTTCTAGGGCCGCAATGATTTCTCGGAGTACGATGGCTCGGCCGCAAGATGGTGCCGTTCCATGCATCCTCCCAGGTGGGAGAGAACATTCTTGCGATGTCGTCTCCCTTGGGTGACGCGCAATCTGGGCGCATAAGGCCGTTTGCGAAATCACTCCCCCTGTTCCTGCTTGGCGGATGCCCTGCAGGTCATTGCACACAGGGTCAACTCAAGGCCGATAGTACGCTGCCCGCCGCGACATCGCGCCAAGCGAACGAACCAACTTCTGCAGTTACACACCCGGTTCTGCAGGCGCGCATCTCCCATGAGTCTCGTTTTCGGGTTTTCGAACTGACCGCAATCCCCGAATGTCGTGCTTTGAACAAAGATCGGCCAGTTTGCAGAGCGTATAGCCGGTCCGCATTGACTCAAGCAGTTTTGGGCTATCGTTCAATAGGATCCGATTATGATCGTTCGGATGAAATGAGATTTGCACGCATTGTCGCCGGGGTGGAGCAGGTCTGGTTCTGTTGGGCTTGGGTTCACATAGATCCCTGCGGCTTCTTCGAGCTCAATCGTTGACGTGTCCGATTGATGCCGTCGCTGGGAACGAAAATCCTTCCTTCTCAGTCGTTCAGACGCTTGAGCATGTTGAGCTGAAGTGTGCAGCGGTTCAGCGTGAAAATATGCTCGAAACAAGGTGTTGGATCGCGTTCATGTTTCCGTCAAGCATGAACGCGATCTAAGGCACTGTTCGACCGAACGCCGGCGCCATGCGCGTGTCACAAATGCCAGGAGAATCACGAGTAACGGTCCGGCAAGCAGATTGAGTAGCGTGAGCCGCCATCCCAGGCTTTCGACATCTTCGCGCATGGACTGCCTGAGCGCCCGGAGCTGACGACGATAAGGCAGCAATGCACGCCGGAGTTCTGTCACTTTGTTCTGAACGTCGTCTGGAAGCTCAGAGAGCTTCTTGGTTCCCGAGATTTCCAGCACCTTGCGGACGTTGTCCTCGACCCGGCCGATCTTGCCGAGCAACTCCGTTTCCTTCTCATGATAGCGTTCCTGCGCCTCCGATAGCATCTGCGAGACGCGCACGAATGGCCGCGTGAGCTGGCCGCGCGAGCGAATGCCGGCGAGTCCGCTCCGCCCTGCCGCGATTTCCAGGATGTTGGAGAGCGCTGCGATGTTGTCATTCAACGGACGCGCGAGATGGCGTCCGTCGCTGCCGCTGCCGGTGAGCGTTAGCGGATCGAAAATCCAGTCGACATCGGCGATTGCAAAAATGCGCGCCGCGGTTGTTTCCGATGGGCCGTTGTCGGATCTGTTCGATGTGGGCGGATAGGCACTGGAGATATGTCCCGAGATTGCCGCAACGATAACACGCCTACCCTCATTGGCTTGCAGTTGCGATGCAAGTGTTTGCGGATTGCCGTCCTTGAAAGCGTCGCGTGGCAGAGATCCTGCCTGCTCCGTTGTTGTTACCAGAGCTGTCGTGCGCTCCGGCGCAAGCAGTGTGAATGCGCCGGCTTCTGCGAATGCCAATTCGTTGAGGCCGGCCACGGCCGGATGTGTGGCGGAAAACTGCGGCCTGCGCACGCGCAGCCAGAAAGGATAGAGGAATCTCTGGTCGCCTGCGCCCACGGTCGAAGCCAGCGACGTGTCGCCAACCACCTCCTTGCCCTCGTAGCGCAGGCCATAGGCAGCCAGCAGGTCGGAGATGTCGTTGACGTCCTTGCCGGGCTCCGGATTGACCACGTTGGAGCCGGTGTTGAACCGGACGAACGGATCGAGCATCACCACGAGCCCGCGATCGGCCATGGCGTGACGATCGATCGCCTGTAGCATTGAAGGCTTGAGGATGGTTGCGTCGATCACCACCAGTGCATCGAGCCCATCGGGCAGGGTATCGGCGAAGTGTGGGATGATGGCGACGTCGTATTCACGCTTGATCTCCTCCAGGATCGCCAGCCCCTCGCGCGGCGTGGTCGTGTTGCTGGGAGCGAGCAGCGGCGAGATGATTCCGATCCGTGGGGCTTTGCTCCGGCCAAGCCCCGCCAGCGTCAAGGCGATGTCGTACTCCATGACAGATGCGCGATCTGGCGCGAAATAGGCGATTGCCTTTTGTCGCTCTCCATGCGCGAACGACGCCCCCAGCATGAAATTGCCGCCCGACGACAATGATACGCTCTCCACGCCCTTGAGCCGCGCTTCGTCCTCGTCCGGCGTGTCGGGAGCGGGATCATGTACACTGACCGAGATGCGTCCGCCCGATGCCCCGGCAATGCGGCGCAGCAACCGGCCAACGCGGGCCGCGTGCTGGCGAACCGCCGCCGGCACCTCTGCATTCGACGCGCTCCAGTAGAAGTCTATGTGCGTGCCATCGGGCGCCGAAGCTGCAACAACGCGTGTTTCCGGGTGCAGCGTGAATTCCCGCTCCTCAGTGAGGTCGAGACCGGCATCGAGATCGAGTGCAATGGCGAGAACCACACCCGCCGCCAGCAACCAGCCGACGGCGCGTAACGCCCGTTGCAAGAGGACCTCGCGATGCATCGGCGCACCGGTCCTGCGGCGTTGCTCGACAAGGAAGGCTGTAACCGCCAGCGCCAACACCGTCACGATCGCCACGTAGACGAGCCCGGCGAAAGGAATTCGCCCGCTCGCCATCTCGGACATCCAAAATCCTGGAGTGAGTTTCGGCACGATGTCGATCAAAGGCTCAGCCGAGGTGCCGCGTAAGACACCGGCGACTGCGTCGCTCCCGCCGAGCTGAAGCGTCATGAGCGCCAACGCACCAATCACGTATCCGCCGATCTGATCGCGCGTGGCAGCGGCAGCGGCGAGTGCGATCGCGTAACTGACAGCGAGAAAACAGGCCGCGCCTATGTATCCGGCGAACGCTGCTCCGCCATCGAGGTCGCCGAGATAGGCCATCGTCGCAGGAAACGGGAAGGTCAGCGCAAACGTCGCCAACAGAACGAGCAGGCCCGCCGCCCAGGTGCCGGTCACGACGGCAGCGGAAGATACCGGCAGGCTGGCCAGGAGTTCCATCCGGCGATCGCCCGGCGTATCGGCGAAGGCCTGCATCGCAAGTGCTGGAACAAACACCACCGCGAGCCAGGGAAAGAACGTCCATTGCAGGTCGAGAGAAGTAACGTCGGTCTGGTAGACGCGCCCGACGAGAAAGATCGCCATCGCGAGGGCAACCAGGAATGCAGCTTGAAAAAGCGGCGTCATCAATCCCGACGCAAGCTGCCGAAAGACATTCCGCGCCACGGCATATGTACCGCGCGCGAATGCGCGGGCCGCGCCGCCATCGACCACGGAAGGTGCCTCGTTGCCAGATTTCATGATGCGATCTGCGCCGCCATGGCGCCCTCGGCTCCCCTCGTCAGGCGCTCGAACGCGGGACCAAGTCGGCCCGATGCATCGGCAAGGTCCGAGGTCCTGGCATCCGCGATCACGCGTCCGTTGGCGATCATGATCAATCGGTCGCACAGCGTCTCGGCTTCTTCCAGGATATGTGTGCTGATCAGCATCGCTTTGTTTTCCGATAAGGACGTCAGCAGGCTGCGCAACGCGATCTTCTGGTTGGGATCGAGGCCGTCCGTCGGCTCGTCGAGGATCAATACCGGTGGATCGTGGATCAGCGCCTGTGCGAGCCAGGCACGCTGACGCCAGCCTTTGGAAAGCGCTCCCAGCGGGCGACGCACTGCCGGACCGAGCGACAGCGTCTCGGTGATGCGTGCAACCGCCCGATTGCGCGCGCAGCCCGTAAAGCCACGTGCTTCTGCCGCAAACATCAGGAATTCGGCGACTGTGAGCGAGCTGAAGCCATTTGCCGCTTCGGGCAGATAGCCGAGCGCAGTGCAAGCTTGCGGCGCGCACGCCACCACGTCAGCTCCTGCGATCCGCGCCCGCCCGCCATCCGGCACCAGCGTTCCTGCCAGCATGCGCAGCGTCGTCGACTTGCCCGCGCCATTGGCGCCGAGAACGCCGACGCGCTCGCCACGTGCAACAGTGAACGAAATGCCGCGCACCGCTGCCACAGAGGCAAACGACTTTTGAAGATCCTCTGCCTCGATCAGCATGGTGGGTGTGGTCTGCTCCGGTCGGGTAAGGCGGTGCGGCCATCAGCGCACATCGCTGTTATTGCCCGGAAAGGAACCCCGCGGCAATGAACAGGAATATGCTGGCTATCGTGAGGGCGTAACCGGCCACGGTCAAGTATTGCGCACTGGTGCGCGGCGGGGCCTTGGGATCGGGACTGGCGGCCAGTGCGCCCGCAGATACGAGCAACGCACCCGTGATGGCGAGCACCGCGACGACGGGCCTTTGTGCGGCACTGGCGAGCAATTCTAACATTGGAATGTCTGTTGCCTTGGTTGCGTAATCGTTTGGGCCCGCCATGTTGGCTGGCCCGCGCCGGGGTCCCCCAGCCGGCGCGCGCCCCGCCGGCCGCGACGCATGCAAGACGCCCTGCATGCGCCGCGGCGTGGCGGATTTTTCGTGTCAGTGTCCGCCCGGGTTCGAATAGCTCTGGGCGAAGTTCGACCCTGCCGACGGTGAACGGAAGCTCTTCATCGCCTCCTCGTGCAGCAATTCCATGGCGTCACGCTTGTAGGCGTAGGCTTCACTGGAGTTCAGCATCGAGTAATGCCGCGGACGCGGCAGGTCGATCTCCAGAACCTTGCGCACCGACGCCGGACGGTTCGACAGGATCACCAGACGGTCAGCGAGGAAGATTGCCTCGTCGATCTCCGATGTGACGAACAGATTGGTTCGCCGGTTCTCCTCGAACAGCCTCAGGAAGAATTCCTGCATAAGGCCGCGCGACATGGCGTCGAGACCGCGGAACGGCTCGTCCATGATCATGATGCGCGGCTCGTTGATGAGCGCACGCGCAAGCTCGGCACGCCGCTGCATACCGCCCGAAAGCTGCAGCGGGTATTTGTGCATGAACTCGCCCAGGCCCACCTTGACCAGCAGCCGCTTGGCTTCGTCGTCGAGGGCCTTGCCCCGCAGATCGCCACGCAGCTTCGGCCCGAACACCACGTTCTGGTATGTCGTCTGCCACGGAATGAGCGCGGTTTCCTGGAACACTACCATGCGGTCTTTGGCAGGCCCGGTTACGGGCTTGCCGTCGATCAGGACCTGTCCCGTATCGGGTTTCTCGAAACCTGCAATCAGGTTGACGAGCGTAGACTTGCCGCAGCCCGACGGGCCCACGACCACCGTGAGTTTTCCCGGAGGGATGTCGAGCGAGAGATCCGAAATGACATGCTGGATGTCCCATTCATCGCCGTAGGCCTTGGAGATATTGCGGACTTGCAGGTGGCTTTTGCCCGCCGTGTGCGGGTCGGCCGCCCCCTTGTCCGTGGTTGTGGTCGCTGTCATTGGCGTTGAAGCCTTTCTCGATTGCGAATGCGTCTGCTCAGGTGTTGGCGGTCGGGATGTTGTCCTGGGGATCAGAACAGGCGGCGCCATGGCATCAGCACATCACCCAGCCAGCGGATTGCGCTGGACGAGATATAGCCGGCAATGCCGATCGAGATCATGCCGACCACTACCTGCTCGAGCGAACCGCCCATGTATGAGTTCCAGATGAAGAAGCCGAGGCCACCACCGCCCTGTGTGCCGCCGCCGGAGATCATTTCCGCGGCAAGCACCACTTCCCAGGTGATGCCCATACCGACGGCCGCACCGGTGAAGATCGAAGGCAGTGTGCCGGGCAGGATGATTTTGGAGAACAGGTCCCACTGTGTTGCACCCATCGACTGGGCCGCACGCAGATAGCGCACGTCGATCGTACGCGCACCGCCAAGCACGTTGATGACGATCGTGAAGAACGCGCCAAGGAACGTCACGAAGGCAATCGACATCTCGTTGGTCGGCCAGAAGATGAGAGAAGCGGGGACCCAGGCCAACGGCGGGATGGGACGCAGGATTTCAAAAGGCGGGAAGAAAAGATCGCGGAAATACTTGTTGACCGCGAGCGCAAGCCCGAATGGGATGCCCAGGATCATCGCTACGCCGAAGCCTATCATGACGCGCTTGAAGCTCTGGATCCAACTGTCCCAGTAGCCAGGCTGCGGCAGGATTTCCAGCCAAGCTTTGAATACGGTAGTTGGTGGAGGAATGAGGCCGACGAACGGCAGCGTCCACTCCTTGCCGAACCAGTCGTCGAATCGTGCGCCGATCTCCCAGATAAGCAGGAAGATGGCGATCGCCAGCATGCCCCGCCACAGCGACGGGTTTTCCAACATTTTCGCAAGTTTCGACTTGCGTCGTACCACAGGTGGAGCTGTGTGTGATTGTGCAACGTTCGCCATGTTCGCCTGTTTCGCTGTTTCCTTGGCCGCCTTCGCTCGACGACCACATGTCTGTGAATTGACTCGATTATCTCAAGCGAGCTCGCGTTCGCCTGCCTGGAAGGCTTTCACGGCCTCCTCGTGAACGGCTTCGTTCACTTCTGCCATGAGTGTGCGGAACGTCTCAGACGAGAGGCTCTCGTAGGTGCGTGGCCTTGGGATCGTCACGTCGACCGTCTTTTTCAGGCTGCACGGGCGCGTGGTGACAATATGCACCTTGTCGCCAAGGAAGATCGCCTCTTCCAGATCGTGCGTGATGAAGAAGATCGTGACTTTCGTGCGATCGTAGGTCTCCAGGAGCGATTCGTGCATGATCGACTTTGTCAGCGCGTCCATGGCCCGGTATGGCTCATCGAGCAGCAGGACCTTGGGCTCGTTGATCAACGCGCGGACGATCTCCGCGCGCCGCGCCATGCCCGAGGAGACCTCGCCGGGATACTTATCGCCGAAATCTCCCAGACCGGCTTCCGCAAGCATGTGGTAGGCCTTCTCCTTTGCTTCGGCCTTGCGCATGCGTCCCTGCACGATCGGACCGTAGGCCACGTTCTCAGCCAGCGTCTTCCACGGGAAAAGAGCACCGTTCTGAAACACAACCATTCGGTCGGCGCCCTGGCTGGCCTTGGGTTTTCCAGGGCCGCAAAGCAGTTCGTTGTCGAGCAGGATTTCACCCGACGTGATCGAGTGGAACCCCGCGATTGCATTGAGCAAGGTCGTCTTGCCGCAGCCGGACGGCCCGACAATCATGCAAACCTCGCCTGCGGCGATTTCCATCGAGCAATCGTTGACGGCGCAAACATTGACGCCTTCCGGGTCGTAGATCTTCGTGAGGTTGCGGATCGAGATGGAACCACCCATCGGCGCTCCGTTGCCGGTTGCGGCTGCTGGGCTGGCTGTGGGTTTTGTGTTCATCGTCATATCGTTCATGTGACCAATTGTTCCTTGAGTGAGCGGGTCCTCAGCGGCCCTGGAGGGCGAGCGCCTTGACGTGCCACTGCATGAGGCGGTTGCCGGCGATGCGAACGAGGACGGAGGTGAACCAGCCGACGAAGCCAAGCGTGATCATTCCGATCACCATCGGGACGGTAACGCTGTTGACGTAGGAATCGACGATCAGGTAGCCAAGTCCGTGGTCTCCCGAGACCATTTCGGCAGCGACGAGCGAGAACCAGGCAACGCCGATCGAGATCTGCAAGCCGGTGAAGACGTAGGGCAGTGCGCCGGGCACAACGACGTTCTTGAAGATGTCCCAGTTGCTCGACCCCAGGCAGCCTGCCGCGCGGAAATAGGATTCGTCGATCGATTGCACGCCAAGCATCGTGTTGAGAGTAGTGACGAACAGCGAGGCGAGCGTGGCAAGGAAGAGCACGGGACCTTCGAAGCCCGGGAACATCAGGATGGCGAGCGGCACCCATGCGAGAATCGGGATCGGCCGCAGCGTCTCGAGGATCGGGAAGGTGTAGTCGCGAACGGTCTTTGACCACCCCATGAACAGACCAAGCGGGACGCCGATGCCGGTAGCCAGCGTGAATGCGATCAAGATGCGCCGGCAGCTGACGAGGATGTGGGTATAGTAGGCCTCGGTGAAGAGCGAGATGCCCTGGAATGGCGTTCGCGAAAACCAATCCTGCGCGACCGCGACAGGGCCGGGAATCTTATCAAAGCGATCAACCTTCAGGCCTTCACAAAGCAACCAGTAAGTAAAAAGCCAGAGAAAGATCCCCAAGACCGTGAGATACGGCCTCGGCGTCGAAAGCGACTTCTTGAAGTGGTACCAGTAGAGTGCTAGCCCGGTCGGCGCCTGCATTTTCTCAGGCGAGGCATCGGTTGTTGTAAGAGTGGTCATGGATGGACGGTCCCTGCCTTTGGAGGCGGCGAATTTCTTGACGATGATTCCGCAAGCTCGCATGGCGCCCAACCTGGGCATCATGATTGCGAGTCCCGACACCTGGCCGGCCACACATTGCGGCATGATGTATGCGTTCTAGGGCCGAGAAGCGTGGCTTGACCGTTCCGGTCAAAGCCACGCCACTCTTGTAATCCAGTCGCTACTTGAATGCGGACGATGGCTGGCCGTTGACGACTCCGATTGGAGACGTCAAGCCGCGCTCCTTGAGCACTTCCTCTGCAAATTGCGACATGATGCCATCCGGACGAATGGTCTCTGCCGCCGCAGGCTTCTTTTCAAGGCTGTAAAGGAACGCTGTTGCGTCCTTAAGCAGCGATTTCACACGGTCGTTGATGGTGAAATCCAACTGCACTTTGACCGTATTCTCGGGCGGACCATAAAGCGATGCCCAGAGTACCTTGCGGTCAATTTTCTCCGTCTGAGATTCTGCGAGCTTGGAGACTTCCTCTGCGTTTTTCAAATCTGCAAGGAAGAGCTGTGAATCCAGTTCGGACTTGAGCCAGCCCTTGACGACATCGGGCCGCTGTTCGATGAGCGAATTTAGCATGATCAAAAGGCCGCCATCGAGCGCGTCGAAATCCTCGCCCGATGCAACCCGTCTTGCCAGCCCAGCAGCTTCCATCTTCGTTGCGGTCGGTTCCCAGATAACCGACGCATCGAGCTTACCCGCACGGAAATTCGTGGTGATCACCTCGATGTTCTGGTTGAGATAGGAGCCTGGCTTGATGCCCGCCTTCTGGAAGGCAACCCGAGCGAACCGATCCGTGCAAGACCCGTGCGGAGACGATGTGATCTTTCCATCCATCCACTTCACTGCATCGACGCCGTTGGCAAACTTGGGGGCGTCATTGCGAACAAGAAAGATGTTGCACTGCTGCTTCGAGGTACCCAGTGCGGCGACGATCCGGATGTCGGTGCCGCCACGATCGGGAAGATTGCGGAACGTCGCCGCGATACCCGGCATGTCGCCCACATAGCCGATGTGCTGTTTCTCGCCGGTCATCGCATTGACGATGATCGCGCCTTGTAGACCGACCTGGAATTCCGCAGTCGATCCTTCCGGAAGGTACTTCTTCCAGAACTGCTTCCCGTTATTGACGACGCCAGACCACGATTCCGTATAGTAGGGCTGATAGCCGACGACGAGACTGACCTTTTCGCCATCCTTGCCGAAACTGGGCGCGGCCTGCGCCGTGAGCGGCGCAGCCACCAGGGCTGCCACGGCAGCCGCTCCGATACCAAGTGTTGCGTGCAATCGCATATGCGCTTCCTCCCGAAGCTTTGTAGTTGAACCCGGGACCTTTAACGGTGCCTCTTGGTTTTGCGATGCTTGTGGACCGGTCTTTTATTCGTATTCCCGTCGCCACAGCAGCTTTTCGACTTGTAATTGCTTGGTTTTTCTTAAGTTCTCCCTCCTGAAGTGCTGGCAAGCGCCCGTTCCGGCTAATCCGAAGTGAGCGCTTTTCTTGCGCGTCGCCAAGCACGCCCAACGGCTGCGGCAGGGTCATGGCAACTTGTCGCAGCTATAATGGCACGCTGCAAACCCCTCATTGTAAAATCGTTCGTGTTGATGCTGTGATGCCTACAACCTATCAAAGCGACGTCTTGCTCGGGTTGACCCTCACATAACTAGATTTATCCTCAAAAATAGCATAATAATTTAGTATCCGGCTCGGGGTCCCGGCATTGCCATTTCACGGCCGCCGAAGGTCGAGTGCGCGCTGTTCCGGCCTCATTTCAGCGCCGTCCGACTCGCCATCGTAATTAGTAGGTTCGATCACGTGATAGGAAGTTTTGATTGTTTTCATCAATCATCGCTGTGGCACAGTAACCCTCAGAATTCACGTAGCAGCCCCGTCTTTTCGGACCTGCCGGGACGGGCAAGACGATCATGTCGGCGCAACTTGAGGCGTCCGACGCCTTGAACTCCCGACGCCGAAGCGGCTGCCGTGAGGATTACATCCCAAACGTAAAATCCGCCAATCAGGAGAGCGGATCCAGGAGGAGGTAGACGAATGCCAGCGAGGAATCACAGCCAATGGCTCGCTAAGCCCAAGCTCGAGGGAGGAGAGTGGATCGATAGCCGGGTCTACTCCGATCAGGAGATCTTCGACGACGAGATGGAGAAGATCTTCAAGCGCGTCTGGGTGCCGGTTTGCCACGAGTCGGAGCTGCCGGACCCCTACAGCTTCCGCACGACGTCGATCGCCGGTGAGCCCATCATCGTTGCGCGCGGTCCCGACAACGAGATCCGCGCCTTCCTGAACGTCTGCCCGCATCGCGGCATGCTGCTCGAGCGCCGTCCCTCGGGCAACTTCCTTGAGGGCCAGCCTTCGGGCAATCCGAAGCGCATCACCTGCATGTTCCACGCCTGGCAGTTCGACATGAAGGGCAACTGCGTTTACGTGGCACGTGAGAAGGAAGGCTACCAGGACCGCCTCTGCAAAGAGGACGTCGGTCTTCGTCGCCTGCGCTGCGAAGTGAAGTTCGGCGGCTTCGTCTGGGTGAACCTGGATGATAGCCCCGAGATCGGCCTGGAGGAGTGGGCTGGCGAACCATTCGAGTGCCTGCGCAAGAGCATCGATGCCGAGCCGCTCGAGGTCTTCCACTATCACAAGGCGATCATCGATACGAACTACAAGCTGTGGCATGACACCAATAGCGAGTTCTATCACGACTTCATGCACTACCATAACCGTGTCACGGGCTTCAACGATGCCTACTTTGCGCGCAAGAACTTTGCCTTCAAGCATGGTCACGTCGTGGTCGGTACGTTCGAGGTGAACTACGAGAACTACGAGGGCTTCGAAAGCCGTGGTGCCCTGTCGTTCCCGCATCTACCGCCGAACCAGTGGTACATGGTCGACTTGTTCCCGGGCATGAACTTCAACCTGCGCGGCTCCGCGCTGCGTTGCGACATCGTCACGCCGCTCGGCCCCGACAAGGTGATGATTGAGTTCCGCGGCCTCGGCCTCAAGCGCGACACCGCAGAAGAGCGCGAGACCCGCATCAACCACCACAACTCGATCTGGGGTCCGTTCGGCCGCAACCTGCACGAGGACCTGATCGGTGTTGCCGGCCAGGGCACGACGATGCGTCCGCACACCGAGTCGCGCATGATCCTGCACGGCCGTCACGAGAACCAGACGATCCACGACGAGGTCGGCATGCGCCACTACTACGACGAGTGGGGTCGTTGGATGAACCGTCTGCCCAACGATCCCAACCAGCCGTGGCACGAGCGCAACCCGGGTGAGTCGGCTGAGGCTGCCGAATAGGCAATCGCATTGGGGGCGGCCGGTTTTATGCCGCCCCTTGTTTTCCGCACCGGCTGCTTTCATCGAGCCCCGCATTTTTCGACGCGCGCTGAGAGAAGGCGATGTCCGGGATCGATGCAACACGACCGAGCACATAAACAAGGCAAACGAACGCTCTACGAAATGGGAGATGCGTCCATGCACAAGAACGGACATGATGCGGCGTCAGTGGTTCGCGATACCATCTATCGCGCCACGATGGCCCTCGATGACCAGAAGTGGGAAGATTGGCTCAATCTTTGCGATGAGGACTTCCACTACAAGATTTCCTCGTTCAGCCCTGAGATCAACAAGGACATGATCTATTTGCAGGGCAAGCGCAAGGAAATGGAGACGCTGGTCCGCCTGCTGCCAAAGCACAACACCGACCATTCGCCTCTGCGTCGTCACACCTCGGTTTACGCGGTGGATGTTGCCGACGATCTGTCGAGCGCAACGGCGATCAGCTCCTTCGTCATATATCAAAACATGCTCGATGGCGTGAACTCGCACCTGGATGCCGGCGAGAGCCGCTTGTTCCTGGTCGGCAAGTATCACGACACCTTCAAGATCGAGGATGGCAAGGCACGGTTCGTCAAGCGTGAGGTTCGCCTGGACAACCGCCGCCTCGACAAGGGCTCGCACTGGCCGCTTTGATGCGGTTGCTGCATGTGCGCCCCGGCGGCGTGCATGAACGAAGGCACGTGCGGTGATTGGCCGTGGACCGCACGTGCCGCTCGATTGGTGAAAGCCTGTAAACGATACTTCAGGGGCGTTCGGTGGAATGGCGCGTCACTTGGCGGGTAAGTCCTGCATACGGCCAGATTCCTCGATATCGGCTCCCAAGCCTCGTGCGAGCGCGCATGCATCCGTTACATATGGCAATATGCGCGGCGCCCGAAAGGCGCATAATTCAGAATTTGGGGACCGCCCAACAGGGGCGAGGAAGGAACAGCATCCAAGATGAGCTGGATCAAGGTTTGTAAGGCATCCGACGTAGCGCCCAACTCACTCAAGAAGTTCTGGATCGCCGGCGGTATACCGATTGTTATCGCCAACTATGGCTCCGGTTTCGCTGCATTGCCGCCCCTCTGCCCTCACATGGAGGAACCGCTTGAGGAATCTGGCGTCATCGCCAACTGCGTTTTGACCTGCACGAAGCATCTGTGGGCCTGGAATCTCAAGACGTTCGCTCAGGAGGGAACCGAGACTGAGAAGGATATCAAGTCCTATCAGTGCAAGGAAGAAAACGGCGACATCCTGGCCTTCGTCGAAGAGGAGATCGTCTACGACTTCGATGACGATGGCGACATGGATGACGATGCCTTCTTCTCCAAGTCTTGAGTGTTCAACGCCCCATGTGCTGACCGCCCAACCGGACTCCGGTGTCCGGCACTTGGGCGATCGGTGATGGATTTTGGCAGACCGGCGCGCCGCTGGTCCGCCCAAACATGATGATGAGATCGCGCGCGCCATGAAAGTAACGGTTCAGAGCAAGACGGGCATCGCCGAATACGAGTGCGACCCTTCGGATAATCTGCTCTACGCCGGATTGAAGCAGGGACTCGGCCTTCCTTACGAGTGCGCGACGGGCACCTGCGGAACGTGCCGCGCCCGCGTCATGGAAGGCGAGGTTTCGCTCGCCTGGGATCAGGCTCCGGGTTTGGCCTACGTCAAGCGGGCCAAGAACGAGGTGCTGCTCTGCCAGGCACATGCGCATGGCGATTGCGTCGTGCGCGTGCCCGCCAAGGTCGAGCCGCTGAGCGGGCTCACACAGCATCCTGCCGACTATACCGGCCGTATCGATGTCACGCAGCGACTGACCCACGACGTAATCCAATTCGAGGTGCAACTCGATCGGCCAATGTCCTTTGCCGCCGGCCAGTTCGCAGCGATCGCGTGCGAGGATGTGGTCGGGATGCGTGCCTATTCGATGGTCAACTACGCGCAAAGCACCGACCGGCTCGTCTTCGTCGTCAAGCGCAAGCCCGGCGGGCGCTTTTCCGACTGGCTGTTCGAGACCGAGGTTTCGGGCAAGCCGCTCAAGATCATGGGGCCGCTCGGCCGTGCCACCTTCCGCCCGGAGGAGAGCAAGAACTTCGTCTGCATCGCCGGCGGTTCAGGTGTTGCGGGCATGATGTCGATTGCCCAGCATGCCACCACGAATGGTTACCTGAAATCGCACACGGGCCATATCTACTTCGGCGTGCGCACCATGGAAGACTGCTTCTATACCGCGGAATTTGCCGAGCAGGTTCGCCGTTCCGACGGCAATCTGGAAGTCACGATCGCGCTCTCCAACGAGGAGCCGCCGCAGCCCACCCATCCCGCCCATCCGGAGATCCGCCTCGCAAGCGGGTTCGTGCATGAGGTTGCCGCGCGCGAAATGGCGGGCCGTTACGACAACATGGTCGGCTTCGTCGCGGGGCCGCCACCGATGGTCGATGGTGCCTTGCGCATGTTGATCATGGAGGCGAGGCTGCCTGCGGAGTTCATCCGGTACGACAAATTCGGTTGATCCGCTGCGCGATTCCGCGATCACCACCAGCCGTCGCGGCGGTGTAATATGGACGAAAGAAGGCCGGCCGTGGCCGGACACATGGAGCAAGCAATGGTCGATAAGAGTAAGGCGCAGTCGGTTCTGAGCGGCGCAAGCCTGTTCAAGGGGCTGAAGCCGGAGGCAATCGCAGCGCTTGCCGAAATGGCGGATCAGCTCCGCTTCGAAGAGGGCGATGACATCTATCGGCTGGGCGATTCGGCGCTGCATGTGTTCGTCATCGTCAGCGGCAGCGTGCGCTTCTCACTCGGCGTCGGCAATCGCGCCTCTTCCGCCAACTCGATCATGGAAGCCGGCGAGACGTTCGGCTGGGCCGCACTGATCGGCGAGGAGCCGCGCCGCGTCGCCACCGCCACCTGCCTGGACGATACCACCGTACTGGCTCTCAGCGGCAACGCCTTGACCCGGTATTTCGCCACCGACACGGCGAGCGGATATGCCGTCATGCGCCAGCTTGCCAACCGTATCTCGCGCGATCTCTTGTCCGCACTGACGACCTGAGCCATACGTGGGTGTGTCGTCGAAGCCGTCAATCAATCTCAAACGAAGAAATAAAGCAGGCCACGACGGCCGGACATGTTTCAATCAAAAACTGATCTGCACTCGCGAACACCTCGACACCTGCGCCTGTTTCTGTGATACGCCTGCCTGACCGATGCGGCAGGCGGCGTGAATTGCGATGCGTTGGCCAACGTATTGTCATGGAAATTCAGCGGAGGTTCAGTGTGAGCGCCTATCCTTACATCGATAAACTCATCGCTGATGCCGTGGCGCTGGGCGGGGCGCGGGTTGCGGTCGCCTATCCCCTGAGTGTCAACGCGCTTGAGGCGGCAGCCAAGGCCCATTCACTCGGCATTATCCAGGCGACGCTTGTCGGCCCGCGTGCGCTGACTGAGCGCATGGCAGATGAAAATGGCATCTCGCTTTCGGGGATGTCGCTCACGGATACCCCTGACAACCCACAAGCCGCGGCAGCCGTCGCTGTTGCTCTGGCCCGCGATGGTCAAGCCGCCGCCATCATGAAAGGCAGCCTCCATACCGACGAGTTGCTCGGAGCAGTCGTCAACAAGGAGAAAGGTCTGCGCACCGGCCGTCGCATCAGCCATGCCTTCGTGTTCGATGCTCCGGGGCAAAGCCGCCCGTTGATGATGGCCGACTGTGTCGTCAATATTCAGCCGGATCTGATGGCCAAACGCGATATAGCTCAGAATGCGATCGACCTGGCGCATGGTCTCGGCATCGCGCGACCGAAGGTCGCCGTGCTCTCCGCTGTCGAGACGATCAATGCGGCAATTCCCGGAACGCTGGAGGCAGCGGCACTGTCCAAGATGGCAGATCGTGGACAGATCACCGGCGCCGTGGTCGATGGTCCGCTGGCGTTCGACAATGCCATTTCAGCCGAAGCCGCGCGCATCAAGGGGATTGCCTCACCAGTCGCCGGCGCACCTGATATTCTGATCGTGCCCAATCTCGAAGCCGGCAACATGCTCTACAAGCAGTTCGTCTATCTTGGAAAAGCAGAATGCGCGGGCTTGATTCTCGGTACCCGTGCGCCGGTCATCCTCACGAGCCGTGCCGACAGCGAGCTCAGCCGCATCGCTTCCGCCGCACTTGCTGTCGTCCAGGCACACGCTGAGCCAAGCGAGGCCTGAGGATCGCATCTTGTGGATCAGCCTTTGCCCTCGCGCACCAGCCCCTCGTAATCCTCGATTGAAATGAGCCCGCCTTCCTTGTCCGCGCGGCCCTGGTCACCAGCCGGCAGCACCTCTTGAATGGCGTCAATGCGTTTCCACGCCGGCAGCGGTGCCTTGCCCTGTGCATTGGGGACGTATCTGGAAGTCTCGACACGGCTCATGCGATGGATGTAGCGCGGGCAGTTGACGAAGATCTGCTCCACGCGCGCCTTTACCACGAGTTGCGCTCCGGGAAACCTTGCCAGCAGGTCCGCATCCTCTGAGAGCGAGGCCGTCGCCTGCACGCGCGTGCGGTGCGGCGTCTCGAAATCGATGAACAGCATGCCGATCCGCTGGCTGGCCGCGATGTTGCCCATCGACAGGAACATGCCGTTGCCGTCGTAGCTCGGGAACACGAGCGTCTTGTCGTCGAGCGCGGTGACGATGCCCTGCGCGCCGCCCTTGTGGGAGACAGTCGGCCAGCCCTCCGCATTGACGGTGGAGAGGAAGAAGAAATCGCGCGATTGAATGAACGCCTTGTCTTCGTCCGTGAGCGTGTCGTGGACGATCACCTGGGAGACGGTGTCGGCGAGCTTGCGGGTGGCGAACTTGTCCTGCAGGGCGCGCTGGGTGTCGCGATAAAGAGCTTCTGACATGGCGGCGGCTCCTCTTTTTGTACGACCCGTCTTCATGCGGGCCAACGAGGTGAGGACCGTAGTGTCGGGGTGCGAGGGGGGCAAGGCAGGATGCGGCCCTGGCGATCACGTTTCTGTTGGCGCAGCCCGGATGGGAGGAGCCCGCTCGACACCTCTGTCGCTGGTCGTGAGCACCCCGGTGCCGCCACTCTATTCCGGCGGTCCGCGCGCGTTTTGTGTTTGGGTCGAGCGCAAATCGCGAACAAGAGTCGGAATGGGTGTGGTTCCGACAGTCGGAATAAGCAGTGCTAAGTGTTGGTCGGAGCGGGGAGATTCGAACTCCCGACCCCTTGCTCCCGAAGCAAGTGCGCTACCAGGCTGCGCTACGCTCCGCCCGACCGTCCGGTGACGCGCGGCATGGGGGACATGCCGGTAACCCTGTCGCCACCCGGGCTGCCGCCGCCGCAAGGGCCGCGTCAGCGGTATTTCCAGAGAATAAAGCCCGCGACGGCGCCGGCTCAAGGCCGACCGAAGCGAGCGAGGCGTCCTTATAGCCTCCGATCCCGCCGCCTGCAACCCGTCTTGCGCGGTGCCGGTGTCGCCCCATGCAGGCCACACCGGCTTCGTGAACCCTCATGGCTAACAGGCCCGAGACCGTGGCGCGTGCCTGCGGAACACGTTCGATTGACCCGTCCTGGACACGTCCGCGGCTTTCATAATTTTTGTGCGCAGACGGGCTGACACCGCCTTCGGGATTGCCCGGTGGCAGGCGCTTGACTATGGTGCGCTCGCTTCGCACCGACCCTTGGGGTTCGGATGCTGTTGGGGCGTAGCCAAGTGGTAAGGCAGCGGATTTTGATTCCGCCATGCGGAGGTTCGAACCCTCCCGCCCCAGCCATCAACTAACTTATTGATATTAAAGGAAAATATATATTTTTCTGACCGCAAAACTGCCCCTCGTTTCGCGAGGTTAGCACGCTTGATGGGCACACGAGCCGCGGCCAGAGACCGGACGGCGCGGGACAACGGGTCAAACGAGGGCGGTTGTCTCTGCAGCGCCGTTTCGTGCTGCGGGAGTTGAATTTAGATGCACGGATTTCGACGCGCGTGCCGCGGGGGCACGATGGCTTTGTGGAGTCGAATTCAGGATTAAGCGTGCGCTGAGAGCGGTAACGGCGTCAGAACCCGAGATGGCGTCGTTGGAGAGACCACGCACGTGGCAGCAGGTGCGTCTTGGTGGAGAAGTTTCTCGCAGTCAATGTCACGGGATGACGTCCATCCAGGACCGCCTCGACGATGTCAGGTGCGAGAAAGCTGATGCGAAGAAGAGCCGTGACGTAGTTTGCGTTGACCTTGATGCGCTCTGAGGCGACTTCGATGCTTTCGCCATTGCCGTTCAATATCTTGTCGCGGATTTCGAATGCTTTGACGAACAGATTGACGAGTGCAGCGCTTGGAGCCTTGGCAGCCGGCGCGTCGTGAACGACGATCCTCATACCCTGGCCGGCACGCTTGAGTGAAGCATCCACCGTGACGACATAGCTGTCCCGAATCTGCCGATCGCGAGAGTACGCGATCGGTTCTCGAAGTTCTGGATCATTCAGCACCGCATGAACCTGATGTCGGTCGATATCGAGGTCGATGCGATCTGCATGAAAGACAACGCGCTGGACGAGCCGGCGAACGAAAGCTTTGTGCATTGAGCTTGGTAGGTGTTGCCAGTCCTTCGCGAGAGATTGAGAGCGAGCAACCGCTTGGTCCTTTGAAATCTGCATGTCGATGGTCGATAGGGCATCGAGAACGCTCGTCCCCGACTGCAAGAACTTGGCGATGGCATTGAGTACGACGTCTTCGACGTCGCGGGCAGGAAGCCTGCGGCCATTGGGCGATCCGGAACGCGGACCTCGAATGAGGCACTCGGACACATAGTAGCGGTAGCGTCGTCCGGCCTTGTTGGCGTGGCTGGGCGTAAGTCGGCCACCTTCGCCATCAAAGATTATTCCGCTCAGCAGGCTTGGATCTTTCGCCCGTGTGGAGTTCTTGTGATCATGTGCGTTCTCCTGAAGCTGCTTGGCGACAGCATCCCAGAGCGTTTGGTCGACGATCGGCGTGTGCTCGCCTGGGTAAGAAGCGCCCTTGTGAACAATCTCGCCGAGGTAGATTCGATTCTTCAGCATGTGGTAGAGGGCACCGCGAGCAAATGGCTTTCCACCAGTGGTTCTGCCATGCTGATCAACTCGTAGTTTCGAGGTGATGCCGTCCTGCATGAGGTCTTCGCGCAGTGCGAACACGGAACCGAGAGCGAGGTATCGCTGAAAAATGTGGCGAACGGTTTCAGCCTCTCGATCCACGATCACGAGCTTTCGTTCCCGTACTTCATATCCGAGCGGTGGGAGACCACCCATCCACATACCTTTCCTCTTGGACGCTGCGATCTTGTCACGGATACGCTCTCCAGCGATCTCGCGCTCGAACTGTGCAAAGGACAGAAGGACGTTGAGCGTCAGCCGTCCCATGGACGTCGTCGTGTTGAATTGCTGTGTCACCGAGACGAATGACACCGATGACGCGTCGAAGATCTCAACGATTTTGGCGAAGTCGGCCAGTGATCGCGTCAGCCGGTCGACCTTGTAGACGACGACACAATCCACTTTACCGGAACGCACGTCGGCGAGCAGTCGTTGCAGCGATGGACGTTCTATTGTCGCTCCCGAAATGCCGCCGTCGTCGTACATCTCTGGGAGTGCGGTCCAGCCACCGTGCTTTTGGCTTAGAATGTATGCCTCACAGGCCTCGCGCTGCGCGTCGAGAGAGTTGAAGTCCTGTTCCAGCCCCTCGTCCGACGACTTCCGCGTATAGATTGCGCAGCGCAGTCTACGTGGCCTCATAGAGCCGTTGGCGTCAGTCATCTTGATCCTCGCGAATGCGGGGCGCGGGTCGATCACGTCGCGTTGTCAGTCCGAAGAAGCGCGGACCCGACCAGTGCGTGCCGGTGATGGCCGCGGCGATCTTGGTCAAGGATTTGAATGCCTGCCCTTGCCACTCAAAGCCGTCAGCCAATACGTGGACCTCGTGCGTGATCCCGTTCCACTCACGCAGGAGCTTCGTTCCGGGTTTGAACGCAGCTTGTCGTTTAGGCTTGTTTTCCGATCCCGCCTCCGATTGATGAGACAGAACTTTGAGGCGACGAAGCGTCGCTTTGGTGAGACCGCCGTAGGCGGCCTCCTGGAGCTTGTAGACGATGCCGCGGATCAAAAGGTCACGACTCAGCCTGTGTGGCGGCGGCCTCCTAAAAAGCCGTCGCCACTCTGCCCGCAGGTCAGGAAGGCTGAGTTCCTCGATTGCGGCAAACTTAGCTTCGAGATCGGTTTGTTGCGAACTGGCAACCATGATCAGCGCCCTCGATGAGAGGTCCCGATCCGGTATCGGCGAGGCTCGCCATCAACCTTCGTTGAGGTCAGGATGAGGCTCAGCTTCTTTTTCACCGTTCCAGCCAGAAAGCCGCGCACGCTGTGCTGTTGCCAATTTGTGGCTTGCATCAGGTCTGCGATTGTGGCGCCGTCTGCACGGCTCAGAAGCTGTAGGAGCAGCGCGTGTTTCGTCACGCGAGTTTCGGCAGGAGACTGCTCATGCAGCGGATTTCTCTTTGATACGGTGGTTGGCTTGGTACGCGGTTGACCGCGTGATGCGGCTTGCTTGCGTTTAGCTCGCAGATTGGCATTCGATCGCTCGGTCTTGGCAGCGTCTTCAATTGTCGTGGTCGTCATGGCTTGAGCTCCTTGGGTTAGGGGGCGCCGCTATTGAAGCTCCCACCACCCAAAGCCCCGCATTCCGCGAGGCGAGCCCTTCAAAATCGGCGCCCTGCCTACCTGCGCCTCTACCACCACCAATGCGTCCTTTGCGGTAGAAGTCGAGGCCTGTTTTCGCTGCAGTTGGGTGGACACACGCTACTCAGTTAATTCGCAATCATTGATTGACACCGACCACTCAAAGAAAATCGCTGCCCAAAATTCCGTCGCGGTTTCAATATCTTGGATCTAGTTGCGCCAGAACTGCATGCTTAGGTTCGAATCCTTTCACCTCAGCCAACGATTAAGACATTGATATTAATGTAGTTTTTAAGATTTCAGGGTTGGGAATGTCGCCGCCATTTCCGCGCGTTTGCCGACCGCATGTGCCGTAGGTCGACGGTCCGTCAGCGTCTCTCGCCGATTCGGACGTGCTTCCCTGCGGGAGTTCTCCGTTTCGACTTTTGGGGGCGGGTCGAATTTCTCTATTCGCGACTGCCTGCTGCCGTGGCGAATTTCAGGTGCTTGCGTTGAGACGACCAGTCGAGGGGCAGGCTTGCCGAGGTTCTCAATAGGCTTTTGGCGCTCAACTCCGGCGGCTGCCGACCGCGCAGGATATCATCAATGATGCTCGGTGCGAGGTATGTAAGGCGCATCAGCGCGGTGAGGTAGCCGTTGCTCTTCCCGCGCCGCGCCGTGATCTCGTTCAATGTCTCGCGCGTATCGGCCAAGACGGCGTCGCGGATGGCGAAGGCTTCCTGGACCAGCCTCACCAATGTCGGATCGATCGTCTCTGCCATGGCTTCACCAATGATCATGCGTTTGCCTTTGCCACAACGCCGAAGTTCGGCTGCGATCGGCAACACAAGCATTGGCAGGCTTTGGTCCGCGTTTGGGAATCCAAGTGCTGACGCCAAGCCTGCAGTGCAGACACTCAACTCGATCTGGTCCTGAGCAAGCGCAACTCTGGAGACGATCAGTCGGACCCATCGACGCTGATTAATGTTAGTTCCAGCAAGTTCCTCCGCGCGTTCAGCGGCTGCATGAAACGCACGTTCAAGCTCCGCCGCGGTCAGACCAAGTGGCGTCAAGACTTCGACCAGCCGTTGCCGCGAGCGGAGGAGCTGCAAGATCTGGTCGAGCACCAGACCTTCGATCTCGCCTGCAGGGACGCGCATTGTGTTCGGGCCGACGTTGCCACGGCCGAGAAAAGGCTCCGAGATGTAGTATCGATATCTGCGCCCTTTTTTGTTTGCATGGGTTGGCGTCATGCGCTGGCCGTCTCCGTCGAAGATCAGGCCCGACAGCAAGCTTGGAACTTTGGCGGCAGCGGCAAGTGAGTGCGCGTTGCGGTTAGCGGCAAGCTTCTCTTTCGCGAGCGACCACAGGTCCGCGTCTACAATGGCGTCGTGCTGCCCAGGATACACGTTGCCCTTGTGCGCAACCTCGCCGCGATAAACGTGGTTCTGCAGGATCAGATATAGGTTGCCGCGCGAGAATGGCCGCCCGCCGGAAATCCTTCCCGAAATGCCTTCGCGTACCTTGCTGAGACAGCCCAACCGCTTCAGTTCCGCTTCGAGCAGCGTTACGGATCCAAGTTCCGTATAGCGTTTGAAAATAAGACGCACCGTCTCGGCTTCAACAGCGTTGATGACTAGCTTGCGATCCTCGACATCATAGCCGAGTGGGACGGTGCCGCCCATCCATATGCCCTTGGCCTTTGAGGCGGCGATTTTGTCGCGGATGCGTTCACTGGCAATCTCTCTCTCGAACTGTGCAAATGAAAGCAGCATGTTGAGGGTCAATCGCCCCATCGAAGTCGTCGTGTTGAACTGCTGCGTCACCGAGACGAACGAGGCACTCGCTGCATCGAGAACATCGACGATCTTTGCGAAGTCGGCGAGTGAGCGCGTCAGCCGGTCGACCTTGTAGACGACCACGATCTGGACCTTACCGGCCTTGATGTCGGCGAGCAGCCGCTGGAGGGCCGGGCGCTCCATCGTTCCACCCGACAGGCCACCGTCATCGTAGTGGTCGCGTACAACGATCCAACCGGCGTGCTTCTGACTCTTAATGAACGCTTCGCAGGCCTCGCGCTGGGCATCGAGCGAGTTGAATTCCTGTTCCAACCCTTCCTCGGATGATTTGCGGGTATAGATGGCGCAGGAGACGCCTGTCATTGAAGCTCCTCCAGCACTCCCGTCAGTTTTGCGGAATGTTCGCGAGCGGGCAGGGGATCAATCATTGGACTGCTCTGACCGAAGTCCGAAGAAACGCGGCCCAGACCAATGTGCGCCGGTGATCTCCCTAGCGACCACCGACAGCGATCGGTAGCGTTGAGCGCGCCACTCAACGCCATGTTCCAGAATGATGACAGTGTGCGTAACGCCATGCCACTCGCGCACGAGCCGCGTGCCAGGTTTGAACGAGGGCCGAGGCTGGCGCGTCTTTGCTGGTGCGCCTTCAGCGGCGGGCTGAAGCTTTCGAAGGGTCGCTTTCGACATGCCACCGAATGTGTTCAGTTGCATTGTGTACGTGATCCCGCGCAGGAGTATATCGCGGCTCAGCCGTTTAGGAGGAGGCGTCTGACGCATTCGCCGCCACTCCTCGCGCAGTTGATGGGTTGATAGGCTCTCTAGCCGGGAGATCTCAGCATGGATGTCGAATACGGGCTTGGCCATGGTTAGCGCCCCCGACGCGAGGTTGCGATCCGGTACCGGCGATGCTGGCCATCAACCTTGGATGATATCAGTGTGAGCCCCAGCTTTTTCTTCACCGTTCCAGCCAGGAAACCGCGCAGGCTGTGCTGCTGCCAACCTGTGGCCTGCATCATGTCTGGGATGGTCGTGCCGTCCGCTTGTTTCAAGAGCTGCAGCAGCGCCGCGTATTTGGTTGTGCGTTCTTCGACAGGTTGCTTCGTCGGAGGCTCCTTGCGATTGCGATGCGCGGTCGTGTTCGCGGTCTTCTCGGGCAACGATGCGACCTTTTTCCGAGGCGCGCGTCGCGCGGTGGCCGATCGGTTGGTTTTGGCGGTCTTGTCGATTGCTTTGGTGGACATATCTTGGGCTCCGTGGTTATCGGAGCGCCGTCGTTGGCGCTCCCACCACCCAAAACCCCGCATTCCGCGAGGCGAGCCATATGAAATCGGCGCCCGGTGAACCGGCGCCGGTCCCACCACCAATGCGTGGTTCCCAAGGCAAGTCCAGTCGGTATCGGACTTCGATGCCGACTTTCAACGACGGAGATAATTTCCAGCGCTTTTAGTAAACTGAAAGAGTCTTCAAATTTCTATCGATGTAGCCTTCAGCACGTGGAGGTTCCAGAATTTCACTATTCAATCGCATGACGCTTTGGCGCTCCGTCGCCGATGGAATGGATAATCCATCGTCCCTCTTTCACGCCGGACATGCCTGGCGAGCCCTGAGGTATAGCCGGTAGGGCAATGCCCCGAATTGCTGGGCGTTCGGCGAGAAGCTTGCGCACGGCGCGCACTGGGACGTGCCCGCTCACGACATAGCCGTCGATGTATCCAAGATGGCAGCCCTGGAAAGCTTCCGGGACGCCTTCGCGTCGACTCATGGTTGAAAGTTCATGGGTCGGCTTTACAGTTACCTTGAAGCCATTCTGGCTAAGGTAAGCGGCATAACCTTCGCAACAGCCGCACTGGGGCTTTTATGGATCATGGCGTCCTGCGCCATCGATGCATAGCTTGTGAGGGCCGCTCCGGCTAACACTCCGGTCGCTGCGGGTATTGCCATTGTTCTCTTCGTTTTTTCGTTCTCTTCTAAATGTTGAAGTCACGTTGCGGTTTTTACGAAACGCGGACGACTCCCATCATGCCTGCGGCTTGGTGTTCGAGGATGTGACAGTGGAACATCCAGTCGCCGGGGTTGTCGGCAACGAAGGCGATCTCGACTCGCTCGCGCGGCGCCATCAGTACCGTATCCTGCCATTCACGGTGCGTTGTAGGATTGCCGTTGCGGGAGAGCACCTGGAACGAATGGCCGTGCAGGTGCATCGGATGATGCCATGCCGTATCGTTCCTCATGTCGAGGAGGTAGCTGCGGTCCTTTTGTAGCGTCACGAACGGATCCATCACGTGTCCATTGGCGGCAACGCCGTTGATGAACCACATTTTACCGCTACGCATCATCTCCATCATGTTCATCATGCCGCCGCGGTTGCCGCTCATCATCATCCCGCCCATCATGCCGCCATTGAAACGTACCTGATGGCGCTCAGCAGTGCTGAGATCGGGCTCGGACATGGTGTTGGCAGCGAGGGCCACCTCGCTATTGAGCGGCTTGTCGCGCAGCGGGCTGTCGGCATAGGCGAAATCAATCAGCCTGTATTCAAGCCCGCCGTAGAACGGATCGGTGATCGTGTACCGCTTGCCGGACTCGCCCGTCATGTCAATGATCAGGTCCGCGCGCATGGCGGGTCCGAGGACAACCAGACCTTCACTCGGCGTGTGCGGTGTAACTGGCTGTCCATCGAGCGCGATGATCCGGGGCTCATGGCCGGCGAAGCGCAGAGCAAAAATCCGCGCATTGGCGGCATTGATGAGGCGCAACCGGATGCGCTCACCACGCTTTACCTCGAATGTCTCGAGTACACGGCCATTTATCGTGACGGTATTGCCGACCCTTCCATTGTGAGCCGCATCGTGACGGTTGCCGAAGTCGGTTGCGATTTGTGCGTCACGTTCGAGACGCCAGTCATCGAGCACCCAGGTTACGTCGCGGTCGACGCGGATTGGATTGCGCTCCTCGACAATTAGCGGGCCGTAGAGGCCCCGTCCTACCTGTTCGAAACTGCGCTGATGGGGATGGTACCAGTACGTTCCGGCGTCCGGCACATCGAATTCATAGGTGAACCTGCCGCCGGACGCCGCAATGGGCTTCTGTGTAAGATGCGGCACACCATCCATGGAATTCGGCACGCGTAGCCCATGCCAATGCACGGTTGTTTCCTCGTCAAGACCGTTCTCTACGTCGATGCGCAGGCGATCACCCTGCCGCACTCGGATCTCCGGTCCTGGAACCCTGCCGTTGTAGGTCCATACTCGCGTCGGCGGATACGGAACCGGTGCGATTTGACTCCGGCTTTCAGTGCTGGTTTCGAGCGTGAATTTTTTGAGCGGAGCTGCGCCGATGGCCCATGAGGGCAGCGCTGCGGCGGCAGCCGTTGCGCCGCTGGCGAGCAGCACATTGCGACGCGAGACCATCGCGCATTCAAGCTTTGGCATGATGACGTTTCCTGATCTATTACATCGGCAAATGTTGAACATGGTCACGGCGAGCGCGACTACCGTGGTTCACTGCGAGTCGGCTTTGCACGCTGACAAGCCGATCGGCAGGCCCGTGCGTCATGAAAAGCATTTCGGAGGGAATGGATCTGGCGGTGCGCGCCAGCCTGCTAGACCGGTCTTGCGCATGGGCATCAAGGCATCAACGTGGACCGGTGAGACGTTCGCAGGGTCAGCTGCCGGTAGAGCCACGGACGAGAGAACACAATCGGAAGCGCAGGGTGGCCCGCTACCTTCAGGTCCGTCAGGGCAGTCCGCACAGCCACCGCCCGCTTCCATGGGTTCGGACATCTGAATGTCCATCACCGTAGCCTGGGCGATCTGCAAGTTAGAAGCAACCGCAAAAGCGGCGACCACTACGATCACGATACATTTTACCCAGCACCTCATGGCGTCTCGTGTAGGCCGGGTCGTCGCAGCCGTCCAGTGAACTTTTCGTCACGCGAAACCGCGAGAGCATGAGGTCAGTCAGGTGGCTGGTCAAAAAATGTCGTATACATTCGGGAACTTGTGCCCAGGCACAGTATTTTCAGTTCATGGACGCAGTTCTCCAACCGCTGTTGACTGGCGTGGGGATGTTCTGGAAGGCGCTGTGGTCGCTTGTTTCCGGATACGTCATCTCGGCTGGCATTCAGGTGCTGGTGTCCCTGCAGCAGATGACCGATATGGTCGCTGCACGTGGCGTGAAGGAAGCTAGCCTCGCCGACTTCTTCGGCTTCATCTCGTCGTCGCGTTTGTTCGCGGCGCTTGCTGCGTCGCGCTCAGTGCTCGTCGGTTGACCTTCGTTGCGTTCGGATCGGAGTCTGCAATCGGAGGCGAAAAAGATGTTTTGACGGTCCGATGGCTGCGGCCAGAGGGAAATCTGGGCGGACTGTCCCGGCGACTACGGTCCGAAGAAAGCCATCTACAATTGCGGTAAAAGTCGAGGCCAAATTTCACGCGTAACGATATTCCCGCAGCACATAAAGGGGTTGCAATTTCGCTGCATACATCACAACATTCCGACGCATTGATATGGCTTTTGCGCCAGATAGTCACATTGGTGGTTTGACCAGCGATACGTCCAGGGCGAGAGGTGCATTGGATCGATACCGGTCCCGCGTTGTGCCGCTCCTGCGAACGAATTGAGAGATTTGAGTATGTATTGGTTGCGCAATATCTCTCCATTTTTAGGGCTGTTGGTATTATTGCATTGTGCCTCTGTAATAACTCCTGCGCATGCCCACTCGGGTCATCCGCATGCAGATGCCGCACGAATCCATCGTATGCTTGCCAATGATGCAAGAGGCGCGATCACGGCTATCGCTCACGTTGGTCGCCAGCGCAGAAAAAATATTCGTGCTTTAACTCTGAATATTTCGAAGGCACTGTGCATTCTGGAAACGGACATTTCGTTGGTGGATGCAATGGTTGCGAATTCGCTGTGCGATGGCTGTTGCCAAGACAGTAATTGCTCACATTGCAGCGGGGCTTGTTCCCACGTGAAAGGATGCGCGGCTTCATGTGTTTATGCGCATGGCGGTGTAATCACGAGCGCCTTCTCCTTAGGGGCTCCGCAGCGCGAGTTTGATTTTTTTGTCTGTCAACAGAGGGCAGTTGGCCGCGACCTGCCTCCAGAACCCAAGCCGCCTCAGACCTAGTCAACCTACTGCCAATCGATAGAGCAATGTGCGTTTCCCTCCGATTGCATGGCCTGGGTCGATAGCGCACGTTCGCATTGATCAAATGAACTGTGCAGTCTCACTTCTTGCCTTTTGATGGTTGTGCGGCTGCTTAGGTCTTAGACGGCAAGTGTTGCCGCCGACCGTAATGGAGACTCCACAATGAACATTTCGAAGACTTTAGCTGCGACCTTAGTGATCACGAGCGCCGTGCTGAGTGGAACAGCGTTAGCGCAACAAGACCAAGGGGGCCAGATGGGTCCTGGCATGATGG
>JRYH01005153.1_pt1 | contig 63610 bp, 44 predicted proteins | sample 235351 | NCBI WGS metagenome assembly JRYH01 (sample SAMN03074221, study PRJNA261480) | activated sludge metagenome | biome: Wastewater Treatment Plant; feature: Wastewater; material: Activated sludge; isolation source: activated biomass of a wastewater treatment plant treating wastewater... ... | reverse complement strand
AGCGGCTCGACCGCGCCGCCGGCGGTCCGCAGCCAACCCGCGCGCCCGGCCTGGTTCGCCCACGCGAGCGGGTCGGGCTGGCCCGGGTTCATCGCGGGGCGCGTCGGGTGGTGCAGCCCCAGAACGCGCAAGCGTTCGCCCGGGTGGACCCCGCCGATCTCCTCGATCGGGGCGTAGACCCCGACAACGCCCCGCACGCGGATCGGCCCGGCGTCGGTGTGCAGCGTGTCGACGCGGAGCGGAAAGCCCGCGGTCGGCCCGTCGAACCGCGAGAGCATCGCGTCGAGCGTGCCGGGGCGCGCCGCCTCGACGATCGGGCGCTCGAGCGCCACCCCTTCGAGCCGCAGCAGGGGCGCGGGTGCGCCCGGGGCGGCGGGGCCAAGCAGGCGCGCGAAGTGGTCGCGCGGGAGTTCGTGCACCCGGGCGTGGTGGGCGGCAAAGCCGAGGGCGAGCGAAGCGAGCAAGGCCGCCGCCCGGGCCGGGGCGGCGCCGAGGAGGAGGATCGAGGCCGAGGCGAGGCCCGCCGCGCCGAAGGCGAGCGCGGAGAGCGGGGTGTCCCCGATGATCGCGGCGATCGGGGCGGCGTGGGGCGAGAGGCGGGCCGAGAGCCAGACCCCGGCGGCGAGCGCGGCAAAGACCCCCCAGGCGCGGACGCGGGCGGCGCAAGCCACGCGGGCGGAGGCGATCGGCTCGGGGGAGGATCGGTCGGGCACCTGGGCATGGTGCCGGAACCCGGGCCCCGGGGCAAGCGCGGCGTGTTACTGCGAGACGACCAGGTCGTCGAAGGCGTCGAGGAAGTCGGCGGTGGCGGGCTGGCCGTTGTCCGAGGTCCGGCGGTTGGACGAGCCGCCCGAGGCGCTCTTAAAGAAGTTCACGCCGTAGGTGATGTCGAAGTTGCCCGCGCCGAACATGTCGGTGGAGAGGAGGCGGCCGAGGCGGTTGTCGTCGGCGGCGAGGAACTGCCCGTCGGGCCCGGCGGAGTGGGCGATGAACGAGCCGCGGGCCTGGCGCGGGAAGATCCCGTCGTAGTCGCCCGAGGCGAGGGAGCCCTCGTCGGGGTAGCCCGGGTGGCCCAGCAGGGCGGCCATGACGCCCTCGATCTCCTCTTCGCCCAGATCGAACGCGCCCGAGCCGATCAGGCTGCCGACGCCGCCCGGGGTTGGCGCGGCGGTCATGTCGCGTCCCTGCTCGCCGAGGCTGGAGCTGGAGAGCATCGAGCCGTTGGAGGTCCAGTAGAAGCGCGAGGGATGATCGTCGGACGATGGGGCGACGAGGTCGTGCGTGTCACGGATCGTCGTCGCGGTCGACTCGTCCTGGATCCAGGCGATGATGGGCTGGCCGAAGGGGTCGACGAGGTCGGGCAGCCCGGGCCCGGCCGACTGGGACGAGGTGATCGTGCCGGGCTGCTGGGTGGTGCCCATGAAGGCGAGGGCGCTCCCGCCGGGGAGGAAGTAGTTCCCCTCGTCGGCGCCGAGCAGATCGGCCTTGACCCAGATCCGGCGGTCATCGTCGGTGGTGGGGTTCACCTCGATCCAGGCGTCGGCGTCGGCGGGCTCCTCGGTGGCGATCGCCCCCTTCGCGGAGAGGTCGAGCAGGGCGTTCTCGAGGGCCGTGAGCCCCGGGCCGGCGCCGGAATCCCAGTTGTCCTCGGCGCCGAGCTCGGTCTGCGTGAAGTACCCGGGGAGGCGGCGGTTGTCGAGTTGGAAGGAGGCGGCCGCGTTGGTCAGTTCGGTCAGCAGGCTCTGGGTGGAGGCCCTCCGGCCCGATCGCTGCACGGACCCGAGCGCGGGGAGCAGGATCGCGATGAGGACGGCGATGATGAAGATCACCGTCAGCAGTTCGATGAGCGTGAAGCCCGGACGGCGGGCGCTGGGGGTCGCGGTCATGATGACTTCCCTCGCTGCGTGGGTCGGCGGGCCGGGCCTTGCGGCCGGGGCGGGTTTCAGCCGGGCACTCTATACGCCCCGGGTTCGGGCCGGATTCAATCTGTCCGGACAGGCCGGCGGGTGGGGGCGGTCGCACCCCGAATGGGCGGACCCTGTTTGGGGATTGCGGCCCGACCCGGTTTGCATCCGCGTCCCGGGGGCGCGATACTCCCGGGCATGCGCGTGGACACACGATCCTGGGAGGCGCTCGACCCGGCGGGCCGGCGGGAGGCCGTGCGCGCCGCGGCCGAGGTGCTCCGGGACGGGGGGCTGGTCATCGCGCCGACCGAGACGGTGTACGGGGTGTTCGCCAACGCGGGCCGGGCCGAGACGGTCGCGACGCTGCGGGCCGAGACGGGCCCCGGGCGGGCGGGCGACCCCCGGTTCACCTGGCACTCGGCGACGGTGGAGGGCGCGCGCGGGATGCTCGCGCTGCCGACCGCGGTCCACCGGCGCCTGTTTGATCGCCTGCTGCCGGGCCCGGTGCGTTTTATCCTGGAGCAGCCTTCGGAGACCATCGACGCGCTGCGCGATCGGCTGGGCGTGGCGCCGGGCGTGATCGACCACGAGGGGTGGGTCGCGGTGCGGGTCAGCGCCGGCGAGATCGCGCGGCACCTCGTCGAGGCCTCGGGCGTGGCGGTGATCGCCGAGCGGCTGGGGGCGACGCGGTGGGGCGAGCCGGGGCGGAGCGACCTGGCGCTGGCCGAGGGGCTCGAGTTCCCCGGGGCGGTCATCGACGCGGGGGTGCTGCCCGCGTCGCGGCCCTCGAGCACGGTCCGCCTGCACCTGAGCGGGGCGTTCGAGGTCAAGGGGCACGGGTCGGTGACCGAGGCGGATGTGCTCGAGGCGTTGCGTCGGCGGATCCTCTTCGTCTGCACGGGGAACACCTGCCGCAGCCCGATGGCCGAGGCGATCGCCCGGGCGATGGTCGCCGAGCGTGCCGGGGCGGGCGAGCCCGGGATCGAGGTCGTGGTGGAATCGGCGGGCGCGTCGACGGGGGACGGGCTGACGGCGACGCCCGAGGCGGTGGAGGCGGCGGCGGCGCTGGGGGGCGACCTGCGTTCGCACCGGTCGCGTCGCCTGACGACGAAGATGATCGAGCGGGCCGAGCGGGTGTTCGTGATGACCGAGTCGCACCGGGAACGCGTGCTCGACCTGTGCCTCGACGCCGCGGACCGGGTGGATCTGCTCGACCCGGACGGGGAGGTGCCCGATCCGATCGGGGGTCCGGCGAAGGTCTATCGTGAGACGGCCGAGCGGCTGCGCGACCTGGTCGCCGCCCGGCTCGAGGAGTTCGGACTATGAGGATCGCGGTTTCGTCGGACCACCGGGGACGGGCCATCGCCGAGCAGATCGAGCAGTTGCTCAAGCAGATGGGGCATGAGGTCCTGCAGTCGGCGCCGGGCGAGGGGCAGGCGTGCGACTACCCCGACAAGGCGGCGGAGGTCGGGCGCGCCGTCGCGTCTGGCTCGGCGGACCTGGGCGTGCTGATCTGCGGCACGGGGATCGGCATGTCGATCGCGGCGAACAAGATCGCCGGCGTGCGGGCGGCGCTGGTTCACGACGAACTGACGGCCGGGCTGGCGCGGAGCCACAACAACGCGAATGTCATCTGCCTCTCGGGCGACCTGCTGGGCGAGCGCAAGGTCGCGGCGATCGTGGAGAAGTGGCTCAAGACCGAGTTCGAGGGCGGGCGGCACCAGCGCCGGATCGAGAAGATCGAGGCGCTCGAGAAGTGCGACTGATGGGCCCGCCGGGCCCGTGTCACCTCCGCCGGGTCGCGGGGGCGGCCAGCGCGATCAGCAGCAACGCCGCGCCGCCCGGGGCGGGAACGAACGCCCCGAAGTAGAGGTCGTCCGAGTAGCCCACCTGCCGCGTGCCGGACATGAGGTTGCCGTCCATCACGATCCGGGCGACGAAGTCGGAGCCGTCGCCATTCTGGGCGACCCAGCCGACGAACTCGGCGCCCACCGTGTTGACATGCTCGGCGAGGAGCACGCCCGCGGCGTTGTAGAAGCGGGTGACGGCGGCGGTGTTCCAGGCCCTGAGGATGCCCGCGCGGCCCTGGGCGACATCGAAACGGACCTCGTAGCCCACGCGGCCGTCGTCCGACCCGAACTGGAAGGGCGACCCGCAGATGGTGTTGCCGTAGGTCGAATAGCCGTGGGCGGAGGAGACCTCGACATGCTCGGGCCCGAAGGGGTTGCCGGCGGTGTTGATGATGGACGCGAAGCGGGCCCCGACACCGAACGGGTCGGTCCCCGGCAGGAGGTTGGTGCCCGCGGGGACGCTCTCGAAGTCGAGGTGGACGCCGCCGAGGGTGGTGTGCCAGGCGGCGAACTGGTCGCGCGTTGCCGTTCCGTAAGTGAGGCCGGCCTGGGCCGAGACGACCAGGCCCAGCGTGGCGGCTGCGGCGGCGAAGCGGGTGGTGCGCATCGTGATTCTCCCTCTCGCGCGGCCCGTGCCGGCGGATCGCCGCCCCGTCCCGCGCCTTGGAAAACCTGCCACGAGATCGGCCCCGCCGCGAGCGGATCGCGAGAACAGGCCCGAAACGGGGGTGTTGAAGGGAAACCCCTTGTGGCTTTCGCGCCCTCGTCGCAATCGGTGTTTTCATTTGCCCCCCCGCCGCGGATACTTCAGGCCATGCCACCCGAGCGCCCGACCCCCGATGCGCCAACGGCCGACCAGCCCGCGAGGCCGCACCCGCCCACGCCGGTGCCCGGGCATCCGGGGCGGGTGGGGCCCTATGTGATCCGCGAGGTGATCGGGGAGGGGGGGTTCGGGATCGTCTACGCGGCCGAGCAGGTCGCGCCGATGCGTCGGCGGGTCGCGTTGAAGGTGATCAAGCCGGGGATGGACTCGCGGGCGGTGGTCGCGCGGTTCGAGGCCGAGCGTCAGGCGCTGGCGGTGATGGACCACGCGGGCGTGGCGCGGGTGTTCGACGGGGGGACGGTGCCGGACGGGGAGCCCGGGGCGGGGCGGCCGTTCTTCGTGATGGAGTATGTCGCGGGCGAGCCGATCACCTCGTTCTGCGATCGGCACCGGCTGACGATCGACGAGCGGGTGGGCCTGTTCATCCAGGTGTGCGAGGCGGTGCAGCACGCGCACACGAAGGGCGTGGTGCACCGGGACATCAAGCCGAGCAACATCCTCGTCGCCTACGCGGACGGGGCCCCGCGCGCGAAGGTCATCGACTTCGGCATCGCCAAGGCCCTGAACCAGAGGCTCAGCGAGGCGACGCTCTTCACCGAGCGCGGGCAGATGATCGGCACGCCCGAGTACATGAGCCCGGAGCAGGCCGAGATGTCGGGCCTCGACATCGACACGCGGGCGGATGTCTACTCGCTGGGGGTGGTGCTCTACGAGCTGCTCGCCGGCGTGCGCCCGTTCGAACTCCAGACCTCGGGGCTCTTCGAGATCCAGCGCGCGCTGCGGGAGGTCGTGCCCGAGCGGCCCAGCACGCGCGTGCGGAGGCTCGCCGAGGGCGACGCGGGCACGCCCGAGCAGATCGCCCGGGCGCGGCGTTCCACCGTCCGGCACATGTCGCGGGTCCTCCGCGGGGACCTCGACGCGATCGTCGAATCCTGCCTGCAGAAGGACCGGGGCGAACGCTACCCCTCGGCCTCGGAACTCGCCGCGGACCTGCGGCGCTACCTCGAAGGCGAGCCCATCCAGACCCGCGCCGCGGGCGGCGCGAGGCGGGCGCTGCGGTTCGCCAGGCGGCACGAGCGGGTGCTCTCGGCGATCGTGCTGATCATCGCGGTCTGCCTGCTGCTGATCGCCCAGTTGATCGTCGTCGGCGTGGCGCTCGATGTCCTGGGCGAGGACCCCGAGTTCGAGGCCTGGCTCGCCGCGCAGGACACGCCGATGCTCCCCCCGGGGCGCGTGCACGCGGTGCTGATCGCGATGGCGACAGTGGGTCTGCTGACGCCGTTCATCGTGGTGGGGATTGGATCGTTCGCGATGGCTTTTCTCGCGCGGTCGTGGCGCGTGCGCGTCAGCCTTCTGGTGTCTTCGCTCCTCGCCCTGGTGCTGCCGACCGTCGAGATGATCGTCGTGGTCGACTGGATGAACCGGGTGAGCGAGCGGCAGGCCGCCGAGGGCGCGGTGACGGGGGACGCGGCGCCCGCGGGCGTCGAGTCCCGGCCGCCGCTCGCGCCTCACGGGGAGGACCCGGGCTGAACAGGGGGCTCAGTCTGGTTCGGGTGCAAAGCCCGGCCTGTCGTACAATCGCCCCGTGGTGCTCCAGCTCTCCATCCTGGAAGGCCCCGACGCGGGCAAGACCTTCCTCGTCCCCGCGAACGAGCCGCAGTTGATCGGGCGGTCGAGCGAGGCGTTGCCGATCAGCGACACGACGGTGAGCCGGCGGCACGCGGAGCTCACGCCGGACGGGGGCCGGTGGTTCGTGCGCGACCTGTCGAGCCAGAACCACACCTATGTCAACGGGGTCGAGATCACGGGGAGGACCAGGCTCAAGGACGGGGACCTGATCCGCGTCGGGTCGACCGTGCTGCTCGTGGGCGAGGCCGAGACGCAGCGCGTCAACACCGTCGAGCTCGTGGGCGACGACCGCCTCGACAGCGAGGTCGAGCACCGCCTCGCGGCCAACGAGGACTCGGTGATCCTCGCCGAGCCCGAGCCCAGCCGGGCGGCGGTGGACCACCTGCGGGTGATCTACCAGTTGACGACGATCACCAGCCGACTTCTCGACCGGCAGGAGCTGCTCAACGAGGTTATGGAGCTGGTGTTCAACGAGTTCGAGCCCGAGCGGGGCGTGGTCATGCTGCTCGACCGGGCCCGGAGCAAGGCGCAGCTGAAGGACGAGCCCGAGATCCCCGCGACGGGTGACATCCCCCTGGTGGGCATCGACATGACGCCCGCGGTGGTCAAGTACGCGACGCTCCCGCCCGACGACGACGACAAGACCATCCAGGTGAGCAAGACGATCCTGATCCACTGCGTGCGCGAGGGCGAGGGCATCCTCTCCTCGAACGCCCAGGCCGACCCCCGCTTCCAGGCGGGCGACTCGGTCGCCCGGTACAACATCCGCAGCGCGATCTGCTCGCCCGTCTCCTTCGGCGACCGCACCTTCGGGGCGATCTACATCGACTCATCGATCGCAAACTACACCTTCACCCCCGAGCAGTTGGCGCTGATGAACGCGATCGGCGCGCACACCGCCCTCGCGCTCGCCAACGCCGAGCAGACGGCCCGGCGCCTGCACACCGAGCGCCTCGCCGCGATCGGGGAGACCGTCGCGAGCCTGAGCCACTCGATCAAGAACATCCTCCAGGGCCTGCGCGGCGGCGCCGATGTCGTCGAGATGGGCCTCAAGAAGGGGGACATCAAGGTCGCCACCGGCGGGTGGGAGATCCAGAAACGCAACCTCGACCGCATCGTCACGCTGACGATGAACATGCTCGCCTTCAGCAGGCCCAGGCACCTCGAACTCGAGGCGACCAACATGGGACGGCTGCTGCGCGAGTGCCAGGAACTTGTCGCGACCGCCTGCGCCGAGAAGAAGGTCGCGCTCCTCCTCGATGTCGACCCCGAGATGCCCCCGGTGCCGCTGGACCAGAACCTGATGCACCAGGCGCTGATGAACCTGATCACCAACGCGATCGAGGCGGTCGAGCCCGAGACGGGCGCGATCTCGGTCCGGGTGCGTTATCACGAACCCTCTCAAGAGAGGGTGAAGCTCGCCCGCCCACTCCTCGAGATCAGCGTCATCGACAACGGGCCCGGCATCCCCAAGAGCAAGATCAACTGGGTCTTCGAGCCCTTCCACACGACCAAGGGCCTGAAGGGAACAGGCCTTGGGCTCGCCGTGACGCGACGCATCGTCAACGACCACAGCGGGCGCATCCGCGTCGAGTCGGCCGAGGGCAAGGGCGCGGCCTTCCGCGTCTTCATCCCCGCCGACCTCGACCAGAAGGCCGACCCCTCGGCGACCGACGGCGGCCCGCAGACGGGGATGCTGCGCGGGCTTTGAGTTCGCAGGCTGTCCGCCCGGCGGAATCCCGAAACTGTTTCGGCGCCCCCAGTCTTTCATAATTGCCCCTTGAAATCTCGAATTGCCCACGCGATGATGGTCGCCCTCCTCTGGGACCTTGTTCAAGGGAGCCTCGCCGTGGACAATCCGGATCACCAACCCGATGACGACGGTCGTCATGGACCAACGCCCTGCGTGTCCTGCCGGGCCCCGCTCCCGATCCTGATCTGCCCGGGCGACCCCAGTGCCGTGAGCGTCGCCTGCGCCTTCTGCGGCGAGCGCTACCGCGGGATGGTGCTCCCCATCCCGGACCTGCGATCGAACATCATCGACTGCGGTTCGCGCGGGTAAGCGGACGGCGCCGGGCTCAGGTCGCCGCGCGGCGGGTCTCGACGGCCTCGATCGCCCGCTCGATCGCCGCGTCGAGGTTCTCGTTGACGATGAAGGCGTCGTAGGCCCCGCTCTGGTGGGCCTCGGCGATCTCGCGTTTCGCCTCCGCGAACCGGCGCTGGATCGCGGCCTCGTCCTCGCGGGCGCGCCGGCGGAGCCGCTCGAGCAGTTCATCCTCGCCCGGGGGCAGGATGAAGATCCCCACGGCCTCGGGGCACTTCGCCTTGACCTGCACCGCGCCCTGGACATCGATCTCGAGCACCACGACGCGCCCCGCCGCGAGGCGCTGCCCGACCCACGCCGCCGGCGTGCCGTAGCGCTTGCCGAACACCTCGGCGGTCTCGAGCATCTCTCCCTTGTCTTCCATCTGCGCGAACCGCTCGGGCGTGACGAAGAAGTAATCCACGCCCTCCCGCTCGCCCGGGCGCTGGGCCCGGGTGGTGGCGCTGACGCTCAACTCGGCGTCGGGGATGCGGTCGATGACGGCGCGCGTGATCGTCGTCTTCCCCACGCCGCTCGGGCCGCTGAAGATCACCAGCAGCCCGCTCACGCCCCGCCCTCCGCCGTCGCGAGCAGCCGTTCCAGCACCGCCATCCGCACCGCCACGCCGCACGCGACCTGGTCGAGCACGATCGATCGGGGCGAGTCCACGCCGTCCCCATCCGCGACCGCGTCGTCGATCTCCATGCCGCGGTTCATGGGCCCGGGGTGCATGATGACCGCGTCGGGGCGCATGCGGCGGGCCCGGTCGGTGGTGAGGGCGTAACCCGCGCGGTACTCACGCCGCGAGGCGATGCCCCGCCCCCCGTGCCGCTCGAACTGCACACGGAGCATCTGCACCGCGTCGACCCGCCCCAGCACCGCGTCGAGGTCGCGCTCGACCCGCGCGCCGAGGATCGCCAGCGACCTGGGCGCCTGGAAGGGCGGGCCGACCAGCAGCACCTCGGCCCCGAGCGCCGTCATCGCCGCGACATCGGACCGCGCCACCCGGCTCGAAACGACATCGCCCACGATCGCGACGGTGAGCCCGGTCAGGTCGAACGCGCCGGTGCGTCCCTTGGCGCGGGCCAGCGCCAGCACATCCAGCAGGCCCTGGGTCGGGTGCTCGTGCCGCCCGTCGCCCGCGTTGAGGATGCTGCACCGCACCGCCCGGGCCATCAGGTGGGGCGCGCCCGCCTGCTTGGCCCTCACGACGATCGCGTCCACGCCCATCGCCTCGATCGTGCGCGCCGTGTCGCTCAGCGATTCGCCCTTGCTCAGCGAGGTGCCCGCGCCCGAGAGGTCGATCGCCTCGGCCCCGAGCCGCCTGGCGGCGAGCGAGAAGCTCGTCCGCGTCCGGGTCGAGTCCTCGATGAAGACCGTCGCCACCGTCCGCCCCGCGAGCGGCCGCCCGGGCTGGGCCCCGTCCATGATCGCGCCGGCACGGGTGAGGATCGCCCGCATCTCGGCGGCGTCCATCCCCTTGAGTTGCAGCAGATGACGCGATCGCGCGGGCATCGCGCCGAGTGTATCCCCGGGCGGTCGCCCCGAGGCCAGCGCGGTCACGGCTGCTCCCCGGATCCGTCGCCCCGGTAGTGCAGCGGCGGGATCTCGTCCGTACCCAGCACCCAGGGCCGCGACCGCACCACGCGCCACTGCCGCATCCCCCCCTCGAGGCGGACCGTCAGGGCCTGCACGATCGGCTCCCCGGTCGGGGAGGGCCCGAGTTCCTCAACCGGGCGGATGACATCGACCTCCGCCTTGTCCCCCCGCACCCAGAGCCGCGTGATGTGGTAGGTCGGCAGGTGCTCCCGCCCGCGCTCCATCGGCACGGCGTCGCCCCCGACCCGCCCCACGATCACGCCGTATGAACGGTCGTGCACGCCCTCGGGCAGGTTGATCGCGATGTCCCCCGCGCCCGCGGGCGGATACCGGTCGATCGCCCAACGGAGCGATTCGATCATGATCTCGTCGGCGGGGGGCCCGTTGATGTCGTCCCCGGCGAGCTGCCAGTTGGCGGGGGGGTAGGTCGTGTAGCCCACGCACCCGGTCAGGCCCGCGACCCACGGGGCGGCGGCGAGGGCGATCAAGGCGAGCGGCGTCCGGGAACGGGCCATCCTGGGCTCCTTTCGGCGTTGCGACAACCCTTGAGGATACGCCGGCGATCTCACGGCCCTCGCCGGGGCATCCGGCCCGCCCCGTCCGCCGAACCCGGGAGTGACCCGCCCCGGCCCGCGCGGGGTGCGAGAATACCCCATGCCGAACCCCGACCTGATGACCCCCCGCGCCCCGACGCCGCGAGAGCCCCCGCCCGCCAGCGGCCGCCGCTTCGTGCTCGGGGTATCCGGGGCCTCCGGCGCGGCCTACGCCGTGCGCACACTCGAGCAACTCCTCCTCTCCGGGGCGGAGGTCCACCTTGTCGTCAGCGAGTACGGGCAGCGTCTGTTGTTCGACGAACTCGGCGTGAAAAGGCCCGAACTCGGGCAGTTGTGCCCCAACCTCGCCGCGGCCGGGGACCTTGTCGCCGGCGTGCTCGCCTCTCGGCTGGTGGTGCACCCGAACAAGGATGTCGGCGCGGTGATCGCCTCGGGGAGTTTCCTGCACGACGGGATGGTCGTGGTCCCGTGCAGCAGCACCAGCCTCGGGGCGATGGCGACCGGGGCGGGCTCGAACCTGCTCACACGGGCGGCGATGGTCACGCTCAAGGAGCGGCGCCCGCTGATCGTCTGCCACCGCGAGATGCCTCTGAACCTCATCAACATCGAGAACATGCGCACGCTCGCCCTCGCCGGCGCGACCCTGTGCAGCCCCAACCCGGGGTTCTATCTCCTGCCGACCACCGTCTACGAGATCGTCGATTTCACGGTGGGCAAGATCCTCGACCTGCTGGGCGTCCGGCACGACCTCAAGACGCGGTGGACGGGGACGACCCCCGGCTGACCGGCGCGGGCGCGCCAACGATCCCCGCATGCCCACACCCGATCAGCTCGTGCTCGAGGCGGCGCTCTCCGACGCGATCGCCGGCGGTCCGCTCGCCGAATCGTCCTGGATCGCGGGCGAGTTGCACGCGTTGTGCGCCGACGCGGGCGACGCGATCGACCATCCGAGCCGGGAGGCCGCCGTCGAGCGCATCCGCGGGCTGGGCGAGGGCGAGATCGCGGAGATCCTGCGCGTCGTGACGGTCCGGTTCCATCTGCTCAACAAGGCCGAGCAGCTCTCGATCGCGCAGATCAACCGGACGCGCGAGTCGGCGGCGACCGCGGACGCGCCGCGGACCGAGTCGATCGAAGACGCGTTCGTGCGCCTGCGGGCCGACGGCCTCGACGCCGCGCGCACGGGGGAGTTGCTGGGCCGGCTCGACATCCAGCCCACGCTGACCGCCCACCCCACCGAGGCGAGGCGCCGCACGATCCTGGACAAGCAGCTGGAGGTGGCCCGGTGCGTGACGGCCCTCCGCCGCGATGATCTGCTCGCCCGCGAGCGGGGCGAGCTCGAGGAGCGCCTGCGCCGGACGATCTCGCTGCTGCTCGTGACCGACGATGTGCGCGCGCGGCGGCTGGATGTTCCGGACGAGGTCCGCAACGGGCTGTACTTCCTTCGCACCTCGATCTGGCAGACCGTGCCGCGGCTGATGGCCGACATCGCCGCCGCCGCGAGGGCGACCTGGGGAGCCGGCGCCGACGCGGTCGTGCAGGCCGACCTCCCCCCGCTGCTGCGCTACCGGTCCTGGATCGGGGGCGACCGCGACGGGAACCCGAATGTCACCCACGCGGTGACGGGGCAGACGCTGCGGACGCTCCGGGAGACCGCCGTCGAGCTCTGGCGCGATGAGCTCGAGGGGCTGCGGCAGTCGCTGAGCGTCTCCACGCGGCGCGCGCCCGAGCCGGCCGAGTTGCTCGCGCGGATCGAGGCGGACGGGCCCCGCCTCCCCCCGGGGTGGATCGCCCCGCGGACGGAGGAATTGCTCCGGTTCGAGCCGTTCCGCTACCGCCTGCGGCAGATGCGGGCCCTGCTCGACCACGACCCTTCGTACAACGGCGCCCGGCTGCTCGACGACCTGCTGCTCCTGAGGCGGTCGCTGCGGGCGATGGGCCTGCGCGACGCGGCGGAGAGCGGGCCCCTGGCCGGGGCGATCGTCCGGGCCCGGGTGTTCGGGCTCCACCTCGCGACGCTGGACATCCGCCAGCACAGCCGCGTGCACGCCGAGGCGGTCGCCGAGCTCCTCGCCGCGGGCGGGGTGACGGACGGGTACGCGTCGATGGACGAGGCGGCGCGGCTTTCGGTGCTCGAGTCGGAGCTGCGTTCGCCCAGGCCGCTCAGGCCGCTCGGCGCGGCGTTGAGCGAGCAGACGGCGGAGGTGCTGGCGACGCTGGAGATCGTGCGCGACGCGGCGACGCGCGAGCCGGAGTCGGTCCGCTCGTATGTCATCTCGATGACCGACAGCGTGAGCGACATGCTCGAGGTGCTGCTGCTGATGAAGGAGGCGGGGCTGCACCACCCGGCCGCCCACGGGGCCCCGGCGCGGAGCCTGCTGCACATCGTGCCGCTGTTCGAGACGATCGACGACCTCGAGCGCGGGCCGGGGCTGACGGGGGCGATCCTCGACCACCCCGCGTACCGGGCCCACCTCGACGCGCTGCCCGGCGAGCCCTCGCAGGAGATCATGCTGGGCTACTCGGACTCGAACAAGGACGGCGGGTTCCTCATGGCGAATGTCTCGCTGCACGAGGCCCAGCAGCGGATCGCCGAGGCCGTGCGCGCGCGGGGCGTCGCGCTGCGGTTCTTCCACGGGCGCGGGGGGACGGTCGGGCGGGGCGGCGGACGCGCGGGGCGGGCGATCCTCGCGACCCCGCCCGCGGCGCGGACCGGGCGGATCCGCTTCACCGAGCAGGGCGAGGTGATCTCCTTCCGCTACGCCCTGCCCGAGATTGCCCGGCGGCACCTCGAGCAGATCGTCCACGCCGCGGTGCTCGTCGACGCACGCCGCGACGCGGCCCCGCTGCCCGCGGAGCTCCGCCGCGTGTACCGCGCGATGGCGGAGCGATCGATGAAGGCCTACCGCGGACTGATCGACGCCCCCGCGTTCTGGCCCTGGTTCCTCGACGCGACCCCGATCGCGAGCATCGCGGGGCTGCCGATCGCCAGCCGGCCCGTCTCGCGGGCCGGGGGCGGGTCGATGTCGTTCGACAACCTCCGGGCGATCCCCTGGGTGTTCTCGTGGATCCAGATCCGCGCCCTCGTGCCCGGGTGGTTCGGGCTCGGGGCCGCGCTCGGGTCGCTCGGCGAGGGCGAGCGGGCCCTGATCGCCGAGGACTTCGAGCGGGGCGGGTTCTTCGAGACCGTGATGGACAACGCGATGCAGGAGATGGCCCGGGCGAGGCTGCCGATCGCGAGGCGGTACGCCCTCGCCGCGGAGGGTGGGGACCGGGTCTGGCCCGAGATCGAGTCGGAGTTCGCCGCGGCCCGCGCGGGCGTGCTCGCGATCACGGGCCGCCCGACGCTGCTCACGCACGCCCGGGCGATCGAGCGAACGATCGAACGCCGCAACCCCTGGACCGATGTGCTCAACCTGATCCAGATCGAGCTGCTGTCGCGGGCCCGGCGGGGGAGCGAGGCGGACCGGGCCCGGCTGACGCCGCTGCTTCAGGCGAGCGTGAACGGCATCGCGGCGGGGATGCAGTCGACGGGGTGAGGCTGGCGAGTTCCGCGACGCCTAGACAAGTTGCTCCGCCGGCGCCTCGATGATCGCGAGGATCCCCGGCGGATACCAGGCCTTGCCGTAGGTCACCTCTTCCGTGAGCGTGAGGATCCCCAGATTCTCGAGCTTCGAGATGTCGCTTCTCGCCGTTGGATCGGTGATACCGAGCAGGGCGGCGACACTGCGGGCGTTCACCACCGGCCACTCGAACAGGGAGTCGATGAGCCGGAGCAGGCGGGCCGGCCCGCCGTCCGCCCGCACCGCCTCGGTGTACCGACGATGGAGCGCCACCAGTCGCTCGGCGAGCACCCGTGTCTGGGCCGCCTGGGTGGCGACCGCGTCGACAAAGAACCGGACCCAGCCCATCCAGTCTCCGTCGGCGCTGACCGCGAACAACCGGTCCACATACGACTGCTTGTGCGCCTGGAGATAGCCGCTGACGAAGACGACCGGGAGTTCGAGCAGCCCTCTCCGACACAACTGGTGGAGGATCAGCGCCCGACCCACCCGCCCGTTCCCGTCGCGGAACGGGTGGATCGCCTCGAACTGGTAGTGGATCATCGCCACCGCGACGAGGTCGGGGATCTCCGGGTGGGCGGCGTTCGCGAAACGCTCGAGCTGGGCCATGCACGACTCGACCTGGTCGGGCATCTTCCCCGGGGGTGGCGGGACAAACCTCGCCTGATCGGGAGCGTCCTCCGGCCCGATGTACGCCTGGACATCCCGGTACTCGCCGGGGCGCTCGCGCTCGCCGCGCGTCCCCTGAAGGAGCACACGGTGCATCTCGCGGATGAGGCGGGAGGAGAACGGCAGGTCCGAGCCCAGGGCGTGGCGCACGGCCTTCATGGCGTTCAAGGCCTCGAGCCCCTTGTTGTCCTTTCCGCGGGGCTTGTTGTCCTGAGCCAGCACCATGTCGAGCGCGGTGGTGTGGATGTTCTCGATGGCGGAGGAGAACTTGGCCTCACGGAGCCACAACGCATGCCGGAGCATGACAGCGCTGGGGGCGAGCGAGACCAGCCCGTTGACGCGCGCCAACGCCGCGGTCGCGGCGGTGAGTTCGTCGAACAGATCCGCCTTCAGACCGCGCCAATCGAGTTTCGGCGGCAGCGGATCCGGCACGAAAGCCAGCGTCGGGAGGGGCTCGGTTTCCATCACGCCCGACGGCGAGGCCCGCCGGCGCAACAGCGTGGCGGGGACCAGACGACCCGGGCAGTCGTCCGAGAAGCGATCCCGGTGCATCAAAGCCAACTTTGAATCTGGAGGCATGATTCAAAGAAAATCAGTGTTTGCTTTAAAAGTCAAGAGAACTGTGCAAATCCTCTTTGAAACCACAGATCTTGTGGAGCATTAGGGCCGGATCCCCCAGATATTGCTGATACCTCAACGCTTGCCCCACCCCCGCCGCTCGTCCTTGTTCACCTCCACCGATACTCCCCCTAACAGACGGGTCGAACGAGCTCCCAGAATTCCGGCCAATTCCCTGACCAGCGCCGGCACCAGCCTCACCTGGGGCTTGGACTCGGGGCAGAGGGTCNNCTGGTCTCGATCAGGAGGTCGTAGGGCACGGGGCGGCCCACCTGCTCGTCCTCAAGCCGGCTCGCCTCGCCGACGCGGGGGTCGTAGGTCTCCAGCAGGCCCCGGACGCGCGGCAGGGCCGACGGGGCCGACCCGTTGAGCACGCGGTCGCGCATCGCGATGACCAGCCTGCCCTTTTCGAGGGGCTGCCCATCGATCGGCACGAGTTTGTCGACGATCACCTGCGGGTCGCCCCGGCTGTGGTCGACTCTCCCCAGCACAAACAGCGGACGGTCGGCCTCCTCGACGAGGTGCCCGAACTGGGTGAAGACATTGGCGAACATCACCGCCTCGGCGGTGCCGCTCGTGTCCTCGAGCGTCAGGATGCCCATCTTCTGCCCGGCGCTGCGGCCGGACTTGGTCACGATCGTGCGCACGGCCTGGACCATCGCGGGGAGCACGACCCGCTTGTCCTGCGGCTGGGCTTTCAACTCGGCGCAGCGCAGGTCGCTGAAGACGCCGGTCCAGTCGGCCCATTCCTCGAGCGGGTGGCTGGAGACATAGAACCCGAGCGTCTCCTTCTCCTGCCGGAGGGTCTCCGATTCGCTCCACGCGGGCACGGAGACGAGCGGGGTCTCGGCGGCCGGGGCGGAGTCGGCCTCCTCGCCCCCGAACCCGAAGAGCTGGTTCTGGCCCGAGGCCTTGTCCTGGGCGGCCCGCTGGCCGGCGGCGACGGCCTTGTCGATCGTCGCGACCATCGACGCCCGGGCCGAGCGCCCGTGGACCGAATCGAACGCGCCGGCCTTGATCAGGGCCTCGACCGTCGCCTTGTTGACCGTTCCCGCCGGGACGCGCTCGGCAAAGTCGAAGAGGGAGGCGAAGGGGGAGGTGGCGGCGTGCGGGGAACTGTCGCGCCGGCCGGTCTGCGGGCCATCCTGCCGCTCCGTTGCGTCGCCGCTCTCATCCCGCTCTCTGATGATGGCCTCGATCGCGCGGGCGCCGGCCCCCTTGATCGCGCGGAGCCCGAAGCGGATGTGCCCCCCGGCGGCGGTGCGCGGCTCGCCGGGCTCGAACACCACCGAGAACTCCGACTGCGAGAGGTTGATATCGGGAGGGCGGACCTCGATGCCGGTCCGCAGCGTCTCGCCGGAGACGGGGTCGATCGTCACGGTCTTCTTGCAGTCCTCGAGGTAGGGGAGCCAGTCGGCGACCTTCTGCGCCTGGCTCTCGTAGGAGAGGAACGCGGCCATGTACTGGGCCGGGAAGTAGGTCTTCAGGTAGGCGGTCTGGTAGGCGACGATCGCGTAGCCCGTGGAGTGGCTCTTGTTGAAGCCGTAGCCCGCGAACTTGAGGATCAGTTCGAACAGGTCCTCGGCGTCCTTCTTCGCCAGGCCCTTCTTGGCCGCGCCCTCGACGAAGGTCGGGCGGTTGGCGTTGATGACCTTCTCTTTCTTCTTGCTGATCGCCTTGATGAGGGTGTAGGCGCTGCGGAGCGGGATGCCGCCCAGCTCGTGGACGATCTGCATGACCTGTTCCTGGTAGACCATCACGCCGTAGGTCGGCCCGGTGAACCGGTCGACGATGGGGTGGACGCGTGGGACGGCGTCCTGCCCGTGCTTGCGGCGGTTGTAGTCGGGGATCAGGTCCATCGGGCCCGGGCGGAAGAGGGCGTTGGCGGCGATGAGGTCCTCGAGGCGGTCGGGCTTCATGTCGAGCAGGAGCCGGCGCATGCCGCCCGATTCGAACTGGAACACGCCGGTCGTGTCGCCCCGCTGGAAGAGGGCGAACACGCGCGGGTCGTCGTAGGTGAGGCGGTCGAGGTCGAGGGGGTGGGTGAGGGGGGACTGAGGGCCAGATGGCAGAGGGCCAGATAGCAGAGGGCCAGATAGCAGAGGGGCGGATCGAAGATCCGTCGCCGCGGTGGCGGGGCATTCTGAACTGGCGCTCTGGTCACCTGTACTCCGGCCCTCTCTCGCGCGCCCCACCGCCGCCCAGATCGCCTCTTCCGGGAGCGTCTGCCGGATGATCGACTTGGCCCGCTCGATCACGCTGAGCGTGCGCAGGCCCAGGAAGTCCATCTTCAGGAGGCCCATCTCCTCGCAGGTCGGGCCGTCCCACTGCGTGATGACATCCTCCGAGCCCGACTGCTTGTAGAGCGGGACGATCTCGTGCAGGGGGCGGGTGGCGACGATCACGCCGGCGGCGTGGACGGAGGCGTGCCGGGCCTGGCCCTCGAGCACGCGCGCCGTGTCGAGCACGCGCTTGACGCGGTCGTCCGTGTCGTGCCATTTCTTGAGATCAGGCTCGGCCTCGAGGGCCTTGTCGATCGTGATCTTCAGCTCTTCCGGGACGAGCTTGGCGAGCTTGTCCGCCTCGGCGAGCGGGATCTCGTGCACGCGGCAGACATCGCGGATCGCGGCCCGGGCCTTGAGCGTCCCGAAGGTGATGATCTGCGCGACATGCCCGTACTTGGCGCGGACATAGTCGATGACCGCGCCCCGCCCGTCCTGGCAGAGGTCGATATCGATATCGGGGTATTCCGCCCGGTCCGGGTCGGTGAAACGCTCGAACAGCAGCCCGTACTCGACCGGGCACGCGTTCGACAGGCCCAGCACATAGCCCACCATCGTGCCGACGCCCGAGCCCCTCGCGTTCGCCGGGATGCCGCGCTGCCGGCCCCAGTTGACGAAGTCCCAGACGATCAGGAAGTAGGCGCTGATGAGTTTGTCCGCGAGGATCTTCAACTCGCGGTTGAGGCGGGCCCACTTGTCGAACGCGTCCTTCGCCTCGTCCGTGGCGCAGGCGTCACGCCCGGGTTGTGCCTCCGCCTCTCCCTCGATCAGCGTGTGCCGGTGGTCGAGGATCCCCGGCCCGTAGCGCCAGACCATCCCCGCCTCGCTGAGCAGGCGGAGCGCCTTGTCGCAGTCCTTCTTGAGCCCCGCCTGGTCCATGCCCGGGTCGTTGGCGGGCTCGAGCGTGAAGCGGTCGCAGAAGTCCTTGAACCAGGCCGTCAGGTCGCCGGCGTATCTGGCGTCGCCGTGCGAGGGGAGCTTCGACTTGGGCGGGGCCTTGACCACCACCACCGGCGCGTGATTCGCCCCGATCGGCAGCTCGACCTCGCAGCGGTCGGCGATCGCCTTCGTGTTGCGCAGCGCCTCGCGCCCCGCCTCGCCGAACTCGGCGTTGTTGTACCGCTCGCCCCCGAAGATCTCCCACATCTGGGCCGGGCTCTTGACATAGAGCTCGGGGGTGTACCGCATGCGGTCGGGATCGTTCTTGACCTTGCCGGTGGAGATGCAGATCAGCGTGTCGTGCGCGTCGTGGTCCTGCTCGAGGAGGAAGTGGCTGTCGTTGTCGCACACCAGGGGGAGGTCCATCTCCCGCGCGAGCCTGATCAGGTGGGGGTTGATCGCGATCTGCTCGGTCACATGGTGCTGGAGCTCGACGAAGAACCGCGGGCCCGCCCCGGTCGGCGCGAACACGCGCCGGTGCCACTCGCACACCTCCACCGCCCGCTTCCAGTGCGCTCTGTCCCTGGTCTCCTCGTAGCGCACCAGGTGGAACGCGAGCTCGGAGCCGAGGTGCCCGTTGATCGCGATCAGCCCCTCGGCGTGCGCCTCGAGGATCTCGCGGTCCATGCGGGGCTTGAAGTAGAACCCCGTGAGGTACGCCTCGGAGCAGAGGTACAGCAGGTTCGACCAGCCCCGATTGTTCTCCGCCAGGAGCACCAGGTGGTACCCGCCGTCCGCCACCCCGGTGTAGGTCCGGTCGCGCCGGTCCCCCGGGGCGACATACGCCTCGACCCCCAGGATCGGCTTGATGCCCGCCGCCCGGGCCTGCTTGGAGAACGAGACCGCCGCGTGCATGTTCCCGTGGTCGGTCACCGCCACGGCCCCCATGCCCAGTTCCTTGACCCGCCGGATCAGCTTGTCGAGGCGGTTGCCGCCGTCCAGGAGCGAGTACTCGGAGTGGAGGTGGAGATGGACGAAGGGCGTCTCGGAATCGGGGGCCGCGGCTGCATGATCTGGTAGCTCGGGAGGCATCAACCTCTGAGTGTAGTGGCGACCCCGGTCGAATCGACCCGCGCCTTTCCACATTCGCAACCCACTGCGAGCCATGGACTTGGGCCACACCGGCGCCGCGCGCCCCCAGCGACACCCGCCCGCGAGGGCGGAGCGGGTCCGGATACCCCGGCGCTCGTCGGATCCGGCCCGGCCAGCCGGCCCAGCCCCTCCAGACCGACCCCGGCGCAACGGGGCGCGATCGGTGCCTTGGCGTTCGCGCCCCTGAATCGCACGCTTGGGCGGTTCGCTCGGGATCCATCTCTCAGGAGGCACCGCCCATGAAGACCGCCATCGCCTGCACCGCTCTGATCGCCGCCGCCGGGGGCGCGTTCGCCGGGCCCGTCACCCTCGACTTCGAGGGCGTCGGGCGCGGCCGCAATGTCTACATCGAGGTCGGCGAGGAGTACGCCGGCACGGTGTTCGCCGGGAGCATCAAGCACCGCGTGGACGGGGTGCTGCTGATGACCTACTGCATCGACCCCGACCAGGAAGCGCAGACGGGCGTGGCGAACTTCGAGCGTGCCCGGGTCTGGAAGGCGCTCGACCACCGGGAGACCTTCCGGGACAAGGCCGCCGCGATCGCGGAGCTGGCCGACAATTTCGGCGCCTCGCTCTGGACGACCGGGGCGAGCCAGGACGACGCGGCCGCGTTCCAGATCGCGGTGTGGGAGATCATCAAGGACTTCTCCGCCGGCGTGCAGAGCAACTGGTACGACTTCACCACGGGCGAGTTCCGCGCCAGCGGCAGCGCGTCGGTGTTCACCAAGGCAACGCAGATGCTGAGCGATCTGACGCTCGCCCGCAACGACGACCTGGGCTACATCGCCTACAAGAGCGGGGAGCACCAGGATTTCATGGGCGAATCGATCCCCGCGCCCGCCGCGGCGGCGTTGATCGCGCTCGCCTTCCCGGTGCTCGGCCGGCGCCGCCGGGCTTGAGGCCCGCCGCGGGCGCTATCGTGAGGTGTGCCCGGGCCGAGCGACCCATTCACCCAGTTCTTCGCCAGCACGCCGGGCCGGTCTCGGCGTGTTGTCGCGTGGGCCACCAACCAGCCCGGGTGGGTCTCCCGCGTCGCGGCGACCGTGTTCGTGGCGGCGCTGGCGCTGGTCGCGCTGCTCCTGGTGATCCCGGCGGTCGTGCTGGGGGTGCTGGTCTTCCTCGCCCTGTCGCTCTGGGTGGCCCTGCAACGGCGGGTCGCCCGGTGGCGCCAGCGCCGCGGGACGGAATCCGGGCGGCGGAATGTCCGCGTCATCCGTCGAGACCCGTGAGCCCGCGCCACGCCTCGATCAGACGCCGGGTCGTCGGGCCCGGGGAGCCGCTCCCGATCGTCGCGCCCTCGACCCGCGTGACGGGCAGCACGCCCCACGACGAGTTGGTCAGGAACAACTCGTCGGCGTCGAGCAGGTCGTCCACCGTCATCATCTGCCGGCTCACGCGGAGCCCCCAGGACTCCGCCCAGCCCAGCACCATCGAACGGGCCACGCCCGGGAGCACGGGGCTGGGGATCCCCCCACTTCTCTCTTCCCCGCGCGCGATCGGCGTCAGCAGCACCTCCCCGTGCACCGCCGCCACATTGCTCACGCACCCGCCCGCGACATGGTTGGAGACCTGCAGCACGATCGACTCGCCGGCCCCCTTCGCCGCGGCCTGCTGCAACTCGCGCAGACGCCACCAGTAGTTCAGCGTCTTGTGCCCCGCCGTCGGGTCGAACGGGTTGGCCCGCGCATCCGCGATCGTCGCGAGCACGCCGCGCTCGAACATCGCCGGGGGATACTCCGTCGCGGGTTGGGCGACGCAGAGCACCGTCGGCCTGTGGTTCGATTCGCCGCGTGATTCGAGCAGGTTGAGGTCACCCCCCGTCACCGTGAGGCGGAGCCTCGCCCGGGACAGGCCGCTTCGCTCGAAGGTCTCGAGGACCGCGCGGGCCAGCCCGTCGGCGTGCAGCCGCTCGCTCAGCCGCAGCGCGCGGGCGGACTCGGCGAGCCGCTCCGCGTGGGCCTCCAGCCCGATGACCTCGGGGACCCCGTCGAGCCTCACCCCCAGCAGCGTTTCAAACAGGCCCACGCCGTGCTGAAAGCCCGCGTCGAAGGCGGCGATCCGGGCCTCGTCGCGCCCGAGGAACGACCCGTTGAGGAAGACGGTCTGCATGCCTGCAGCGTACGCGTCGAGAGAAAAAAAGGCCGGGCTCACTCTTTTCAGAGTCGCCCGGCCGGCGTGGGGAAAGAAGGGACCGGAATGCCCCCGGTCGGGGGCGCGACCGACGCCGCGCCGCACAACACGGCGTCAGGGTCAAGCGCCCCCCGACCCGCGGGGCAGAAAAGGCAGGCCGTCGCGGAGAACACACACGGCCTGCCGCCGTCACGCTCGGACGGACGCGTGACGGAGCTCTCCCCTCCCATCCTCGGCGGAACACCGAGCCGGAGGAATCTCGGGGCCGCCCTTTCGGGCAACCCGTCGCTCGCCCGCGTGGAGCGGGTCGTTCGCCGGGCCCGGGCTGTGTGCCCCTGAACCCGACCTCTCCACGATGCCACGCATCGGCAGAGAGACGACCGCGTTCCCGTGAACGCCCCGATCGCACGGCTGATCGCGGCGTTCCAACCCGCACTCTCCCGCAGACCGCACCAGATTCGTCCCAGAACGGGACATGAGCAAACCCGCCGGCTCCGCCGACGCGGGGCGAACCGCCCCCCGAACACAGGTCCCAACGGGTGTCCTACCCACCCGGAGTCGGACCACGCGACCGACCGGCCCGAGAACACATGACCGGCCTGTTGCACTTCAACGCCGAGTGACCCGAACGGGGCTCGGCCTTCTCTTCACCCCATGCGATACGGACCCTCTCCGGCCCGGTTCCGCGAGTTGAGGCGACTTCCCGAGATTCGTCCGCCCGCCCCCTCCGGACCCGCGCCGGGCCCGCCAAGGATGCAACGCCCCGACGAGGAACACCCCATGCCACGACCACGCCCGCTCTGGTTGACCCCCCTGCTGCTCGCCGGCTGCGGCGGCGAACACCCCGCCCACACCGCCGCCCCGGAGCCCACGCCCGCGGACAAGGCCCGCCTCCTGGCCGCCCGGGACGCCCTGGTCGAGTCGCTCGGGGCCCGCCTGGCCGCGGCCCTGACGCAGGGCCCCGAGGCCGGCATCGCCGTCTGCGCCGAGGAGGCGATCCCCCTGACCGAGCGGATCGCCGCCGAGCACGGCGTGCGCATGGGACGCACCAGCCACCGCCTGCGCAACCCGGGCAACACCGCCCCGGCCTGGGCCGAGTCGCTGCTGGCGCAGCGGCCCGAGCAGGAGGTCTTCCTCACCACCCCCGAGGGGGGCGTGCGGGCCCTGCTGCCGATCCGCCTGCAAGACCGCTGCGTCCTCTGCCACGGGCAGCCCGAGCAGATCCCCGAGCCGATCCGCGCGGCGTTGGACGCGCACTACCCGGACGACGAGGCCCGCGGCTTCAGCCCGGGCCAGATCCGGGGGTATGTGTGGGTGCAGACGAACGAATGACCCGGCGTCAGCTCACGCCTTCTCCATCACCAGGCTCTTGCCCTTGAGGTCGACGCGGACGGTGTCGCCCGGGGCGAGGTCGCCGGCGAGGATTTTGCTCGCCAGCGGGTTCTCGAGGCGCTGCTGGATCGTGCGCTTCAGCGGGCGGGCGCCGTAGGCGGGGTCCCACCCCTCGTCGGCGATCTGGGCCAGGGCCTCGGGCGTGATCTCGAGCGCCATCTCGCGGTCGGCCAGGCGGGCCCGCAGGCGGGCGAGCTGGATCTCGGCGATCGCGGCGATCTGCTCGCGGCGCAGCTGGTGGAAGACGACGATCTCGTCGATGCGGTTGAGCAACTCGGGGCGGAAGAACGGGGCCCGCATGCCCACATCCATCGACGCGCGCACCTCGCCCGTCTCCGGGTCGATCGTGGGCCGGCCCGAGACATCCGCCCCGGCGCCACGGCGGATCAGGTCGCGCACGGCCGCCTCGATCTCCCAGTCCTCGGCGCCCTGCTCGGTCATCTGCTGGATGCGCTCCGAGCCCAGGTTGCTGGTCATCACGACGATCGCGTTGCGGAAGTCGACCGTGCGCCCCTGCCCGTCGGTCAGGCGGCCGTCGTCGAGCACCTGGAGCAGCACATTGAACACATCCGGGTGCGCCTTCTCGATCTCGTCGAGCAGCACGACCGAGTAGGGGCGGCGCCGCACGGCCTCGGTCAGCACCCCGCCCTCCTCGTAGCCCACATACCCCGGGGGGGCGCCCACCAGCCGCGAGACCGCGTGCTTCTCCATGAACTCGGACATGTCCACGCGGACGACGGCCTCCTCGGTGTCGAACAGGAACGCGGCGAGCGCCTTGCAGGTCTCGGTCTTGCCCACGCCCGTCGGGCCCAGGAAGAGGAACGACCCGATCGGGCGGGCGGGGTCGCCCAGGCCCGCGCGGCTGCGACGCACCGCGTCGGCGACGGCCCGCAGCGCGTCGTCCTGCCCGACGACGCGCTCGCGGAGGTGCGCTTCCATCTGCTGCAGCTTCTCCCGCTCGGTCTGCACGAGCCTCGCGACGGGGATGCCCGTCCACCTCGCGACGATCTGGGCGATCTGCTCCGCGTCGACCTCCTCGGTCACGAGCAGCTGCCCCGCGGCCTTCTTCTCCGCCAGCGCGGCCTCGCCGTTGGCGATCCGCTTCTCGATCTCGCGGATCTCGCCGTACTGGATGCGGGCCGCCGCCTCGAGATCCCCCCGGCGCTGCGCCTGCTCGACCTCGACCCGCTTGGCGTCGAGCTCGTTCTTGAGCGACTTCACCGCCTCGAGCTCGGCCTTCTCCGACTCCCAGCGCGCGGTGAGGGCCCGGTTCTGCTCCTGCAGCTCGCTCAGTTCCCGCTCGATGCGGGCCCGCTCCTTGTCCTCGCTCTGCGTTCCCTCGTGGCCTCGTGCCCGCGCGCCCTCCTCGCCGAGCTTGAGCGCCTCCCGCTCCATCTCGAGCTGCATGATCCGCCGGCGGATCTCGTCGAGCTCGGTCGGCATGCTGTCGTTCTCGATCCGCAGCCTGCTGGCGGCCTCGTCGATCAGGTCGATCGCCTTGTCGGGCAGGAAGCGGTCGGCAATGTAGCGGTGGCTGAGCTGGGCCGCCGCGAGGATCGCGCCGTCGAGGATGCGCACGCCGTGGTGCGCCTCGTAGCGCTCCTTGAGCCCGCGGAGGATCGCGACGGTCTCCTCGATGTTGGGCTGATCGACGAGGATGGGCTGGAACCGCCGCTCGAAGGCCGGGTCCTTCTCGACATGCTTGCGGTACTCGTCCAGCGTGGTCGCGCCGATGCAGCGGAGCTCGCCCCGCGCCAGCGCCGGCTTGAGCAGGTTGCCCGCGCTCACCGCGCCCTCCGCCGCGCCGGCCCCGATCACCGTGTGCAGCTCGTCGATGAACATGATCACGCGGCCGTCGCTCGCCTGCACCTCGCGCAGCACGCTCTTGAGCCGTTCCTCGAACTCGCCGCGGTACTTCGCGCCGGCGAGCAACTGCCCAACATCGAGCGCGAGGATCCGCTTGTCGCGCATGCCCTCCGGGCAGTCGCCCGAGACGATCCGCAGCGCCAGACCCTCCGCGATCGCCGTCTTGCCCACGCCGGGCTCCCCGATGAGCACCGGGTTGTTCTTCGTCCGCCGGCTCAGCACCTGCATGCAGCGGCGGATCTCCTCGTCCCGCCCGATCACCGGGTCGAGCCGGCCCTGCTGGGCCTTCTCCGTCAGGTCGATCGCGTACTTCTTCAGCGCCTCGTATTGCGTCTCGCCGTCGCGGTCCGTGACATTGGAGACCCCCGAGGCGGCCCTGAGTTGCTCAATCGCCTTGACGAGATCACTCCGGTCGACGCCGAAGGTCGCGAGCAGGTCCTTCGCGGGCCCACCCGCCTCAGCGAGCGCGAGCAGGAGGTGCTCGCTCGAGATGTAGGCGTCCTTGAGCGCGCGGGCGGCCGCGTCGGCCTTGGCCAGGATCTCCAGCAGCGCCCGCCCCCCGGTGCCCGCCCCGCTCGTGGTCTTCGGCTGACGGTCGAGTTCGGTCGCGACCACCCCGGCGATCTGGTCGGGCCGGGCCCCCGCCTTCTGAAGCACGCTCCAGACCGGCCCGCCCCGCTCACCCAGCAGGGCCGAGAGCACATGCAGCCCCGTCACCTCCGGGTTCTGGCGGGCGACGGCGTCGCCCTGGGCGGCCGCGAGAGCCTGCTGCGCGATGGTGGTGAATCGGTCCGGGTTCATGGGGGTCCTTCCTGAGCGCACAAACGCTCACGAAGACCCGTGCAAGCCGCGCGCCGACCTCCGAGCCCGGATTCTCACCCCGGAACCCGGACGAGACCGCCAACCGGTGTTGCCGACTGCCGAACTGACGGGCCCCTACACCCCGATCATTAACCTGTCACATCGAGCCGCTGGCCCGTCTCGGTGGCGCCCGGGCTCGCGGCGATGGGGGCGTCCGCCCGCAGGGGTCGGACGCGGAGGGCCGACCGCCCGACCTCGCCCGCCTGCCGGATCAGGTCGACCATCGCCTCGCCCTGGCTCTCGGCGACATCGAGGGTCTTGCGGGCGACGGCCACGCTGACGCGGCTGCCAAGATCGACCGAGCCGAGATGGGTAAGGGCGGTCATATCCCCCACGATCGGCGAGGGAACCCCGGCCGGCCCATGGAGACCTCGGACAAAGCCCGACACCCCGGCGCCCGCGTTCGATGGTGAGGTCGAACCCCGAATCTAGGTGGGTGCCACCGCTCCGGAACCCGGCCTTCCACTCGCAGGAGGCTTGGCCTTCGCCCGGACGCTCGTGGCTCCCTTCGAGGTCAGAAAGGTTCGAACATACACCTCTCGGACGCGGGCGCCGGGGTGTCTCCCGGCAGGGCTCACCATACCTCGGGGAGCCCTGCAATGCGAGCGGATCGGGGGAGATTGCGCCCGTCCCTCATCAGAAGCCCTGCACAGACAAGGCGATACGATTTTCTGAGACCATCCGCCACCCGGGCCCGATCGCGGTGGTATCCTCTGCGGACACGCGGGGGGGCCGCACACCCCCGCCTTGCGGTTCCGGCGCGGGGAGCGACCGGGCCGCCAGACCCGCCCGAGATCCCGTTCAGGAGCCGTGACCATGAGCATCCGCGCTCGCCTTCGTGTTGCCCTCTCGCTCGCCGTCGCCGGAGGCCTTCTGACGGGCTGCTCCGGGAGTGGGACGAGCGTCGGCGCGCTCCGCAGTTCGCCCACGCCCGAGCTGCGGAACCTCACCGACACGGGCGACGACATCGCCAACACGCTCGCCCTCAACACCGACCTGAACCTCCGCATGATCTCCGAGGACGCCGCGAGGGCGATGCTGCTCGATCGTCCGTCGCGGCTCTCGCCGGCCCCCATCCCGCGCTGATCGTCGCGGGCCCCCCGACACACCGGAACGACTTTCACAGACGGCCCGGCGTTCCGCCGGGCCGTCGTTGCGTGCGCCTCGGCTCATCGGGGCTCACCCGGTCGGCCGCGCGGGTTACGGGCATCCCGCGAGGAACGCCTGGATGAACTGGTTGATGTCCTGAAGGTCCCAGATGCCGTCGTTGTTGATGTCCGCCGCCGGCAGGTGGTTCAGGAAGGCGTTGATGAAGGCGTTGATGTCGGCCAGGTCGAGCACGCCCCAGGTCGGGGCGAGGTCGGCGGCGTTGCACGGGCCGGTGTAGCAGGTGGGGTAGAAGCAGAGTTGCAGCTCGATGCCCGGCCCGGCGCGGAGCGTATTGGGCAGCTCCATCAGGCCCTGGATGAACAGCGGCTCGACGGGCAGCGGCATCTCCACGCCCGGCATCTCGGGCGCCATGTGCATCACCCGCTCGTGGCAGCCCGAGATCCCGTTGTCCTCGGTCTTCACGAGGTAGTTGTCGCCGAACAGGAAGGTCTGCCCGATCGGCCACTCCTCGCCGCGCCCCGCCATGATCCACCCGCAGGTCAGGTCGGCGACGGCGACGGACTCGCCCCAGGTGGGCCAGATGTTGATCGGCGGCGGGCCGATGGGCTGGTCGCCGTAGGCGTAGGACCAGAAGGGCATGAGCACCGGATCGGTGAGGAAGAGGAAGGCGTTGTTGACCATGGTGTCGGGGCGTGTGACCCAGCCCGTGATGATGTTGGTGCCGAAGCGGTGGTCGAATTCGACGGCCGCGTAGCCCGGGGCGCCGAACATCATGATCCCGTCGTTGTCGATGGGCTGATAGCGCATCATGTTGAATGGGAAGCCGCCCGGGTCGGTCAGGATGGTGATCACGCCCATGTCCCAGGTGGGGCGACCGAAGTCGGTCTTGCCGGCCGAGACGATGAACCCGTCGGGGCGGATGTCTACGCCGTGCCCGAACTCGGCGACATTCGGGTTGTCGGGGTCGTCGCGGTCGAACGGCCAGTCGTACTTCCAGAACCACATCGGGAAGCCCATCAGGGGCTCGACCTTCATGAGGGTCGCGTCATCCCGGCGCGTGTTGGGGTCGTCGGGATAGGCGTACTCGATCGTGCCCGAGGCGACGAAGGTCATCTCGTTGTGGTCGACATCGACATCGGTGAAAGCGAGCACGGACTCGAGGGCGGGCCCGACCGGCGGGACGAAGTACTGGTTGTGCCAGAGCGGGAACCCGTTGGGGTCGGTGTAGAGCAAGGTCGGGTGCCCCATGAAGTGCCCCGTGACGACCGGCTCATCGTTGACGGTCAGGTCCATGTGCACGCCGGGATGCGGCCAGTGGATGGTGTCCCCGGCGACCTGGTGCGGGTAGGCCTTGGCCCAGACGAACGCGCCGTTGGGGCGCAGGCGGAGCAGGACGAGCTCCATGCTGGCCTCGTACGAGAGCGTCTCGCCCGCGATGAGGTAGCCCCCGTCGAGCGTCTCGCGGACGGAGTAGGCGACATCGTCCTCGTCGCCGCCCCAGAGCCGGCGCCACTGCATGTGCCCGTTCTTGTCGTGCTTGACGATGTAGAAGTCCTTGCGGAACAGGCCCGAGGGGGTCATGACCTTCTTGTACCCCACGGTGATGGACCCGGCGTCGCGCGTCTGCACAACGGCGAACGACTGTTCATCGTCGAAGGTCCCGATCTCGTACTGGAAATACTGGCCCCGTGCCGCGCCCGCAAAACCGACGAGGGCCGCGGCGCACGCGATGGTGATGCTGTTGCTCATGGCAACCCCTTCCGATGCAACCGGAGGGCCGCCGTGTTCCCCCAAGGAGCGCGGTGGCTCCCCGGAACTTCCATTCAAACCCGCCGCACGCCCCGGGACAATGGGGCGAGGGCGAGATCCCGCCGACGGACCGCGCGTGCCGGGGCGGTTGTGGGGTTCTCCCCGCATCGGACGGGAACGCCCCGCCGGGCCGTTGGGCCGGGCGGGGCCGGGGCTGTGAGGCATGTGGGTTATGGGCAGCCGCCGGTGAAGCAGGTGACGAAGACGCCGATGTCGGCCAGGTCCCAGACGCCGAACGGCGGGGCGAGGTCGGACAGGGGGGTCATCGCGACGAACGACCCGACGAAGAGCCCGATGTCGGCCAGGTCGAGGATGCCGTCGCCGTTCAGGTCGCACGGGCAGGGCGCGCCGGGGATGCAGTCGTCGTCGTAGCAGGGCACGAACTCGCTGGCGTCGGCGGCGGTCAGGTGGTCCTCGGCGGGGAACCACTCCTGGCGGTAGTCGGGGCGGATCGGGGCGTCGAGCACGACCGCCTCGAACTCAGGCTGGCTGTCGGCGCGGCGCTCGAGGCAGCCGCTCTCGCCGGAGTCGTTGTTCTTCACCAGGTAGGTCTCGCCCCGCGAGAAGGGCGCCATGGGCGGGATGAAGGTGAACTGCCCCGCCATCGCGTAGCCGCAATCGGAGCGGACCGGCACGACCGACTCGCCGCGGGTCGCGTTCTCGCCCCCGTACTCCCAGAACCAGAGCGGCGCGCCCCCGAACGCGGTCAGCGATTCCCAGGCGTGCAGCACGCCCGCGGCGTTGGGGACCCGGCCCGCCTGCACGATGTTGATCTCGTCGTCGAACCGGACGGCGGCGTACGCGGTCGCGGGGCGGATCAGGATCCCATCGGGCGACTTGGTCATGTACTCGCTGGACCAGAGCGGGAAGCCCGAGAGATCGGTCGCGACGAGGTGCGTGCCGACGGGGTCGCCCGGGCCGCCGAAGTCGGTGCGTCCGTTGAGGATGATCAGCCCGTTGGGCCCGAGATCGAGCCCGTCGCCCGTCTCGCGGACATTGTTCCCGTTCGCCGGGTCGAGATCGAAGGGGAAGTCGTAGAGCCAAGACCACCCGACCAGCCCGCCAGGGCCGATGCGCATCATGAACGCGTCCTGCGAATCACCCGCGCCGGGCTCGTTGAAGTTCGGATGAACCGCGGTGCCCGACACGACGAGGCTGCCGTCCATCGCGCTGTGCTTGATGTCCGTGAAGGCGTACTTGAAGATCCCGTCCGGGCCCGCCGGGTCGGCGTAGACCGCCTCCCAGAAGAGCCCGCCGCCGGGCCCCACGGCGAGCACGAGCGGCAGGCCGAACAGGTTGCCCGTGACATAGATCTCCCCGTCGAGGCCCTGGTCGAGGGCGACGCCCGGGTGGGGCGTGTGGATCGGGTCGGTCATGAACGACCCGCCGTAGTAGTTGTTCCAGACGAGCCCGCCCGTGGCGTCGAGGCGGATGAGCAGCAGCTCGAAGCCCGCCGCCCCGGAGGAGGTCGACTCGGCGGCAACGATGTACCCGCCGTCGAAGGTCTGCTGCACGGAGTAGCCGATGTCCCGCCCGGGGCCCCGCCAGAGGCGCTGCCACTCGATGGAGCCGTCGGACTTGTGCTTGGTGATGAGCACATCCTCGAGGCTGCCGCCCGGGACGCCGGTGTCGCGGTACCCGGTGGTGACATAGCCGCCGTCCGTGGTGGTCTCGATGCTGAACGCGTGCTCGCGGGCGTTGTCGCCCAGGACGCGCTGGAAAATCTCGGCGTTCGCGGTCGTGACGGCCAGGCCGGCGCAGACGGACAGCGCCGCGGCCCCGAAAAGACGGGTGCTCGACATGATGGCTCCTTGCGAAATCGGTGTCCTGTGGCTTCCGCGGGCTCGGCCGGCGGCTCTTCCCACCGCCGGCGCCCGCCACTGGTGCCCCTCCGGGGGCGCCCCAAACCCTGCGGGGTTCGGGGGGTTCCGGGCCGTGTGGGTGACCTTTCAGGTCCAACGGTCCCGGGCTGTGCAAGGAGGAAGCGTGGACCGCGCGCGATCACTCACGCCGCCGGTCAAAAAACCCGGTGCGAGCGTGCCCTCACCCCAAACGGCCCCGCTGCGATCAGCCCAGCCGGTCCAGCTCCGCCTCGACCCGGTCGCGCAGGCGGGCGAGCATCGAGGGCCCGAAGTCGAACTCCAGCCCCGCCGCGGCGAAGAGCTCGGGCAGCGGGCGCGACCCGCCCAGGCTCATCGCCCGCTTGTAGGCCGCGATCGCCGCCGCCGGGCCTTCCTCCAGCGACTTGAGCCAGAGCTGATACGCCCCGAGCTGCGCGATGCCGTACTCGATGTAGTAGAACGGCACCGCGAACGGGTGGGGCTGGGCGTGCCAGGCGGCGTCGCGCGCGTCGGCCGTCGACTCGTCCCACGCGATCCCGAAGCCGCGCATGCCGAAGCGCTCGATCAGCCCGCGCCACGCCCCGGTGCGCTGGTCGCGCGTGTGCGCCGGGTTGGCGTAGATCCAGTGCTGGAACGCGTCGATCGTCGCGATCCAGGGCAGGATGCGCATCCCGTGATCGGTCAGCTGCTGCCGCTTGGCCCGGGCCGCGTCCGCCGGGTCCGGGTAGAACGCGTCCCAGTGCGGCATCGTCAGAAGCTCCATCGACATGCTCGCGACCTCCGCGAACTCGAGCGGCGCGCCCCGGTAATGCAGCAGCGGCTCGTCGATGCACAGCAGCGAGTGGAACGCGTGCCCCGCCTCGTGCACCATCGTCTCCACATCCCGGTGCAGCCCGGCCGCGTTCATGAAAATAAACGGCTTGCGGCTCCGGTCGAGCATGTACTGATAGCCCCCCGGCGCCTTGCCTTTCCGGCTGTCGAGATCGAGCAACTCCCCCGCCGCGATCCCGCGGGTGTTCGACCCGTCGCCCAGCGAGCGGAACATGCCCGCCAGCTCGGGATCGAGCCGGTCGAACACCGCGCGCGACTTGGCGACCAGGTCCGCCCCGCCCCGGAATGGCGCGAGCGGGCCCCGGCCCGCGGGGTCCACGCCGACATCCCACGGCATCAGCCCGTCCAGCCCAAGGTCACGCCGCCGCTCCGCGTCGAGCCGGCGGCACAGCGGCATGATCTCCTTCTCCACCCCCTCGTGGAACGCGAAGCAGGTCTCGGGCGTGTAGTCGAAGCGGTGCTTGGCGGCGAACATGAACCCGGTGAAGTCCGCGTGCCCCGCGTTCTGCGCGACCTTGTGCCGCAGCGAGACCATCTCGTCGAAGATCCCGTCGATCGCGTCACGGTCGGCCAGCCGCCGCGCCGCGGTCGACCGCCACGCGGCCTCGCGCACGGCGCGGTCGGTCGACTCCTGGTAGACCGCCATCTGCGGCATGGTCTTCGTCTCGCCCTCGAACTCGACGGTCATCGCGCCGATCACCGTCTGGTAGTCCTGGCTGAGCGACTCGAGCCGGGTCTGCAGCGGGATGTTCTCCTCGCGGAACAGGTCCACATCCGCCTTCGTGTCGCGGTGGATCACCCCGTACCGCCCCCCGGTCAGCCCGAACCGCTCCGCGAGCGCCGCCTGCCGCTTGTCCAGCTCGAACGACGCGGGCTTCATCTTCGGCGCGACCTCCTCGATGTAGCGCCGGTAGGCCCCCGCGGCCCCGGCGTCGGCGGTGTCGCAGGTCATGTTGATGTACAGCCGCGCCGCCGATTCCGAGCACGCCGCGTCGAGCTCCGAGCGATCCACCAGCCAGGCCTCGAGCTCCTGGGCCGAGCCCACCCGGCGGTCCATGAGCGCCCGCCACAGCGGCTCGACCGCCTCCCAGGTCGAGGCGTCGAAATCGGTCGGAACGAAGGTCGTCGTCGCGGTCGTCATGCCGGTCTCCTTGCCACGGGGCGCGGGCCCCGACAAGGCTACCTCGCCCGCACCCCCCCGACCCGGGCCGGCGCACGAAAAAGGGCGGGCTCCCGCCCGCCCCGTGGAACACGCCGGCGTGCACGCTCAGTCCATGAGGTCCCGCAGGATCTCCTCCTGCTCCTCATACCACTGATCGAACAGGTCCCAGTCGATCCCGACCGCCACCGTGATGAGCTTCGGGCTCGCGTCGTTGTACCGCTTGATCTGCCGGAGGAACTGCCTCGCCTTGCCGACCAGCTTGCCGCGGTTGTCCCCCTGCGCCCCCGCCGCCGCCCCGAGGTAGAGCTGATACTTCGCGAACGCGTTCCGCATGCCCGAGTTGTTCTGGTCGATGAACTCGCGCCACTTGCGGTTCTCCGCCTCCGCCTTGCCGACCGGGAAGATCAGCTCGGGGTTCCACTCGCCCACCCAGTCAATCTCGGTGTAGCCCATCTCGCGGGTCAGCTCGTCCAGGTCGCGGGCGATGCCCTCGCTGAACCCTAGCTTCTCGGCCTGCACGGAGTTGAAGGTCAGGATCTCGCCCTTGGGGTTGACGAGGATCTCGCCCGAGTCCTCGTCCTGGTACCAGAGCACCTCGCCCGTGTCCGTCACGGTCGCGCTGAGCGCCTCGTCGATCTGCATCGCCCGCATGATCTTCGCGTCGCGCTTCCCGCGGGCCCCGATCTTCTCCATCATGTAGAGCGCTTCCTCGAGCCCACGCCCCTTCACCGCCACGAGGTTGCCGAACCAGCCCGTCGCGGCGCCAAGGTTGCCCTCCGGAAGGAAGTAGAGCCGCTCGAGCGTGATCCCGGTCATCGCGGCCGCCGAGATCGCCGACTCGATCCACCCCACCACCTCGAACTTGGGCTTGAGCTTGTACTCGATGACATCGGAGAGGTCCTGGATCTCCGCGAGGAACCCGCCCCCCGAGTTGATCTTCAGGACGAGCACGCCGCCCTCCCCGATCTCCTTCTCCAGCGTCGGGATCAGCTCCTCGAGCTTGTGGGCCGCCATCTCGACGCCCACCATGCCCTCGAGCGTGACCACCGTGCCCCGGGTCACACCGGCCCGGGCCGCCGTCTTCTCGGGCTTGGCCCCGTCCTCGCCCGCGTCGGGGGCCGCGTCGCGCACGATCTCATCGATCGCCGTCGCGGCGAAGAACTCCTGCTTCTTGATCGTGCCGATGTACACGATCATCCACACATTGCCGTCGATCTCGCGGATGATGTCGCCCTCGACCTCGCGCCCGTCCTTGAGTTTGACGATATCGAGCGCGCTCGCGAGGGGCGAGGCCAGCATCACGATCGACGCGGCCAGCACGCCCAGGATCTGCTTCATCACGGTCATGGCTTGCCTTTCTCCGACGCCGCCCGGCACGCGGGCCCCGCGTCGCGTTCGTTTCAGTCGTCCAGGAGCATCAACTCGAGCTTGAGCTGCTCGATGCGCAGATCGAGATCGGCGATGTTCGGCATGCCCGCGCCGAACGGGTCGAACCCCTCGCCGTACCGCCTGTAGAGGTTCTGCATCTCCTCGAGAATCCGGATCCGCTGCCCGATCGCCTGCCGCTGCTCGCGCGGCGTGCCCCCGCCCTGCACCCCGTTGAACTCCTCCCACAGCCGCGGGACCTGACGCCGCGCCCGCGCCACATTCGAGCTCCACGAGTCCAGGATCTGGTCGCTGCGACCCTCGAGCATGACATGGTTCCGCAGGATGCCGAGGTGCTCGAGCAACTCGTCGAGGTCACGCGCCGTGCCCTTCGAGACGCCCAGCATAAAGGCCGTGTCCGCCCGCAGCGTCAGCACATCGTCGCCCTCGCCCGTCACGAGCTGCCGCATCGTGTCCTGCCGCGTGTCCTTCCCGTCGTCGGTCAGCACGAACTCGCCCGCCTCCGGCATCCGCTCATAAATGTTGCCCGCGATGTCGTAGCTGAGCACATAGCTCCGCCTCGCCATCGCTATCACCAGCCGGTAGTCGTACCCGCCCGCGATCGCCAGCCCCTGCGCCCGCGCCAGCCGGAGCGAACGCTGCTTCTGCCGCACGACCTCGTCCCCCACGCCCTCGAACATCTGCTCGAGCGTCCCGATGCCCCCCATCCGACCCTCGGGGTGGAAGTAGATCTCGTCCGCCAGGAACGGCAGGAACGCAGCCCCGCCCATCGCGTTCCGCACCCAGAACACGACATACGGCTGCTTCTCCCAGTTCAGCTCGATCTCGCGCGTCAGGATCGGCTCGATCTGGTCCGCGACATCGAACCAGTCGAACGAGGTCTGCGCGTCGTTGGGCAGCTCGCGCCCGAACTCGCCCCAGGTGTTGTCCAGCTTGATGATCAGGAAGTCGGGCTGCTCACGCTTCGCCGCCTCCACCGCCTCACGCACCGGGCTCGCGGTGATGTCCCGCCCGAACAGCCCGTCCAGCGTGATCATGTACACCGTCGGCGCGTCCGACGACGCCGAGATCGAGGGGGACTTCTCGACCGCCGGGATGCTCCCGCCGCCCGATCCGCCCGCCTCCGCCCCGACGCCCTCGCCCCCGGTCGCCTCGCCCCGCTCCGCGCGGACGATCTCCAGGATGTCCGACTTGCTGTAGGTCGCCGGGGCGCGGATCCCCGCCACCACGATGTTCATCCGGATCTCCGACTCGGTCTCCGAGAGGATCTCCCCCTCGATCACCCGGCCGTTCTTCAGGATCAGGCGGTCGAGTTCCTTCATCGACTCCCCCGCCCACGCCGACGACGCGGGCGCCGACACCCCGATCGGCCCCGCCAGGAGCGACATCCCGGCCAGCGCCGCCAGCGCCGCGCGACCAAGCCCCGCCCGTCCAAAGCACTTCACCCGTCCCATACTCGGTTGCCTCCTGATCGAGGGCGCGGGCCGACCAGTCCGGTCCGGCCTCCGGGCCCGATGCCGTCAGACTAGACGCCGGGACGCGCCGAAAGTTCCCGGGCCAACTGCTCCGCGGCCACGCGGTCCCCCACGCGGCCCTCCAGCTGGGCGTCGTAGATCCCGCTCAGAATCCGAGCAAAGTGCGGGCCCGGGGCCAGCCCGAGGTCGATCAGGTCGTTTCCATCAAGGTACGGCTCGGGCCACAGCCCCCCCCCGATCCCCGCCAGCAGCCCGAGACGGGCCCCGACCCCCTCTTCGGCCCGCGGGTCGATCACCGCGAGCAGGTCCCTCGCCTCGGCGAACCCAGCCGAGGCCGCCGCCCGCTTCTGCCCCGCGACCGGGAGCCCGTCCCATTTCCCGCGCAGCAAGGCCAGCCGGTCGAGGATCGCCGCGAGCGTGTCCCGCTCCTCATTGCTCAGGCACAGCGCGGCCCGCCACCCCTTCGCCGCCTCCGCCGCCCCCTCGCCGTGCCGGTCGATCGCCCACGCCGCCAGGGCCGCGCACACACCCGACTCCCCCGGCAGCCCCGCCAGGATGCGCGGCTGGGCGTCCGAGGCCGGCTCGCCGAGCGCCGGCGCATCGAGGCCAAGCCGAGACATCCACCGCGCCGCCTCCGCCCGAGAGGGGTGCCGCAGCATCTTGCGCACCTCATCCCCGATCCGCTCCCGGCTCACCCCCGCCAGTTCGATCGCGTGCCGCCGGATCGCCCCGGCCGTCCCGGGCTCGATGTCGAACCCGAGCCGGCAGGCGAACCGGACCGCGCGGAGCGCCCGCAGGTGGTCCTCGTCGAGCCGCTCATTCGGGTCGCCCACCGCCCGGATGACCCGCCGCTCGAGATCGGACCTCCCCCCGACAAAGTCGATCACCGCCCGGTCCCGGTCCGCCTCGACGGGGTCCAGGAACAGCGCGTTGACCGTGAAGTCGCGTCGGCGGGCGTCCTCTTCCGCGTTGCTGAACTCGATCCGGTCGGGGCGTCGCTTGTCGCCGTACGCGAAGTCCCGGCGGAAGGTCGCGACCTCGGTGGTCCGCCCCCGCGCGTGGTGCACGAGGACCACGCCGAAGGCCGCGCCCACCGCGCTGGTCCGCTCGAACATCGAGGCGATCACCGGGGGCTCCGCGTCCGTGGCGACATCGTAATCCGTGGGCGTCAGCCCCAGGAGCTCGTCCCGCACGCACCCGCCCGCCAGGTACGCCGTGTGCCCGTGGTCGCGGAGCGTGCGCACGATCTCGACGGCGTGCCGCCTCGCGTGGTGGTGCTGACCGAACTCCGCCGCCCCCACGCTCAGCCCTCCGCCGCCCCCGATCCCGACACCCGGGCACGCCAGCCCATCGCGACACCATAGCCGAGGTCGCCCCCCGCGCGCACGGCGGCGCATGACAACGCCGGGGCGCCCCGCGGCGCCCCGGCGTTCGATCTCAGGTCGAGCCCCCGCCCGGCCCGGGCCGCGCAGGCCCGGCCGAAGCCGTCGGAATCAGTGCGTGAACTTGGTCGTTTCCAGCAGCGGGCCCGACTCGTCGGGCTCGGGCTCGGGCTTGGCGGGGCAGGTCAGCAGCAGGCCCAGCCCGGCGATCGCGGAGATCGTCGACGCGACAAGGATGCCCAGCTTGGCGTGGTCGAGGTGCTCCGGGGCCGCCTTGAAGCCCAGGGCCGCGATGAACAGCGCCATCGTGAACCCGATGCCGCCCAGGCACCCCACGCCGACCATGTGCCGCCAGGTCACGCCCTTGCTCAGGGCCCCGAGGTTGAACCTGCACGCGAGGTAGCACGCGAGCGTGATGCCCAGGGGCTTGCCGATGACCAGCCCCAGGATCACGCCGATGCTCACCCGGTTGAACAGGGCCTCGCCCACGCTCCCGGAGACATGCAGGCCCGCGTTGGCCAGCGCGAAGATCGGGATGATCAGGAAGGCCACCCAGCCGTGCAGGCCCCCCTCGATGCGGTGGAGCAGCGGGAGCACCAGCCGCCCGTTCTCGTTGATCGCCATCACCGCGGCCCGCTGCGTCGAGTTGGTCTTGATGTCCTGGCTGTGGTCGTCCGCCTTCTCGAAGACCTCGAGCGCGGCCCGGGTGTAATTGGCGTAGCGCTTGCGGTCCACGCGCGGGTTGACCGGGATCGTCGCGGCGAGCACCACGCCCGCGATCGTCGCGTGGACGCCCGACTCGAAGAAGCAGTACCAGAGGAACAGGCCCGGCACGAGGAACCAGACCGCCCGCTTGAACCCGAGGACATTCAACGCGATCAGCATCGCCACGATCGCGCCCGCGTACCCGAGATACTGGAACTGCAGCTTCTCGGTGTAGAACAGCGCGATGACCACGAGCGCCCCGAGGTCGTCGGCGATCGCCAGCGAGGTCAGAAAGATCCGGAGGCTGTTCGGCACGCGGTTGCCCAGCAGCGCGAGGATGCCCAGCGCGAAGGCGATGTCCGTCGCCATGGGCACGCCCCAGCCCCGCAGCCCGTCGCCGCCCAGGTTGACCGCCGCGTAGATGAGCGCCGGGGCGACCATCCCGCCCAGCGCCCCCGCGATCGGCAGGGACGCCTTGCGGAGGTCGGAGAGCTCGCCGACGAGCAGCTCGCGCTTGATCTCAAGGCCAACCAGCAGGAAGAACACCGCCATCAACGCGTCGTTGATGAAATGCCCCAGGGTCAGGTGCCCGTGCCCCAGGTGCCAGTTCCCCAGCCCGATCTCCATCGACATGACATGGAAGATCTGGTGGTAGGACTCCCACCCCGACGAGTTCGCCCAGACCATCGCGATCACCGTGCACGCGAGCAGGATCAGCCCGCCCGCGGAGGAGAGCTGCGCGAACCTGGTGAACGGCCGGACGAGCCGCTCGCCCGTCACGGGTGCCAACTCATGGGTCGCCGTCGGGATGTTGCCGTGCACCGCCATGGACATTGAGGCCTCCTCCGCCCTCGGCGGGAAGGTTAGGGGTTCGGGTCTCCGGAATCGGGGGCGCTCGCAAAACAACCACGGGGCGCGGTCCCGCCGCTCTCCCGATATCGAGCGGCCGGGCTCCGGGCTTTCCCCGAGGGGCCCAACATTCTCCCGGTTTGAACAAGAATCCGGCTTCAGGAGCCCCAACGAACCAACCAAGCCGCCCGATCTCGGACCTTGCCGGGGCTCGTGAGGACCCAGAACCCTCAAAGTGGAAAACAACACCGAATTCTGACGAAAACGCAACGCCCCCAACTCGGGTGACGGATTACATTCGACGGAACACCGGCCGGATCGGGCGATTTCCCGAGCCGCCCCGGTCGATAGGAAGAGTGAGAGCGGTTCAACGCCCGCCCAGGCGGGCCGACGAGGGACGGGACCATGAACACGGCGATCGTCGGCGCCGGACTTGCCGGACTCGTGTGTGCCCGGGCCCTCATCGCGCGCGGGCATTCGGTCGTGGTCTTCGACAAGGGCCGCGCGCCCGGGGGACGCATGTGCAGCGCCCGGCGGGGACCCGGGGGACACGCCGACCACGGCGCCCGGTCCTTCATCGTGCACGACGCCCGCTTCGCCCGGCAGGTCCGAGACTGGACCGACCGCGGGCTGGTCGCCGCGTGGGACCCGCGCCTCGTCTCCATCGACGCCCCGGGCGAGATCCGCGAACTGGTCCGGGGACCGCAGCGCTATGTCGGCACCCCCGCCATGCACGCCCCGGTCCGTGACCTCGCCGCCGCGCTCGGCCCGCGGGCCCGGTTCCACCAGGGCGAGCGCGTGACCTCGCTGCACCGCAGCGGGTCGGGCTGGATTGTGCGCACCGAAGATGGGGGGACCGAGACCGTCGACGCCGTCGCGATCGCCGTCCCCGCCCCGCAGGCCGCCCCGCTGCTTGCCGAGATCCCCCACCTCAACGCCATCGCCTCGGCCGTGCCCATGGCCCCGTGCTGGTCGGTGACGGCCTCGTTCGCCGCGCCCCTTCCGGTGGCCTTCGACGCGGCCAACTGCCTGATCGGGGGGCGGCACCGGCACGCGGGCGTGCTCGCCTGGGCCGACCGCGAGTCGAGCAAGCCCGGGCGCGCGCACGACGAGTGCTGGGTCCTCCAGGCGGGGGACGAATGGTCGCGCGAGCACATCGAGGCGGAGCCCGAGCAGGTCGGGCGGGCCCTGCTCGCCGCCTTCTTCGACGCCGTGGGCATCGACCCGGCCGAGCCGACCGAACTCGCCACGCACCGGTGGCGCTACGCCTTCCCCGTCGCGCCCCTGTGCGACGGGTGCCTGTTCGACGAGGAACTGCTCGTCGGCGCCTGCGGCGACTGGTGCATGGGATCGCGGGTCGAGGGGGCGTTCCTCAGCGGCCTGGCGATGGCGGGCCGGCTCCTCGGCGAGCGGACCGACTTCCTCGAACCCTGCCTGACCACCCCGCGCAAGGCGTGACCGCGCCGCCCCCCAAGGCCTGCGCCGCCTGCGGCCGGATGATCACCTGGCGCAAGAAGTGGGAGCGCGACTGGGACCGCGTCCGTTATTGCTCGGACCGCTGCCGCCGCGCAAGACCATCTCGAGACGACGACGCCCTCGAGCGGGCGATCCTCGCCCAGCTCCGCGGTCTCCCCGCGAAGGCGACCATCTGCCCGAGCGACGCCGCCCGCGCCGTCTTTGACTCGGGCTGGGACGACCGCCTGGAACAGGCGCGCTCGGCCGCGAGGCGCCTCGCCGCCGCGGGGCTGATCGAGATGATCCGGGACGGACGGGCCGTTGACCCCTCGACCGCCCGGGGCGCGGTCCGGCTTCGGCTCAGGCGTTCCGCTTCAGGATGACGAAGGTGACATCGTCGAGCCTCGGGCCCCCGGCCCGGTAGGCGTCCAGATCGGCGACCAGCGCGTCGCCGATCTCCCGGGCCGAGCCGGTCGCGTGCCGGCGGAGCAATTCGCGCAGTCGCTCCTTGCCGTAGAGCCGGCCCCCGGGGTCGCGGCATTCCCAGATGCCGTCGGTGCCCAGGAAGAGCAGGTCGCCGGGCCCGAGCCGCCCCGCGTCGGCGCTCTCGTAGCGCTCGTCCGGGGAGACGCCGATGGGCAGCCCCCCCACCGGGGTCTGGTCGATCGAGCCGTCGCCCGCGCGCACGAGCAACGCCGGATCGTGCCCGGCGCTGGCGATGCGGAGCGCCCCCCCGGCCGCCTCGACCTCCACCAGCGCCAGCGTGATGAACCGCCCCTGGGTCGCGTCCCGTGAAACCTCGGCGTTGATGATCGTGAGCAACTCACCCGGATCCGGGCAACGCCGCGCGTGGCTCTGCAGCAGCGCCCGCACCGAGGTCATGATCAACGCCGACGGGATCCCGTGCCCGGTCACATCGCCGATGACCAGCCCGTAGCGGCCCTCCCCGAGCCGGACCGGCGTGAGGTAATCGAAGTAATCGCCCCCGGTCTCGTCGCAATAGACCGCCAGCCCGTGCAGGTCGTACCCCTCCATCTCCGGTGATTGCTGGGGGAGCAGCCCCTGCTGCAGCTCATTCGCCAGTGCGACGCTCTCGCGCAGCCGCAACCGGTCGGCCAGGGCCGGCACCATCGCGTTGAACGCCCGGGCCAGTTTGCCGATCTCGTCCCGCCGGGGCCCGACGCCGGCCCGGGCCGTCAGGTCCCCCGCGCCGATCGCCTCGGCCGCGTCGGCCAGCCTGCGGATCGGTCGGGAGAGGGTCCGCCCGGCGAGGTAGGCCGCGACCAGGCACGCCACGACCACCAGCGCCGACCCCGCCGCCGCCTTGCGGAACGACTCCTGGGCCATGGAGCGGAGGTCCTGCCGGACGGGCTCGACCAGCGCATCGACACGGTCGAGCGGGACGACGGTCACCACCCCCAGCGGCCCGCGCACCGGGTGATACACCCAGAGCGACGGCACGCCCCGAAGATCCATCAGCAGCGACCCCCCGAGCCCCGCGAGCAGGTCTCGCTTGAGGCGGGCCGCGGCCTCGGGGTCGGCCTGGGGCAGGGCGGGGGGGCTGTCCGGGGCCGTGCTCCCGGCGGAGGTCTTGCTCAGGACAACACGGACGGGATCCCCGTCGACGCGGAGCAGCATCGCCTCGGCGCCGAGCGCCAGTTCGGGGGGCAGTTCGATCAGCTCGAGCACCTCGGAGATCGAGACATCCGCCGCGGTGACGCCGGCGAGGGTCCCGTCCGGCGCGAACACCGGGGCCGAGCAGGTCATGCGCAGCTCGCCCGTCGGCGCGTCGCGCACGGGACCCGTCCAGACCAGGCGCCGCTCCGAGGCGGCGGCGAGATACCAGGGGCGGTCCCGCCCGTCGTAGCCGGCCGGGTAGCCCCCCTTGCCGGGGAAGGCCATGTGGAGCCCCTCGACCGAGCAGAAGAACTGGCTCCGGACCAGCTCCCGGTGCTCGGCGCTGAGCGCCCCAAGAATGCCCACCGCGTCGCGCAACGCGGCGGCCCGCGAGGCGACGCCCGGGTCATCGAACCCGACGCCCGGGGCGGGGACAAAGACCGGCTCTTCGTAGGACACCCTCGGCGGGGCCACCTCGCCGGGGCGCCAGCCAGGTTGCTCGCGCATCCCGGGGATCGCGTCCGGGCGCTCGTCGAAGTCGCGCCCCGTCAGCGGGGGGTGGGGCGGCGCCCCGGGCGGGGTGTGCAGGCGCTGCTCGAGCGCCTCCGCCTGGGTGCGCACGATCAGCGTCACGGTCTGCATGCGCGAGGCGAGGCGGTCGGCGACCCCCCGGACCTGGAGCGAGAGTTCCTGGGCCACACGGCGGGTCAGCGTCTCGGTGCTCCGGTCCACCACCCGGGCCGAGAGCCCCGACAGCGCCCGGTCGTCGAGCGCGCGCAGCACGATCAGCGGTGTGAGCGAGGCGGCCAGCAGCAGGAGCGTGAGCTTGACACGGATGCGCATGCGGACCCCGGCATGAGTCGGTCGCCGCCCGCTGGGGCGGGAGTTGAGATCGTACAGCGTTCGGGACTGGCGCTCCGGCCCGACCACCCGAACACAACACGATTTCGTCGGGCCGGGCCCGCCGCCCCCGGGGCCCGCCGGCCCTCTCGACCCCGAGGGGGTGACCTACACTCCCCGCCCATGGGCAAGTCACGCGAGATCAAGAACCGGATCAAGGCGGTCAAGAACATCCAGCGCATCACGCGCACGATGCAGATGATCGCGACCAGCAAGTTCGCCAAGGCGCAGGCGGCGGCGACCTCGTCGAAGCCCTACACCGAGGGGCTGTTCGACCTGGTCGCGCAGCTGGCCGGGGCGGCGGGGGAGATCGAGCACCCGCTGCTCGCCTCGCCCGACGCGGGCAAGCCCGAGTTGACGCTCGTGATCGCCTCCGACCGGGGGCTGTGCGGGCCGTACAACGCCAACATCATCCGCACCGCGCTGACCCACCTCCGCGGGAGCGAGAAGGCGCGGACCGGCCCGGTCGAACTGGTCGGCAAGAAGGGCCTGACGCCCCTGAAGTTCAACCGCATCGAGCTCTCGAAGCACCACACGCACATCGGCGACAAGCCGCGTTACGCCGATGTTGAGGCGCTGGCCGAGAGCTACATGGAGGCCTTCGCCTCGGGGCGGGTCTCGGCGGTGCGGGTCGTCTCGATGCGGTACTACTCGGCGGGCAAGCAGGCGCCGGAGGTGCGCCAGCTGCTCCCGTTCACCAGCGAGGCGCTGACCGCGTCGGCGGGGGCGGGCTCGGCCAAGCCGTACGAGTTCACACCGGGCGCCGAGGAGCTGCTCTCGGCGCTGGTGCCCGCGGCGGTGAAGGCGGTGCTCTTCCAGTCGTTCAACGACGCGATTGTTTCGGAGCATGTCGCGCGGATGGTCGCGATGAAGTCCGCGACGGATAACGCCAAGAAGATGGGCAAGAGCCTCAAGACCAAGTACAACCGCGCCCGCCAGGCGCAGATCACGACGGAGCTGACCGAGATCGTCTCGGGCGCGGCGGCCCTGGGCTGATCGCCCCGGCGGGTTCGGGCCGGATCGGATTGCAAGGGGCCCGGGCGTCCACCCGGGCCTTTTTCGTGCGCGCCGGGTTCCCGGCCGGTGCGGGGGGCGCAGGAAAACCCCCGGCACGGGCCGGGGGTTCGATCGGTTCAGGGACTCGTGATCAGATCAGGGGCAACCCGCGTTGAACGCCGCGATGAAGGCGTTGATGTCCGCGAGGTCCCAGACGCCGAAGGGCGCCGCGATGTCGGCCGCCGCGGTCTGCCCCAGGAAGCCCGCGATGAAGCCCTGGACATCGGCCAGGTCGAGCACGCCGAAGGGCGCGGCGTTGTCCGCCGCGTTGCAGGGCCCCGGGCCGGGCAGGCCGAGGGCGACGATCGCCTCGATCGCCGTTCCGCCGGTCGGGATCATGTCGATCTCGACGAACACACGCCCGTCCTCGGCGAGGTCGAGGCCGGGCCCGATGGTGTTGGACGCGTTGAAGTCATCGATGACCGCGTCGGCGATACCATCGCCCGTGAAGTCGAGCGCGTCGCCGACCGAGGCGATCTTGACGGCCGAGGCGAGGTCGGAGGCGTCGGCGGCGTAGAAGAGGGTCTCGGTCTCCTCCACGGTGGAGAAGACGAAGACGGCCTGCCCGAGCTCGTTGATCGAGAGGGCGTTGCAAGCCGAGCCCAGGGTCAGCCCGCCGACGGAGTCGCCCTCGCGGACGGCGATCACGCTGTTGTAAGCGATGAACTCGTCGGTGGTCGTCACGCCGTCGGTGTCGCCCGAGAAGACATAGTCGCCCGCGCTGTTGATGCTGGTGTTGTCGAAGTTGTCCCAGTTGTCCCCGTCGCCGCTGGGGGAGGCCTCGCGGGCGACGATCTGGCCGTCCACGGCGACAACGGTGTCGTCGGCGGTGGTGGCGAAGGCGTCGTTGAAGATGAACAGTCGGCGGGCGCCGTCGTCGGAGATGGCGGTGTCGAAATCGATGCCGCCCGCGCCGGCGACAAGGACGCCGTCGACGACATCGCCCGCGCGGAGGATGCCGGTGATGACGCCGGTGGCGCCGTCGCGGAAGTAGACGATGCGGTTCTGGGTGCTGGTGCCGCCCGCGCCGTCGTTGGTGCCGCTCATCCAGTAGCTCGACCCGTCGTTGATCATGCGGGGCCGGCTGTGGAAGGTGGTGTCGAACCCGGGCAGGAAGTCGGGCGCCGGGGTGCCGTCGACGAGGATCAGCCCGCCCTCGCCCCAGACCGCGTCGCCCCCGTTGAACGAGGGGCTGTAGATGAACTCGCCGCTGTCGCCGATGCCCATCGTGCCCTCGCCGCCCGAGAGCACATCAGGCAACGCATCGTTCGAGAAGAAGACGGGCCCGTTGTCGACCCAGACGGCCCGCTGGCCGTCAACCAGGGCGACCACGAAGCCGACCTGCCCCAGGCCGTTGGTGAACGGGCTGTTGAGCGAGGCCACCGTCGACGGCCCGAGGACATCGCCCTCGGCGATCACGAGGGTCGCCGGCGTTGTGCCCGCGAGGGCCGAGGAAGCCAGGCCCGCGACGGCGACGATGACACCCACACGCTTGGACATGCGCTGCATTCTGTATCTCCTTCTCCGGTTGAGGGGCCCGCATGGCGGAACCCCGACCCCTCCGCCACGCCGCGGATGAAGGGTCTTTCGAAATAACCTATCTCACGCACCGAGCCGGGGCAAGCGAAAACCCCCGGAATCGGGTTAGCCCGCGGGTTTGACGATCACCCGGAGCTTCGGCCCGGCCTGGTAGCGGGCGAAGGTGTCGCGGACCTCCTCGGCGGTGAAGGCGTTGTACATCTCGAGCGCGGACATCAGGTCGTCGAGGTCCCGCCCGCGCTTCTCCAGCTGGCTCAGCTGCAGCGCCCAGAAGCTGGGCTCGACCATCGCCTCGCCCAGCGTCTTGGCGACCTGGGCCTTGGCGGTGTGCAGCTCATCCTCGGTCGGGCCCGACTCGGCGAACTCGGCGAAGATCTCCGCCACGCGGTCGGCGAGCACCTCCGCCTTCGCAGGGTCGGTCGCCGATCCGGCGAGCATCAGCCCGTAGCCCGGGTAGGCCTCGCCCGGCAGGACCTGGGCCTGGATGGAATAGACGAGGCGCTCTTCCTCCCGCACCTTCTCGATCAGGCGGCTCGAGAGCGTCCGCGAGGCGAGCTGCAGCAGCCGGGTCTCGCGGATCTGCGAGCCGTCCGAGGCGAAGAACCCCGCGATCACCCCGGCCGCGGGCGTCTGCGTCTCGACCTCGACGATCGCGACGCGGTCCGTGGTCGGGGGGGGCACGGAGGCGAACTGCCCGAGCCCCTCGGCGTCCATCCGCGGACGGGGCGGGAGCGAGCCCAGGTAAACGCGGGCCAGCTCGAACGCACGCTCGCGGTCGATGTCGCCCACGATCGCAACCTCGATCGGCGCGGAGGCGACGAGCCGGTCGAGCCAGGCCTGCGCCTGCCGCATGGTCAGGCGCTCGACCTGCTCGGGGCGGAGCGCACGGGCCTGCGGGGCGCTCTCGGGGTAGATGGTGTCGGCCATCACCAGTTGGAGCGATTGCAGGGGGTCGAGCCTCGCGGCGTTGAGGGTCTGGATCAACCCGGTGCGCCACTGCTCGAAGGGCACGGTCTCGAGCGCGGGGTCGGTCAGCATGAGGTAGGCGAGCTGCATGCCCGATTCGAGGTCGTCGGGGCTGCCGGTCATGCTGATCTGCACGAAGTCGTCCTGCGCGACGCCGCCGACCTGCATCTTCTTGCCCGCCATCAGCTGGCGGACCTGACGCCCGGAGAGCCGGCTGGTGGCCTGTCGGCTGAAGACCTGCGCCGCCGCCTCGGTCACGCCGCGATTCTCCGCGGTCTCCTCGGCCGATCCCCCGAGCAGCGTGACCCGCACATCGACGAAGTTCTCGCGCTGCGTCATCCGGCGGTGATGCACGACGACGCCGTTGGAGAGAGCCGCGGTCCAGACATCGCTGGCGGCGTGCCCGTCGAGCTCGACGATCTCGCCGGGCGTGGGCGCCTCGTCCATCAGGGCCTCGGCGAGCTGCTCGTCCTCGTCGGGCTCGGGCGACTGCTGGGCCGCCTGCACGCCGAGCGCGACGACCGCCGATTCCTCGGGCACGCCGGCCCCGGTCGGGATGGTCAGGAGATAGGTCGCGACCGAGGTGTCGAACAGCGCGGCGAAATCGGCGTTGACCTCCCCGAGGCGGACGCCCCCGATGAGCCGACGCGCGAGCTCGAGCGCCTGCGTCGGCGAGGCGAGGGGCTCGCCCGCGTTCACCTGCGTCGCCAGGCGGCTGAGGATGACCCGGGCGGGCATCGTCGCCTCCTGCTGGGCCGCCTGCTCGAAGGTCGCCATCAGCGACGCGCGAGCGGTCTCGATCTCCTGCTCGCTGAACCCGTGCAGCTCGGCCCGTCGCACCTCGGTGGTCAGGTCCTCGAGCGCCGCGGCCCAGCCCGAGGGCTCGGCCGACGCGGCCGCCTGCGCGAAACGGAGCGCGTTGAACAGGTTCTGCGCGAACGCGCCCCCGCCCAGCATGCGGGCCTTGCCCTCGTCCACCTTACCCGCCAGGCGGCGGTTGAACGCCTCGATTCCCAGGAGCCTGACCAGATCGCGGCGGAACCCGCCGAGATCGGTCGCCGGGGGCTCGGGCTGGGCCACGAACATGAGCGCCACCTGCGCCTCGGTCAGCTCGGGGTCGTGCGCCACGATCGCGCGGGGCTCGGTGTAGGGCTGGATGCCCGCGTCGGCGTTCGGGGGGTCCTCCACCGTGCGCAGCCCGCCGAAGGCGCCGGCGATCTCCTCGACCGCGACCGCCGGGTCCATCTCGCCGACCACCAGCACCGTCATGTTGCTCGGGGCGTACCACTTGCGGTAGTACGCGAGGAAGTCGTCGCGGTCGACCGCGGCGAGCGTCTGCTCCGTGCCGATCGGCAGGCGCACCCCCAGGAGCGACCCCGGCGCGAGCCGCTCGAGCCACTGATCGCGGAGGCGCTGGCCCGGCCCCCGGCCCGTGCGGAGTTCCTCGAAGATCACCCCGCGCTCCTCCTCGATGTCCTCCTCGCGGAGCAGCAGCCGATCGGCGACATCGGCGAAGAAGGTCAGGCCCTTGGCGAGCGTCGCGCGCTCCGTGTCGGGCAGGTAGAGCTGGTACGCGGTCTGATCGAACGAGGTGAACGCGTTCTGGTCGCGCCCGAAGGTCATGCCGATCGACTCGAAGTACTTGACCAGCTCGCCCGGAGGGAAGTTCTCCGACCCGTTGAAGGCCATGTGTTCGAGATAGTGCGCCAGGCCCCGCTGCTCCTCGGTCTCGTTCATCGACCCGCTGCCGATGTGGAGCCACACGCCGACCTTGCCCGGGGGGTTCGCGTGCGGCTTGATCACATACCGCAGCCCGTTGCCCAGCGTGCCGATCGTCAGGCGATCGTCCGTCGGCAGGGGCTGGGTCAGGTCGGGGCCCCGGTCACTGTGATCCGGGACCGCCATCTTCTGGGCCCACGCCGGGACGATCCCGGCCGTCAGGGCGACCATGGCAACGACACCGGCGACCGACCGGACCGACGAGCGACGCGCGACAGGCATGCAGCACCTCCGTTGAGCGTGAGGGTAGCGCCCCCGCCGCGATCGGCACCGGGTCGGGTCACGACGGCGTCCCCCCGGGGTCCAGAAGGTGGCACGCCCCCCAGCAGTCCTTGCCCCGGGCGAATGCGCCCCCGAGCATCCCATCGATCGCCTTGGCGATCCTCTCCGCGGTCTTGCCCGATGCGCCATCGATCGCCTCGAGCGTCAGCACGCCGCGCTGCCCGGTCGAGAGCACCCAATACTCGGCCGTCCCGGGGGGCATCGGCGCCCCCTCCAGCCGGTCGCCGTGCTCCCTCGCCCGCAGGGCCATGGCGTAGATGCCGAACTGGAAATCGTCGGCCTTCGGCTCGAGCAGCTTCTTGGTCGCCCCCCCGGTCTTGTAGTCCACCAGGCGGAAGACGCCCGCGTCGAGGTCGATCCGGTCGATCTTCGCCGTGACCGTGTGCCGGCCCTGGTGCTCGAAGGTGAACCGGATTTTCTGCTCCACGCCGTGGACATTGATCCGCTGGTCGTGCAGGCGCCCGTGGGCCACGCGGAGCAGGGCCGCGACCCGCTCGGCGTCCTCCTCGTCCCTCGCGCCCCAGGGGCCGATCGCGTCCTCGATCGCCCGCTCGCCCAGTTGCAGCAGGTCTTCGAGCGAGGGCTGCGGCACACCCCGCTCGTCCGCTTCCTTCACCTTGAGGTAGAAGCGTTCGAGCGCGGCATGCACGGCCTTGCCCACCACGACGGGCCGACCCTCGGCCTCGGGCAGGTGGAGCACATGCTTGAGATAGAAACAACGTGGGCACTTCTCCCAGTCGAGCAACGCCGTGAAGCTCAGGTGCAGCGGCGCCTGCATCGGCCGCAGGATCGCCTCCGCCGCGGAGGCCGGCGCCACGGCGTCGATCACCGCCGCCGAGATCCGCCCGTGCGCCTCCCTCGCCTCGTCCTGGGCGATCCACCCGGGGAGGGGCTCGCCTGCCTCGGCCCTCGCGACCGCCGCCAGCCGCGCCGCCGCCGACCGGAGCCGGGCCGCCGCCGACTCGAACTCCGCGGGGCCCGCGTCGGCGCGGTCGGCGGCGTCCAGCGCCGAGGCGGCCTCCAACCTCGCGACCCGGCGCTCGCCGCGCACCGCCTCGCGACGCCTCGTCGCCGCGTCCCACCCGACCGGGCGGGCCTCATGCTCGACGCCGTCCCCGGCGTGCGGGCCGAGCACCTCCCCCGCCGTCCGCTCGGTGACCAGCCCGCCGGCCCCGAGGAGTTCGACCATGTAGTTCACCGCGGTGGATTTCTTGGGAACCACGCCGAGGAGCACGAGCCGACGCTCCGCCCGCGTGCACGCCACATAGAAGAGCCGGCGTTCCTCGTCCTGCAGCCCTTCGAGGACGGACCGCCCCCCCGCGTCGCCCCGCGCCATCCACTCGGGCAGGCCGGTCTGCTCACCCGGCTTGCGGACCGAGGGGAACCCGTGCTGCGACTCGACGCGGGGGATGAAGACCGTGTCGAACTCGAGCCCCTTCGCCCCGTGCGCCGTCAGCAACTGCACGGCGTCGACGCCGTTGCCCTCGGCCCCGTCGCCCTCGGCGCCCTCGTGGTCGAGCCGGCCCGGAGCGAGCGATTTCTGATCCTCGCCGTCGAGGTCCTCGAAGTACGCCATGAACGCCCCGAGATCGGCGGGCTCCTCGAGCCGGTCCGACCGCTCGGCGACGAAGCGGAGCAGCGCGACGACCGCCGCGACCCGCTGGGCCCGAGCCCGCGCGTCCAGCAGGTCCGCGTGGACCACATCGCCGCGGCGGACGATCTCCGCGATGACCGCGCGCGCGGGCGCGGTCGTCGCCAGGTCGCGCAGCTCGCCCCACAGCCCCGCGAACCGCTCGACGGCGCCCCGCTCCGCCGGCGCCGCCGAGACCACCCCGCCGCCGACCGCGCGGGCCGCCCAGAGCGCGTAGGGCTCGACCTCCCCGCGCGAGCGGGCCGCCTCGTAGCCCTGCTCCAGCGCCGTCACCACGCCCGCGCCGACCTGGTTCGGGGGCCGGCGCAGCAACCGCCGCACGGGCCAGGTCTGCCGCGGGCCAAGCAGCGAGCGCACCCACGCGAAGACATCGGCCACGCCCTCGTCCTCGGCGCCCCGGGGAGGCCGGGCCATCCGCGTCGGGATGCCCTCGACCTCGAGCGCGTGCCGGATGGACTCGGCCTCGCCCCAGCTCCGCGTGATCACCGCGGTACGCGCCAGGGCCCGCTCGGGCTCCGCCCTCGCCGCGCGCGCGATCATCGCCGCGATCACCTCGCCGGCCTGCCTGTGATTCTCCAGCCGCACCGCCTCGACGCCGGAGCCCGGCGGGTCGTCGCCCCTGGACGCCGCGCGCGCGACCCGCTTGTCCGGGCGGAACCGCTCGTGCGCGCGCCCGATGACCTCGCCCGCGACCGCGAGCACGACCCCCGCGCTGCGGTAGTTCTCGTCGAGGGTGACGGTCGTCGCCCCGGGCCAGGCCGCCTCGAATCGCGGGAAGGCCCGGTCGTCCGCGCCGCGGAAGCCGTAGATCGCCTGGTCGTCGTCCCCCACCACGCACAGGTCCGGCGATGACCCGGGCGGCGCGACGAGCCTGAGCAACTCGATCTGCGCCAGGTTCACATCCTGGTACTCGTCGACGACAATATGGCTGTAGTCCGTGCGCACGAACGCCCGCGCCAGCTCGCTCCGGGCCAGCAGGCGGTTGGTCCAACTCAACTGGTGATCGAAGCTGATCACGCCCTCAGCGAGGCAGGCGGCGTCGAACGCCTCCCAGAGCGAAACGACCTCGCGCAGCCCGGCCACCCGCCCGCGCTCGGCAAGGTCCTCCTCCTCGGGAAGCCCGAGCGCGTCGAGTTCGCGCTCGCGTTCGCCGAGCCGGCGCCGCGCCGACTCGGGCGTCCACGCCGAGCAGTGCATCGCGTTGATGACCGACGCCGCATCGGCGATCGCGCTGTCCAGCCCGGTCGCCAGGGCGTCGCGGAAGAGCCCCCGCTCGCGCACGAGGCGCCGCATCATCCGCTTCCGCTGGGCCGAGTCGATGAGCGAGGGCTCGTGGGGCAGGCCCGCCAGGTCCGCGAACCGACGCAGCAGATGGGCCCCGAACCCGTTGAAGGTGAACGCCCCCACCGCCTCGGCGGGGCCCCCCCCGAGCGTCCGCGCGAGCCGATCCCGGAGCTCGCCGGCGGCCTTGTTGGTGAAGGTCAGCGCGAGCACGCGACGCGGGTCGACCCCCCGGTCGCGGACAAGATGCCCGATCCGCGAAACGATGACCCGTGTCTTGCCCGTGCCCGGGCCCGCGAGCACGATCAGGGGCCCGCCCCCGTGCGTCGCCGCGAGGCGCTGCGCCCGGTTCAGCCCCTCCAGGGGATCGCCCCCCCGCCCCTCCGGCTCGACCCCGCTCATGCGTCCCGCTTCCGCATGTACAGATGGATCGCCGTCGTTCCGTACGCGTGCGTCTCAGGGCCCTCGGCGTTCTCGAACTCCAGGGGAACCTCTGCGAACGAGCCCGCCGCGCCCGCCGCGAGGCTCGCCTCGAACGCGTCGATCGCCTCGTCGCCGTCCCGGTCGAGGTCCACCACCACCGTGCGCGGGAGGCGCCCCTCCTCTTTCTGCGGGCCATCCGCCCGGTGCAGGAAGGGCCACGGCGTGCGCAGCACCGCGAACCCGTCGTCGCTCAGCCGGTCGATCAGCCGCATGAATTGCTCCCGCACGCGCCCCCATCCCTCCGGGTCGCGCACCAGCGGGTAGGGCGGGTCCGCGAACACGAGCGTCAGGGGTGAGGGGCACCGCGACAGCACGCTCGGGCCCAGCGCATCGCCCGTCATCACCTCGCACTCGACCGGCCGCCCCACCCCCTCGAGATTCCGCTCCAGAACCTGCACGATCTTCCGGTCGCGTTCAACGAAGAGCACCCGCTCCGCGCCCCGGCTCCACGCCTCGAGCCCGATGCCCCCCGTGCCCGCGAACAGATCGACCACCCGGGCCCCCTCGAAGTGCCCACGCAGGAGGTTGAACAGGCTCTGCTTGACCCGGTCCGGGATCGGGCGCGTCGTCTCCGCGTCCGGCGGCCCGACCAGCCGCTTGCCCTTGGCTCGTCCTGAGATGATGCGCATGCCCCGATAGCGTACCAGCCCCGCCGGCCGGGCCGCTCCGTCCTTCTTTCTTCCGGCATCACCATTGGCGCGAGAGCCGCCGGCGGCGATACTGCCCCCTCCCCGCGGCCCCGAATCCGCCCGGGGCTGGGGGTGCCCATGATCCGCCGCTGCTTCGCGACGCTTGTTCTGCCGGTCTGTGCGCTCCACACGCAAGCCCAGCCCGTCACCGAGATCATCATCATCGCCGGGCAGTCCAACGCCCGCCCCGCCTACGCCCAGGGGATCATCGCGGAGACCATCGCCTCGGGCCGGCACCCGCGCCCCACCTTCTTTCACCGCCACCACAGCGGCAACCGCCTCGAGAACTGGGTCGCCGGCACGCCGGGGCACCACGCCCTGGGCCCCAACTTCCTCACCGATTTCTGGAGCCCCGACGGCAGCGCCGACCTGCAGAAACTCATCCGCCAACTCGAGAGCCTCGGCGCCCCGTGGGACATCGCCGCCTTCTACTGGTTCCAAGGCGAGGCCGACTCCGGGGGCCCGACCGCTCGGAATCTTTACGAGAGCCGGTTCTTCTTCATGCTCGACTTCCTCGAGATCGAGTTCGGGCTCGATCACGACATTCCCTTTGTGATCACCGCCATCGACTACAACGGCGACGACGAGGACCTCGCCCGGCAGGGCCGGACACCCGAGGACATCGACGCGATGCGGGCCGTGCAGTTCACCATCGGCCAGGCCCGCCCCTTCGGCGCCGCGTTCGACAGCCGGGGCTGGCCCCGCCTCGATGTCTGGCATGTCGGCAGCCACGCCGACCCGCGCGGCATGTACGCCCCCGTCGGCGATCTCGGCGCCGCCGAGGTCCGGCTCCTCCAATCCCTCCCCGTGCCCGCCAGCCCCGCCGACCTGAACGCCGACGGCGTCCACGACCTGGTCGACCTCCAGGGCTTCGTCCGGCTCTTCCGCGGCTACGACGCGAGGGTCGATCTCGCCGCGCCGATCCAGGTCTTCGACCTCAACGATGTCGACGCGTTCTTCCTCGCGTTCACGGGCCGCTGATACCCCAACCGCGCCGCCCGGATCATCTCTGTTCCCCGTCCTCGCGCACATACATCGCCGCCGTCGCCAGGGCCTTGCCCTTGATCAGAGCCCGCAATTCCGGCGGCCCGATCACCTCGCAGTGCGGGCCCATCGAGAGGATCCACCACTGGATCTCGGTGAGGCCCGACACCACACACCGGAACAGCAGCCCGCCGTCCTCGCGTAACTCGATCGACTGCGTGCGGTGCCAGAGCACCTCGCTGATCGTCTCCGCGAAGTCGGCGCTGAAACGCAGCTCGACCTCGTAATCGCGGTCGCCCGGGATCATCCGCCACGCGTTGCCCAGCATGCGGTCGAGCGAGAAGTCGGCTGGGATCTCGTACACACGCTCGATCGGCGTCGCCAGCGTGAAGCGGCCCAGCTTCATCGTGCGCACCTCACCCCGGCCCGAGTGATACCCCACCGCGTACCACGCCCGGACCGCGAAGTACAGCGCGTAGGGCTCGAACTCGAAGACCTCCCCATCCCCCGCGCCGCTGAGCGATTCGTACTGGCACCTCAGCGCCCGCCGCTCGACAATCGCTCGCTGCACGCGCTCGTACATATCCTCGTACTCGCCGCCCGGCACCGCCCGCGCCGTCTGCACCACGATCGCCCCGGATCGGATGTTCAGTTCCTCCCGGATCCCCGCCGGCAACACCGCCTGGATCTTCGCCATCGCCTGGTTCGCCGGGCCGAGGAATGGGATCTGCTCCCGACCCCCGATCTGCTCACACAGCACCGAGAGCGCCAACGCCTCCTTCGCCGTCAACTCCACCGGCGGAAGAAAAAAATCCTTCGGGATGCGGTAACTCCCGCTCGACCGATCGAACTCCACGCCGATCCCCGCGCCCTCCAACTCGTTCAGATCGCGGAAGATCGTCCGCACCGAGACTTCGCACGCCTCGGCCAGCCGCTCGGGCGTCCAGCCCGGGCCGCCCTGGATCAGCGTGATGATCTTGAGAAGCCGGTGAACTCTCGTGTACGACGGCACGCGCCTTCCCCACTTCCCCCGGGACCGTCGCCTCCCCAGTCTCGGCCCGAGAGATGATGTTACCCCGCCGGCCGCACGATGATCGGACGGGAAGCATGTTTCTACTGCCGGCCCGGGCCTACTGACATCCATATGTCAGCAAGCCGCCGGCCCGCACCCGACAGGCCCGCGCCCCGTCGCCGCCGACATCATGTCACCGAGCCCCCGCGCTCAGCCCGATCGCCGACGCCCGCGCCCACCCCATGACGGCCCCGTGGCAGCGACCGCCCGCCACGATCTTTCGACACTCTTGTATCGCGATCAGATATTTCTAATGTCCATGTTGTAGGCAACACGCGGCCGGGTCGCCGCCGGTGCCGAACGAACCAATCTCGAGGAGCCACCCCATGACTCGGCTGGGCATGCTGTCAATCTGCGCACTCGCGGCCACCGCCCCGGCGGGTGTGCACCACGACATCATCATCGTCGCGGGGCAATCGAACGCGCGGACCCACTACGCGAGCGGGGTTCTCGACGCGATCACGGCTTCGGGCCAATTCCCCAGCCCCGTGCTCTTCCATCGGAGCCATTCCGGCAACGCCATGTCACGCTGGGTGTCTGGCCAGCCCGGCGCCTACACGCTCGCCGAGAACTTCCTCTCCGATTTCTGGAGCCCGGACTCGTTGGCCGACCTCGAAGCCCTCGTCGCCGGCATCGAGGCCGCGGGCGACACCTGGGACATCGCCGGCTTCTTCTGGTTCCAGGGCGAGGGGGATTCCGGCAGCGAGACCGCCACGGCCCGATACAACGGGCGCTTCATGCACATGCTCAACACGCTCGAAGCCGAGTTCGCGCTCGACCACGAGATCCCGTTCATCCTCACGGCCATCGACTACAACGGCGACGACGAGGCCCTCGCCCGACAGGGACGAACCCCCGAAGACATCGAGGCGATCCGGGCCGTGCAACTCGACCTGGGCGACTCGGCCGCGATCGGCGCGACGCACGACAGCCGGGGCTGGCCCCGCCTCGATGTCTGGCATGTCGGCGACCGCGACGATCCGCGCGGGATCTACGCCCCGCTCGCCGACATGGGCGCCGCCCAGGCCGCGATCCTGCTCGCGCTGCCCCAGCCGCTCAGCCGCGCCGACCTCAACGCCGACGGCATCCACGACCTCGTCGACATCAACCTGTTCACCGACTGGTTCCCCGCGAGCGACCCCAGGGCCGACCTCGCGCCCCCCGCCGATGTCTTCGACCTCGCGGACATCAACGCCTTCACCGACGCGTTTCTGGGCCGCTGACCGACCCGCGCCGGTACACACCAGACGCACGCGCCGCATCCGCTTCGGGCGGCCCCCACCGGCCATGCTCGATCGCCTTCGCACGAGCCTGAACCGCGCGAAGGCCCGCACGAGCACCCGAGCGCCTCGAGCGCGTCGCGAACCTCGCGCACACGCGAGGCCTTACGGCATCAACTCATCAATATGGGCCGTCTGCACCTGGGGCGACTCCACCCCGGTGACCATCGCCCAGAACGGATCGCCCAGGCCGTCGGGGAGCCAGGCGCGGAACTGACCGCCCGCGTCCTCGGCGTAGTCGGCCAGCGCCGCCCCGCCCACGAACACGCACCGCTGGATGAGCAGCAGGTCCTCCGAGGCGTACTCGGCCTCGGCGCTCACGCCGAGCATCGCGTCCACCAGGCGGTTGAAAAGCCCCCGGTCCGACCGCAGCAGCACCTCCGCGTCGTTCCACACGATGTACCGCGAACGCGCCACGCACCGCCCCCGCACGCTCGCCCGGCTGCGGAGCGCGTCGGTCACGCTGTCTGTCCCGTCGAGCCGGCGCTCGAGGCGGTCGACCGGGATCGACCGCTCGAGCTGGTGGCAGAAGCCCTCGAGATCGGCGATGAACCGCCCGTACAGCACCACCACATCGGTCTCGCGCTGCGACCCCAGGAACTGGGCCAGGCTCGCGGCGAAGTGACTCCGCCGGGAAGGCGCGTGAGACCAGACCGCCAGATGACGCTCATCCAGTTGAGCCATCACTTCCGGCTGCCAGTCCACCGCGGGGAACGGCGCGTCGAAATGTCCCGCCAGCACGCTCATCAGCGCGGACCTCGTCACTGCTCTGCCCAACACACGGGGGCCTCCATGCCCATCGAGCCCCGCGGCCGGTTGTTCAAATCACACTGACCCCAGACCCCGAAACCGGGGCACACACTCTCTCACCGGGCCGACCAGGCCCGACCCGTTTCAATGTGCCCCAGATCTGGGCTTTTGCCACTCGGTCGGGTGTTTTGGCGGGGGATGGGTCAACTTTCTGATTCTCAGACGGCTTGACTTTGAACCCCTTGTTTGACAAGTATTTAGAGGAGATCGCGGCAGATTCAGGGCTTCCCCGCCGCACGCAGGAACCCATCCAAAGCCCGATCTCTCTGCGTCCGAGAACCCGCCCCCCCTCGCGCCGGCCGACCGCCGGCCGGCCCCACCGACGCCGCGCCGGCCACCACAGAAATGGGTGGGGCCGACCCCTGTTCCAACAAGTTTGAGGCCTTGATCCGGGGGATATCTTCCCTACGCTCAGATTCCCACGCGTTTTGGGGCTTCTTTGGGAGATTCGTGCGCCGAGCGCCGATAACAATGCCGATACTGAAGTCACCGAAGCAGGCGGGTCCGGGAAGCCCGGCGCTGCTTCGGGGCCCGGGCCGTGCCGGGCGGGCGTGGGTCGTGCGAACGCCGGAACCACAACAGACCCCTCGATTGAGGTGCGCACCGTGAGCCAGTCCACCACTCCTCGACACGACACCATCCGGACCGCCTGCGAGATCACCGAGGCCATCTGCCATCTGCCCGCCGTGGCGACGCTGGACTGGCTCGACCGCGCGGCCGCCGCGCTGCGGGCGGTCGTGACACCCTCGCGCGTCTGTGTCCTGATCGCCAACGGCGACGCGAACGGCGCCGCCGTCTCGCTCGAGGCGGCCGGGTTCGCGGGCCTGCCCGCGGCGCCCGGGGCCCGCGCGGGGACGGGCGACGCCGACGAGAACAACATCGATCTCACGGTGCGTTCCCGCGCCGAGCGGCTGGACGGGCTCGGGTTCCCGACGCCGGACCAGACGGTGCTCGGGCGGCTGAGCGACCTCGTCGGCGGGGGCGATTGGCGGACCAAGGGGCTGGGTCGGATGTGGCAGGGCGTGCCCGCGGCGGAGGTGCTCGTGGCCGCCGAGCCCCTGGGCACGGTCGAACGGGGCCGCGTGATGATCACGCAGGTCGCGATCGCCGAGCCCGGCGCCGAGGCCAAGCCCGGGCAGCTCGACCTGCTGGGCGCGGTGCACCCGCTGCTGGTCCGCCGCGCGTTGATGGCGATCGGCGCGACGCGGGCGACCTCGTCGCGCTGGCTGACGGGGCGGGAGCAGGAGGTGCTCGATCTGCTCGTGCTGGGCAAGAGCGTCCGCGTGATCGCGGACGAGCTGGGCCGCAGCCCGCACACGGTGCACGACCATGTCAAGAGCCTGCACCGCAAGCTCGGGGCCTCGAGCCGGGGCGAACTCGTCGCCCGGGCGCTGGGGCATGCCCCGTACGCGGGCGCCGAGGCCCAGTGGGGGCAGGGCGAGGTCCATACCACCCGGGCCAGGCCCGCGCCCGAGCCCAAGCCCGCGCAGGCCACCCCGCCGGCCTCGCTCCCGATCGAGGCCTACCGCGCCAAGCTCGGTCAGGATTGATCCCCCGGGCCTCCCGCCCGGAGTCCGGATCTCGGCTCGAATCAGGGCGTCACGCCGACAGGGGCCTCGGGCTGCACGCGCGACGCGATACGGTGGGTGAGCTTCGCCGCCAGCGCATCGTCACGACGCAGCGGGACCATCATGCCCGGGCGGACCCCGCGCTCGGGCCATGACGGGTCACGCCAGAGCGAACTCTCGATGATCGACTCGGTCTCGAGCCGCCACCCCGGGCGGCGGATGCGCCACAGCACCACCTCGACCTCGGCCTCGACGAACCCCTCCGCGGGCGGGGGTGAGGGCGGGGCCCCGGCGTCCGAGTCGGCGTCGCGGAAGCGCACGCGGACCGTCCTCGGCTGCGCGTTCACCGTGTCCTGCCAGACCTGCCCCATCGAGGTCGACTCGGCCTCGAAGGGCGTCGCGAGGCCCGCGACCGTCCGCGGCGCGGTCAGGATCTCCCCGTTCGCCGCGTCGAGGCGCTCGAGCGTGTACCCCGCCCGGCGGAGCTCGTCCCGGGCCGCGTCGAACGCCTCGGCGTAGCGAGACGCCGGCACCACGAACGAGCGATCGACCGTCGGCGCGCGGCACCCGGCGAGCCCCCCCACCACCGCGATCAGGAGCATCCAACGCATGGGCTCACCTTATCCGCTTCACCGCGCCGCCGCCTCGGCGACGATCGCCCACGCCCGCTCGACATGCCCGAAGGTCGTCGCGGGCGAGCCCAGGGCCAGTCGCAGGATGAACCGCGAGCCCGTTCGCCCGCCCTCTCCATCGAACGCGGGCACGACGGCGTGGCTGAGCAGCACCTCGCCCCCGGCGTTCACGCGGTCCAGCAGGGCCCGGTTGGCGGCGTCGTCCGAGCCGCGCAGACGGAAGCAGACCAGCCCGGGCGAGCGCGGGGCGGCCAATTCCAGCCGCGCGTCGCCCTCGACCCGATCCGCGAACCAGTCGGCCCAGGCGATATGCCGGCGGATGTGGGCCCGGAGCCCCTCGGCCCCGTAGTGGCGGACCACGAACCACCACTTGAGGGCCCGGAAGCGCCGCCCCAGGGGGATCTGCCAGTCGCGGTAGTCGATCACCCCGCCCGCGTCGGTGGCGGCGTTGCGGAGGTACTCGGGCGTGATCGAGAGGGCCTCGATCATCGGACGCCGATCGCGGACCCAGAACAGGTCGCAGTCGAAGTTCGTCAGCAGCCATTTGTGCGGGTTGATGCAGATCGAATCGGCGAGCTCGAGCCCGCGGGCCGGGCCCCGGTGCTCGGGGCAGACGAACGCCGACCCCGCGTACGCCGCGTCGACATGCAGCCAGCACCCGCTCGCGCCGGTCTGGCGGATGGCAAGGGCCGCGTCCTCGATCGAATCCACGCCCCCGGTCGCCGTCGTGCCGACCGTCGCGACCACCAGCGCCGCTCGGGGCCCCCCGGGGTCCGCCGCGAGCGAGGCGAGCGTCGACCGCAGGGCCGCGGGGTCCATCGACCCATCCGCGCGGCTCGGGATCAGGTGGACATGCTCGCGGTCTTCGGGGCTGCGGGCAAGACCCGCGATCATCGCGGCCTTCGTCACCGAGGAATGCGCCTGGTCCGAGCAGAGCACGGCGAAGCGCGACGCGCCGGGGTGCCGCGCACGGACCCGCTGGCGGCCGGCGAGCAGCGCGATCAGCGTCGCCTCGCTCGCGGTGCCCTGGATGACCCCCCCGCCGCGGATCGGCTCGCCGTCCTCGCCGATCCCCTCGGCCGTGCTGCGGAACGACTCGGGCAGGCCGAAGAGATCGACGCCCCAGTCGAGGACGCGCGTCTCGAGTTCGGTCGCGGCGGGGCTGGTGGCCCAGAGCATGCCGTTGACATTGAGCCCCGCGCTGACGAACTCGCCCAGCACGCCGGGGCCGGAGGCGTTGCACGGGAAATAGGCGTAGAAGCCCGGGTGCTGCCAGTGCGTCAGGTGGGGCATGACGACCGCGTCGAGATCGCGGAAGATCGCGTCCCACTCGCCGGGCCCGCCGGGAGCCTCGGGCGGACGGTCGGGCAGCGCCGCGAGCACCTCGCCCGGGCGCGTCGGGCCCCGGACCGGGCGATCGCCCATGTCCGCCATGCGGTCGGCGATCCAGTCGACCACGCGGTGCCCCATCGCGCGGAACTGCTCGGGGCTCATGTGGGGCGGGCGGTGCTCGGGCGCGGGGTCGGGCATGGACCATCCTTGGCGGGCGTACCGTGCCGAGGCGATGCCGCCGAAGCAGGGAGGCCCCCGATGCCCGAGGCGCTCGTCCTCGTCGCGAACGGATCAGAGGAGATCGAGGCGATCACCCCGGGCGATGTGCTCGTGCGGGCGGGGGTCGCGGTCACCTACGCGGGGCTCGGCGGGACGAGCCTCCGCGGCTCGCGCGGGCTCCCTCTCGCCGCCGATGTCGATCTCGCCGAGGTCCGGGGCCGGCTTTTCGACGCGGTGGTGCTGCCGGGCGGCGCGAAGGGGGCCGCGAATCTCGCCGCCTCGCCCGAGGTCGCCGAGATCGTCCACACCCACCGCGACGCGGGCAGGATCGTCGCCGCGATCTGCGCCGCGCCGGCGGTGGTGCTCGCGCCGCTCGGCGTGCTGGATGGTCGGCGGGCGACCTGCTACCCCGGCCTCGAGGCCAACTTCTCTGGACGAACCGCCCATGCGACCGGCGATGTCGTGATCGACGGGCCGGTCGTCACGAGCCGGGGACCGGGCACCGCGATGGCGTTCGCGCTCGACCTCGCGGCCCTGCTCGCCGGCGGCGAGGCCGCCGAGCGCGTGCGCCTCGAACTGCTGCTCGAACCCTGACCGCCCGCGGGCCTCACTCACACCCGGAGTTGAACGACCCGACGAACGCGGTGATGTCGCTCAGATCGAGCAGGCCCGCCGGGTCGGCCAGGTCGGCCAGGCACCGGTGGGTCACGACGAAAACCGCGTCGCCGCCCGCGATGCCGTCCTGGTCCCCGTCGATCGGGACATTGTCCGCCAGCGCGCGGGCGAGCCCGCCGATGGTGATCCGGTAGGCGCCGTTGACCAGCGGGTCGTTCGCTCCACCCCCGCTCCCGCCGGGAGGGCCGCGGAAGATGATGGTCGTTGCCTGCGTCCCCGAGCCGGTGATATCGATCGAGACGGGGAGCTCGGCCGCGTCGTCGGTGACGACGGTCACATCGTTTTCTGACAACGCCACCGGGACGGACCAGTAGACCGTCACCGTGTCGAACCCGCCGGCGTTGCGGACCTCGCCGAGCGGCTGCGTGGTCAGGATCGTCGGGCCCGGGATGCTCTCGCTCGCGCTGAAGTTGTTGAACGCGAGGCCCAACTGGTTGAACGGGCGCGTGCCGATGTGCTCGATCTCAAGCCGCGAGAAGCCCACGCCCGGGTCGGCGAGGCTGAAGACCCAGGGCTCGGCGTTGAGCCCGCCGAGCGGGCTCAGCAGCGTCGCGACCGGCTCGGTCTCCCCGGCCCGGTATCCCCGGATCTCCCACTGCTCCGGGCCGTCGATGTCCCAGATCTCGCCGGCGCATCCCGGCACGGGCTGGTCGTACAGGGCGACCATCACGCCGACCGGGTCGGGGTTGTTCAGCGCCGACGCGCTGCGGAGGAACCACGAGCCCATCTGCGCGGCGAACTCGGGGCGGGGCCCGTCCGCCCCGATCCCGTCGAACGCCGTGACCTGGTCGGACCCCACCGCCTCGAACACGGCGGGCGTCTCCGGGACGCCGTCCCCGTCCACATCGAACCCGATCGTCACCAGCAGCGTCCCGCCGGCGAACGGCAGGGCGTACGGCGCGTCGAGCGGCAGCTCCTGGTTGTCCGCCGGCGTCGACCCGTCGGGCAGCGTCTCGAAATCGATGACCTGGGCCCACGCCGTCGAACACGCGGCGACAAGCACACAACCGGCGGTGCGGGCTGGATTCATGCGCAATCTCCCCTTCGGCCTGACCATGCCGGCGGGCGATCCCGCGGACAGACGGGAGCCCCACGCACACGCAGGCGGCGAGCCGACCTTAATGAATCACGCGCCCCGCCTCAAGGGTGAGCCCGAGAAAGGTGGGCTCCGGAGCCGGGTTTTGCCCCGTTGCGGGCCGGTGCCGGGGGTTTCGGGCGAGATGGCAGATTTTTTGGCTTGTGGTGCAACCGCGCATCGGGTATACACGGGGGTCCTCCGCTCGGAGGGGCCCGTCGTGGGGATGCGCGGGCCGATCGACGCCGCGTTCTGCGGCAGGGTTTCTGATTCGTGAGGAATTGAGATGAAGATCTCCGTGGTTGGGGTGCGCGCCGCGAGCGCGTGCGGGGTCGTCGCCGCGCTGGCATCGCTCGCCGGCGCGCAGGTGCTCACCTTCACCGAGGTCTCCGAGGAGACCGGCATCGTCGTCGACCAGGCGAATGCGCCGGGCATGCTCCAGTCCTACGCGATCGCCGGCGGCGCGGTCGGCGATTTCAACAACGACGGCTGGCAGGACCTCTTCGTCATGACCGGGGGCCTCGAGCCCGACCGCCTCTACATCAACAACGCCGACGGCACCTTCACCGACCTCGCCGCGGCGTGGGGCGTCGCGAAGACGCACTACGGCGTGAGCGCCACCTGCGCCGACTTCAACAACGACGGGTGGATGGATATCTCCGTCTCCAGCCAGGGGCCCTCCGACGCCGCGCCCGCCCAGGGCAAGAACATCCTGTACCGCAACAACGGCGACGGGACCTTCACCGACATCGCCGAGTCCGCCGGGGTCGCCTTCCGCGTCGCCGCGGCCGACTCGTTCGCCACCGCCTTCGGCGACTACGACAACGACGGCGACCTCGACATGTTCTCCACCGCCTACACCCTCGTGCGCCAGGGCAACCGCCTGTTCCGCAACAACGGCAACGAGACCTTCACCGATGTCACCGCGCCCTCCGGGCTCGAGGCGATGATCCCCCTCCAGGTCTCCGGGTTCGTCCCCGCCTTCGCCGACATGAACGCCGACGGGCACCTCGATCTCATGCTCGTCGCCGACCACGGCACCAGCATGATGTTCCGTGGAAACGGCAACGGCACCTTCACCAATGTCACCTCCTCCGTCTCCCGTCTCCACACCGCCAACGGCATGGGCATCGCCATCGGCGACCTCAACAAGGACGGCCTGCTCGACTGGTACATCTCCTCCATCGAGGTCACGGGCCTGCCCACCTCCGGCAACCTGCTCTTCATCCAGCGCCCCGACGGCGGGTTCGACGAGATGGCCCGCGTCTCGGGCGTCAACCGAGGCGGATGGGGATGGGGCGTCCTCATGGTCGACCTCGACCACGACGGCGTCGAGGAGATCGTCGCGACCAAGAACGCCAGCGGCGCCTCCCCCTCCCACATCTTCAAGCGCACCGGCGGCATGCAGCACGCCGACATCTCCCTCGCCTGCCACTTCCTCCATTACGACGGGGGCCGGGGGCTGGTCAACTTCGACTACGACAACGACGGCGACCAGGACCTCGTCGTCTTCACCAACGGCGGGCGGGTCGGCGTGTGGCGCAACGATCTCAACGGGCCCAACACAAACTGGCTCCGCGTCCGCCTCGACACCTCCGCACGCCCCACCCTCGCGCCGGACGGCTTCCAGTCCGTCGTCCGCCTCGCCGCCGGGCCCGCGCGGCACCTGCAGGTCATCGACGGCGCCACCAACCACTGCTCCTCGGGCGAGCACGGGGCCCACTTCGGCCTCGCCGACGCCACCTCGGCCGACTGGGTCCGCGTCGAGTGGCGCGACGGCACCTCCACCACCGTCGGCCCGGTCGCCGCCAACCAGATCCTCGACCTCCGCGCCCCGTTCCACCCGGGCGACTTCAACGACGAC
>JRYH01000478.1_pt1 | contig 65498 bp, 60 predicted proteins | sample 235351 | NCBI WGS metagenome assembly JRYH01 (sample SAMN03074221, study PRJNA261480) | activated sludge metagenome | biome: Wastewater Treatment Plant; feature: Wastewater; material: Activated sludge; isolation source: activated biomass of a wastewater treatment plant treating wastewater... ... | reverse complement strand
GCAGGAGCACCACCCGGCCCCGCACCATCCCCGCCGGCGTCGCGTCCCCGGGCCACGCCGCCGACCCGGCGCGCCACACGCCGCTCGCGTCCCGCCACCACGACCGGCTCGCCTCCCCTCCGAAACACACCAGCACGAGGCCCGCCTCATCCCCGAGCAGCGTCCCGCGGAACGGTCCATCCCCCCCGATCTCCGGCAACTCGGCCTCGACCCAGTGCTCGCCGCGGAGTTCCAGCAACCGGGGCCCCGACTCAGCCCCGAGCAGACACGCCAGCCCGGAGGGCCCCGCCGCCAGGCCCATCACCTCCCCTTCGTCCGGGATCGGGGGATTCGGGCTCAAGCGGTCCACCGGCTCGTCCCGCCAGATGCCGGGGATCGGCGTCGGCACAGCCGAAACCGACAGCACCCGACGCGGGCTCCCCCCGAACACCATGAAGACCTCGCGCCCCCGGGCGGCGATCGCCAGCGGGGCGTGCTCAAGCGCCCGCACCCGCCGCGCCTGCCCTTCGACGCCTCCCCCGACCCCGCCTTGCCGGGGCGGCAGGTGGACCAGCAGAACACCCTCGCCGGGCCCCCCGAGGATCACCCAGCCGTGCGCCTCCGCCGAGGCCGTGGGCTGCTCGACCACGCCCGCCGTGCCGATCGCCACCCCGACCTGCGCGCGCACGACCGGCGCCATCGCCAGCGCGGCCGCCAAGACAAGCAGGATGCGGCTTCGGGCGGCCATCACGGCGAGGGCTCGGGCTCGACCGACGCGTTCTCGGCCTCGTCCAGGTCGGTCAGGTCCGTGATCCGGTACACATCGAGCAACTTCCCGAGATTGAACGCGACCGCGCGGATGTTCCGCCGCTCGGGCTCGTGCAACGAGATCCGGAGCTCGCCGTCGAAGCCCGCCATGCGCACGATTGCACGCTCCGGCACCCGGATCGGGTCCTCGCCCTCGTCGAGGCCCGCGAGCATTCGGTACCGGCTCAGCTCTACCGCGAGCAGGACACGCCCGCCCGCGCCGACCAGTTCGATGCGGGTCGGCTCCGACCTCGCCTGGTCGACCGTGATCCGGCGCACGCCCCGGTGCGTCGGCGCCGCCAGCACGATCGTGCCCGGCTCCGGGCCCGGCCTGGCCACCACGCGCCCCAGATCGGTCGGCAGGGGCGTGATCCCGAGCGTCTCGATAAGGTCGAGCGGCTGGATCGGAAGCCCGAGCAGGTCGACCTTCGCGGCGGTGACAAGGTCGTGCCGGCCGAAGACCGCGGCCTTGGCCTCGGAGTCGACCATGTCGAACCACCAGTAGTAGAGGTCGTTGGACCCGAAGTAGAGGTTCGTCTCACCCAGCTTGCCGAGCGAGATCGCGATGTCCGTCGGCGGGATCACCTGGAGATGCCCCTCCGCCCGCTCACGCAGGTCGCGCCCCTCGGCGTCCTCGCCCTCGAGCACGACCGAGGCCCTCGCCCACAGGCTCGAGAACCGCGTCGCCCGCGCGTTGTACGCGGAGACAACCGCGTCGGCGTCGATCAGCCGCGTCTGCGAGCCCGCGCGGGGCGCCTTCGACTCGGACCCGCACCCGGCGAGCGCCGCCGCGAGCCAGGCCCCGAGCAGGCACACCACGCCGGCCCTCACCGGGACGGGACGCATCACGCCTCCTCCGCGTCGAGGTTCATCACCGCCGAGAGTTGCAGCGTCGCCGACTCGATCGCCTCGTCGTCCATCGCGGGGTCGATGACCTCGGTCAGCGGGCCCTCCTTATCCCTGCGCCGGCGGACGCGGATCAGCCCTGGGCGGCCCGGGCCCGCGGGCTCGGCCTCCTCCCAGACCAGCAGCTTCTTGCGGATCAGGATCAGGCAGAGCAGGTACCGGAACGCGACCTGCTTCGGATCCTCCGATTCGCCGAGCTGCTCGAACAGGTCGAGCACCTCGTCGTCGCCGATCAGTTGCCGGCGGGGGCGGTCCTTCTCCGGCATCACCGTTCGCCACTGCCCGACGACCCGGCCCCGGACCGCGGGGCGACGGCCGGCCTGCCACGCGTCGAGAGAGACATCGATCCGGTCGAGCCGCTCGTCGTCCCCGTGCTCGACAAGCAGCGAGACACAGGGCGACCCCGGGGCGATGGCCTCCCCGGTCACGGCGCAGACACCGCGGGGGGTGGAGACGGTATAGGAGGGAGTCGGTGATGCCATGGACGGCACTGTACGGGCTCCGCCGGGGCGGGCGTCGGTCAGCAGGAGACCTCGAAGAACCGGGCGGAGGTGCCCCCCGGCCCCACGGCGAACCGGACGCACCGCCCGCACCGCGGGCAGCGCGCGTTGTAGGCCTTGTCCTCGGGTTTCCGATAGACACGGACATAGGCCCCGGCGCAGGTGAACCGAACGCCGATCCAGGGGCGTGGCGCGGGGGCGGGGGCACGGGGAGGCCTGGTCATGATGCCCCCCGATTTCTGGGCCGGGCGTTTTGCCCGAATCCAGCGGGTTGATTCCGTGGTCGACCACAAGATGTTGTATGCTGCACCTGATTCATGCGAACCTGTGGGATGGCACCCCGGGAGTCTCCCCCGAAGTGTCCGTACACGGCCTTCATTTCGGCCGATCAACGAGGAACGCGCTAAACTCTGCATCCGCGGCGACCGGCCGCACTGACCCATGACCGAGCCGCAGCTGGCCATCCTGCCCGACCCCCCACCGCCCCCGACCCCGATCGGGCTGATCGCGGGCGGGGGCCGTCTGCCGGTGCTGATCGCCGAGAGCCTGCGGTCGGCGGGGCACGCGGTGCACACGCTTGGCCTGGCCCGGCAGTTCGAGCCCGAGCTGCGTCAGATCAGCACGACCTTCAAGGAAGTCCCGCTGCTGCGGATCGGGTCGTGGTCCAAGCACCTGCGCCGGCGGGGGGTTCGGCACGCGATCATGGTGGGCCGGGTGGACAAGGCCCGGTTCATGTACGACCCGTGGCGGTATGTCAGGAACATCCCCGACGCCCGCACGCTGGTCGCCTGGTACAAGCACCTGCGACACGACCGGCGGTCGCACGCGATCCTGCGGGCGATCGCCGAGGAACTCGACCGCAACGGAGTCTCCCTGATGGACTCGACCAGCCCGATCCCCAACCAGTTGGCCGAGCCCGGCGTGATGACCCGGACCCGCCCCACCCGCGAGCAGATGGCCGACATCGAATTCGTCTGGCCCATGCTCAGCGAGGTGCTGCGGCTGGACATCGGGCAGTCCATGGCGGTGCGTGACCGCGATGTGCTCGCGGTCGAGGCGATCGAGGGCACGGACCGGATGATCGAGCGGGTCGGGAAGATCTGCCGCTCGACGGGGTGGACGCTCTGCAAGGGCTCGCGCGCGGGGCACGACCGGCGCAGCGATGTGCCGACCGTCGGCGTGCGCACGCTGGAGACCATGCACCGCAACGGGGCCCGCTGCCTGGCGCTCGCCTCGGGCGATGTCATCATGCTCGACCGGCAGGAGATGATCGACCGGGCGGACCGGCTCGGCATCGCGATCGTCGGGGTGACCCCCTCCCAGAGCACGACGCCGCTGTTCACCGATGTGGAACTGAAGCGCCCCGCGCCCGCCTCCACCCGCGACGGCGCCCCCGTGCACTCCGCCTGACGCCCGCCATGGGCGGCCCCCCCGACAACCAGCCCGACGCCGTCAACCCCTTCGTCAGCCGGGGCGGGCTCAAGCTTCGGCACGCGCTCGACGCGTTCGGCATCGACCCGGCGGGCTGGTGGGGCGCGGATCTGGGGTGCAGCACCGGGGGCTTCACCGACTGCCTGCTCCAGGCCGGGGCGGCGAGGGTCTGGTCGGTCGACACGGCGTACGGCGAGTTGGCGTGGAAGCTCCGGCAGGACCCGCGCGTGGCGGTGATGGAGCGCAGCAACGCGCTGCACGCGGAGGTCCCGCCCGAGGTCGTTGAGCGCGGCGGGGTCGACCTCGCCGTGATCGACCTGGGGTGGACGCCCCAGGCGAGGGCGATCCCCGCGGCGCTGCGGTGGGTGCGGCGCGGCGAGCGGGCGGGCCTGATCGTGACGCTGATCAAGCCGCACTACGAGGTGGCAAAGGATGAGCTCGGGCCCGGGGGCGTGCTGGCCCCAGAGCGTGCGGCGGGTGTGGTCGAGGGCGTGCTCGCGGCGATGCCGGGGCTGGGGGTGCGGGTGCTGGGGTGCGTCGAGAGCCCGGTGCTGGGCGGGGCGGCGAGCGGGAAGAAGAAGCGCAAGGGGACCGGGAACAAGGAGTGGCTCGCGGCGGTCATGCCGGCGTGATGCGGCGGGGCGATTTGCTGGATTGACCTTGGATCGCCCGCCGCGAATACTTGCATCATGGCGTCAGGATTCCAGAATCCGCCGGCGACCCCCAGGCATGCAGTGCGGAGAAAATCCCGGCTCGACCGGGTGCTCGACCCCGCCCTGTTCAAGGCGCTGAGCGACCCAACGCGGCTGACGCTCCTGGCCTGCGTGGTCAAGTGCGGGCGGGCCTGCTCGGTGACAGAGATCGCCGAGTGCTGCTCGCTCGACTTCTCGATGGTGGCGCGACACCTGGCGACGATGGCCCGCGCGGGCGTGCTCACCTCGCAGAAGGCGGGCCGCACCGTCTGGTACGCCGCCTCCCCGGACCTCGCGGCGCGGTTCCGCGTTGTGGCGGAGGCGATCGAGGAGTGGGCGGCCGACGGGGCGTGCGGCTGCGCGAAAGGCGGGTGCTGAGATGGCGGGAGGACCGAGGCCCCGTGTGCTGTTCCTCTGCACCGGCAATTCATGCCGGAGCCAGATGGCCGAGGGATGGGCGAAGCACCTGCTGAGCGATCGGGTCGACGCCTGCAGCGCGGGCACGGCCCCGCACGGGCTGAACCCGCTGGCCGTGCGCGCGATGCGGGAGGCGGGTGTCGACATCTCGGATCATGCGAGCAAGACGGTCGAGGCCTGCCGCCCCGGGTCGATCGACCTCGTCGTCACGGTCTGCGGGCACGCCAACGAGACCTGCCCGGTCTTCCCGGGGTCGACGCGCGTCGTGCACCGCGGCTTCGATGACCCTCCGAAACTCGCGGCGGGCGCCGCGACCGAGGAGGAAGCGATGGCCCCGTACCGTCGCGTCCGCGACGAGATCCGCGCCTTTGTCCTGACGCTGCCGTCGCTGATCGCCTCGGAGATCGGGGTGAGGGCGTGAGCGACCAGCCCGCCTCCGCCGAGTTGGCGTGCCCCGGCGCGCGTCCGCGTCGGCTCGGGTTCCTCGACCGGTTCCTCACGCTCTGGATCTTCCTGGCGATGGGGTCTGGGGTGCTGATCGGCCGGCTGCTGCCGGATGTCGCGGGGGCGCTCGACCGCGTCTCGGTGGGGACGACGAACCTTCCGATCGCTCTCGGGCTCATCCTGATGATGTACCCCCCGCTGGCGAAGGTGCGGTACGAGAAACTGCCGGAGGTCTTCCGGGATTGGAAGGTCCTCGCGCTGTCGCTCGTGCAGAACTGGCTGGTGGGCCCCGTGCTCATGTTCGTGCTCGCGGTCGTCTTCCTACGCGACCAGCCCGAGTACATGATCGGGCTCATCCTGGTGGGCCTGGCCCGCTGCATCGCGATGGTGCTGGTCTGGAACGACCTCGCCCGCGGCTCGAGCGATTACGCCGCGGGGCTCGTCGCGTTCAACAGCATCTTCCAGGTGCTGTTCTTCGGCGTGTACGCGTGGGTGTTCATCACCTTCCTCCCGCCGCTGCTGGGGCTGGAGGGGGCCCTGGTCGAGGTGAGCATCGGCGAGGTCTTCACGAGCGTGATGATCTACCTGGGCATCCCGTTCTTCGCGGGGATGCTGACGCGGTTCGTGCTGCGCCCGCTCAAGGGCGACGCGTGGTATTCGCAGCGGTTCATCCCCGCGATCGCGCCGGTCACGCTGATCGCCCTGCTCTTCACGATCCTGGTGATGTTCAGCCTGAAAGGGGAGAGGATCGTCGCGCTGCCGCTGGACATCCTGCGGATCGCGCTCCCGCTGACGGTCTATTTCGTGGTGATGTTCCTGGTCAGTTTCCTGATGGCCAAGAAGGTCGGCGCGGACTACGAACGGGCCGCGACGCTCGCCTTCACCGCCTCGGGCAACAACTTCGAGCTCGCGATCGCGGTGGCGATCGCGGTCTTCGGCCTGGGATCGGGCGTCGCGTTCGCGACGGTGGTCGGCCCGCTGGTGGAGGTGCCGGTGCTGATCGGGCTGGTCGGGGTGTCCCTGCGCCTCGGGAAAAGGCTGTACGGGCGCGACCCGGCGCTCGGCTGAGCGCCCGCGCCGCGCTTCAGGCCGGCTGCCAACCTTCCACCTTCTCGCCCTCGGGGTGGACCAGCTTCCAGAGCGCCTCAAGCAGCGGGATCATCCCCGTCCCGGCCGCGCCGGAGATCGGGATGACATCCGTGTCCGAACCGAGCCGCAGCGTCTTGCGAAGGTCCCGCACCGCGCCCTGAGCGTCGGCCTCGGTCTCGAAGAGGTCGGTCTTGTTCAGCGCGATCAGCTCCCTTTTCTCGGCGAGGTCGGGCGAGTGGGCGGCCAGCTCGGCCCGGATCGTGCGGTAGTTCTCCGCGGGGTCGGACCCGTCGATCGGGCGCGCGTCGAGCATGTGCAGCAGCACCTGGGTGCGCTCGATGTGGCGGAGGAAGTCGTGCCCCAGGCCCGCGCCCTGCGCGGCGCCCTCGATCAGCCCCGGGATGTCGGCCAGGACGAGGCGGCGCGTCGGGTCGAGCTCGGCGATGCCCAGTTGCGGGCTCAGCGTGGTGAAGGGGTAGTCGGCGATCTTGGGCGTCGCGCGCGTCAGCGCCTTGAGCAGGGTGCTCTTGCCCGCGTTGGGCATGCCGACGAGGCCAACCTCGGCGATGAGCTTGAGTTCGAGGCGGAGGTTGAGCCGCTGCCCCGGCTCGCCCGGGCTGGCGGTGCGCGGGGCCTGGTTTGTGGGGCTCTTGAAGTGCTCGTTCCCGAAGCCGCCCCGCCCGCCGCGCGCGATGACGGCGGTCTCGTTGGGCTGGAGGTCGAAGAGCAACTCGCCCGTGTCCTCGTCGTAGACGAGCGTGCCGGGGGGGACCTTGATCACCCGGTCGGCCCCGTCGGCGCCGTGCTGCTGCTTGTGGCGCCCGGGCTCGGCGTTGGGCGCGGACCAGAGGCGCACGCCGCGGAAGTCGACCAGGGTGTTAAGCCCGGTGTCGGCGAAGAAGAGGATGTCGCCCCCCTTGCCCCCGTCGCCCCCGTCGGGCCCGCCCTTGGGGATGTACTTCTCGCGACGGAAGGAGACGGCGCCGTCCCCGCCGTTGCCGGCCTGGACGGTGATGGAGACCTGGTCGACGAACATGCGGGGAGGGTAGGGCGAGGCAGGGATCGGCGCGCGCGCACAAACAAGCCCGGGCAGGCGCCCGGGCTCGGTGTGATGGCTCTGGGATGGTCGACGAGGGTCAGGCCACCCGGCTGTAGACGCCGTTGACGAGGCGGCGCACCAGGCGTTCGCGGTCGCCCGAGCGGGCGTAGCGGGTGACCGCAAGCGCCATGCGGGCCGGGCCGGGCTCCTCGATGTCGCACCAGACGACATTGCCGAGGACAAAGACGGCGCGTCCCGGGCCGTCATTGGTGTGCAGCATGCCGGGACGGTCGGGCAGCATGATCTCGAGCGCGACGGGCGTTCCCGGGTCGACGGGCATGTCCATCTCGAAGCAGATCCCCCCCTCGCTCATGTCGTAGACATGGCCGGTGTGGGTGAACTCCTCCTCGGTCATCATGCGGAGCCGGACGGGGGTGTACCCGGGCGTGACGAAGAACCGCGGGTGGCGACGACGATCGACATTTGTGGTCACGGCTCGCTCCGATCGCTGAAGGCGTGTCTCTTCTCGGACACTTTCCAGCATCGGACGCCGAAAGTCGCGACTCAAGCCTGTTGTGTCGAATCAGGGGAGGACCCGGTCGGTTTCCGCGGCGCGGGCTTCGAGCTGGATGTGAACACCCGTGATCCGGATGCCGAGCCTCGCCTCGAGCTCTGCCCTGATCCGGGGAGAGATGCTGTCGGAAAGGCCCTTCACGAGATCGGCGGGGATGTCCACGATCCGCCCGTCTCCGAGCACGATGTGGGCGTGCTGGTCGGTGTCCGCGTCGAACCGGCAGGGCCCGTTGCCGGAGGCGCTCGGCAGGCGACGGCACAACCCCCGGTCGGTGAAGACCTCGAGCGTGTTGTAGATGGTCGCCAGGCTGAGGCCCGGCTCGTCGCCCCGGACCGTGTGGAAGAGCTCCTCGGCCGTGGGGTGGGTGTGGGTCGAGGCGAGCGCGGCGTAGATCAACTCCCGCTGGCGGGTGCAGCGCAGGCCGCGGTCGCGGAAGAGGCTCCGCACCTCATTGGGGGTCGGTGGTTGATGGTGGCCCGGGGCGGCATCCATATTGAGAATTATTCCAGAAAAGACCGGCCGGGGCCAGTGCCCCTGGAGAATGGCCTACAGCGGGTCGCCCGGCTCGGCCCTAGGGCCGATTTCGGGGTAGGGCGTGGGGATCGGCTCCCCCCCGGGGTGGCGGATGAGCATCTTGTGGTGCGGGATGCCGGCCTCGACGAACTCGGGGCCGTCGGTCTGCCACCCGAGGCGGGCGTAGAAGCCCATCGCGGTGTTCTGGGCGTGGCAGTAGACCTCGCGGAGGCCGAGCTCCCCGAACGCGCGGGACTCGATGGTGACCATGAGCCGCCGCCCGATGCCCTCGCCCTGCCGCTGGGGGTCGACGACGACCTGGGTGACCTTGCCGAGGCCGGGCTCGGGGTGATTGGGGATCAGCAGCGCGGTGCCGAGAACGACCTCGACCGGGGCTCCCGCGGCGGTGTTGACGGTGACGGCGACGAAATGCTCGGCGAGGTCCTCGTAGGGGTAGTCGCGGCGGAAGGTCTCGAAGTCGTAGCCCGCGTCGGCGAGGAGGGCGCGCTCGCGGAGCGCGGTCTCCTGCGGGTAGAGCGGGTGGGCGGGGTTGATGCGCACGATCCGGATCACGCGGGGGAGTGTATCGGACCTCCGGCCCGCGTGGTTGAGCCGGGCGGGCCCAAGGGCCGGCCCGAGCCCTACTGCCGCGTGACCTGGTCGAGGAAGTGGCGGAGGTCGCTCGGGTCGACCCGGCCGTCGAGGTTGGCGTCGGCGTAGGTGCTCTGCCGGTCGTACGCGTCCATGAACCGGGCGACCTCGGGGTCGCTCACGGTGCTGTCCCGGTCGGCGTCGTAAAGGTAGCGGAACATCCTGGAGTCACGCTCGACGCGGAGGTCGGTGTAGCCCGCCTCCCACTCCTCATCGCCGAGCTTGCCGTCGCCGCCCGCGTCGAGGCGGTTCACCGCGATCTCCCACTGGGCGATCATGTAGCGCGAGGCGGACTCCTGGACCACCGCCATCATCTTGGGCTGGAGCTCCCGCTGGGCCGCCATCGACGCTTCCTGGAAGGCCTTGAGTTCGATCTCGGACATCGTGCCGTCGTTGTCGAGGTCGAAGTCGTCCTGCTCGAGCTGGACCTCCGCCTGCATCGCCGCGATCTCGGCCTGGATCTCGGCTTGGAGGGCCATCTGGTCGGGCTGTTCGAGCAGGACCATCGCCTCGCCGAGCTGGAGCAGCAGGGGCTGATAGCCCATCATGCGCTCCATGCCCTCGATCGTCCCGTTGCCGTCGAAGTCCTGGAAGGTCAGGCCCTCTTCCCCGGCGGCGATCTCCTCGGGGGAGAGGACCGTGTCGCCGTTCGTGTCCCAGGCGACCGTTGTGGCCCGCTCGACCATCAGGTCCATGAGGGGCATGGTGTTCTCCATCATCGCCTCGCGCCCGGCCTGGGCCTCCTCGTCGGAGACCGTGCCGTCGCCGTCGGTATCGAAGCGGTCCTTGAAGTAGTCGTTGGTCGCCATGTCCATCTGCATCATCTTGCCCATGCCCTCCATGGCTTCTTCGGGCGTGAGCGTGCCGTCGCCGTCGGCGTCCATGCCCCAGAGCCCGAGCAGCTGCGACTCGGAGAGCGCGGTCGCCTTGGCGAGCGACATCTCCTCGGCGTCGAAGAGCTCCTCGAACATCGCGAGCAACTGGGCCTGGAACTCGGCCTCGCGCGGGGTGAGGTCGGCCTTGTGCTCAGCGATCCACGCGCGGGCGTGCTCGAGCCGGTCGGCCCGGGTGATGCCCGCGTTCACCGGCGCGCCGAGCAACGCCTGCTCAACACGGCGGAGCGAGGGCAGCTCGGCGAGCAACGCCTCGTCGACCACGCCGGGCTCGGGCGCGGAGGCCGCCCCGGGGGCGCGGGGAACCGGGTCCGGGTCGGCCGAGCCCGGGCCGGAGGTCGGCGTCGCGGCCTGGTCGCTCGACTTTGAGCAGCCCGCGAGGGCGAGCAGCGAGGCGGCGCAGCCGACGGTGAGGGCGGCGGTGAGCTTTGACATGGAGACCCTTTCCCCTTGCGGTGATCCATCCATCGTACCAGAGGCTTGTACGGTGGTTGCGTCCCGCGATTTCGAGGGCGGGGGGCATCCCCGCGATCTGCGCCGGGCGATGGCGACCCGCACGGGGCGCAGGGTCAGCGGGCACGCCATTCGGGCGGGACCGGCCCGTGCTCGGCGCGGATGACCGAGCGGATGCCGCCGCGGCCCTTCCAGTCCGTGACGATCTGGAGCCACTCGGGCTTCATGAGATCGACGAGTTGATCGCGGATGGTGCGTGTGACGGCCTCGTAGAAGATGCCCTCGGTTCGGAAGGACTGGTAGTAGAGCTTGAGGCTCTTGAGTTCCACGCAGACGCCGGCGGGCGGCGGCGCGGGCTGGTACCGCAGGACAACGACGCCGAAGTCCGGGTGGCCCGTCTTGGGGCACAGGCTCGTGAATTCCTCCGAGGTGTGCTCGATGACGATGGGAGCCCCGTCGGCGGCGGGGGTGGGGAAGACTTCGAGGAGTGACGCGTCGGGCATGGGCGGAGGGTAGGTGGGTAGGATGCCCCCGGGCCCCGACGCGCCTGCTCCGGAGGCCCGAGAACAGGAGATTGCCCATGCCGCCGGCCACCTCGACCATGCTCCCCCTCGGCACGCCGGCCCCCGACTTCGCGCTGCCCGACTTCGGCGTGCGGGGGGAGGGAGGCGCTCGGGTCGTCGGGCTCGCGGACCTGCCGGCCCGCCCGCTGGTCGTTGCGTTCATCTGCAACCACTGCCCCTTCGTGGTGCACATCCAGGACGAGCTCGCGAGGCTGGGACGCGACTGCGAGGCGATGGGCGTCTCGTTCATCGCGATCAACTCGAACAACGCGGAGACGCACCCGGACGACGGGCCCGCGAAGATGACCGACCGGGCCCGTGAGGCGGGGTACACCTTCCCCTACCTCTTCGACGAGTCGCAACGGGTGGCCCGGGCGTTCGGCGCGGCCTGCACGCCGGACTTCTATCTGTTCGACGGGTCGCGCCGACTCGTGTATCGGGGACAATTGGATGAGAGTCGTCCAAAGAACGGGCTCCCGGTGACCGGGGCGGACCTCCGCGCGGCGATCGACGCGGTGGTCGCGGGCGAGCCCGTCAACGCCGTGCAGCGGCCGAGCATCGGGTGCAGCATCAAGTGGAAGCCGGGGAACGAGCCGGCGTGAGCGCCTGCGCCGCGTGATTCAGCAGACATCCCGATCTTCATGGCGCGAAATCCCCTGAGAATCGAGGGGTTTCCACCGCGAAGATTGTGTGTGAGAAACCCGATGACTTCCTTCGCATCGGTCTGTATGCTGTCGCCGGCGCCGCGTTCGTTTCGGCCAACCATGCCCGGGGGAGTCTTCGTTGACCACGCTTTCGCAAACAGGACCGGGCCCGAGTTCGGGCGGGGGGGCCGAGCGTCCGGCCGAGGGGGGCGTGTGCCGCTGCCTCTGCTTCGATGTCTCGTTTGAGCGGCTCAAGTTGATCGCGGAATCGACGGGGGGCGGGCTTCTCGAGGCGCACCGGCAGACGGGGTGCGGGGCGCGGTGCGGGTTGTGCCTGCCGTACATCCAGGTGATGCTCAAGACGGGGCGGACCTTGCTTCCGGTGATGTGGGCGGACGACTTCCGTGCGCATGGGGTCAACCCGGGGCGGATCCAGCAGATCCAGAAGTCGCTGATGGAAGCGCGGGGCGGGCTGGTCCGCAAATCCGTCGTCAAGGGGGCCGGCGCCGAGAAGCCGCGGGCGCAACGCGCCGCGGCGGGCGGCTCGCGGGCCCAGCATTCCTCGGATTCGCCCGCGTCCTGATCGCCGGTGCGTTCAGGGGTAGTCCTGCCGCGTTGCCCGGATGACGATGTCGCTGATGTGCACCGAGGGGGGCTGGGCCGCGATGAACGCGATCGAGCGGGCGATGTCGCGCGGCTCGAGGAGCGGGCCGAACTTCTGCTGGAAGCCCGCGACGAGTTCGTCGGTGTAGCCCGCGACGGCCTGGAACTCGCTGACCACCACTGCCGGCTCGACCAGCGTGACGCGGACGCCCCTGGGCCCGATCTCGCGCCGCAGGGCCTCGGCGAGCGAATGGACGGCGAACTTGGTCGATCCGTACATCGAGGAGAACGGGCTGACATGCCGCCCGACGACCGACCCGAGCACGACGATGTCGTGGGCCCGCTCGAGCCAGGTCTGGGCGGTCAGTCCGTCGAGCATCGCGCCCGCGGCGGCCCGCATCAGGGCGGCGGCGCCGAGGAGGTTGGTCCGCACCACCTCTTCCCATTGGGCGGGGTCGGAGGTGAGCACGCTGCCCGCCAGGCCCCGGCCCGCGTTGACCACGACGAGGTCCGCCGGGGCGCCGAACGCCCCGCGCGGGGCGGCGACGAGCGCCTCGACGACCGCCGGGTCGGCGCAATCGCCCGGCACGGCGACGCAGGCCGCCCCCTCGGCCTCCAGTTCGCGGCGAAGGGCGTCGAGGCGCTGGGCCCTGCGCGCGTTGATGACGAGCCGAGCGCCGCGGGCGGCGAAGTCGCGGGCGAGCGCCTCGCCGATGCCGGCGCTGGCCCCGGTGATCAACGCGACGCGGCCTGAGAGTTCCTTCGACATGGTTGCCTCCGGCGGGATGGTACCCCGGGGAGGCGGCCGGTCCGGCGCGGCCCGGCGCGTGGGCGCTCAGTCCTGGGGTCGGGCGTCCCCTGCCGCGAGGAAGGGGACGAACTCGGTGTCGTACCACGCCCGCCACTTGCCCGCGTCGTAGCCGAGCGACCGCGTCGGCCGGCCCCACGCGTCGGTGGTCATCTCGACGAGCGTCTCGAAGAGCTCGGTGCGGTAGACCGTGACCACCGCCTCGTGGACGCGGAGCATGACCCCGTCGCTCACGACGGCGACCTGCGGGTCGAGGCCCACGGCGCTGTTGCTCACCACGGGGACGAGATCGGCGATGAACGCCGTCTGCCGGCCGATCATGATCCAGCCGAGGTCGCCCGTGCGGTTGCCCGCGCCACCCCCGCCGCCGCCGCGGGCGACCTGGGCGGTGGCCATCATCGGGATGAACTGGTAGAGACGCAGGGCCGAGGCGAGCCGGCCCGCCTCCACCGCGGCCGCGTCGTCGCTCCCGCGGAGCGCGTCGGCGATGACGGCGGCGACGCGGGGGTCCGGGTCGGGCGTCCGCTCGCGGCGGGCGAGCAGCCCCCGGGCCGACGCCCGGTAGGACTCGCCCTCCCCGTGCACGCTCTCCCAGGCGAGGGCGGCGTCGCCCTCGGGCGAAGCGAGCGAGAAGAAGTGGTCGAGGATCGCGAGGCGGACATCATCGGCCTCGCGGTCGAACAGCTCGGTCATGACAAGCAACGCGGCCGGCTCGGTGTAGGCCCGGAGTTTGCGGAGGCCCTGCTCGCGCCGTTCGAGGTTGCGCATCGAGCCGAAGTGCCGGCGCTGGATGAGACGGAGCTCGCGTTCGATCTCACGCTCGCGTTTGCGCAGCGCGGCGTGGGCGCGGGACTCGGGCGAGTCCGGGTCGAGGCGGGGGTCGTCGGGGACCACCACCCCCCCCCCACCGCCGCCGAGCACGCGGGGCGACATCGAGGCCTGGGCCCCCGCCTCCGTGGTGAGCAGGGCGAGGGCCGGTATCATGCCCGCGATCGTGGTTCGGAAGCGCACGGCGACCCTCCCGGCCGATGGCCTTGGTGTTGACGGTACCCGCGGAGCGGCGGGCCGGTTGCGGGTCGGTCGCGGGGATTCGCCGAACCCGGGGGGACGCAGGGCATGGGGATTCACTGGCCGATCATCCGCCGACTGCTCGCCAATCCGCTCCGGCGGGTCATCACCGACGACCACCGGTCCTACCGGGGGGTCGAGGTGCTGGTCGCCGCGTGCCACCTCGCCGAGCAGATCGAGACCCACGCGAAATCGCGCACCGTCGGGCTGCTCCTGCCGACAAGCGGGGTCTTCCCGATCGCGGCCCTTGGGGCTTGGATGACCGGGCGGACGATCGTGCCGCTGAACTACCTGCTCAAGCCGGACGAACTCCAGTATGTCGTGGACGACGCGGGGATCGACGCGATCTTCTCGGTAGGCCCCATGCTCGAATTCCTCGAACGCACGCCGAGGGTGAAGAGCCTGCGGCTGATCGAGGAGATCAACCTGCGGAGCGTGCCCGCCCCGGTGCTGCCGGCCCGCCCCCATGAGGAGGAGATCGCGGCGCTGGTGTACACCTCGGGCACCTCGGGCAAACCCAAGGGGGTGATGCTCAGCCACCGGGCCCTGCGGGCGAATGTGCGGCAGGGGGTCGAGCACCTGGGCCTGTCGCCCTCGAACGATGTCATGCTGGGGGTGCTGCCCCAGTTCCACTGCTACGGGCTGACGCAGTTGACGCTCACGCCGCTGTGCCACGGCGTGCCGGTGGTGTACACCGCGCGGTTCATGCCCAAACGCCTGATGGACCTCGTCAGGGAGCACCGGGCGACCGTCCTCGTCGGCATCCCCTCGATGTACAACGCGATCGCCTCGCTCAAGTCGGGCGGGCCCGGCGATGTCGCCTCGCTCCGGCTGATCGTCTCGGGCTCGGAGGCCCTGCCCGACGCGGTCGCGACGAAGTTCCTCGAGAAGTACGGCAAGGAGATCACCGAGGGCTACGGGATGACCGAGATGTCGCCCGCGACGCACTGCTCGGTGCCGGGGCGGGCCAAGCGGCACTCTGTGGGGCGGCCGGTGCCGGGCGTCGAGCAACGCATCGTCGACCCCGCCACCGGGCGTGTGCTCCCGCCGGGCGAGGCGGGCGAAATCCGGCTCCGCGGGCCCAACGCGATGAGCGGGTATTACCGCCTCCCGCAGGCGACCGCGGAGGCGTTCGACGAGCACGGGTTCTACAAGACGGGCGACCAGGGCCGGATCGACGGGGACGGCTACCTGTTCATCACGGGGCGCATCAAGGAGATGATCATCGTGGGGGGCGAGAATGTCTTCCCGCGGGAGATCGAGGAGGTGCTCGACCGCCACCCCGTGGTGCACGCGTCGGGGGTGATCGCGCAGCGCGATCCGACGCGGGGCGAGGTCCCCGTGGCGTTCGTCGAACTGGAGGAGGGGGTGGACCCCGCGTCGTTCGATGAGCGGGCCCTGATGGCCCACTGCCGGGAGCACCTCGCGGGGTACAAGGTCCCGAGGCGGGTGGTCCGCATCGAGAAACTCCCGCGGAACCCCACGGGCAAGATCCTGCGGCGCGGGCTGGCGGCGTACCTCGACGGCGTGTGAACAACGCGCGGGCGGTCCGGCCGATCAGGGGCGGAACTGGAACACCTCGTCGAGCGTCGCACCGAGCGCGTGCGCGATGCGGAAGGCGACCTCAAGCGAGGGCGAGTACTTCCCCCCTTCGATCGCGTTCACTGTCTGCCGCGTGACGCCGATCCGGTCGGCGAGCTGCTGCTGGGTCATCTCACCCCGGTCGGCGCGGAGCTCGCGGATGCGGTTGCGGATGGGCATCCTCGCCTTGCCCATGTCAGACGCCCCGCCGGTAGAAGGCGATCTGGAGCGCGAGCTTCAGGAGCTCCGACGCGAGCAGCGCCGCGAAGAGACCGTGGGCGATCCAGAAGGCATCGACCGCGAAGAGCATCGCGGTGATCGAGGCGAGCACGCCGGCCGCGAGCAACCAGGACGCGCCCGCCTCGGCGCGCCAGCCGATCAGGCGGTCCCGCTCGTCCGCGTGCTGGGGCCGGCCCGTGAGGGCGGCGGCGATGTGCCCCACCACCAGGACCACGACGAGCAGGACCACCGAAACGGCGAAGAGCGGCACGAACGCCGCGAGCGCGGTGACGCCCGACGCGCGCATGGAGGCGGCGATCGCGAAATATCCCCCGAAGACCAGCGCCATCGCGACGAGTTGGACCCAGGCGCTCTTTTCCGGATACGAGGCGTTCATGGTGTTCTCCTGACGGCGGGGCCGGCGTCGGCATCTCCGATCCGCCGTGTCAAGAATACTTGACATCCCGGCAATGTCAAGAATCTTTGACATGAATCCCGAGAATCGCGCACGCACCGGGGCGGGGCGTCCAAGAATCGCCCATGCCCCTCTTCGGTTCGCATCTCTCGGTCGCGGGCGGGATGGTGAACGCGCTGCTCGAAGCCGAGCGGCTCGGGCTCGACACCGTCCAGGTCTTCACGAAGAACCAGCAGCAATGGAAGGCCCCGCCGCTGGACCCCGCGGGCGCCGCCGACTGGCTGGACGCGTTGCGTCGGCTGGGGTGGGAGGACCGGACGGTCAGCCACGCCTCGTACCTGATCAACCTCGCGAGCCCCGACGACGAGTTGTGGGCGAAGTCGATCGACCTCATGACGGTCGAGATCGAGCGGTGCGAGGCGCTGTCCATCCCGTTCCTGGTGCACCACCCCGGGGCGTACACGACCTCGACCGAGGGCGAGGGGCTCGACCGGATCGCCCTCGCGTACGACGAGTTGTTGAGACGGACACGGGGGTTCCGGACGGTCTGCTGCCTGGAGGACACCGTCGGGTCGGGCTCGAACCTGGGCCGGACCTTCGAGCAGCTCGCCGATCTGCGGGCGCGGATCCTCGATCGGACGGGCGAGGCGGGAAGGGTCGGCTACTGCCTGGACACCTGCCATGCGCACGCCGGCGGGTACGACATGTCGACCCGTGAATCCGCCGACGCGGCCCTCGACCTGTTCGACTCGAGCTGCGGCCTTGAAAACCTCCGGGTGCTGCACCTCAACGATTCGCTCAAGGAATTGGGCAGCCGCAAGGACCGGCACGCGCACATCGGGGAGGGGACCATCACCAACCCGCCGGGGCGGAAGGGGCAGGCGCTGAAGGACTCGGGCTTCGCCGCGGTGGTGAATCGGCCGGAGCTCGCGGACCGGCCGATGATCATGGAGACGCCCAAGGGAGACGATGAGAAAGGGGTGCCGCACGACGCGCGGAATCTGCGTCGCCTGCGTCGGCTGGTGGGGTGACCGACTCCCCAATTGTGGTCCCCCGGGGCCGGTCTTGACGAAACTCGCGGAGTGCGCGCGTGCGCGGCACGATCGAAGAGGCAGGAGCAATCGACCATGGCCCGGATGATCCGACAGACCGCCGCCCTCGCCGCCGCCTGGCTCCTTGCTGCCCTGCCGGGTTGTACCGGTTCCGGGGAGACCCGTTCCACGGACGACGCGACGCCGTCGCGGGTGCGGCAGGACCGCCGGGCGGACGCGCAGGACGCGGTAGCGAACGCGACGCGGCTGCGCACGGAGGGCGTCACGGAGGAAGCGCTGGCGGAGTTCGAGCGGGCGATCGCGATCAACCCGGAGTTGACGATCGCCTATCTTGGGGCGGGCGAGATCCTGACCCAGCAGGGGGATTACGCGGTCGCGGAGCAGCGGTACCGGAAAGCCACGGAGATCGAGCCGGCGAACTTCGACGCGCAGTTCGGTCACGGCAAGGTGCTGCAGCTGCTGGACCGGATCGCCGAGGCGATCCGGGCGTACCTGCGGGCGCTTGCGATCCGCCCGGACGATTTCGAGGCGAATCTGGGTGTGGCGACGGCGTACATGCAGGTGGACGAGCCCCGGCAGGCGAGGCCCTACGCGGAGCGGGCGGTCCGGCTGGACCCGGAGAGCGGTTCGGCGCGGGCGAACCTGGGGGCGATCTACGCGGCGCTGGATATGCACGACGCGGCGGTGGTCGAGTACCAGCAGGCGGCGGAGCTGATGGACCTGGGCCCGGAGTTGCTGCTGAACCTGGCGGATTCACTGGGCAAAACCGACAGGCACGCGGAGATGGCGGCGACGCTGGAGCAGTTGATCCGGATCGAGCCCGGGCCGGTGGCGTACGAGCGGCTGGGTTCGGCGTACTTCCGCCTGAAGAACTACGACGCGGCGCTCCTGGCATTCACGCGGTCGACCGAGGCGGACGCGACGCATTATCCGGCGTGGAACGGGGTGGGGGTCTGCCTGCTGAATCAGTACCTGTGGTCGAACCGGCAGGACGAGCGGGCCCGGCGCGGGGCGATCGAGGCGCTGCGGCGGTCGCTGCAGATCCGGACGAACCAGCCGAGGATCATCGAGTTGGTCCGCCGGTACGGCTAGGGGCCCGATCGGGCGGGGCCGCGGCGTGCGCACGAAAAAGGCCCCGTGTGCGGTCGGGGCCTTCTCGCAATGGGCGCGGGCGGATTTGAACCGCCGACACCCGCATTTTCAATGCGGTGCTCTACCAGGCTGAGCTACACGCCCGCTGGCGGGCCGGGGCCCGACCGACGGTTGACCCGGGCCGGGGCCCGGGTCGGAGCGAGAAGGGTAACGCGGGAATGCCCCGGGTCAACCCGTGGGGTCTATCGGGCGTCGGGGCGGGCGGGATGAGGGGGAGGCGGGGCGAGGAGGTCGGAATAGGACCCGCTGATGGGCTCGCCGAGGACGGGGCGGAACTGGGCGCGGAGGTGGTCGATGGTCTCGTGGGCCCGGGCGAGGTTGTTGTCCTTGGTGACGAGGACCTCGAACTCGATGAAATGGCCGAGGCCCTCGACCTCGTCGATGTGGATGCGGGCGTGGTCGAGGAGATAGAGGTCCCTGGTCTTGGTGACGGTGAGCCAGACGGGGAGGGGCAGGGTGCCGAATCGCTCGAGGAACTCGGCCTCGGAGAGGATCTGGAAATTGGAGATCTTGGGGCGGGTGCGGTCGTCGCGGTCGTACTGGATGTACTCGACGGGCTCGGGGGCGCCGTCGAGCGAGGTCTCTCGCTTCTTGAGCCGTCCGGTGAGGATTCGGAAGTAGGTGTCCACCTGGCGGAGGGTGCCGATGCGGTGGGCGTTCAGGCGGCGCGCGACGGCCCGGGCGATCTGTGGGTCGCGGAGTTCGGCCTTGAACTCGACATTGCGCATGGGCGTCTCTCTCCGGCGCTGGGCCCGAGTCTACCCCCGGGATGCCCGGGGGGGGCGGGACGGGCCCAAGACCCTGGTTCACAACCCGCGAGGAGGGGGATGGAGGGGCTGGAAGCTCATCCCACCGAGAAGAGGAGGGGTTCTGAGACCGATCTCCGGTTCATTTTTTGTGCCCGGTGCCCACCGTCATCTCGCGGAGTGACGGCGGATCGGGACCGCCCAGGCCGTCCGCTCGTGGTTCACCCTTCGGGATGAACCACGGCACCGACGCCTGGGGAGGGCCGGCGGTCAGGCACCCGATGCGGGCGTGCTGAGGCGGTGGAGGAGGATCGCGAGGAGTTGGCACCGTTCGACCAGGGAGGGGAGTTCGATCCATTCGTCGGGGGTGTGGAGCCCGCCGCCGCGGACGCCGAGGGTGTCGATGGTGGGGAGCCCGGCGTGCTGCATGATGTTGCCGTCGCAGACGCCGCCGGTTTTGGCGAAGGGGAGCTTCTGGCCCAGATCCTCGGCGGCGGCTCGGGCGCGGAGGGCGAGGGCCTCGGTCTGGGGGATGAGCGGCTTGGCGGGGCGGTTGAAGGACCGGAAGATCTTGACGGCGGGGATCGCGTCGGGCGCGGTGGCGAGGGCGTCGAGCAAGCGGGCGATCTCGTCGCCCATCGCGGGGTCGGGGAAGCGGACATTGCCCCAGGCGCGGGCGAGGTCGGGGACGGCGTTGGTCACGGGCCCGCCCTGGAGCGGGCCGACGCTGAGGATGCGCCCACGCTCGGGGTCCGGCATCTCGGCGATTGCGACGAGGCAGCGGGCCAGCGCGGTCACGGCGGAGACGCCCGAGGCGAAATCACGCCCGACATGGGCGGACCGCCCGCGGGTCTCGATCATGAACTGGCCGGCGCCCATGCGTTCGACGGCGAGTTCGCCCCCGGGCAGCGCGGGTTCGAGGGCGATGCCGAGGTCGTGCTCGCGTGCGACGGCGTCGAGGGCGGCGTGGGAGTGGTAGGTGCCGGTCTCCTCGTCGCTGTTGAGGAAGAAGGTCCAGGATGTGCGCACGCCGACCTGCTCGAGCGCTTCGAGGGCGGCGACGGCGATGACGAGGCCGCCCTTCATGTCGACGCAGCCCGGCCCGGTGGCGGTCTTGCCGTCGGGGCGGATCGAGAGTTCGCGGAACTCGGAGGCGGGGTCGTGGACGGTGTCGAGGTGACCGGCGATGAGGAGTCGGGGGAGGTCGCCCACGGGGCGGCGGCAGACGGCGGCGGGCGGGGGCGTGGCCCCGGGCTTGACGCCGTGCAGCCAGGCGGGCTTGGGCTCGCCCGGGATGCGTTCGTTGGTCGCGCCGAGGGCGACGAGGCGTGCGGTGAGGCGTTCGCGGGTCTCGTCGAGGGCGGCGGTGTTGCCCATGCCGGTCGGGAGGGCGACATGGAGCCGGAGGTCGTCGAGCAGGTCGGCGGCGCGGGCGGCGACGGCCTGGGCGATGCGCTGTTCTGTGGCGGTGAGCGGCATGGTGTGGGTGGGTCGGGGGCTGGACGGGGTTGAAAGGGGCGAGTTGGCGCCCAAGGTGTGCGGGAGTATACGGGCGGGGCCGTGCGAACCGGCTCGGCTTCGCGGGCGGATAGGCTGCGAGGATGCGCGACGGGGTCGACGAATTCACGCTGCTTTGCGAGACATGCGGCTATGTCGTGGAGGGGCTGCCGCGCGAGGGGGCGTGCCCGGAGTGCGGGAGGGCGATCGCGGAGAGCCTTCCTGAGCGGCGGTGTGCGACGCCGACACGGTGGGGCGTGCTGCGCCACCCGCTCCGGTCGCTGGATTCGATGCCGATCGAGTGGCAGGAGAGCACGGCCCCGCGGATCGTGCGGCGGTGCGCGCTGGGGGCGTTCATGGCGGCGATGTCGGTGCCGGTCGGGATGACGCTGCTCGCGTGGGTTGCGTCGGAGCCGATCGAGTACCTGGCGGACTGTGTTCTGGCGATCTTCGTCGCGGGCGCGGTGGGCGTCTTCCTCTTCGGCCTGCTCGTGCTTCTGTGCGAGATCGAGGCGGCGGGGCTGCGGTTCCTGGGTGGGCGGCGCGGGTGGCGGATCACGAAGGAGGTCTCGCGGACGATCTGCTCGCACGGGTCCGTCGGGTGGGTGATTGCGGGGGCGGGGTTCGCGCTGGCGGTGCTCTCCGTCGCGACGGGGGTGCTGCTCGATGAGAGCGGGCTGGGGGCGAGCGGCGTGCGGCGGGGTGCGGCGCGGATGATCGGGATGGGGGGCCTTTGGGTGGGCCTCGCGGTGACGCTGGCGGGGTGCCTGGTGTTCGAGACCTTCGCGTGGCTGGGGCTCCGGCGGTGCCGGTTCGCGAATCGGGCGCAGGATTGGGGCGAATCGCCCGGGGCGGCCGAGAACGGGGCCTCCCTAGGATCAACCGATGACGCCGAGACGACCGACCAGGCAGATCCAGATCGGGGATGAGCGGACGGGGATTGTGCGCGTGGGGGGCGGGCTGGCGACGGCTCGGCACCCGGGCGCCACGCCGACAAGCCCGCCCGAGGCGGGTGGGCCCGCGCCGGTCTCGGTGCAGACGATGACCGCGGGCGCTACCCACGAGATTGATAAGTGCGTGGCGGAGATCCACAAGCTGACGGCGGCGGGTGCGGATGTTGTCCGCGTGGCGGTGCCGGAGAAGAAGGACACGCTGGCGCTGCGTGAGATCCTGAACCAGACGACGGTGCCGATCGTGGCGGATGTGCACTTCCACTTCCAGCGGGCGCTGGAGGCGGTGGAGGCGGGGGTGCAGAAGATCCGCCTGAACCCCGGGAACATCTCGGACCGGGCGCAGGTCGTCGAGGTGATCCGGGCGTGCAAGGCGGCGAACGGTGGGCGTGGCGTCCCGATCCGCGTGGGGGTGAACGAGGGCTCGATCATCGAGCGCAAGGACAAGCAGAAGCGGGCGAAGGAGCTCGGGGCGTTCTTCAGCGACCGCAAGCACGGGTACCTGCTGGCGATCATGATCGCCAAGCTGGAGGAGTACCTCGACATCTTCGCCGAGGAGGACTTCCACGACATCGCGATCAGCGCCAAGAGCATGGACGCGACGATCGTGATCGACGCGTACACGGAGATCAGCAAGCGGTTCGAGCACCCGTTGCACCTCGGCGTGACGCACGCGGGGCCGAAGGAGACGGGGTGCATCCGCTCGGTGGTGGCGCTGGGGACACTGCTTGCGAACGGGATCGGGGACACGATCCGGATCTCGTACGCGAGCGACCCGGTCTACGAGGTCGAGGACGGGCTTGAGTTGCTGTGGTCGCTGGGCCTGCGCGAGCGGAAGGGTGCGGAGTTGATCGCCTGCCCGACCTGCGGGCGGATCCAGGTGGATCTGTTCTCGCTGACGCAGGGGGTGCGCAAGACGCTGGCCGAGCACATCCAGGTGCCGATGAAAGTGGCGGTGATGGGGTGCGTGGTCAACGGGCCCGGGGAGGCGGAGGGGGCGGATGTGGCGGTGTTCGCGGGCGATCGCAAGGGGATCATCTATGTCCAGGGCGAGCGCGTCGCGACGGTGCCCGAGGCGGAGATCCTCGACCGGCTGCTGAGCGAATGCCGGGCCTTCCAGGCGCGTGTTCGCGCGGGCGAGGCGCGGCTGGGGGAGAAGAAGGTCGACATCGTCCCGCCCGACCCTGAGGGGGAATTGGGGAGCGGGTGGGAGAAGATGGCGGCCGAGCGGCTCAAGGATGTCGTCCCTCTGACGGTGCGGCGTCCTTGAACGCGCCGGCGGCGGAGGCGGAGTCATGATGCGTTTGCCCGCTGGCCCGCTGCTCGCGCTGCTGATGACAATGCTGATGAGCGCGGCGGGGTGCGCGGTCTACGAGGGCCCGGAGAATCCGGCGTTCATGGTGACCGCGTCCGAAGCCTCGGCCGACGAGCGGCGGATGCGTGCCGACCCGAAGCCGCTGGAGGTTCCGGTGGTGGTGATCGGCAGCTACCGGGGGCCGGACCCGATCGTGGAATTGATGACCGCTCGGCTGGCCGGGCTGACGAGCGGGCGTCGGGGCGATTTTCTTCGGGTGTCGACCTGGTTCGAGGGTGACATCGAGCGTGTCGCGGCGCTGACGGTCGAGATGGTCGACCGCAAGTGGCCTGTCGATGCGTCGCGGCTGGGTGAGAACCGGACGATCGAGGTCGATGTCGTGGGGCTCTCGATGGGCGGGCTGGCGGCGAGGTTCGCGGCGGATCGGCTGGAGGGGCGGCGGCTGCGGATCCGCCGGCTGATCACGATCGGGACTCCGCACCGGGGTGCGGTGCTCGCGCCCGCGAACCCGCTGGTCGAGGACCGCGCGGTGCAGGACATGTACCCGGGTTCGCTGTTCCTGACGAGGCTCGATGAGGCGTACCGGGGGGATTACCCGATCGTCGCGTACGCCCGGCTGTCCGACGGCGTGGTCGGCACGAAGAACAGCGCCCCGCCCTGGCAGCGTCCGATCTGGACCAACACGCCGCCGTTCGGGAGCCACCTGTCGATCGACCGCGACCCGCGGATCCTCGCGGATGTTGCGCGGCGGCTGCGTGGCGAGGAGCCGCGGGGGACCGCGGACGCACCCGTGCCCGATGGGTGGGATGTCCGGCTCAAGCACTGATCGCGTGGGCGTCGAATCAGAGCCGCTCGATCGAATTTGCGGGGATCCAGGTCTCCACGCCGCTGCGGAGGCGGACTCGGAGCCAGCCGTCGCGTTCCTCGATGATCGCGGCCTCGACGCCCGCGCGGAGGGGTTGCTCGAAGGTCGGGGTGTAGACGGCCTCGCTTGGCCCGCGGTAGCCGGTGACGCCGTCCTGCACGATCACCCCGGCGGGGTTGATGGCGTGGAGCGTGTGTTCGAGGGCGAGCGAGCCGAGACAGACCACGGCGACCGCGGCGGCGATGACGGTGATGCCCCCGCCGCGTCGGGAGAGCAGGCGGAGCGAGCCGGCCCCCCACGCGAGCGCCCAGCAGGCCAGGCCGACGGTCAGCAGGGTTCGGCGGGGGACCAGGCCGCGCCAGAAGAGGAGAACATCTTCGACCTTCGAGGCGGGGCCCGGGGTGATGGCGGTGCGGACGATCGCCCTGGCGGCGGCGAGGCTCTCGCGGACGCGGGGGTCGGCGGGGTCGAGCCGCTCGGCGCGCAGGAAGGAGGCCACGGCGCGCCCCGTGTCGCCCCGGAGCAGGTGGGCGTTCCCGAGGTTGCGGTGCAAGGCCGGGCTCTCGATGCCGCCGTCGACGATCGATCGGTAGGTTGCGATGGCCTCGTCGAGCGCGGCGCGGGCGGAGGCGGGGTCGGCGTCGAAGTCGCGTTCGGCGCGGTCCATCGCCGCTTCGGCTCGCTCGAGGAGCGCGGCGGGGGTGAGCGCCGACGGGGCGGCGCCCGCGGGCGGGGCGATCGCCGCGAGGATCAGGAGGAGGAACCACCGGGTCATGCGTCCTCCCGGATCGAGCGGTCGACGGCGCGGAGAAGTTCGAGCACGCGGGCCGGGTCGGGGGGCGGGTCGGCGACGGCGCGTCCGGCGGCGTACCGCGCGGCCTCGTGGATCGCGATGAGCTCGGCCAGGGGCTGGGCCGCGTCGGTGCCGGCGAGAAGCCGGGCGCTGTCCGCGCCGGTCACCGCCTCGGGCCTGGCATCGAACGCGTGGGCGAGATACAGCCGGACGGCCTCGGCGGGGCCTTTGGTCCGGAGCACGCGTCGGGCGGCGTTGAGCGCGCCGCGGCGGCGGCGCTCGGCCTCGTCCACGCGGCGGCGGCGCCACGCGGTCATGCCCGCGAGGGCGGCGAACGCGGCGGGCGGGACCGCGAGGGCGGCGAGCACCACGGGGCTCGGCGCGGTGTTCAGAGTCTGGGCGTTGGCGCGGGCGAGCACGGCGGGGCCCCGGTCGATGGCCCACAGGCCGGCGGGCGTCGCGGTGAGAGCCTCGCGGCTGATCGGGGAGGGGCCCGAGCCGACCACGGCGTCGGCCGCCGTGACCTCTCGGACCGCGCGGACCGCGAGCGGGATGGGATCGGATCGAGCGACGCGGTACTCGCCCTCGCCGGGATCGAAGAAGGCGAGCGGGATCGGGGGGATCTCACGGACGGTGTCACGCGCGGCGCGGACGATCGTCGAGAAAGTACGCTCGCCCGGGCGGGAGCCCGGCACGAACGCCCAGCCCTGGCCCGACAGACGGAAGTCGTCGGTGAACCCCGGGATCGCGGCGAGGTCGGGCCCGTCGGTGACGCCCACCATGGGCTCGGCGCCGGTGATCGTGACGGTGAGCGTGATCGGATCGCCGACATTGACGGTGTCGGTGTCGACGCTCGCGGAGACCGCGTGCGTGCCGAGCAGGCCGTTGAAGCCGGGCGGGCGGCCGGCGATGGGGAGTTCGGCGACGCTGATCTCGATCGGGTCGGCCTGGGCGAGGAGGCGCCGGGTGGCGCGGAGGCCGAGGCGTTCTTCGAAGGAGACCGCGATCGGGCCGAGGGTGTGCAGGCCGGGCTCGCGGGGTGTGATGACGAGATCGAACTCGAAGGTTCGGACGCGTTCGCCGCCGCGTGTGCCGTACCCGAGCCTGGCCTGGGTGGTGACGCCGAAGATGTCGACCTCGTAGACCCTGTCCCGGCCCTGCCTTGGGGCGGCGATGGGCTGGACATCGAGGGCCGGGTCGATCTCGGAGGCGCGGAAGGCGTAGTCCTCGACATCGCCCACGATGAACCATGTCACGCGGACGCGGGAGGACTGGTTGACATAGAGCGAGGTGGATTCGGGCGTGACGACGATGAGGTCGTCCGGCGCGCGCTCGGGGAGGAGGACGCGGAGCCTTGTCGGCGGCGTCTGGACATTCAGCCCGCCCCCGATGCCGACGGTGACCGGGGGGACCTCGACCGTGCCCTCGCGCTCCGGTGTGACGATCCACCGCATGACGAGGCGACGCGTCGTCTGCTGGGTTCGGCGGCCGTTGACGATGGTGACGAACGAGCTGGACTCGTTCGAGGTTCCGCTGAACTGAAACCGGGCGCCGGGGATCGTGGAGAGGTCGGGCGGGACGACCTCGTCGGCGTTCTCGACGGCGATCTCGAGGACCGCGGTGTCGCCGACATAGCAGATCTGGGTGTTGAACGAGGCGACGGCGATCGGCGCGTCCTGGGCGCGAACGCCGGGCGTTGCGAGAAGCGCGGCGATCGCCAGGGCGAGGCGCAAGAGGGGTGCGATCCAGGATGATCGTGCCATGGGTGTGTCCACCTCGGTCACCAGTCTTTCTCGACAGGGACGGGCCGGCCCATGATCGCGCGGATCTGGCGGTCCCGCTCCTCGCGTTGGCGTTGCTCGCGGTCGAAGAGCCACTCGGCGATGCGGTCGTCGGGGCTCTGGCTCTCCTCCTCGCTCGGCTCCGGCTGCTCGGGCTGCTGCTCATCGCCGGGCTGCGGCTCGGGCTGGCCCTGGGGCTTGCCCTCCTGCCGGTCGGCCTGCTCGCGGAGCGCCTCGGCGGCGCGGCGCAGCTGCTCGGCGGCCTGCTGCTGGGCGTCGGCGGCGGCCTCCTGATCGCCCCGGTTCAGTTGCCGCTGGGCCTGGCGCTGCGCTTCCGCGGCGGATTCCATCGCCTGCTGGGCCTGCTCGTTGGGCTCGGGGTTCTGGGCGGACTGCTGCTGGGCCTGTTGCGTCTGCTCGGAAATCTGGTTCTGATCCTGCCTGGCGCGCTCGGGCATCTGGTCGAGGCCGGCGTTCTCGTTCGCCTCGTCCTGCTGGCGGTCGGCGAGTTCGTCGAGTTTTTCGGCCTGTTCGCGGAGTTGATCGGCCTTCTCTTGGGCTTCCTGCCTGGCTTGATCCACCCGGCTGGCGAGGCGACGCACTCGTTCGACATTCCGCGCGGCCTCGGCATCGCCCGGGGCGACCTCGAGCACGGCCCGGAACGCCTCGGCGGCGTCGCGGAGCAGACGCTGCACCGCCTCGAGATCGGGCGGGGCCGCGCCCTCGGGCGTCAGGGCCGTGAGGGCCTCCCGGTAGAGGACCTGCCCCAGATTGAAGCGGGCGGTGGACTTGAACTCGGGCGCGCGGGCGGCGAGATCGGCGGCCCTGAGCTGGTCCCTGGCGGACTCGAACTCACCCCGGGCCGCGAGTTCCTCCCCCGCCCGCAGCCTCGCGCCCGCGAGCGCATCTCCCGTCGCCTCGGCGAGGAGACGGTCGAGGTCCTGCTCGATGACCTTGAGTTCGCGGTCGCCCTCGAACGCGGCGACGACGGCCGATTGCAGGGGCGAGGCGGTCGCCGTCGCGGCAAGGCCGATCGCCGCGGAGATCGCCAGACGGATCATCGACGCCTCCCTTCCCCGACCAGGGATTCGAACGCCAGCAGCGCGAGCGCCGCGGCGAGGAAGAGCATGAACCGCTCGTCGTACTCGGTGACGGTTGCGGAGCCGAGCACGGCCTGGCCTGCCGACGCGATGAGGTCCCGGTAGACCTGGGCGAGGTCGATATCGCCCGTTCCGACCTCGAGGAAGGCGTTGCCCGGGGCGACGGAGGCGAGTTGCGCGAGGGTGTCGGCGTCGAGGCGGCTGCGGACGGTCGAGCCGTCGTGCTGCACGAACGACTCGGCATCGCCCGCGGTGGGAACGGGCGAGCCCTCACCGCTGTCGCCGAGCCCGATGGCGATGATGCGGACGCCGTGCTCGGCGGCGAGTTGGGCGGCGCGGACGGGGAAGCTCTCCTGGTCCTCCCCGTCGGTGAAGAGGATGATGTCCCGGAACCTGTTGGAGTCGATCGGTACGCCGTCGCCCCGCTCGACTTCGAGGACATCGTCGAGGACCTTGCGGATCGCGTCGCCGATCATGGTGCCGCCCCGGGGGGCCGAATCGGGGTCGAGGCCCTCGAGGGCGAGCCGGAAGAACGCGCGGTCCTGGGTGAGGGGGCACTTGATGGCCGGGGCCCCGGCGAAGGCGACCAGCGCGACACGGTCCCCGCCCAGGTCGTCAACGAGGTCCTTGATCCAGAGCTTGGCCCGTTCGAGGCGGTTGGGCGCGAGGTCGCGGGCGAGCATGCTGCGCGAGACATCGACGACGAACACGAGGTCGCGGCCGCGGCGTTCGATGTCGCGGGTTCGCTCCCCGTGCTGCGGGCGAGCCAGCGCCAGGGCGAGCGACGCCACGGCGAGCGCGACGCACCAGGCCCGGAGCCACCGGCGGGCGACGCCCGCGCCCTCGGCGATCGTGAAGACCAGCGAGGCGTCCCCGAGCCGGGCGAGCGCCCGCCGGCGGGCCGACGCCGCCGACCACGCCAGGAGCAACGCCGCGGGCGCGAGCCAGAGGGCGTGGAGCCAGACGGGGTCGGCCAGGCGGAGGCCGGTGCCGAGGTCGAGGGGCTGGAGCGGCAGCGGGCCGGGCGTCACGGCGTCCTCCTCAGCAGCGTCGCGGCGAGCAGGGACTCGATCGCAAGCAGCGCGAGCCCGGCGGCGGCGAAGGGGGTGTAGCGCTCGGTGTAGTCCACGCTCTCGCTGGTCTCGATCTGGGTCTTTTCGAGGCTGTCGATCTCGGCGTAGATCTCACGGAGCGACTCGGCGGAATCGGCGAGGAAGAACCTGCCGCCGGTGCGGTTGGCCATCGCCTGCATCGTGGTCGCGTCGACCGAGGCGCCGCGCGGGATGCGGAGCCCGCCGATCTCGATCGACTCCCCTCCCCCGATGCCGATGGTGTAGAGCTTGATGCCCCACTGCTGGCAGAGTTCGGCGGCCTGGAGGGGGTCGATCTCGCCCCGGTTGTTGCGGCCGTCGGTGAGCAGGATGACCGCCTTGCTCTTGATCGAGAAATCCGGGGTCGCCTCGTTGCCCAGGCCCCGGACGACCTCCTTCTCGGCCTCGCGGAGGCGAGCGGCGGCGAGGGCGACGGCGTCGCCGATGGCGGTGCCCTGGTCGCTGCGGAGCGGCGAGACCTCGATGCGCGCGACCATCTCGAGGAGGGCTTCGTGTTCGCGCACGAGGGGGCAGATCGTGTCCGCGTAGGACCCGAAGCCGATGACGCCGATCATGTCGCCGGTGCGGCCCTTCAGATCATCGGCATTGCCGGCGATGAACTCGGAGGCGACCTTCTTGACCGCGTCGAGGCGGGTCGTGGGCCGGCCCTCCATCGAGATGCCCTCGGTCATGCTGCTCGATCGATCGATGACCAGTTGGATCGCGACGCCCTCGGTGCTGGTCCGGACGAGGCCCAGGATGTCCTGCGGGCGGGCGAGCGCGACGATGAGCAGGCCGAGCGCCGCGGCCCGAAGGAGACGGGGCAGGTGCACGAGGCGCGTGCGGAGGGTCGCGCCGGCGAGCCCGGCCGCGCCCGCGGCGGGGTAGAGCAGCCTCGGACGCCGCGACCGCAGCCAGGACACCACGAACAGGACCGGGACGAGTGCGAGCAGCCCGAGCAGCCAGGGATGGGCGAATCGATCGAACATCACGCCCCACCCCCGCGGACAGAGGGCGCGAGACGGGCCGCCTCGGCGGCGAGGGAGCGGGCGTCGTTTCCACGGCCCCCGGGCGCGTACCGCGCGGATTCGAGCGCGGCGAGCAGCGCCGCTACTCGCCGCGCCGCTTCGGGCGCGACGCCCGCCGACCGGAGTGCTTCTTCGGCGTCGGCGGGGGCGAGCGCGAACGCGGCGGGACCCAGACGCCCGGCAAGGCCCGCGCGGAGCGACCGATCGACCGACTCGGGCGACGCGCCGGCGGGATGCGAGGCGAGCGTCGCGAGGTCGGCCCAGCCGTCGCGGCCTGTATCCCCGCGCGACCGACGCGTTCTGCTGAGCATCAGGCGAACCAAGAACGCCGCGCCGAGCAGCCCCCCAACACCTGTGGCGTACCACCACGCCGGCGCGGGCTCTGCGAGGTCGGGCACGGGCCTCGTAGCGCCGAGCGGGGCGTCGCCCGTGCCGATCGGGGCGTCCTCCCACGGCTTGCGGCCGATGGGCAGGTCCACCGCCTCGCCCTCGGGCAGGAGCGACCGCACCACGATCTCCCCCTCGGGGCTGCTGGCGGTGGCCCGGTCGTCGAGGGGGCCGGCGGCGTTCCAGGTGAGCGCCGGGACCCGGTACGACCCGGGCAGGAACGGCTCGAGCACGACCCTGGCCTCGTGCCGCACCGCCCCCGACGATTCGATCTGAGGCGGATCGACCGAGATCGAAACGACGGTCCAGCCCGCGTCCTCGAAGGCGGCCCGGGCGCCGTCAACCCACGGCTCGACCGCGAGGCCGGCGTCGGCCCGCAGTTGCACAACGAGCGTGACGCGATCGGCGACGGTGATCTCGTCGGTGGAGATCGCGACCGTGGCGACGAACCGGTCGACCCCAAGCTCCCGCGGCGGGGCGATCGCGAGCAGGCCGACCAGGCCGAGCGTGATGAGGCCCCGGGCGGTCATGCCGTCCGCCTCCGCCTCTGCCGGAGCCTGAAATATCGTTCGAGCTCGACGCCGAACGGTCGGTCGGTGGAGAGCTCGACGACATCCACGCCCGCCCGCTTGAGGACGCGGTCGGCCTCGCCGCGGCGTCTGGCGACCTCGTCGCGGTGGCGGCGCCGCAGGCGAGCGGAGCCCGTGTCGAAGAGGACCCGCTCGCGCGTCTCGGGGTCCTCGAGTTCGATCAGCCCGATGCGCGGGAGTTCTCGCTCGCGCGGGTCGGCGACGCGCAACGCGATGACATCGTGCCGCGTGGCGAGGCGGGCGAGCGGGCGGGCGATGTCCTCCACGCCGGTCCCCGGCGCGGGCTGGAAGTCTGCGGCGACGAAGACGATCGCCCGCTGATGCAGCACCGAACCCAGCGTGTCGAGCGCCTCGGCGAAGGCCCGGCCCCCGCCCGCGGGCTCCATCCCGAGCAGGTCTCGCAGCAGGCGGAGCAGGTGTCGCGGGCCCTTGCGGGGCGGGACGAACAGGTCCACCGTATCGCTGAACCGCAGCAGGCCGACGCGGTCGTTGTTGCGCAGGGCCGAGTAGGCGATCGCGGCGCCGGTCTCGGCGATCAATCTCGCCTTCGACCTTCCGACGGTGCCGAACAGGCCCGACGCCGAGGCGTCCACGCAGAGCATCACGGTGAGTTGGCGTTCCTCGATGTAGCGCTTGATAAAGGGCCTGCCGGCCCGGGCGGTCACATTCCAGTCGATGGAGCGGACATCGTCGCCCGGGGCGTACTCGCGCACCTCGGCGAACTCGACGCCCCGGCCCAGGAAGGCGGAGTGGTACTCGCCGGCGAAGAGATCGTCGACGCGGCGTCGCGTGCGGATCTGGAGCCGCCGGACCTCTTCCATGAGTTCCCTGGTGAGCATCGAGGTCTCCCCCTTCCCGCCCGCGTCAGGGCACGGGGCAGTGGTCGAGCACCGCGCGGACGATATCGTCGCTGCCGATGCCCTCGGCCTCGGCCTCGTAGGAGATGATGATGCGGTGCCGCAGGACCTCGGGCGCGATCGCCTTGACATCCGAGGGTGTCACGAAATCTCTCCCACGCAGGAACGCCTGGGCCCGCGACGCGAGCACGAGCGCGATGCTCGCCCGGGGCGAGGCGCCGAACTGGATCAGCCTGGCGAGTTCCGTGCCCCGGGGGCCCTTGAGCGGGCCCGGCTCGCGCGTGGTGTGAACGATCTCGACGGCGTAGTCGTGGATTTTCTCGTCGACGAAGACACGGTCGACGAGCCCGCGGGCCCGCATGATCTCGTCAAGGGACACAACCGGGTCGACGGTGACGCGGGGCGTGGTCGACGCCATCCGCCGGACGATCTCCCGCTCCTCCTCGCGGCTCGGGTAGCCCACGGAGAGCTTGAGCATGAAGCGGTCCACCTGCGCCTCGGGGAGGGGGTAGGTGCCCTCCTGCTCGATGGGGTTCTGCGTCGCGAGCACGAGGAAGGGCTGGGGCAAGCGGTGGGTCTCGTCGCCGATGGTGACGGACTTTTCCTGCATCGCCTCGAGCAGCGCGCTCTGGACCTTGGCCGGGGCGCGGTTGATCTCGTCGGCGAGGACGATGTTCGCGAACACCGGGCCCTTGCGCGTGGTGAACTCGCCCGATTGCGGGTTGTAGATCAGCGTGCCCACCAAGTCCGCGGGCAGCAGATCGGGCGTGAACTGGATCCGGCTGAACTCGCCCCGCAGCGCCCCGGCGAGCGCCGAGACGGTCAGCGTCTTCGCAAGGCCCGGCACGCCCTCGAGCAGGACATGCCCGCCGGTCAGCAACCCGATCAGCAGGCGTTCGACCATCGAGGCCTGCCCCACCACCACCGAGGCCACGGCGTCCACGAGCCGACGCATCGACTCGGACGCCTCCCTCACCTCGGGGTCGGCCTGCGGGCCCGATGGAGGCGGATCGATCGACATGCGGGTCCCTGTCATGAGGCGGGTTCCTCCGTAGTCTCCATGGCAGCGACACCGGTCCGTTGCCGGGCCGGCTGACGAGGGCCTACCGCCCCTCCCACCGCGTGGATGCACAACCGGGCGGCCCCCGTCACGAATACCGCGGGCCGAGGCCCGATCAGCCCTCCGACGGCGGGGTCTGCTGCGGGCGCTGGAGGACGATCTCCCCGTTCCGCTCCTCGTACTGGCGGATCATCTGCCCGAGGTTGATCGCCAGCCGCTTGGCGCCGGCCCAGTTCATGATCACCCGGCTGCCGACATTGAAGATCACCATCGGGTCCTGCCCGGGGAACTGCATGGGGAGGTTCATGCCGAAGTCGAGGACGACCTCGTCCTGCGTCGGAGTTGTCCGGATCGTGTTCGAGTACGCGGTGTGCATCTTCGACTCATCGATGCGGAACTGGATCTGCTGCTGGGGATTCTCGGCCATGTTTCTTCGACCTTTCTGGGCGACGCAGCGTCGCCCCGGATGGACCACGGAGGGCGGGGGCGAAGCCCCGCGCATTCGGCCGGTGCGGCCCGGTGCACGCCCGGAACGCCGCGCCGGGCCCGGAGTTTAGGCGTTCCGACGCCCCCCCGGGACGCGGCGCAGGGCCGACCGAGCCCCCCGCACAGCGGCCCCGCAACGAGCCCTGGCTGTTGCATTACAGCCGCGATGCACGGGAGATTGCGACGGATCCCGATCGCCCGGCGGGGCGTGCGGCGTTACGCTTGCCCCGTGGCGGCTCGACGGAACGAGAACTCGCGCGGGCTCGTGATCGTGGCGAACAGGATGCCCGTCCGCCGCGTCAAGCGCGGCACGCCGGGCGAATGGGAGACGAGCCCGGGGGGCCTCGTCACCGCGCTCGCCCCGATGCTGCGCGAGCGCGGCGGGGGCTGGGTGGGGTGGGACGGGTCGGTCAACGGCAAGGCCGCCGAGCCGTTCGTGCACGACAACATCCGCGTCCGCCCTGTCCCGATCTCCCGGAACGAGCACGAGAACTTCTACGCGGGTTTCTCGAACAAGACGCTCTGGCCGCTCTACCACGACTCGATCCGCGAGCCCGAGTTCCACCGGCGCTGGTGGTGGCCGTATGTGCGGGTGAACGAGCGGTTCGCCGAGGCGACGGCGGCGGTCGCCGATCCGACCGACCTGATCTGGGTCCACGATTATCAGTTGCAGTTGGTCCCCGGGCTGGTTCGTCAGCGGCTGCCCGAGGCGAAGATCGGGTTCTTCCTGCACATCCCGTTCCCGCCTGAGGAGTTGTTCGCCAAGATCCCCTGGCGGACCCAGATCCTGGAGATGATGCTCGGGTCGGATGTCGTCGGCTTCCAGACCAGGCTGGCGGCCCAGAACTTCTCCCGCGCCGCGCGGCGATTCACGGAGGCGACCGGATCGGACACGCTCCTCAAGTTCCGGGGCCGCGAGATCGCCGTCGATGCGTTCCCGATCTCGATCGATGTCGATCTCTACGAGGGCATGGCCCGCGACCCCGAGATCGCCGTCGAGGCCGAGCGGTTCCGGGCGGGCTGGGGGGGGCGGCGGATCATCCTCGGCGTGGACCGCCTCGATTACACCAAGGGCATCGACATCCGCCTGCGCGCGTTCGAGGAGGTCTGCCGGCGGGGCCGGCACGGGGCCGACGACTGCGTGCTGGTGCAGATCGCCGTCCCGACGCGGGAGTCGGTCGAGGACTACGCCGAGCTGCGCGACAATGTCGAGCGCCTAGTCGGGCGGATCAACGGGACGCGATCGGTCAGGAACTTCAGCCCCGTCCACTATGTCTACGGCAGCCTCGCCGCGCGGGACCTGGTCGCCCGGTACATGGCCGCGGATGTCATGATGGTCACGCCCCTGCGGGACGGGATGAACCTCGTCGCCAAGGAATACTGCATGACGCGCGTGCGAGGCGACGGGGTGCTGGTGCTCAGCGAGTTCGCCGGCGCGGCCCTCGAGCTCAAGAACGCTCTGCTGGTCAACCCCTTCGATGTCGACGGGATCGCGACCGCGATGGAGCAGGCGCTCGAGATGGACGAGCCCGAGCAGCGCAAGCGGATGGCCACGCTGCGGCGGGTCGTCCGGGGGCGGAGTGTTCACGACTGGGCGGACGGGTTCATCGACCGCCTCCGCAAGGCATGACCCGGAACGAACGCATGACTAGCGCCGACGCCCATCCCGCGCACGAGCCCACCCCTGGGGAACTGAGCACGCCGCTCTTCAGTGCCCTCTCGGCGCTCGCCCGCCTCCCGACGCTGCTGATCGCGTCCGACTACGACGGCACGATCTCGCCCATCGTCTCCGACCCGTCGCAGGCCAAGCCCTGCCGGGAGTCGATGATCGCGCTCCGCGCGCTCGCCGAACTCCCGCACACGACGGTCGCGCTCATCTCGGGCCGCTCGCTCGCGGACCTGGCGGCGCTGTCTGGCGACCCGGACGGCATCCACCTCGTGGGCAGCCACGGCAGCGAGTTCGAACTCGGGTTTGCCCAGATGCTCAGCCCCGAGGCGAGGCGGCTGCACGAGGAGGTCACCGAGGCGCTGCACCGCATCGCCCGCGACTGCCCGGGCTGCTTCGTCGAGGTCAAGCCCGCCAGCGTCGCCTTCCACTACCGCAACGCCGAGCCCGCCGCGGGCCTCGCGGCGCTCGCCAGGGCGGAGCGTGAGTTGCTCGAGCGAGACGGGCTCTTCGCCAAGCGCGGCAAGATGGTCCTGGAGTTCGCCGTCGTCTCCACGCACAAGGGCGATGCGCTCAACACGCTCCGCAAGCGGTTCGGCGCCTCGGCCGTGCTGTTCATCGGGGACGACACCACCGACGAGGACGCGTTCGGGACGCTCGCCGGGCCCGATGTCGGCGTCAAGGTCGGGGAGGGCGAGTCGCGGGCCCGTTTCCGCGTCGCCGACACCGACGGCGTCGCCCGCGTGCTCGCCACGATCAGCGAGCTCCGCTCGGCGTGGATCGGCGGCGCCGAGGCCGCACCCATCGAGCACCACGCGATGCTGACCGACCAGCGCACCGTCGCGCTGGTCGCCCCGGGCGCCCGCGTGACCTGGCTCGGGGCCCCGCGCATCGACTCGCCCTCGATCTTCGGCGAGCTCCTCGGCGGGCCCGCCGCGGGGCGGTTCGTCGTCTCGCCCGCGTCGCCGGCCGCCGCCCCGACGCAGCGATACGAGGGCGACACCTTCCACCTGCGCACCGAGTGGCCCGGGCTGGCCGTCACCGATTACCTCGACTGCTCGGGCGGGCGGGCCATCCAGCGCCCGGGGCGGACCGATCTCATCCGGGTCATCGAGGGAACAGGCACCATCGCGCTCGAGTTCGCGCCCAGGCTCGACTACGGCCGCCACCCCACCCGCCTCGTCGACCGGGGCGAGGGCCTCGCCGTCGCCGACTGGCCCGACCCGATCGTCCTCCGGAGCCCGGGCGTGCGGTGGCGGTTCCTCGACGAGGGCCCGCACCACACCGCCTCGGCGACCGTCGATCTGGCCGACCACGGGGGCCGCCTCGTCCTCGAATTGCGTTACGGCTCGGGGGATCTCTCCCCCGCGGTGATCGATGAGGCGAAGCGATCGAGGCAGACCGCGCGGCACTGGACCGCGTGGGCCGAGGAACTGGAACTCCCGGGCACCTGCACCGACCTCGTCCGCCGCAGCGCCCTCGTGCTGCGCGGGCTCTGCCACGGCCCGACCGGGGCGATCGCCGCCGCCGCCACCACCAGCCTCCCGGAGTGCATCGGCGGGGTCCGCAACTGGGACTACCGGTACTGCTGGCCCCGCGACGCGGCCCTCGCGGCCTCCGCGCTGGTCCGGCTCGGCTCGACCGGCGAAGCCGTCCGCTTCCTCGACTGGCTCCTCGGCATCGTCGACCGGCTCGCGTCCCCCGATCGGCTCAACCCGATTTACACGGTCTCGGGGGATGACCTGCCCGCCGAGGCGGAGATCCGCGAACTCCACGGCTACGCGGGGTCGCGGCCCGTTCGCATCGGCAACGCCGCCAACAAGCAGCTCCAGCTCGATGTCTTCGGCCCGATCGTCGAACTCGTCGCGATGCTGCTCCAGAGCGGGGCCCCCCTCTCGGCCGAGCACGCCCGCCTCGTCGAGGCGATGGTCACCGCCGTCGCGATGCGCTGGCGTGACCCCGACCACGGCATCTGGGAGATCCGCCGGCCCGCGCGGCACCATGTGCACTCCAAGGTCATGTGCTGGCAGACCGCCCACCTCGGCGCCGCCATCGCCGACCGGTTCCTCGGGCGCCCCAGGCCCGAATGGCACGCCCTCGCCGACGAGATCAAGGCCGACATCCTGGCCCACGGGTGGGACGATTCGATCGGCGCGTTCACGAGCGCGTACGGCGAGCACGACCCCGACGCGTCCGTGCTGCTCATCGGCCTGACGGGCCTGGTCGAGCCGGGCGACCCCCGCTTCGCGGGAACGATCCGAGCCGTCGAGCGCGATCTCCTGCGTGGATGCACCGTCTACCGCTATCACTACGACGACGGGCTCCCCGGAGGCGAGGGCGGGTTCTACCTGTGCACCTCCTGGCTCATCGAGGCCCTCGCGATCTCGGGCAGGGCCGACGAGGCCCGCGCCCTCTTCGACCGCTACGCCGCCACCGCGGGCCCGACCGGGCTGCTCCCCGAGCAGCACGACCCGGCCGAGAATCGCGGGCTGGGGAATCATCCCCAGGCCTACAGCCACATCGGGCTCATCAACGCCGCCCTGCGGCTCGACCAACGCGCCTGACCCCGCCCGGCCCGCCGCACCCCCGGCACGCCGAGGTGGTAAGGTGGTGCAACACGGATAGTCCGCCCAGGAGTCAACACCCATGACCAGCCTCCGCCTCGCCGCCCTCGGCCTCGCCTCGGGCTTTGCCGCCGCCGCCGAACCGGGTTTCTACCCGCAGTCCCCCTCGCTCAGCCCCGACGCCGAGTTTGTGGTGTTCTCCTGGGCCGGCGACCTCTGGTCCGCCAAGGCCGAGGGCGGGCCCGCGACCCGCCTGACCAGCCACCCCGCCGACGAGCTCGCCTCGGCCTTCAGCCCCGACGGCAAGACGCTCGCCTTCGAGTCCAACCGCGAGGGGGCGAAGAACATCTATCTCGCCGATCTCTCGCTCGTCGGCGGCACGCTCGTCGCGGGCGAGCCCCGCCGCCTCACCACCATCGACGCGGCGCACAACCTCGCGGAGTTCACGCCCGCGGGCGACGCGGTCCTCTTCGGTTCATTCCAGGAACGCGACATCTACCGAGAGGAGCGCATGTACCGCGCCCCGCTCGACGGGGGACCCATCACCCGCCTCACCGACGCGTTCGGCGAGCACCCCTCGATGAGCCCGGGCGGCGACGCGATCGTCTTTGCCCGCGGCGGCAACAACGGCGTCCGCCCCGCCTACCGAGGGCCCGCCGCCGCCGAGCTCTGGCGCCTCAGCACCGCGGACGGCTCCTTCACCCGGCTCACCAACGACCGTTTCGACGACATCCAGCCCAACGCCCTGCGCGACGGGTCGGTCGTCTTCCTCAGCAGCCGAGACGGGCAGTACAACCTCTGGCGCTTGCCCGCCAAGGGCGACGCGCGCCAGCTCACCTCGTTCAAGCCCGCCGACGGGCAGGCCACCATCGCCCACGGCGTGCGCGACCTGAGCGTCAGCCGCGACGGCTCCACGGCGGTCTTCGCCGTGTGGGACACGCTCTACACCCTGAGCCTGTCCCGCAGCGGCGCGACCCCGCGCGAGATCCCGATCACCGTCTCGGGCGACACGGACAATCTCGCGATCCGCCGCATCGATCTCGACCGCGAGGCCACGGAGGCGGCGCTCAGCCCGGACGGGAAGACGATGGCGGTCGTCGCGCGGGGCGAGATCTTCGTCCGCAGCACGAGCGAGGATCACCCGACGCGCCGCGTCACCTTCAGCGAATCGCGCGAGCAGCACATCGCCTGGTCGCCCGACGGGGCCAGGCTCTACTTCTCGAGCGACATGGAGGGGCCCCCGAGCCTCTACGCCGCGACGGTCTCGCTCGCCCGCCAGGATCTCGAGCCCAAGCCCGAGCCCGAAGAGCCCAAGACCGAAGAGCCCTCGGCCGAGCCCGAGCCAGCCGGTGAAGAGGGTGACGCAGACGCCGCGCCGAGCGACACGGACGAAGAAGCCACGGACGAGAAGGGCGAGAAGAGCGAAGAGAAGGACAAGAAGGACAAGGGCCCGACCCCCGGCGAGCGATGGGAGCAGGCGCTCCGGTTCGAGATCTCGCCGATCCTCGTCAGCGAGCACCGAGACAGCCGGCCCACGCCAAGCCCGGAGGGCGATGAACTCCTGTTCGTCCGCAACCTGGGCGACCTGATGCTCCTGGACCTCGAGGACGGCTCGCTGACCACGATCTTCGAGGGCTGGAACGAGCCCGAGGTTATCTGGGCGGCCGACGGCGACCACATTGTCTACTCGGTGCAGGACCTCAAGTTCAACAGCGACATCTTCCTGCTCGATCTCGACGCGTTCGAGGCCGACCCCGCGTCCGACGCCGCCAGGCCGATCAACATCACGCGTCACCCCGATCTCGATGTGTCGCCGAGGCTCAGCCGGGACGGGAAGGTCCTCTACTTCCTCTCCGACCGCGACAGCCAGAACTGGGACTTCGATGTCTACGCCGTCTTCCTCGACAAGTCGCTGGAGACGCTGCCCGACTACGAACTCGCGCAGCACTTCAAGGACGCCGCCAAGGAGTTCGGCGGGCTCAAGCCGGTCGACCCGATCGACTTCAGCGCCCCGGCGGACGACGAGGCCGAGGACAACGCCGACGGCGACGAGGCGGAGAGCGAGGACCGCCTCAAATTCGACACCGGCGACGCGTTCCTCCGCGTCCGCCGCCTGACCAGCATCCCCGCCGCGGAGGGCGACCTCGCCATCACGCCGTCGGGCAACCGGGTGGTCTTCAGCAGCAGCATCGACGGCGAACGCGGGCTCTACTCGGTCGATTACGCCGGCAAGGAGCGGAAGTCGATCACCACCGGCGGCGTGTCGAGCGTGTCCACCTCGCTCACAGGAGACAAGGTCGTGTTCGTCAAGGGCGGCCAGGCGAACACCTCCGGGCCCGAGGGCGGCAAGACCGAGACGCTCGCCCTCGACGCCCCGGTCTCGATCGATACCGCCGCCGAGCGCCGCTTCAAGTTCCGCGAGGCCGCCCGGGTCTTCGGGGACACCTTCTACCACCCCACGCTCAAGGACCTCGACTGGGCCGCGATCACCGCCCGCTACGAGCAACTCGCCCTCAAGACCCGGACCTCGCAGGAATTCACCCGCGTCCTCGCCACCATGTTCGGCGAGGTCAACGGGTCGCACACCGGCTCCTGGGGAGGCGAAGGCTACAGCGCCCCATCACCCCGCACCGGCATGCTCGCCATCGACACACGCCCCGTCGGCGCCGGGTACGAGGTCGTCCGCGTGCTGCGCGACGGCCCGGCCGACAAGGGCGACAAGGGCCTGCTCGCGGGCGACCTCATCACCGCGATCAACGGGGAGCCCCTCGACCGCCAGGGCCTGGGCCTGCGTGACCTCAACGCCGCGATGGCCGGGACATCCGGGAGCGAGACGCTCGTCACGGTCACCCGCACCAAGGATGGAATCGCCGAGACGCGGCACCTGCTCCTCGTCCCCCACTCGCAGGGCGCCGAGAGCAACATGCGATACCGCGACGAGGTCGAACGCCGCGAGGCCCTCGTGCACCAGCTCTCCGGCGGGCGGCTCGGCTACCTGCACATCCGAGGCATGAGCGAGCCCTCCGTCCGCGATTACGAGCGCGACCTCTACGCCGCCGCCGAGGGACGCGAGGGGCTCATCATCGATGTCCGCGACAACGGGGGCGGCTGGACGACCGACATCCTGCTCGCCTCGCTCACCGCGCCGGCCCACGCGTACACGATCCCCCGCGGCGCCGACCCGGCGAAGGCCAGGTTCGACGATTACCCCCGGGACCGACGCCTCATCCACGCATGGCAGCGCCCGATCTCCGTCCTCATGAACGAGAACTCCTACTCAAACGCGGAGATCTTCAGCCACTCGATCAAGACCGCGGGCCGGGGCAAGCTCGTCGGCACCGAGACCCACGGCGCCGTCATCTCGACGGGCGCCCACACGCTCATCGACGGCACCGTCATCCGCATCCCCTTCCGCGGGTGGTACCTCCCCGACGGGCGCGATATGGATGTCTACGGCGCCGTGCCCGACATCGACATCCCCATGCTCCCCAGCGACGAGGCCGCGGGGCAGGACCCACAACTCAACGCGGCCGTGCAGGACCTGCTCGGCCGGCTCGACCGCGGCGAGAACTGACCCCGCCCGGTCCCAACCCGATCCCGCAACGAGAAACCCGGGCGGAAGCCCGGGTTTTTTCGCCATCACAAGTTCGCACCCGAGGAACGCCCGCGTGCCTCCCCATCAGCGCCGGCGACGCGAGACACCCAGGCCCCCGATCGCGAGCAGCGCCGCCCCGGCGGGCGCGGGGACAAAGTACACATTGTCCAGGGCGCTCTGGTCCGCGCCGTTCGTGAACTCGCCGCGGATGTACAAGCCCTGCAAGTCGCCGAGCACCGCGCGGATGTCCGCCTCCGTCGCCGCGTCGCCGCTGAGTGTGCCATTCTCCAGCGAGGAGATCGTCTCCCACCCGGCCGCGGCGCTCACCGAGGCGGTCCACGAGGTCCAGGTCGTGTTGTTGGGAACCTCGCTCACGCTGAGCCCGATTTCGAGCCCGGCCCCGACGAGCATGACATCCGCCCGCGCGGAGATCGAGGTCTGGTTGCCCTGGATGCCCAGCGCATCCCACCCGATCGTCCCGCCGTACATCGACGCGGCGTTGGACACATCCACCACCGGCGCGGCGAAGTACCAGATCCGCCCATCGCCCACATCGCGAGCCCGGATCGCGCCCGCGGGTTGGCCCAGGACGCCGTCCCACGCGAAGTCTCGCGCGTCGTTCAGCGTCGACCACCCCATCGCGTCGGCGTCGAAGGTCCAAGTCACCGAGCCGCAAGCCGGCCCGCAGAAAGCCCCGATACCGATCAAAGCCCATCTCAGCATGTCGCGTCCCCTCGTTGCGCCCGGGTGCTCCCCCGGTTCCTCAGGGACCCTACACCATGAACAGGTGTGAGCAAGCGGATTCCCGCGGAAACCCCGGAGAACGGCCGAGAAATCGGGAAAAGCCGCAGAATGGTCCGGTAAGCCGAAGGCGTCTGCGGCCCACCGGGCGACCGCTCGGAGCGGGCGCAGTCTCAGGCCCGGACCTGGTCGAGCGGATCTTCCAGCCTGCTCAGCATGCGCTCGACCGTGCGGATCGAGGACGACGCCTCATCCGCCGATCCGCACGCATTCACCGCCGTGATCGCCTGCGACACAGCCTCGACGAGCATCGGGAACCCGAATCCCGAGGCCGTGTTGCGGACCGACTGGAGCACCCGCAGCGCCTCGTCGGCCCGGTCCGCCGTGATCGCCGATTCCAGCCTCGCGGCGAACTCGCGCACCCGGTGCACATACGCGCTGACGGCCTCCGCCTTGGACTGAAGATTGGGCAGTTCTGACCGGATGGGCCTGCTCCCCGTCAGCGGATTCTCATTCGCCAGCAGCAGGTCGCGCGTCATCGCCAGGAGCCCGTCCCGGTCGTACGGCTTCGGGAGCAGCACCGTGCCCTTCTCAAACTGCGGCTCCACCCCGCCCCGGACCTCCTGCACCACCAGGATCGGCTCGCGGAACCCCTCGCCCCTCAGGCGCGCGACCAGTTCCCGGCTCTCCTGCTCCCCGCCGTCCCCGTCGACGAGCATGATATCGAACGCCTGCCGGCGCACCTCGTCCAGGGCCGCCCCGCTGAACCCCGCGAAGACGAGTTCGAGCGAGGTCTCCGCCAGGTACATCCGCAGCAACTCCGCCTCGATCTCGCCCACCCCCACCGCGAGCATCCGGCCCGAGATCTCGGTCTTCACCTGCGCCCCGCTCTGCGACATCTGCTCCAGCCAGTCCTTGCTGGGCACGAAGATCCGCGGGTCGATCGGCTCCTCCCATTCCAGGCCGATCGTGTGAATCGAGCGCCCCACAAAGCGGCACCAGACCACCCGCGCCGGGATCATCACCGATTCACCCTCCAGGTTCACCGCGTGCAGCACGCACTCGGTCCCCGCGTGAAGGAATCTGGGGTAGAGCAGCGCCGCCCCACCCCCGCTGATGTCCATGAGCAGGCACTCCGACGCCGCGATCGACCCTCCGGGGTGCACCACGCTCAGCGACGCCGGCCTCCCCCCGACCTCGAACCGGGGCGAACTCCGACGAACCAGGTGCGGATTGAGCGTCCGAGAATCCCGGATCTGGGTCAGCAGGTCCCGAGCGGCGTCGTCCGCCAAGGGAAACCGCTTGACCCGCTCCAGAGCCGCCCGGTGAATGTGATGGCTCACCTGAGACCGCATCGTGCCGCGTCCCTCTAATCGGGTGGATCTATCGACACAACCCGGCCCTCGGGTTCATCCCCGCCGCCACCCAAGGCCGCATATTTAGGATTTCACCCGGATCCCAGTGGGCCCATGACTCACCGAACCGATGGCGCAGCCCGGAGATGCACGCCGACCGACCTCGAATCAAGCCGCAGTGAATCGAGACCGATCAGGTCTGGATGGGAAGCGGACTGGAACAAGTTGTGTACCTCAGCCGCTCAGTTCCCGATTTGCCGGAAAGCGAGCTGCGCACGATCCAGGAATCCGCCCGGCGGAACAACGAGCGAGACCGAGTTTCCGGGCTGCTCATCTACGACGGATCGCGCTTTCTTCACCTGCTCGAAGGACCAGGCGAGACCCTCTCCGCGACGGTCGAACGGATCCGAAATGACCGCCGCCACGGCGAAATGACCGTCCTCATCCGCCGCCCCATCGAGGCCAGGACGATCCATGAGTGGAGCATGGGAGTCGTCAACCTCGCGCGCCGAAGCCGGAAAGCCCGCGCGATGCTCGCAGTGCTCAGCAGCATCGCAGACCGCTGCGCCAGCGCCGCCTCGGAAGACGAGGCCAATCATGCCGTGCAGGATCTTGTCGCGACATTCGCCTACGAAACGCCACATTCACGACACGAGGCCGCCTGAGCGGACGCCTCAACCCGCCCGACGCTCATCCTCAAGCCCGTACGCCTTCATCTTCTTGTAAAGCGTCGTCCGGTTGATCTCGAGCGCCTCGGCCGTCTTCTGGCGGTTCCACCCGTTCGCCTCGAGCGCCCGGAGGATGATCCGCCGCTCGGGCTCCTTGAGCGCTTCGACCAGCGGCACCGGCGCCCACGCGCTGTCCTCGTCGTGGACCTCGCCCGTGCCCTCGACACGCCCCCCGCTCGCGGCCCGCAGCAGGCCCGCGTGCGCCCCCTCGATCACCTGGGGCGGCAGGTCTCCCAGGTCGATCGTCTGCCCCCGGCACAGCACCGCCGCCCGCTCGACGATGTTCGCCAGTTCACGGACATTGCCCGGGTACGCATACCGCCGCAACGCGTCCATCGCGGTGGCGCTGAACCCCGCGAAGGTCTTCCCGAGTTCACCCCCGTGCTGCTCCAGGAAATGCTCGGCCAGCATCGGGATGTCCCCGACGCGGTCCCGCAGCGGGGGCAACTCGATCTTCACCACATTGATCCGGTAATAGAGGTCCTGCCGGAACTCGCCACGCGCCACCAGCTCTTCCAGCGGCTGGTTCGTCGCGAGGATCACCCGGACATCCACCTCGATCGTCTGCGTCGACCCCACCGGCTCGAACTTCCGCTCCTGCAGCACGCGGAGCAGCTTCAACTGCATCGCCGGGCTCGCGCTGTTGATCTCGTCGAGGAACAGCGCCCCCCCGTCCGCCGCGAGGAACCGCCCCGCCTTGTCCGCGTGCGCCCCGGTGAACGCCCCCTTGACATGGCCGAACAACTCGCTCTCCAGCAGCGTCTCGGGGATCGAGCCGCACGAGAGCTCCACATAGGGCCGGTCGGCCCGCGGCGAGCGGTGGTGGATCGCGTGCGCGATCAGGCTCTTGCCCGTCCCGCTCTCCCCGCTCATCAGCACCGTCGTCCGGCTCGGCGCGACGGCCTCGATCAGCTCGAACACCTTCTGCATCCGGTGATCGCCGCCGACGATGTTGTCCAGCCCGAACCGGTCGTCGAGCCGCCGACGCAGCGTCCGGTTCTCCTCCATCAATGCCTGCTGCCGAAGCGCCCGCTCCAGCGCCACACGCAGCTCGTCGTCCATCACGGGCTTGGTCAGGTAGTCCGCCGCACCGAGCCGCAGCGCCTCCACCGCGCTCTCGATCGTGCCGTACCCCGTCAGCATCACCACCGCGGTCGCCGGGTGATGCTCGGCGACCCATCGCAGCAGGTCCAGCCCGCTCTCGTTGGGCATCGACACATCCGACAGCACCACATGCACCGGCACCGGGATCCGCTTCTCCGCCGACGGGAAGTTCGACGCCCCGTCCAGCAGCGCCCGCGCCTCGGCGACATTCATCGCCGTCGCCGTCTCGTACCCCTCGCCCGCGAGGTACTCCGCGAGCGATTCCGCCACGATCGGGTCGTCGTCAACGATCAGGATCCGGGCCTTCAACGCCACGCCCACTCTCCACAGTTCAACCGCATCCGCACCCCTCCGGTCATCCGATCGCGTCGCTCGGGATCTCCGGCACCGGGAAGACCGCCCGGAACAACGCCCCGGCGCCCTCGCGCCGCGGCAGCAGCTCGATCCGCCCGCCCAACTCCAGCACGATCTGCCGGCTCAACGCCAGGCCGATCCCCTGCCCCTCCGCCTTCCGCGTAAACCCCGGCGCGAACACCTGCCCCGGGTCCACCGCCTCCGGCGGGCCCTCGCCGTCGTCGACCACTTCGAGCACCACACGCTCCACGCCCCCGCGCTCCGTCCAGCCCAGCCGCGCCTCGACCCGACCCGAGCCCGCCCGCCCCGCGAGCCGGCGCTCGATCGAGTCCAGCGCGTTGTGCAGCGCGTTCAACATCACCGAGTACACCGGCCCCGCCGCCCGCGGGCCAGACCGGCTGTCGATCTCGATCGAAAGCTCCACCCCGAGCGACGCGGCCCGAGGCCGCACCACATCCACCGCGTGATCCAGCGCCTCCCCCAGCGAGACCCGCTCCGCCGGCGAGACCGCGGGCGTCCCCAGCGGCAGACCCGCCTTCATCGAGGTCCGCACCAACTCGTTCATCTGCATCAACGCGCGACGCACAGTCTCCAACTGCCGACGCGTCCGGTCGAGGTCCTCGGTCAACCCCGCATCGTCCGCCCGGGGCAGGTCACGCTCGGCGATGGTGATCCAACGCAACGAACCGTCGAGCAGGTTCCGCAACTCGTGCGTCAACGCGGTCAGGCGATCCGCCGCGTCCGCCGCCCCGACCGCCCGTGGCGCCCGCCGCGCCGCCCCGGCCGCACCACCCGTTCCCGGGGTCTCCCCACCCTGTCCCCCGCTCCCATGATGCACCATGGCATCATTCATCGGTCAGCGCCGGGCGCTCCTCAAGAACATGTTGCCCGGAATCGACATCGACGCACCCGAGCCGGGAACCCGCCCGGGTCACTTCCACTCGAGCCCTTCCTCGAGCTCATTCAGGTTCTCGCACCCCGATTCGGTGACGATCACCAAGTCCTCCAGCCGCATCCCCCCCACAGCAAGGGAGTACAGCCCGGGCTCCACCGTCACCGCATCGCCCACCACCAGTTCGGGGCCCTTGAAATCCAGCAGCGGCGGCTCCTTTAGATCGAGCCCGAGGCCGTGCCCCGTCCCGTGCGGCATCGAGCAGAACGACTCCGGCGCCCCCGCCTGCGGGAACCCCAACTCGTACCCGTGCCCGGTCAGCACCGCGACCGTCGCCTTATGCACCGCCTCGCCCGTCACCCCCGCGCGGATCGCGGCGATCCCCGCGGCCTTTGCCTCCGCGACCGCCGTGTGCATCTTCCGGACCGCGTCGGGCACCGCCCCGTGCACGACCATCCGCGTGCAGTCGCCGTGGTAGCCCGAGTCGAGGTGCTTCGGGAAGACATCCACGATGATCGGCTCGGAGGTCCGCAGGACACCCGTGCCCCCGTTGTGGCAGTCTCCCCCCTCGCGCCCGCCCGCCACGATGAAGTGCTCCCCGACCGCGTTCCGCTCCGCGAGGTGGGCCGTGATGAGCGCCTTCACGCGCTCGGCCGTCAGCACCTCGCCCGGGCGGGTCGGGTCGAGCAACTCGCCCGCCTTGTTGGCGGTCGTGGTCGCGATGAACTCGCACGCCATGCGGATCGCCGACTCGGTCACCCGCGTCGCCGCCCGCAGCGCCTCGATCTCCTGCGCGTCCTTGCGACGACGGTCCCTGACGCCGAGATCCTTGTCGAGGGTCACGCCGATCCCCGCGCGCATGAGCGCGTCGAAGACCAGCATCGGCAGCGTCCGGTCGACCGTCACCTTCTCGACGCCCATCCGCCGCAGGCAGACCGCCGTCGCCTGGGCCGCCCGGATCTCGCGGTCCCCGCTCAGCCCCTCGCTCGGCTCGAAGTCCTCGTAGCAGAAGACCTCGTCCGCCCGGGCCTGCTTCTTCGCCCGCGCCACCTCCACATCGCGCAGCACCAGCGTCCGCTTCCCGTCCGCCCCGACGATGATCGACGCCGGGTCGTGCGCGTCGAAGCGGATCTGGTGGAACACGGCCTTGTTGATCGAAGGCACGCCGGAGAGGAGGGTGGTGGTCATGCCCGGAGTCTACGGCAACACAGGCCGCAGGAGCCCGAAGCGTCAGCGCCGGGCCGAGCGGCCCGCAGCGTTCGAGCGGATGCCGCGCCCGACCACCCCGTCGCTCACGCTCCGGGCTCCTTCAAACGCGCGTACAGGCTTTCACACCCCCACCACCGCCGCGTCCCGGTCCGTCAACCAGCCCCCGTCGGACCGCTGCCGCACCGTCCCGTCCCGCTTGCGGCTGCGCTCGCAGCGGGGCTCATCCCGCAAGTCCTGCACCGTGACCGCCGCCGCCCCCGCGTCGACAGCCGCCCGGCTCACGCCGCAAAGATCCGCAAGGTCGACCGGGTCGAACCGCGCCAGCACACCCTCCGGATCGGGGAAGACCAGCCCCGCGTCCAGCGGGTTGTCGAGGCCCTTGTCCGCCTTCGCCTTTTCGAGCGCGAGCAGGCCAGCCTCGCGCGCCGCCATCACGGCGCCCCACCCCGCGTCCGCTGAAACACCGAACGGGGCCGGGAACTCCTCGAGGTGCACGCACGCCTCCGGGTCCCCCCGCAACTCGCGGAACGCCTCATCGGCCGTGTGGCAGAGAACCGGCGCCAGCAGGCGGCAGAGCCCGTCGGCGAGGTCCCACATGACCGTCTGCGTCCGACGCCGGCGCGCCGAGTCCGCCGCGTCGCAGTACAGCCGGTCCTTGGTCGCCGCGAGGTAGACCGCGCTCAGGGTATCGTTGCAGAAGTCGTAGAGCAGCGCGTTCGCCCGGCGGAAGTTGTACGCGTTGTACGCCTGCTTCACCTCCGACGCGAGGCGGTCGAACTCCGCGAGCACCCACGCGTCCAGGCAGGCCGGGTCCATCGCCTTCAGGTCGGCGCAGTGCGTCCCGCACTCGAAGTCGGAGAGGTTGCTCAGCAGGAACCGGACCGTGTTCCGCACCTTGCGGTAACTCTCCCCCGCGAGGGCGAAGAACGAATCATCGACCTTGACATCCCCCTCGTAGGCGAGCGAACTCACCCACCACCGCAGCACATCCGCCCCGTATTGCTCGAAGAGGTTCTCGATCGTGTGCCCCGCGCTCTTGCTCAGCTTCTTGCCGTCCTTGTCGACCATGAACCCGTGCGTCAAGAGCGTCTTGAACGGGGGCCTCCCCATCACGCCCAGCGCCGGCAGCATGGACAACTGGAACCAGCCCCGGTGCTGGTCCGACCCTTCAAGGTACAACTCGACGGGGAACCCCGCGTCGCCCAGCCGCTCGCGCATCACCGCGTTCCACGACGAGCCCGACTCGAACCAGACATCCAGGATGTCCCCGCCCTTTTTCAGCAGCGAGACATCCAGCCCATCCGGCGCCGCCGGGTCGTCCTCGGGCTTGTAGTGCCGGAGCAACTCCGCGGGCTCCTTCAGGAACCACGCGTCCGAGCCCTCCTCGCGGAAGACCCGCGCCACCGCCCGCACGCTCGCCTCGGTCATGAACGCCGAGCCGTCCGCCGTGTGGAACGCAGGAATCGGCAGCCCCCACGACCGCTGCCGGCTGATGCACCAGTCGGGACGGCTCTCGAGCATGCCCCGCATGCGGTTGCGCCCCCACTCCGGCACGAACCTCACGCTCGCGTCACTCGGTGGGACAGGCGTCCCGCCTGTCTCTCCCCCTTCTCCGCCTGCCTTTGCCACCGCCTCCAGCGCCATCTCCCGCAGCGACCTCCCCCCCGTCCGCAGCGGCGCATCCACCCCCACGAACCACTGCTCCGTGCACCTGAAGATCACCGGCGTCTTGCTCCGCCAATCGTGCGGGTACGAGTGCATGAACCGGTTGTCGTGGAACAGGTGCCCGCTCTCGCGCAGCCGCGCCGTCACGAGCTCGTTCGCCTCCCACACGCTCTTGTCGTGCAGCCACTCCGGCACCGTGTGGTCGTAGGTCCCGTCCCCCCTCACCGGGCAGTAGACCGGCAGCCCAACCCGCAGCCCCGTCTGGTAGTCCTCCACGCCGTGCCCGGGCGCGGTGTGCACCAGCCCCGTCCCGTCCTCCAGCGTCACATAGTCCGCCGCGACGATCTGGTAGCACGCGCCCGTGTCCGCGTCCGGGCGCCCGTGCGGCCTCGGCGCCTCGGCGATGAACGGGTGCCGGTACCGCAGCCCCACGAGGCTCGCCCCCATCGTCGTCGCCAGCACCTCGACATCCTCGCTCCCCGCCTGCTCCGTCACCGCGTTGAGGAGCTTCTCGGCGAGCACGGTCACATTCCCGTCGATCCGCACCAGGGCGTACCGGTACTCCTCGTGCACCGCCACCGCGAGATTCGCCGGCAGCGTCCAGGGCGTCGTCGTCCAGATCATGAACGAGGGCGTCTGCCCCGGTCGCTCTCTCCCGCTCAGTGGGACAGGCGTCCCGCCTGTCATCCCCGGTGTGCAGAAGATCCGACGGAAGACAGGCGGGACGCCTGCCCCTCCCTTGATCTAAAAGCATGTGCCGGGCGGCCCACCACTGCCCGACCATCTCGGCGGGGGTGAGCGAGCGGATGAGGCCCATCTGGGCGGTCTCGCAGAACTCGCAGCCCATGGCGCAGCCGATCTGGCTGGAGATGCACATGGTGTGCGTCTTTCGCCGGGTGCGGCCGATCATGGGGATGATGACGGTCTCGATGTCGAGGTGCTCGACGCGGTCGTCCCTGGAGAGGATGCCGAGGGGGAGGCGATCGGCGGCGCGGGGGCTTGGGCTGTCGCCGATCTTCTTGTCGAGGCGTTGGCAGAACTTGACGGTCAGGCCCTCGTCGCAGGGCTCTTCCATGCGCTTGACGATGGGGGCGATCTCGACGGCGACGGGCGGGGGAAGGTCGAGGTCGCCGTCGCGGTAGAACCGGCTGTAGGCGGCGAGCCCGGCCTCGACGCCGCCGCGGAGGCCGGCCTGTTTCCAGCGTGCGGCGAAGTCGGCGGCGGTGAGGCCGAGGGGGGAGAGCGGCGGCATCATCGGATCGGACATGCGTGTTCACACCCCCGCGGTTGCCGCCCCGGGCATCGGGAATCGCTCGCAGAGGGCGCGGACCTCGCCCCGGACGAGGTTGGACTCGGTGGTGCGTTTGTCCTCGCCGGCGAGGCCCGAGCCGAGCACGCGGTCGATCCAGGCGGCGATCTGCTGCATCTGCTCGGGCCCGAAGCCGCGGGTGGTGGTCGCGGGGGTGCCCAGGCGGATGCCGCTGGTGACCATGGGCTTGCGTTGGTCGTCGGGGATGCCGTTCTTGTTGCAGATGATGCCGGCGGCTTCGAGCCAGGTCTCGGCGTCGCGCCCGGTGAGTTCCGGGTGCCGGGCGGTCAGGTCGACGAGCATCAGATGGTTGTCCGTCCCGCCCGAGCAGATGCGGTAGCCCTGCTCGGTGAGGGCGGCGGCGAGGGTGCGTGCGTTGGCGCGGACACGCTTCTGGTAGTCCTTGAACTCGGGCTTGAGCGCCTCGCCGAACGCGACGGCCTTGGCGAGGACGATGTGCATGAGCGGCCCGCCCTGCACGCCCGGGAAGAGGGCCTTGTTGGTCTGGTTGAAGATCTCCTCGTCGTTGGTGAGAATCAGCCCGCCGCGGGGGCCGCGGAGGCTCTTGTGCGTCGTCGTCGTGACGACATGGCAGTGCGGGAAGGGGCTGGGGTGCTCGCCGGCGGCGACGAGGCCCGCGATGTGCGCGATGTCGGCCATGAGCAGGCAGCCGACCTCGTCGGCGATCTCGCGGAACTTCGCGAAGTCGATCGTGCGGCTGTAGGCGGAGTAGCCGCAGAGGAGGAGCTTGGGTCTGTGCTCGCGGCAGACCCTGCGGACGGCGTCGTAATCGATCTGCTCGTGGCGGGGGTGGTCGGGGTTGTAGTGCAGGGGGTAGTGGACGGGTTTGAAGTACTTGCCGGAGAAGTTGAGGCTCATGCCGTGGGAGAGGTGCCCGCCGTCCTTGAGCACGAGGCTGGCGAAGGTGTCGCCCGGCTGGAGAAGGGCCATGAAGACGCCCATGTTGGCCTGCGCGCCCGAGTGAGGCTGGACATTGGCGAACCCGCAGTTGAACAGGGCCTTGGCGCGCTCGCGGGCGAGGGTCTCGACCTCGTCCATGTGGGCGCAGCCGCCGTAGTAGCGCTTGCCCGGGTAGCCCTCGGCGTACTTGTTGGTGAAGCAGGTGCCGGCGGCGTGGACGACGGCCGGGGAGGCGTGGTTCTCGGAGGCGATCAGCTCGATGGTGTGGGCCTGGCGTTCCTGCTCACGGGCGAGGATCGCGCCGGCGTCGGGGTCCTGGGCGGAGATCAGCTCGAGGACGGCGTCGTCGATGGGGTGGCTCATGGGCGATGATACGGGGCCCGGGGCGGTAACAAATGCCCAAAGGCGCTTGTGTCTGGTAGGATAAAGGCAGGGATTGGAACCCGCCACAGGCTCCGGAAGAAGGGAAACAAGTGACAATCACTGTCGCAGCAACCGGCACGGTTTCAGCGGGCGTTGATTGGCTCCGTGCATTCTCTGAGTTGTTGGGGGTCGTACTATGGCCAATCCTGATTGGGTGCACAATCGTTCTACTGCTTCCAGAATTCAAGAAGGTTCTGCGCGACCGGAGTTGGACTATCAAAGTCGGTGATAAAGAAATTACCGTGCAGGATGTATCAAATCAGCTTGCCTCGCAGGTCAACGACTTGCTCGACGCAGTCAGGAATGTCGAGCAGAGAATGAAGAATATTGAAAATGATGCCCCATATGATCCAGCAGGATCTGATTCCACCAAAAAGATCATGTCCGAGAGCGGGGACTTGGCCAAAGCGAAATTGGCTGCCCCATCAGAAGATCGCTTGCGATCCAGGAGATTGCTTTGGTGCGATGATCAGCCAGCAAACAATGCATTTCTGGCCGAGAAATTGCGAAATGACGGATACTACATTCGCGAGGTGCTCTCGACACGAGAGGCACTCGACGAGTTGGCCTGCTCGGAGAATTATCACGTCGTAATAACTGATATGGGTCGTGTAGAGAATGATCGGTTTGTGCCGTCAGCGGGCCTGGAACTGGCTAAGAAAATCCGAGAAAGTGGATTGCATATTCCGATTTTCTTTTTTACTTCTCATCGTGGATTGAAATCATTCCATGAATCAAATATTGTAGACGAATCAATGCATGCAACCACTTCTGGTTTCGCACTGTTTAAATTTATCGAAGACGCCTTCTCTCGATAATACTCAAAGATCGGATCGTGTGGTTTCGTGGAGTAGGAGACAAGAAAGTGGCAGGCAGTTCTTTCATGGGCATCCTGCAGTGAACGACGCCACGAATAATTGCACATCCGCGAGGTCGAGCACGCCCAGCGGGGGCGCCAGGTCGGCGAGCAGGTCGGCGGTGGTGAAGGCCGCGATGAAGGCCTGGACATCGGCCAGGTCGAGCACGCCGAAGGGCGAGGCGATGTCGGCCGGGTTGCAGGCGGGGTCGCCGTTGATGACGAAGAGCTCGTCGGTGTCGTCGGAGCCCGTGTTGCCGTCGGCGTCGCGGACGAGGACGCGGAGGACGCCCTCGGTCGTCGCGGTGTTGGGGACGGTCCAGAGGGCCGAGCCGGTGTCGGGCAGCCCGGTGAGCTGGGGCTGGAAGGTGGCGCCTCCGTCGGTGCTGAGGAGGAGGTCGACGCTCTCGACGCCCTCGCCGAAGAACGCGCCGTCGTCGTCTGATCGCCAGGTGACCTCGACCTGCTGGCCCGGGTCGTAGGAATCGAAGATGTTGGGCGCGCTGACCCAGGCGACGGGGTCGACGCCGCCCGAGTTGGCGGGCACATGCATGACGATGCAGTGCATCACGCCCGCGGCGGTGACGATCGCGTCGCAATCAACCTGGATGATCTGCTTGCCGGGCAGGGCGACCTGCCAGGCGGCGAGGGCCTGCTGGCTGTAGGTGGCGGGGATGTTGTCGTACTCGGGGAGGAGCACGATGTCGTTGCACATGACGACATTGGTGAAGGTGTAGTGCGTCGCGCCGGGGTTGCCGATGTTGTTGACCCGGGTGACGGTGTACCCCGCGGCCTGCATGGCGGCGGCCTGGGCGTCGGCGGCCTGGTCGTGGGCCGAGCCCGGGGCGAGCGGATAGTCGCCGATGACAACGGCCCGGTCGCCGATGACCTGCATCCACATGTCGATGTGCTGGGTGGAGTCGACGCTGGAGGGGAAGGGCGTGACGAGCGAGGTCTCGAGGTTCTGGTAGTCGCGCCACAGGCCGACAATCTGCGCGTCTGTGAGGCCCGGGTTCTCGTTGGCGATCAGGCGTGTCGAGTAGGAATCGCCCAGGGCGGAGAGGTGGTAGTTGCCCCCGCCGTGCACCAGGGGGATCTGGTACTGCGTCTCGCCCCGCGTCTGCGACCAGAAGTCGGGGAGGAGATTGTCGTTGGGGCGGGGGCGGTTGTAGGTGTGGTCGACGATCGCGCGCACGCCGCCCTCGTAGATGTAGCGCGGGCCGTAGTCGCGGATCCAGATCGAATCGGTGGTGCGGACGAAGGTGAAGACGCGGGCGGGGTCGGCGCCCGAGGCGGCCATCGCGCTCTGCACCGTGTTCGCCTCGCTGGGGGTGTCGCAGATGACATAGACATTGGCGTCGCCCGAGGTGGTGATGTGCGACGCCATGGTCCGGAGGATCGTGAGCCAGCCCGAGGAGCCCTCGTAGGCCATCAGGATCCCCTCCATCGGCTCGTACTCGGCGACGCAGTGCACCGGGCCCTGGGGGATCGCGGCCCCACGAAGCCCCTCGGCCCGGATGGGGTTCTCGGCGACCAGGGCCGCCTCGGCGGGGGTCAAATAACGCGGCAGCGGATCGGCCGAGGCCGGACCGATCGACAACGGCGCCAACTGGGCCGGGAGCACGAACGGGACCAGAACAGCAAGGTCGATCGCGGGCATCTCGGGGCTCCGTGTGGGGGTGAGAGAGGCGAGCCTATCCGGAATGGGGTGCTGCGCCAATGGTCATGGCCACGGCGCGGCGTTCGGGGCCTTGTCTTCGAGCCGCAGGAAGATGTACCCCCCCTCGGTCGCGCCCCAGACCTGCTGGTCCTCGCCGTCGAAGCCGCGGTCCCAGGTCACGAGGCGGTCGGGGAAGAGCTCGACGGCGCTCGTGGCGTAGGCCGCCCCGCGGAGGGTGCTCTCGCACCCCGTGCCGATGGTCCCACCCGTGAAGACGCCGTCGCGATAGGTCATCTCGATCGAGCAGCCCTCCCGCGGGTCGAGTTCGTCGGGCGTGAGCGCGCCGAAGAATCGCTCGGGCGTGCGCCACCACCCCGCGAATCGGAGCGGGTCGGGCATCGCGTAGACCTCACTGCGATAGACCCCGCGCCCCGGCTCGCTGAGGCGGTAGACCCGCTGGCGGTACGGGCGGGCGAGCGACTCGGCCGCGGCCTGCTCGACATAGAGCCAGGGCCCGTCGAGGCGATGCGTCCAGATCTCGACCGCGTGCAGGCGGATGTCCCGGAAATTCTCCGGATCGGAAACCGCCTGGGCCGCGGAGGAAAAGGACCCGGTGAGGTATCGCGCGAGCGTCGCAACCGTGGGCGCATCCGCGTCGGACCGCGGCGCCGACGCGCAGGCGGGCAGCATCGAGGCGGCGATCAGAGCCGACGGGGCGAAACAGGTAAGCCGCAAGTTCATGTCCTGAGCCTACCGCGCGATGAGCCGGGTTGGATTCCCGGTAGACTCTGAGGAAGCCAGCGGACCGGCCCCGCCCGGACCGCCACCGAGAGGAGAGCCCGTGAACCGATCTGCCGCGGCGTACCTCGCACTCGTGCTGGCGGCCTTCGCGGCGTTCGGGCAGACCGCGGCGAACCCGGGGGCGGCAACCCGCCCGCGGGCCGCTCGCCCCGCGGCCCTGTTCGATCCGGGGCTGGGCCGGGGGGTGAACTTCGGGAACATGCTCGAAGCGCCCAACGAGGGCGACTGGGGATTGACGGTGCAGGAGGTCTTCTTCGACCGCGTCGTGGACGCGGGGATGGACCACATCCGCCTGCCGGTCAGCTGGACGCACCACGCGGGGCTCACGCCGCCCTACACGATCGATCCGGTGTTTATGGCGCGCGTGAACTGGTGCGTCGATGAGGCGCTGTCGCGCGGGCTGAGGATCATTGTCAATGTGCACCACTACGACGCGCTCAACGCCGACCCGGTGGCCGAGAAGCCCCGGGCGCTGGCGATCTGGGGCCAGATCGCCGCGGCGATGCAGGGCAGGCCCGAGGGCGTGTATTTCGAGGTGCTCAACGAGCCGCACGGCGCGTTCAACGACGACCCGGCGCTCTGGAACGCGTACCTCGCCGACGCGCTGGCGGTGATCCGCCAGACCAACCCGACGCGGCGGGTGCTCGCGGGGCCGGTGCGGTGGAACTCGATCGGGGCGTTGACCTCATTCGACCCGCCGCCGGACCGACGCCTGATCGCGACGGTTCACTTTTACGACCCCTTCGAGTTCACGCACCAGGGCGCGACCTGGGTCGACCCGAGCCCGCCTGTCGGCACGACATGGACGGGCGAGACACACCGGATCGGGAGCCCCTGGGACAACTGGTCCTGGGGCACGGCCGTCGCCCCGACACCAACCGGGCTGGGCGTGACCTATCAGCAGGGCTGGGCGGGGCTGTTCTGTCATCGGGACACCCCGGTGCCCGGCCTTCGACGGATCGTCTTCGGCGTCGACCGGGCGGTGAGCCTGCGGGTCGTCGCGGCGAGCGACGGCTGGGAGGAGGCGGTGACGGTGCAGACGGGCGCGACGCCCGCGGAGTACACGGTCGACCTGCCCGCGGGTCTGCCGCCGGTGGACCGGGTGATCCTCCAGAACGCCACGCCGAACCCGGTGGGCGAGTTCGTGCTCACGGGCCTGCGGATCGAGACCGATCGCCGCGGGCCGAACCGGATCGAGCCGATCGTGATGACGGCGCGCGAGGACATCGAGCGGGCCCTCGGGCGGGCCGCCCGCTGGGCCGAGCGACGCGAGTTGCCGCTCTACCTCGGCGAGTTCGGCGCGTTCAGCGCGGCGGACATGGACTCGCGGGCGAGGTGGACGCGGGCCGTGCGAGAATCGGCCGAGCAACACGGCGTGGGCTGGGGCTACTGGGAACTGGCGGCGGGCTTCGGCTTCTACGACCCGCAGGCGGACGCGTTCCGCGAGCCGCTGCTGGGGGCGCTGACGGAATAGCCCGGGCCTTCAGATTCCCTGGGCGTCCACACGGAGAACCTCGTACCGGAGCGCGTCGAGCCCCTGGCAGCCGGACCGCCCCACGCGCCGCATCCCCAGTTTCTCGATGACACGGATGGACGCGCCGTTCTCCGGGAGGACGAGCGCGATGATGCGGTCGAGCCCGAGCGTGCCGAACCCGAATGCAACCGATGCGCGGGCCGCCTCGGTCGCGTACCCACGCCCCCAGTATTGCGGCAGGAACCGGAACCCGACATCGACCGCATCGAACTCGGCGAGCCGCTTGAGCCCGCAGAACCCGATCATCGCGCCCGCGGAAGATCCGGTCACGGCATCCGGGACGCGGAGAAAACAACCCCAGCGGCCGAAGCCGTGGACTCTGAAATCCGGGTACGCCTCGATCGCCTCTCTCGCCTGCCCGAGCGAACAGAGCGGCGGCTCGCCCGTGAAACGCATCACCTCGGGGTCTGAATTGAGGGCGAAGAAGGCGTCCGCGTCGCCCGGCGTCATCGCGCGATGGAAGAGTCGGTCGGTGCGCGGGCCGATCAGGTGCGATGGCACGGCCGCCTCCCTCTCACTGCCGCTTCCCCTTGCCCTTCCTGTCGTCCCGGAAGTCCTTCTTGCCATTGTCGCGCCGCTTGCTCTTCATGCTGCGGCGCTTGTCGCCCGGCATCTTCTGCTTGAAGCCAGCGCCGTGGCTCTCGCCGATGCCCCCCGCGTCGCCGCCCAGCGACAGCTTCAGCCCGCCCGTCGCCTTTGCCTTGCCAGCGGCCCTTCCCTCAGGGTCGGCGACCTGCAACTCCAGTTGCCGGCGCTGCAGGTCCACGGCGGCGATGACGACATCGAACATGTCGCCCATCTTGTAGCTCCGCCCGCTGTTGGCGTCGACCAGCGCGCCGGTCTTCGGGTCCATGCCCCACCGCGGCGGGCGGGCGTCGCGCGTCACATCCCCAGGCAGGTCCTCTTTCTTGATCATCCCGTCGGCGAGGTACTTGTCGATCTGCACGAACACGCCGCGTGGCGTCACCCCGGTGACCACGCCCCGCATGACATCGCCGATGTGCTTCTCGCTGAGCAACTGCAGCACCAGGAACTGCCGAAGCTCGCGCTCGGCGCTCTCGGCGTTCTGCTCGGTCGCGGTGATGTGCCGCCCGATCTCGACCAGGGCGGCCTCGGGCGGGCAGTCGTGGTCGTCCCGCAGGCTCGCGCCGAGCCGCTTCCACCCGTCGTCGTCCCGGGGCAGGTCCTCCCCGTTGCGCGTGCGGCGCAGGAAGGCCTCGATCGCGCGGTGCACGGTCAGATCCGCGTACCGCCGGATCGGGCTGGTGAAGTGCGCGTACGCCTCGCTCGCCAGCGCGAAGTGCCCGATCAGCGCGGGGGAATACTCCGCCTTGGTCAGCGTCCGCAGCACCGCCATGTGCACGGCCCGGGCCGCCGGCGTGCCCCGCGTGAAGTCGAGCAGCCCCTGCATCTCCTCGCGCGTCGGGCTCTTGGGGATCTTGAACCCCGCGACGGTCGCCGCCTTCTGCAGGTGCTCGACCTCGCCCGGCACGGGCTCGGGGTGGATCCGGCGGATCAGCGGCACGCCCAGCCGCTCGAACAGCCGCGCGACCACCTCGTTCGCCTCGACCATGAACATCTCGATGAGCTTGTGCGTGTAGGCGTCGTCCTCCTGCTCGGCGTCGACGACATGCCCGTTCTCGTCGAAGATCAGGTTCACATCGGGCAATTCCAGCGAGATCATGCCCTGCCGGTGCCGCCGGGCCTCGATCACCCGGGCCAGTGCGTTCATCTCCCGGACCGTCCAGAGCAGCGTCTCGGTGTAGTTCGGCTCGGTCTTGGCGTGCTTCTTCGCCTCCTCGAGGTCCCCGTCGATCAGCGCCTGGGCCTCAAGATAGGTCATCCGCTTGGCGCTCTTGATCAGCGTCTGCTGCACCCGCTGCCCACGGACATTTCCCTGCTTGTCGTAGCGGATCCACGCCGTCTTCGCGAAACGCGGCACGCCCTCCTGCAACGAGCAGATCCCGTTGGAGAGGATCTCGGGCAGCATCGGGATCACCAGCCTCGGCAGGTAGCACGAGTTTCCCCGCTCGTACGCCTCCTCGTCGAGCGGGCCCCCCGCGGGGATGAAGTGCGCCACATCCGCGATGTGCACGCCGAGTTCCCACCCGTCCATCCCATCGGCGTCCCGCGAGAGCCGCCGGATGCTGATCGCGTCGTCGTAGTCTTTCGCGTCGGGCGGGTCGATCGTCGCGATGAACACATCGGTGATGTCCGCCCGCCCCGCCTCGTCGAACTCCCCCAGGGCGACCGGGCCGCGGCTCTCCCACTCGCGGACCTGCCGGTCGAACTCCGCGCTCGCCGCCCTCGCCTGCTCGACGCAGTCCTCCTCGAACTCCCCCTCGGGCAGCGAGTACGCCGCGATCACCGCCTGCGTCTCGACATCGGGCCGACCCGCCTCGCCCAGAACCTTGGTGATCACGCCCTCGGCGAGCGCGTTGCCCTCGGGATACTCAATGATCTCGAGCACGACCTTGTCGCCCGGTTTGACATTCTTGCTCTCGGCGTCGCGGACCACGACCGGGTCGGTCAGCTCCTTCCCGTCCGGGTAGGCGAGCCAGATCTCCCCCTGCCTGCCGATCTCCCCCGTGAAGTTCGCCCGGCGGCGCTGCAGCACCTCGAGCACCTCGCCCGCGAACTGCTTGCCGAGCGTCCCCAGCCGCTTCTCGCGGCGGAAATCACGCCCGTACGAGACGCGGACCTTGTCTCCCGAGAGCGCCCCGTTCACCGCGTCCTCGGGGACGAAGATGTCCCCGTCCACGCTCTTGATCTCCGGCTCGACGAACCCGAACCCCTTCGCCGAGCCCCGGAAGATCCCGGTCAATTCGCCCGAATCGGCAAGGTGCGGCAGCGTGACGCGACCGTCGTCGTCGATCGCCACCTTCCCCTCGTCGCGCAGGGCGAACACGGCCTCCTTGAAACCCTTGAGATCGTCCTTGAACCCCAGCTCGATCGCGAGCGGCCCAATCGCCTTGGGCTCGTAGGTCGGGTGACGGAGGTGCTGAAGGACGCGGTGTTGGAAGCGTAAAGCCATGGCAAGAGCGTAGTGGGAACGCCCAGACCACGCCGCGGGCCATGCCGGTCGCGACCCGGACGATCGCTCACCCGGCCAGGTACTCCCGCGCACTCTCCCTGAACCCGCGCGGCTCGAAGCCCAGGTGCGTGTGCGCCTTCCCGTTGTCGCAGACCGCGTCCTGCTCGCCCATCAGCGCCATCCCCGCGTCGAAGGGCAGCAGCCCGCCCAGGCCCAGGGCCTTGGCCCCGATCGCCTTCGCCGCCGCCAGCACGCCCGGGATCCCCACCGCCGGCATCCCGCGCTTGCCGTGCGGCGCGTTGTCGCGGAAGAACCGCAGCATCTCCGGGAACGAGACCCGCTCGGGGCCCGAGACCCGGTAGATCTCCCCCACCGCCTCGGGCGACTCCAACGCGTCCGCGAACAGCCGGGCGACATCCTCGACATGCACCGGCGCCACCACCGGGTCGACCAGCCTCGGCGGGTTCACCGGGCTCGGCGTGCCCTCCTGCTCGACACGGAAGAAATAGGGCATCACCACGAACGGGAACCGCCGCCCCTCCGCCCAGCCTTTGGCCATCTGCGTGAATTCCCCGTCCGGGCCGTGGATCAGCCCGGGGCGGATGATCGTCCAGTCCAGCCCGCTCGCCTCGACCACCCGCTCGCCCTCGAACTTGGTGCGCTGGTACGCCGCCCTCCCGAGGGGGTCCGCCGCGATCGCGGACATGTGCACATACCGGCGGACCCCCGCCGCCGCGCACGCCTCCACCACCGCCCGCGTCGCGTCGACATGCACGCGCCGGAAGGTCTGCCCGCTCGACGCCTCGCGGATGATCCCGATCAGGTGCACGCACCCGCCCGCGCCGTCCAGCAGCGCCCCCATCGCCGCCGCGTCGAACGGGTCGCCCGCAATCACCCCAACCTCGCCCGACTTGGGCAACACGGTCGCGGCCCTGGCGGGGTCCCGCGTCAGCACTCGCACCGCCCGGCCCCGCGCGAGCAGGTGGCGCACCAGGTGCCGCCCCACAAACCCGCTGCCGCCGGTGATCGCGATCGGCCCGCCCGTGTCCGTCCTGCCGTTGCCCATGAGGCCTCCCGGGGTCTGGAATCGCCAAGCCTAGCCCCGGGAGGGCTGCCTGTGCTCCCCTAGGCTCATGCGATGCTCGCCGCCGAGTCCATCTGCTTCGCCTACCGCCCGGGGCGCCAGGTGCTCCACGACGCCTCGCTGGCCGTGCCCGTGGGGCAGGTGGTCGCGCTGGTCGGGCCCAACGGGTGCGGCAAGTCCACGCTGCTCAGGGTGCTCGCGGGCCTTCGCCGTCCGACCGCGGGGCGGACCCTGCTCGACGGCCGCCCCGTCGAGGCCTGGAGCCCGCCCCAGCGCGCCCGCCGCCTGGCCTACATCGCCCAGAGGCCCGGCGTCGCCTTCGGGTTCACCACCCGCGATGTCGTCCGGTTCGGGCTCATCGCCGCCGGGCGGTCGCGCCCCCGGGACGCGGACGAGGCCCTCGCCCGGGTGGGGCTGGCCGACCGTGCCTCCGAGCCGTTCGCCCATCTGAGCGTCGGGCAGCAGCAGCGGGCCTCGCTCGCCCGCGCCCTGACCCAACTCGGGCACACGCCCGGGGTCCTGCTCGCCGACGAGCCCGTGAGCGCCATGGACCCCAAACACGCGGTCGAGGCGTTGGCCCTGCTGCGCGCGCACGCCGACGAGCGGCGGCTCGGGTGCCTTGTCGTCATCCACGACCTCTCCCTCGCCGCGCGGTTCGCCCACCGCGCAGTCCTGCTCGACCCCGCCGGGCGTGTCGCGGCCTCCGGCCCCGCCGAGAAGGTCCTGTCCCCCGAGTGCCTCGCCCCGGTCTTCGGCGTCCGATTCGCCCGGCTCCAGACCGCCGAGGGCGCGCCCGCGATCGTCCCGCTCGGGCCGCCGGGGGCCCCCGAACCCGGGACCGTGACCGGGGCCTCTGTGAGCCGATAGACTTGGGCCGTGGGCAATCTCTCGAGCATCGTCCAGATTCTCGTGTTCGTGCTGGTGATCGCCGGGCCGGTGATCAGCGCGATCGCGCGGCAGATCAAGGTCCACGCCGAGCAGCGGCGGATCGAGGAGCAACGCAAGCGTCAGCGGGCCGAGTCGCTGCGGACGGGCCGCCCCCTCGAACCGGAGGTGGACCCGAAGATCGCGCTCGAACGGGAGCGGCGGGCCCGCATGGAAGAACTCGCCCGGCAGCGGCAGGCCCAGTTGGAGGAACTGCGTCGCCGGCAGCGCGAGGCCGCCGCCCGGGCCGCCCAGACCCGTCAGACCCCCGTTCCGGTGCGGCAGGGCGGGCCCGCCCGCGGCTCGTCCGTTCCCGCCCCCGTACGGGTGCAGACCCCGCCCCAGGCCCGGACCCCGTTCCAGCCCGAGCCCTCCCGGGGCTCGAAGGACGCCGCCCGGAAGGCGGAACTCGAGCGGCGCAAGGCCGAGCTGAGGGCCCGCAAGGCGGAGTACGAACGGGCGGCGGCCGCCGAACGGGCCGAGGCCCTCGCCGCGGCGGAGGCGCGACCCGCGTCCGCGCCCGCGGCGCCCCGTGGGCCCGCGCCGGCTCGGCAGGGTGCCGCGTTGGGCGGGGTCGGGATCGCGTCGGCGGTGCGCGACAGCCGCCGCCTCCGGGAAGCGATCATCCTGAGCGAGGTCCTCGGACCCCCCGTGTCGCTCCGCCCGCCTCAGAATTTCGAGGCCTGATCGCCGCCGAGGCCCGCGGGCACCAGCAGCGTGCGCTCGTGCTTGAAACGCAGCCCGAGGACACGGACCGAGTAATCCACCAATTCCGCCCCCGCGGGGCCTTCCGGCGGGAGATGCGTCGTGGAGAGCACCGTCGCGACCGCCGGGCCGACCTCGATGCGCATCTCGGCGACCACGGCGCGGCCCTGCCGATCGTCGAAGGGCCAGTCGGCGTGATCCGGGCCGATGAGCGAGACCCTTCGCACGGCCTTGCCCGAGAGCACGACGCGCTGCTCGTCCCCCGGGCGGCGCTCGGTCAGGCGGGTGCGGTCTTCGAACACGGAGCCGGGCTCGAGAACGGGGGGGTACATCCCGAGGGGAGGGTCGAAGACGAAGAGCCGGACGGGGCCCCCGGGTTCGGTGTCCTTGGGCGCGCGCGACCACTCCATGCGCACGGTGCCGTCGGGGTCGCGGCGGAACGAGGTCGTGCGCGCGGGCTCGGCGTCGCGCTGGGCGACGGTGGTCCAGACGCCGCGGTCGTCGGGGGCGTTGGCGGTGTGGGTCTCCTCGCCGAGGAGCTCGCCGGTGCGGGGGTCCTTGACCACGAGGAGGTCGACGCGGGGCCCGGGGCTGAGGATCGCCGACGCCTCGACCGGGTCGAGCGGCGCCTGAAAATCGGGCGCGGCGGTTTGGGACGACCGTGGGGCGGCGCACCCGACGAGGGAAGCGGCGATCGCGGCGGCGATGGTGGCCCGGAGCGGCCTGTATACTCGCGGCATGAGGCTTGAGCGACGGGTGACGGGCTGGGCGTGCATGCCGGTGGTCCTTCTGGCGGCGGCCGGGCTTTCGGGGTGCGAGGGGTTCGAGAACGCCCGCGGGGCCAAGAGTGTGCTCGCGTTGGTCCAGCCCCCCGCCCCTGAAGACGCGGTGGCGCTGGCGCTGGACGAGTTCGATGCGGACAAACGCTATCGCGGGACGGCGCTGCTCGCCAACCAGCCCTTTTCGGGTGAGGCGCCCTATTTGAGGCTGTTCGAGGACGCGGCACAGGACCCGGATTCGGGGGTCCGGCAGGTGGGTGTGCGGGCGCTGGGGATCCAGGGCCTGCCGGAGCATGTGCCGCTGATTGTCGAGCGGCTCGCGGACAGCGAGTGGCTTGTGCGCATGGAGGCGGCGCGGGCGTTGCAACGGCTGCACAACCCGGTGGCGATCGGCCCGCTGATCGATCGGCTCAAGGTTGAGAACGAGCCGCACGCGGCGGTTCGGGCCGAGGCGGCGCACGCGCTGGGTCAGTACCGCGAGTCGCGGGTGCTGCAATCGCTGATCGCGGCGCTGAACGACCCGAGCCTTTCGGTGAACCACAACACGCTGACGGCGCTCGAGGTGCTGACGGGTCAGAACCTGGGGTACGAGCCGGCGTCGTGGCTGGTCTGGCTCGAGGGGACGAGCCGTCCGTTCGAGGCGGGGCGTGTGTACACCTATCCTGGGTTCGACCGGGACAAGATCTGGTACGAGTGGCTGCCGTTCATGCCGCCTCCGCCGCTGGAGGCCGAATCGGTGCCGGTGGGGCTGGAGCCCCGGTTCGACTCTTGATTTCTGGGCGTGGAGTGTGCGCATGAGAGCGGTCCGCCGTCGCGGGGGTGATGTGTTTCTCGACCAGAATTCGCCGGAGCCCTCCGCGGGCCCGGGCGAGGTGGTGATCCGCCCGACGCTTGCTGGGATCGGGGCGAGCGACCTGGCGGTGGCGCGGGGCGAGATCCCCTTCGAAGGGGTGATGGGGCACCAGTTCGTTGGCGTGGTGCAGGGCCTGGGGGAGGGCGTGGACGCGCGGTGGCGCGGGGCGCGGGTGGTGGGGAACATCAACATCGCGGACGCGTCGAGCGAGCTTGCTCGGCGTGGTCTGGGCAACCACGCGCCCGACCGGCGGGTGCTGGGGCTGGTGGGCAAGGAAGGGTGCCTCGCGGAGCGATTCACCCTGCCGGCGTCGAATCTCGCGCGGGTTCCCGAGGGCGTGTCGGACGAGGCGGCGGTGTTTGCCGAGCCGCTGGCGGGGGCGGTGCACGCGTCTCGGATCGTGCACCTGGAGCGCAAGGGGTTCGTGACGGTGATCGGGGACAATCTGTCCGCGCTGCTGTGTGCGCAGGTGATGGAGCCCCTGAACAACACGGTGCGGCTGCTGGGGCGCCGGCCCGAGCGGTACGAGTTGGCGGAGCGCTGGGGGGTGCGCCACCGGCACCTTTCCGAGGTCGGGCTTCGCGGCGATCAGGATGTGGTGATCGTGTGCACGGGCTCGGCGGAGGACTTCGCGCTGGCGGTCGGGATGGTGCGGCCCCGCGGGAAGATCGTGCTGCGGACCGAGCCGATCCCGCTGCCCGGGGCGCAGGGGGAGGGTGCGGGGGTGGACCTGACGCCGGTGATCCGGGACGAGATCGAGATCTACGGGGCCCGGTGCGGTTCTGCGGCGGACGCGGTGGGCGTGCTCGCGTCGGGGCGGATCGATGTGACGAGCCTGATCACGAAGCGGGCGAAGCTGGGCGACGCGGTCTCGGCGTTGCGGGCCGCGGGGGAGCCTTCTCAGATCAAAGTCTTGATCGAGGTCTGATGCGCGCTGTGGTTGTCCGCAGCGCGTTTGCCGGTCGCGCCGGCACGCGCGGTGCCGGCGGCCCGTGGCGTGGATCCAACGCCCGCGAGGGCCGCACGACGCGCCCTTCGGGCGGGTCGTGGCACCGATGCGCACGACGCGCCCTTTGGGCGGGTCGTGGCACCGCTGCTTGTGGGTCGACCCATTCGGGCTGGTGTGAGGCCGATCTCTGGTCCCTTTTGTGCTCGGAGCCCGCGGTCATCTCGGAGCGTGACGGCGGATGGGGGGCACGCCGTCCCTTCGTGGTTCACCCTTCGGGATGAACCACGGCACCGAGGTCCGAGGACGATCGGGAATTCATTTGACCACAGAGGCGCAGCGGGCACAGAGGTGGAGGTGGTGGGTGGAGAGGGGGAGGTGGGTGTGGCGTGCTTGGATTCGGTGGGGGCACCACGCGCCGCTGAAGCGGCGGGTGGTGGCACCGCTGCCCGCGCGTCGACCATTCCGGATCCGCACGAGAGCTTGTTTCGGAGGCCGGCTCGGGAGGGCTAGGAGAAGACGGCGATACCGGGAGGGGTCAGGGGCGGGATCCCGCTGCCGCGGGGAGGGCTTGGGCGGCCTCGATCGTTCGGGCGAACTTGTCCGCGTCGAGCGGGCCTTCCTCGGTGTGGATCAGGCGGGCGCCGCGGTCGAGGAGGAGCGCGTAGATGCGGTCGTCGGGGCCCAGGCCCAGCGCATCACGGAAGCGGCGGGTGTGGGTGTAGAGGGTGATGGTGCGGGCGCGGGCCTCTGGCGC